>ENA-OQMY01000012-OQMY01000012.1-human-gut-metagenome-genome-assembly--contig:-NODE-12-length-82783-cov-6.435843_pt1 | contig 82783 bp, 81 predicted proteins | sample MGYA00242623_ERZ504868 | MGnify/ENA primary metagenome ERZ504868 (study PRJEB26092, sample SAMD00036386) | human gut metagenome | host: Homo sapiens | study: EMG produced TPA metagenomics assembly of...
TAATGCTCCAGCTGTTTACCTGTATATCTTCAGGTAAACCCATCTTACCGGCATATACAGATTTCAAACCAATTCCTAACAACTGCTAAAACTCAATGTTACCCCGACTTTTCAAAAGTCTGTAACAGCCTCTGTCAGTATCCCACATACTTTCTTAGTTATGAAGATACAGATCATTGACCCATTTGATCCCAAGGTCGATCCCGCAGATTTTCTTCACTGCACGGCACACTGCAGTTGCCGCAGCTGTAGTAATCAGGAGTCCTTCCTTCAGAGTTCGGTCAGGTCTTAGAACGATACTCATATAAAGTCCTGCATTTTCAGGAGAATAAAAACTTCGGCCTCTTCGGCCTCTTCCGCTTTTCTGTCTGCGCGCCAGTATCAGTGCACCATGACCTGCTTCTCCTGAAAATGCAGCCTCCTTGGCTGCCCGGTTTGTAGAATCCAGTTCTCTGTATATTTTTACAGGGACATCCGGATGATCGAGGTAAAGCCGTATTCCTTCTTCCGATAAACGGCTGCCTCCTCGAAGCACATAGCCTTTGTTTGGTCCAGCTTCTATGGTATATCCCTCTTCACGAAGGGATTTCACAGCTTTCCAGATGGCTGCCCGTGTGCAGTTTAGTTCTGCTGCTGCCGCCTCTCCGGATATCAGTTCATTCTCGTGCTGCTCCAGAAGCTTCAGCATTCTTGCTTTTACAGTCATATCTTCACCGTCCGTAATCTGCCTGAAATGGCAAAATTTATTCCCTCCTAAGAGTCGAAAGCATTATAGCACTTAAACATCGCGATGTCTATTATCTTTTTACATATGCTATCTATATTATTTTTATATTTCAGATGCAGCTATTATATGATTTTTCTCATTTTTGACTGTTTTCATTTATTTTTTATATATTATTTCTGTTGAAAACCTGCAGACTCAGGAGTGAATTTTCCTGAATCTTTATTATATACAGATTTTCTTTATCATATATTTATCATTTGTAATTAGAAAGACTTTTCTCAAGAAATTCCCGGTACTTATCGCGAACCTCATCCGGTGACGCGATCACCGCATCCGGGCCAAGACTGGCTATCCAGCCAAAGAACTGGTCACTGATATTTACACGAACCAGTGTTTTGAAATGTTCAGGATCCTTCCTGTGTATCATAATATCTCTGCCAAACCGATCCAGCACCACCCCGACCAAGCGGTTATGTGCTTCCAGACATATGGTTACTTCTCTGCCGCCAAACATCCCGAAGGTCCTGGATGTCAGCTCCCCTATATCATAATTCTCAAAAAATTCTCTGCCGCGTCGCACCTCCTTCTCTATACGGATCTGCTGGAGCTTATCTACCTGATACTGCTTAACCCTTCCACACTTCTCGTCGTAAGTGATCAGATAATACTCCTCATTCTGCCATACAAGTCCCCAGGGACTGACCGAATATCGTTCTCCCTCATTCTCCGGACGCAGTTTCTTCTCCACAGTCCATTCACAATATTGAAAAGAAATCTGCCTGTCCTCAGTTAATGCACGCTGGATCATATCAATACTGTAATACACATTCTCGTTTATAGTCCGGATACGGTTCTCTGCAAATCCCTGTCGCCGCAGCTGTCTGGACTCATAAACACTGGCAAGGCTCTCCAGCTTCCTGATCAGCTGTCGGGATTTCCCATTAGTGATACATCTGGAGGACTGTACTGCATCCACCAGAAGTCTCAGCTCCGGAAGCTCAAATTCCCGACTGGCAAGATAAAAACCGGCCGGGTGCTCCCGCCGGTTCAGGATATCCATTCCAAAATTCCGCAGGGTTTCAATATCATCATAGACAGTCTTACGCTCTGCACTGATCCCCAGACTATTCAGATAGGCGATCAGCTCCTTCACAGACATCGGATGCTCTTCGTCCGTCTGCTCCAGAAAAATGCGCATCAGATATAAAATTTTAATCTTCTGGTTAAAGACCCTTGGCATCCTTTCTCCTCCGTTCTGCTACTTGTCTGTCAGTGATGCTACCACTGCAAAATATAATACCATGAATGACAATACAACAGCAACGATATCTGCTCCGCGGAAATCAAAATTAAACAGCATCGCCCCGCCAAGCATGATCTCCATTGTAAGAAGTGCGCCCAGTACCATTGCCATTCCTGAGGAAAGCTTCTGTCTGCCGCAATGTCCGTTCTCAGCTTCCACATATCTTCCTTCTGCCAATACTGCCTTCCTGCTGCTCTCTGTATTCCACATAAGATCCATCCTCCCTGTCCTATGTTCGTCTCACGATTTATCGAACATAGTTTTCCAAACATATTTTCTGTATGTTTGCATTATAGCTCATTTTTAGTCCAATAAAACGGTACAAATATGGGTTTTTCCGAACATTTGGTTTATTTTATACAAAAATATGTTCGTCTTTAAGATCCACTAAAAAAAGCCTGCCGTAAACGACAGACTTGTAAAATGTGACACTTTGAAAGGGCATTTGAAATCCTATGATATCTGCTTTTACATCATTCCCGCAAACACAGACGCTCCTACAACCGTAAGCAATCCGGCTACGGCAATGGCAAGGCTGCTCATGGCTCCTTCTACCGGGCCAAGCTCCATGGCTTTGGCTGTTCCGATAGCATGGGCAGATGTTCCAAGTCCAAGACCTCTTGCGATCGGCTCCTCGATCTTTGCGATCTTGTAGACAACCTCTGCGAGCATATTTCCCAGAACTCCTGTGATGATGATCACGGCAACGGTGATGGTCACGATACCGCCAAGCTCCTCGGAAACACCCATTCCGATGGCGGTTGTGATAGACTTCGGAAGCATAGTGACATATTCCTGATGATCAAAGCCAAACAATTTCGCCATAAGCAGAATGCTGCAAAGCCCGGCCAGCGTTCCGGAAAAGATCCCGGCAGCCACTGCCTTGAGATTTTTTTTCAGCAGATGGATCTGCTCATAAAGGGGCACTGCCAGACAGACTGTTGCCGGGGTCAGCAGATAGCTGATATATTTTCCACCTTCATTGTAATCATCATAATCAATATGGAAGATCAAAAGAACACCGATAACACAGATGATCGAGATCAAAAGCGGATTAAAGATTGCCATTTTAAACTTCTTTTTCAGGATCAGACCGATCTCATAGGCGATCAGACTTATCATTGCTCCGAAAAATGCGGAGTTTTTATGAATTCCATCATTTTTCAGTTCCTCTCTTTCCCATACGGATCACTCCCTGTGTTACTTTTCCTGTTACGACCATTACGATCACCGTGCTGATAAACGTCATGATGAGAACCGGTACACAGATCGGTTTCAGAGTACTCCAGGCTGTGATCAATCCCGCACCAGCCGGCACAAACATCACCGGCATGATCTCAACCAGAAAATCTGCCGCACCTTTGACCTGATCCAGCTTCAGAATACCTGTGAGCAAAGCCACCAGCATAATGATCAATCCATAGACACTGGCCGGTACCGGAAGCGGAAGAAAGGTTTTCAGTAATTCTCCAATGACGGAAATCAACAGGATGATGCTGAACTGCTGCACATGCTTCATGTTGCATCCCTCCTGATTCATGTAAAGCGCATATTCATATTTTGCTTTACTGCATACTCATGAACGCAGCTGCGTTCACAGTCTGCGCTCAAACGAATTTTTCAAAAGTGGTAAGACCACTTTTGTTTTAAACGTTTTTTTATTATACGCTACAAATCCAAAATTACAAGGATTGTATCCAATAAAATACAAAAAATCCTTTTATGCATCAGCGTATTCCAGTAATCTACAGAAACAGCTCTGCATAAAAGGATCTATAAACAGGGTTATGATCATTTCCTGGAATTTTCCGCCAAAATGATTTTTTCCACCTGATATTTGCCATCCTCCACAGTCATCACCGCCATGGTAACCTCTCCGCCAAAGCGGCTTCTTCCACAGCTTCCCGGATTCAGCCACAGTCTGCCATCGATCATCTTCTCAAAATATTTGTGAGTATGCCCGAAGATGACCACCTGTGTGTCCCCCAGCTCCCACGCAACGTCTTTTTTGTTATGGACCATAAAAAATTTCACGCCGCCAATGGTAAAGCTTAGACTGGTGCGGAGATTTTCCGCCCAGTCTTTATCATTATTTCCACGGACCACATAGAGATTCCCCATGGAACGCAGTACATCCAGGATCTCATCTTTATTGACATCTCCGGCATGAAGAATGTATTTGCAGTCTTTTAAGATTTCCAGTACCTCAGGCCGCAGAAGACCGTGAGTGTCTGATATAATGCCGATTTTTTCTTTCATGATCTCTATCCTGCTCCAATCCTTTATCATTATCGCCTTTTACCTTTTGCAGCTCACGCTATGACCGGCAATACTCTTCACAATACATAAATATTTAACAGCTGCTTCTTTTCACACCATTTCAGAAATTTTCTTAATTGGATCAAGCCGATATTCGCAATCCTGCAGAGGACTTACCTGATTCGCTTAAAACAATTCATTTTTCCATATTCTCCGTCAGATCCCGGTTTCCGCACCACTTCTCCTGCACGGAGCCGCCGGATGCCTTCCGCCAGAACTTCTCCGCCGGCTTTTCGGATATCTTCCGGCGGAACCTCTCTCAATATGGTAAATTCCGCACCCAGTTTCTCAAGCAGAGCCTCGTACTGTCCCTGAACTTTTTTGCTTGCCGTGGAAAATCCCACACATGCGGAGATCACCTCCGGCAGCGGCATCAGGCTTTCATAAGGACGGCCGCTTTCCGGCATGGCCGCTGAACTCTCATCACGGTCAGATAACTGCAGGATCCGGTGATCCACACCCATAGTCAGCTTCTTTCCGCAGACCGGGCAGATACCGTTATACATCTCTGCTTCTTTCGGACTCAGGCATACACCGCATTTCCGGTGACCGTCGAAATGATACTTTCCTTCTTCCGGAAAAAATTCAATCGTCCCTTCAAGACCTTTTCCGTTCTGCACTGCATCCCACAATCCCTGATAGGAAAGCTCTATATCCAGAAGGTCCGCTTCCCTTCCCAGCTTCGACGGTGAATGTGCATCCGAATGGGACACCAGCTGATATCCATCCAGCGCCGAAATCTGCCAGTTCATCGCCGGATCTGAAGAAAGTCCTGTCTCCAGGGCATGGATGTAAGGTGTCAGTTCTTCAAAGCATTCTTCTATGGTATCAAATCCGGACTTCGCCCCGAACAGAGAAAAATGTGGGGTCCAGATATGCGCGGGGATATAGATACCCTCCTCACTGACCTCCAGCATCATTTCCAGAAGATCATGACAGGGCAGCCCCAAAATAGGACGTCCGTCTGAATGGATATTTCCGATCTTTTCCAGCCTTGCGGCAAAAGCATCTGCCTCATTGAATCCCGGAAGCAGGATCAGGCTGTGCACCTTCCTGGTTTTTCCTCCTTTTTTATAGATGGAACTGATCTCACCGGACAGTACAAACCTGGGTGCTTTTCCAGGATAGCGTGCCGCCTCCGGCAAAACATATTCCTCTTTCAGCCGGAACAGTCCCTGTTCCGCAGGGATCAGCTTATCCTTCAGCTCCTGCCGCCAGATGGGATGTGTCATATCTCCGGTTCCAAGGAGTGTGATTCCTTTTTTCCGCGCCCAGAGATCCAGCATCTCCGGCGTGCCATCTTTGCTGGTTGCCATGGAATATCTGGAATGTATGTGCAGGTCTGCGATCTGTTTCAAAACTTTTCCTCCTGTATCTCTTTTCCTCTGTCCACATGTACATCCTGTCTTTTTAACAAAAACGCAGACAAAGAAATTACCGTCTTCTTTGTCTGCCTGAATGACCGGATCGTATATAACTCACCAGAAATCCATCTGTAACATGATCAGATATCTTTATAATACGATGGTGATATCACATCATACTCCCTGCAGGAGCATCCGTTCTCATAGCTGTCACAGCAGTCACAGTTGGAACAATACATATGCGCGTCATTAATATAAAATAAACCGCCATACTGCATGGAAGTGCGCTGATTCTTGGATTTCTTCTTGCTGTTGTCGTAGTAGGCTCCGTTGGGGATCATCATATTCTCCGGGGAGAATCTGCTGAAATCAAAGAAATGGGATTCCGTACCATGATGTGGTACCTTGATACACCAGTAATGCTCATGAAGCGGAATCCTCCCATCATAGTTTTCTGCGATCATCCTCATGTACTGTGGCTGTACATCTCCGGTAAACAGAAGATTCAGCTCTCCGTCGCCGGTATTCTGAAATGCCAGACTGATCTTGTGGCGGAACTGACGCAGAAAATGCCCCTGTTTTTCCGCACTTTCCAGAAGTGCCTGAAATTCTTCGGTTGCCTGTAATTCACGGAATTTCTTTTCCAGCTTTTCCGGTTTAAGGCGACGTGCTCTCTCTTTTTCGGCTTCTTCCGGAGCCTCTGCTGTATCCTCAGCTGCTGCGCCTGTATCTTCCATTATAAGCTCCAGCTTCTCCTGCGTATATCCTTCGTTTTCCCCACCAGGCTCTGTCTGTCCTGTCAAAGAGCGCTCGGATCCATCTGTATCCTCTTCCACCAAAGATGCCTCAGACAGTGGATCAGATTTCTGCTCTGCTTCCGGCATCTCCTCTGTCATGGACAGGAACAGCTGACGTACCTCCTCCGCAATGTTCACAAGCTCGGTCATTGCGTTTTCATGATTCTCGATCAGGGAATTAAATACGTCCTCCGTTTCCCGGCTGACTTCACTGAGATCCGGCCAGAGCGCTGTATATTTCCCCTCAAACTCTGAGCCTCTGGATAAAAGGTCGATCTTTACCCTTCTGGCGCAAAGAGCTTCTGCAAGGGCAAAAAGGCTGACACGTCTTCCGGGAAGGCTGGCCTTTTTTGTCACATCCGCAAGGAGCAGAAGCGCCAGTGTATATTTCATTTCCGGACCGGAAAATACATCCGGAAGATAGATCTTTTCAAATTCGTAGGCATCTCTTCGGTAACGCATCATATAAAGCAATCCGGAAACATGGTCCGGATGAAAATGTGTCAGAAGCAGAGTTTTTTTTGCGGATAGTGGTAAGATCTGAGATGATCACATCAAAAACCTCTCTCCGTGGCCGCCCTTCGATCTTGCTGTTGGCTGCCCCGAAATCCACAAGCAGGCTGCTTTTTCTGTCACGGATACAGAAACAATCCCCGAACCCCACATTGTACATTCGTATTCTCATTTATTTTTCCTCTGGTTTCTTATTCAGCTGACCTTCGTTTCTGCAGCTGACTCTTCTTTTTTCTTCTGTTACTGTCTTCATTTCTCAGAACCAGATCTGCATATCATACCAGGTTGCTCCGCCATGACAGGAATCTGCCACACCCAGCTTCTTCAGTCCGTGGCTCTCATAGAATGGGATCATATGCTCCTTGCAGGTAAGGATTAGGGCTTTTTTTCCGCGCTCTTTCGCAAGCTCCTTGAAATATTCCACAAGCTCTCCTGCGATCCCCTGATGACGGTATTCCGGGATCACGTTCAGTCCGAATACCGTCTGGATGTCTCCAGCTTTTCTGTGAAGAGTGATATCATGATAAAATTCATCCGGGAGTACTGGTTTATCTGTGGTTCCTCCGTTGATAAAGCCTACGATCTGCTCATCCTTTACTGCTACAACGAAATTCTCCTGGAATGCTCCCATACGCTTCACAACTTCCTCATGACTTGCTGCCTCCGCAGGTGGAAAACAGATTGCCTCGATCTCTGCCAGACGATCCGCCTCACCGGGATCTGCCAGTCTGATCTGTAAATTTTCTGCCATTTTTCGTGGTCTCCTCTATATTTATTCCGTTTTCATCCGGTTTCGATTCTTTTTTAATTATATCGGGTGAGGGAAAATGCGTCAACGTGTAACCTGCAAAAAAGCCCTCAGTATTCGCACTACTGAGGACTTCGTTCTTTTGTTTTTATCTGTCATTATCACAGCACCGACCGGATCAGCTGCTCCGTATACTCTGTCTTCGGATGCTCAATGATCTCTTCCGGTGTCCCTTCCTCTTCCACATGTCCGTCATGCATCACGATCACCCGGTCGCAGAACAGCTGGACAAGGGCCAGATCATGGCAGATAAAAAGAAAGGACAGCTGGTTTTCTTTTTTAACTTCTGAAGCAGCTCCATGATCTGTTTCTGCACAGTCACATCCAGGGCGCTGGTTGCTTCATCACAGATCAGCACTCTGGGTTCCACAGCCAGGGCTCTGGCAATAGCCGCTCTCTGGCACTCCCCTCCGCTGACCTGATGGGGATACCGATCTGCATATTCCGGAGTCAGTCCGCAGATAAGCAGAAGCTTTTCCACACGGTTCCTGGTTTCCTTCTTACTTATCCCCATATTCCGGAGACTTTCCCCGATTCCGTCCCCAAGAGTGCATCTGGGGTCAAAGGATTCTGCCGGTGTCTGAAAAATCATCTGCATTTCCCGGTAGATTTCCCGGAGATTTTTTCCCCTTGCATGTGTGATATCCCTTTCCATGAGAAAAATTTCTCCGGCGGTGGGTTCTGTCAGATGTGTGATCATCTTCGCCACAGTGCTTTTTCCTGAGCCGGATTCCCCTACGATTCCTAATACTTCCCCCGTTTTCAGAGAAAAGCTTATGTCTTCTACAGCCATGAAGGATTTTTTACCGGTGGTGAAGCTTTTTTTCAAATGATGCACTTCCAGAATGTTTTTATTTTCTGTCATCATCTGCCTCCATTTCCGGTACCTGTACGTTTCAAACGAGGTACCGAACTCATAAGCTCTTTTGTATAGGGATCCTCCGGATCTGTCAGAACCTGAGCTGTTTTTCCGTATTCCCTCACCTTTCCGTTTTTCAGTACCAGAACCTTATCTGCCATTTTTTCCACCACACCGATGTTGTGTGTGACAACAATCATGGCTGTTCCGTATTCCTTACGCATCAGCAGCATTTCCTCAACTACCTGTTTCTGTATGGTTACATCCAGGGCACTGGTAGGCTCATCTGCCAGAAGAAGCGACGGATTCTGCAGCATGGAAATACAGATTCCCACACGCTGATTCATACCGCCGGACAATTCAAATGGGTAGCTTTGCAAAACACGTTCCTCATCCTTGAGGCCAATCTTAGCCATCATCCGGACGGCGCGCTCCGCACACTCCTTACGGCTGATCCTCTCATGCTCCCGCATACTCTCATAAATCTGATCGCCCACGGTGCGGATGGGACAAAGGGCTACTCCTGAATCCTGAAAGACCATGGCGATCTCAGGACCCAGAAGTCTGCGTAATTCTTTTTCCGGCATATCCACCACATTTTTTCCTTTGTACCAGATATCCCCTTCTGTCACCATGCCTTCATTTCCCAGAAGTCCCATGATTGCCTTGATAATGGTACTTTTTCCGCTTCCGGATTCGCCTACCACCCCCAGGATCTCCCCTTTATTCAGTTCCAGATCCACATCATGTACAACCGGTTCTCCGTTGTAACAGATCGTCACATGCTCAAGCTTCAACAATGATTCCATCTTATTTCACTTCCAGATCTGCCGTGATCTCGTAATAATCACATGGGTGAGCAGTCAGCCCTGATACATTTGACTTTGACACAAGTCCCATATTCAAATGAGAAACAAAGAAATACGCATCATCATCCAGAATGGTCTGCTGTGCTTCCACAGCAAGCTTGCCTCTCTCATCTGTATCAAAGGTCTCATGCAGCTTCGCTACGATATCATCAAGATCCGAATTGCTGTATTTGCCATAATTTTTGGCAGCATCAGATACAACTGTACTTGTGAAGAAATATTCCGGATCACCGGTAGGTGCAGTTGTAAGCGAGCTTACATATACATCAAATTCTCCATTCTTTGCATACGTCGCATGGTCTGCTGTATTGTTGACATCGACCTCAATTCCGATGTCCTTTAAAGTGGACTGTGCATATTCTGCAAGCTTAGGCTGTTCCAGACGGGTCGGATAGGTCAGCCATGTGATGGACAGCTTCTTTCCGTCCTTATCTGCATAGCCATCTCCATCCGTATCTGTCCATCCGGATTCTTCCAGAAGCTTTTTCGCCTCTTCCGGATCATAGGACGGTGCCTTTACTGCATCGTTTCCATAGGAAAAGCTGCTTGGGAAGGCTCCCACTGCCGGAACACCTCGTCCTTCCATGATCACACTGCAGAAGCCGTCCTTATCGATTCCCATCTCAATGGCTTTTCTCACATTCTGATCCTGCATCAGTTCAGACTTCATATTAAACTGTCCGAAGAAACATCGGCTTGTTGCTACAGAGCTGATCTGATAGTCCGGATTTCCGTCAAAAAGCGCATAGTTATCATACTGAAGTCCATAGGTTCCCTGTATATCGCCTGTCTGTAATGCTGCTGTCAGGGCACTTCCGTCTGAGAAGGATTTTACGATAACGTTGTCTACCTTTACATCTCCGCCCCAGTAATCCTCATTTTTTACCAGCTTAATCTCTATTGGAGATACCTCTGTTGCAACATAAGGGCCTGTTCCTGCCACATTTGCAGAGCCGCCCTCTCCCTGTACTCCATAATCCATATCAATGATAGCACCATATGGATCACCGAGATAATTGATCAGTGCCGGACATGGTTCGGAAGTATGGATCGTTACTGTCATTCCATCTGCTTCGATCTTATCGATCTTCATATCGTAAGGTGCACGGTCATGGTTTGCGATCAGATCCTCCAGGCATTCCTTTACCGCTTCTCCGTCCATGGTTCTTCCGCTGGAAAATTTCACACCATCACGAAGGGTGATCTTTACTGTATTATCGTCTGTAAATTCATAGTCTGTAGCAAGCCATGGCTCTACCTCCATGTTGTCATTGTACTTAAACAGTGTTTCTCCTACGCCATAACGAAGACAGCTCCATCCGGAATAATTGTCGTGAGGGTTTAATCCTGCATCTCCCATTTCTTCACTATATCCGGTAGTTCCGTAAACAAAGGTAGTTCCTTCACTCTTTTCTTTGCTTTTTGCTGCTGCCGAAACTCCTGTCATGCTCATGACCATTGCCGCTGCAAGCACTGCTGCCAGAATCTTTTTCTTCATAATCTCCGCTCTCACTTTCTCTGTTATGTTTATTTATAAGTGCCTGTTATCCTCTTCTCCTGTTTCGTTCCTTCGGATCCATATAATCCCGGATCGTATCTCCCAGAAGATTAAAGATCATTACTGTAATAAAAATCGCCATTCCCGGCGCAAGTACCATCCACGGTGAAATCTGCAGCATACTTCTTCCATCGTTGATCATACTTCCCCATTCTGCCATTGGAGGCTTTACCCCAAGCCCGAGAAAAGAAAGTCCTGCCAGCTCCATCATCATGGTTCCGATATCAAGAACTGACGTAACAAGGATGGGGCCTGCGATATTGGGAAGGATATGTTTGAGCAGAAGCTTTCCTGTACTGCTTCCGGAAAGCTTCGCCGCCATAAGATATGCAGAGTCCTTCTGAGTCAGAGTAAGCCCTCTGGCAAGTCTCGCAAACTTCGGCCAGCTGATCACTGTCAGGGCAATGATCGCATTCTGGATACCGCCTCCCAGAACACCTGCTACTGCCAGGGCAAATACCAGTCCCGGAAAAGCCAGGAACAGATCGGAGATACGCATCAGAACAGTATCGGCTTTGCCGCCCTTCCAGCCACAGAAAACACCAATAGCCGTTCCTGCCACAGTGATCACCGCAACCAGGAGCAGCGTTGCATAAATACTGGTCGTACTTCCTATGATCACACGGGAAAGCATATCTCTTCCATAACGGTCTGTCCCGAGCAGATGCTCCGGTCCCGGCGGTTTCTGGGCAAGTGCCAGATCCTGGGCATAAGGATCATAAGGGCAGAGATATTTTGCAAATGCCGCTACAAACAGAAGCAATACTGTGAGCACAAGAAAAAAGACAAGCTTTGCTTTTGTATGATTTTTCCGGATCTTCTGCTTCCGGACTGTGATATTATTTTTTCCACTCATGCTCTGTCACCTCCAAGTCGTACTCTCGGATCCAGATAGTGGTAAATAATATCTGTCACCAGATTTACCAGAACATAAATAACCGCCATCCAGGCCACATAAGCCTGGATGATCGGATAGTCACGCATGGTGATCGCATCTACCGCCAGTTTTCCGACACCATCCCACATAAAGATATTTTCTACAATGGCAGTTCCTCCCAGAAGATTGCCGATGGACAGAGCCAGCAGTGTGATGATCGTCAGCATGGAAGCCTTCATTACACTCTTCCAGATGATCACACGACTGCGGATCCCTCTTGCACGGGCTCCGGTCACATAATCCTTATTCAGTTCTTCCAAAACCGTGGCACGCACCTGTCTGGTATATTTTGCAGCCATGGAGATCGCCAGTGTCAGTGTCGGCAGAATGATACTCTGTCCGAGATCTGTATTTGTGACTACCGGTAAAACGCCCAGCCTGATGGACAGAAAATACATCAGGACCATGGCAGCAAAAAAATTCGGCATGGAATTGCCGATAAAGCTTAAAAATCTTATCAGATAATCTACCCATTTGTTGTGCTTTACTGCTGACAGGATTCCCAACGGGATCGCAAGAACAATTGTAAGAAGGATCGATGACAGAGTCAGCATCATCGTTGCCGGAAGCTTTGAAATAAAGGTTTCATAGACATCTCTGTGAGACACATAGCTCTCTCCCATATCTCCGGTTACCATTCCCGCAAACCAGGCAGCATATTGTACAAGGAATGGTTTATCAAGGCCATATTCTGCCTTCGCCTTATCAATGACCTCCTGAGATACTGCAGAGCCTGCATTTTCATACATATAAGTTACTGCATCTCCGCCAGCAAGCCGCATCATGGCAAAAGAAAGAAATGTGATCCCGATCAGGACCGGGATCAGCTGCAGCAACCGTTTTATTATATATTTTCCCATATTTTCCTCTCCGCACTTTGTTTCTCAGTATTTCGAATAACAAAAGTTTAACAACACGGCTGTTCTGCCACAACCCCGGCCGGGGGGATTTTACATATTCCATTTTGTCATGCATATGTATTCCATTATGCTCTTATATTCTCACACAGTGACATGCGGATAATTCTTTCCAGCCCTCTCCAAGAGACTGTGGCTCTTCATACTCGATCAGCCTCCGTTTTCTCTCTTCCAGCGGATCCGGGATATGGATCGCAGAAAGCAGGGACTGTGTATAAGGATGCTGCGGATTTTCAAAAAGCTCTTTTGTAGGTGCCATTTCTACCAGCTTTCCGTTTTTCATCACACCGGTTGTATCACTTAAAAAACGTACCATGGACAGATCATGGGCAATAAAAGAAAGAAAATCTTTTTTCCTGCTGAAGCTTTTTAAAAAGCATGACAATCTGTGCCTGGATAGAAATGTCCAACGATGCGATCGGTTCATCTGCAATGATAAGACGTGGTTCCATGAGAAGGCTTCTTCCTATGGCAACTCTCTGTCTCTGTCCGCCGGAAAGCTCTCCCGGCTTTTTCGCCAGAATGCTTTCATCCAGTCCTGTCTCCTTCAGAATTTCCCGAAGCCTGTTCTCCAACATTTCTCTGTCACGGATCCTACGGCTGATCTTTACAGGCTCCAGCATGATCTGCCGTATGCTCATTCGGGGATTCAGTGCTGCGCCCGAATCCTGAAAGATCATCTGGATCTCCGTCTGCATTTTCTTCCGCATTCCGAAAGGATCCTTTTTATCCGGCACTCTTGCTCCCTGATAAAAGATCTCCCCGCCAGTAGGCCGGTAGATTCCTGCAAGCGTTCTGGCTGTCGTGGATTTTCCGCAGCCGGTCTCTCCCACCAGTGCCATGATCTCACCTTCCCGGATACGGAAGGAAACATCATCCACTGCATGGATCGTATAATCGGAACGGATACGGAAATGCTGCTTCAGATTTCTGGCTTCGATCAGTACAGGCGCCTGTTTCTGTTCTGTTTTCTGTAAAAATGACATTTCCTTTTTATCCGGTTTCTGTTTACGGCCGCTGTTTTCCTGTAATCTTTCCTTCAAAATGGAAGGCTTTTCTATTTTCGGAGCTCTTTCATCCAGAAGCCATGTGGCTGCATAATGCGTATCACTGACCTTAAACATCGGAGGAGTCTGTTCATAATCGATTGCTAGTGCCTGGGGATTCCGAACGGCAAACGCATCTCCCGGCGGAGGATCCAAAAGAGAGGGCGGCATTCCGGGGATCGGATTCAGCTCCCCTTTTTCACCTGCAAATACAGGCAGAGAAGACAGAAGTCCCCAGGTATAAGGATGCCGGGGATCATAATAAACATCTTCCGCTGTCCCGATCTCAATGATCTTTCCTGCATACATAACTGCAACTCTGTCTGCGATCCTTGCAACAGCTCCCAGATCATGAGATATGAACACAATACTGATCCCTGTTTTTTCTCTCAGCTCAAGAAGCAGATCCAGAATCCTTGCTTCCACGGTTGCATCCAATGCTGTAGTCGCCTCATCGGCAAATAATATTTCCGGATCACAGGCCAGTGCAATAGCCAGCACACAACGCTGACGCATTCCTCCGGAAAAAAAATGAGGCTGCAGGCCATAGCGCTGTTCTGCATCCGGAATCCCTACCAGCTTCAGCATTTCCACAGCTCTTTTTTTCGCCTCATCCCTGGATACTTTCTGATTTTTGATAATAGCCTCTGTGATCTGTTTGCCAACCGGGATCGTCGGATTCAGCGTCAGCATAGGGTCCTGGAACACCATGCTTACCTTGCTTCCGCACAGCTTTTCCATTTTTTTTCTTTTATAGGCTGTGATATTCTCTCCGCAGAGACTGATCTCTCCGCTTTTTACATGTGCATTCGGTGGCAGAAGCTTCATCACACTACGGCACATAACGGTTTTTCCACATCCGGACTCACCTACGATACAAAGTATCTCTCCTTTTTTTACCGTGAGATCAACATTCCGAACGGCCTGTACCTCGCCGTCCGGTGTGTCAAAGCTTACCGAATAGTTTTTTAATTCCAAAACGGTTTCCTGCATGATCTTTTCCTTATTTTGTAATGGTCCAGTCTTCAATATTCCACATAACACCTACGGAATGATGTCCCAGAACACGTGTGGTATCCAGTCCGTCAAGTCCGGAAACGCCTACATAATCTCCCTGAAGATAAGCAACCAGAAGGATTCCAGGTGCCTTGGCATATGCCTTTTCGAATTCACTATATGCTTCTTTTCTGGCTTCCTCAGTCTCACCGTGACGGCCTTCCTCAAGATATTTATCCACATCTGCATTGGAATAATGCATGTTGTTTCCACTTGCGTCGGTTACAAAGTTTACATATGCCATATCCGGGTCAAACTGTGTTGAATAGCCGGCAAGAAATCCATTGTATCCTGCATCCCAGTCAAATTTGGTAACAAGCTTTACTTCCATTTCCACACCAGCCTGCTTCAGCATATCAGACATGACATTGGCAATATCCACACGCTCTTCTTCGTAATCACGTACCTGGATGGTAAAGTGGAATTTCTGTCCGTTTCTCTCATAGATCCCATCATCACCTTTTTTCCATCCCAGCTCTTCCATCTTCTTTGCAAAGGTATCCAGATCATAGGAGTAGATATTGGCTTCCTTATCTGTTCCGAGAGGGTTTCTCTGGATCGGGCTGTATGCCGGCTCTCCCTGTCCTGCAAGAACACCTGCAATAATGGAATCCTTATCCAGCGCATAATTCAGAACGCCGATGGAATCTCCGTTTTCCTTCCAGAAATCTGTGCTCATATCCATGGCCGCTCCACGGTAATCTGCTGTGGTGAACTCCCAGTAATTATATCCGTCCTTATCCTTGAACTGAGAAGCATAGTTGGAATTCAGCCATGCAAGATCCGCCTCGCCGGACTGGAGCATGGTTGCCTTTGTAGTCTCATCCGATACTGTACGGTATACAACGGTTTCAATATTCGGAACCTTTCCGTAATAATCTTCATTTCGTTTCAGTGTGATCATTCCGCCGGTAGCATCCCAGTCTTCAAATTTATAACGGCCTGTTCCCACCGGATTCTGGTTAAAGGATGTGGTATTCACGTCCTCTCCTTCCAGAAGATGCTCAGGAAGGATTCCCATGGTAAAGTAATCCAGCATGGCAGCATCATATTGATCCAGTGTAAAGATCACAGTCTGATCATCCGGTGCCTCAATGCTTGTAATGTCCTGATAGTTGCTGGTGATGCTGGCTCCCAGGGTTTCATCCTCTGTAAGCTCCTTATAGGTGTATACAACATCCTCTGCATTGAAATCTTCTCCATCATGCCACTTAACACCATCTCGAAGTTTAAAAGTATAGGTATTGGTATCCTTGTCAAAGGTATAACTCTCTGCAAGATCCTCTACCGGCTTTCCATTGGCATCATATTTCATCAGTCCTGAAAAAATAAGATCCGGAAGTTCATCATGGTTATTCAGAAGGGGATTAATTGTACTTTCTGACTCACCTGCATATACCAGAGTTTTGTTTTCTTCTGCCGCAGCTACGGTTACCGCACTGCCTGCAGCTGCTCCTGTACATGCTGCGGTCACTGCTGCCAGTGTTATCGCCGCATATTTTCTTCCATAGTTGATTCCTGTTCTCTTTTTCATTCTGTTTTCCTCATCTTTCCTTATTTTCAAACCGGTTATCTACACTTCGGAATGCTTCATCACGGTTTGTATTCAAATATTTTTGACTGCATCAGAGATTGCTGTAATGGTTATTTACCTCACTTCTCACAAAGCTACCCATACTGGTAATGCACATTAAAGTAATGACCAGAAAAACTCCCGGGATCACGATCACCCACCAGGTATTCATGATCAGTGCTTTATTTGCCAGTGAGAGCATACTTCCCCAGGAGACTACATCTGCCGGAAGCCCGAGGCCAAGGAAGCTTAATGTAGATTCCATGGTAATACAGCTGCTTATCGAAGAGATCACCACAAACATGATCGCCGAAACAAAATTCGGGATCAGATGGTGATACATCACATATCCAAAACTTCCTCCGCAAAGTCTTGCATACATCACATAATCACTGTTCCTTATCTGCCGCACTTCACTTCTTACAATACGTGCCAGTGCAAACCACCCGGTAATACCGATGATCACAGATATGCTGATCACATCATCGGCCTGAAGGACCGCAGACAGGATCAGGATCAGCAGAAGGGTCGGAATACTTCCGCACATTTCCGTAAACCGCATCAGAACCGAATCCACCTTTGGACCTGCTGTTCCACTGATGCATCCGTAGGTAACACCGATCACAGTAATAATCGCAGCACCCAGAAGTCCGATCACCAGAGAAACCCTTCCGCCATACCAGATCAGTGAATAAATATCTCTTCCAAGCGAATCCGTTCCAAAGATAAACTCCTTTCCTGGCGGTGTATTCAGATTCTGGAGATAAAAACCTGAGGGATCATGATTTGCAACAACATTTGCAAATACACAGCCCAAAACGATCAGAAAAAGCAGGAACATGGAAAATACCGGTTTCCCCTTCAGCTTTTCCTGAAATGTTTTTTTTCGTTTTTCAGATTCATGCTGCTTCCACCCGGCGCCAACTACCTGAAAAAGCTCAGCTTCTGAAAGCTTCCGGTCAGCTACCATACCCTCACCTCCGAATCCTTCATTCTTGGATCGATCTCTTCATTGACAGTCTGTGCAACAAAGCTGCTTAAAAATACGATAAATCCCGTGATCAGCACATCGATCATCAGCAGGTTATAATCATGATATTTTGCAGATTCCACTGCAAGATTTCCAATTCCCGCATAATTGAAAACAGCTTCCACAGTTACAGTCCCACCGGTTACATGGGGTACCGAAACTGCCATGATACTCACGATCGTCGGCATTACATTTCGAAGACAATGCTTCCACAGGATCTTTCTTTTGGAAAGTCCCTTGGATCTGGCAAGAAGTACATAATCCTTCCGCACCTCATCCAGGAATTTGTTACGTATCATATATGCGTAATACCAGAGATGGCTGAAGATCATTACTACCAGCGGAAGGATCATATGCTTCATACGATTGCCGATACTATCTGCCATTCCTACATCATAGGCACCGCTGCTTGGGAACCATCCAAGATTTACACTGAAGATCAGGATCAGTACCACACCAAGCCAGAAAGCCGGCACATAATAGGTTGCTGTTCCGATCTTGCAAATCAGCCGGTCGATCCACTGATCCTCATGGAGCGTACAGAATATGGCGATCAGAACTGCCAGTATAAAGATCACAATATAAGCAATTCCTCCCAGCACCAGAGTATTTCCGATCAGCGGTTTGATCACATTCATAACCGGCTGCCTGTATTTCAGCGACAATCCGAAATCACCATGGACTACATTGGTAAACCACCTTACATACTGTACCCCGATCCCCTGATCCAGTCCTAGTCTCGTTCTGGCCGCAGCCACTTCCTCGCTGGTCATCATTTCCAGGGAATCTCCGTAAAAGGACTGCAGGGGATCTCCCGGTGCCAGTCTCGCCAGCCAGAACACCACCACAGACAGCAGAAACATAACCACAGCAAGCAGAAGGATCCGCTTCAGGATCCGGATGACGAGTTTATTTTCTTTGTTCATAATTTTCCTTTCCCACTGCCCTTTACAGTTCAGACAGACATTCGCATTCCGCTCTGCTGCATGCTCATGAACACAAATCGTGGAACGATTTGTGTTCATATTTACAAAAGCAGTTATGGCATACCAAAACCATAACTGCTTTTGAAAGGGTCGTGTTATTATTCGACAAAACATTTGTATGCACAAATAGGAGTGCGCGGAGGTTATGTGCATCACAGTGTTTTTATATTCAGCACGCGGAGTGTGCTGCTGATATTATTTTATCATTTAACAGTTTTCGGACAACCCCGGTACGGGGATATTGGACAGTCGGGTTTGGCATGGATGTGTATTCCATATAAAAAACGGGACTTTTCTGTATCAGGAACCTGTGTCCCGTGCAGAAAAATCCCGTCTGGTCTTTTGCTTTATTCTTTTATCACTTCCCGGAAATCTGAAGTCTTTCCTTCACGAATCCCAGAAAATCCTTTCCCTGTTCACTGAGCTCTTCACCTCTCCGGCAAATGCACCCGTAAACAAGTTTCTGGCCTTCTCCCGGAAATGTATATTTCACGGAGGAATATCCCGGATCACGGCCGGAAAGATCCGCACCACTGATATTACACAACTCTCCGGACCCAAGAAGACGTTCCACGATATAATCACTGTTTGTTACGACTACGGTCTCTGCCTCCACTGCGGAATGACCGTTTTCCTCTACAAGGTTCCGGTAATTATCCGGGGAAAATTCATCGGGAAATCTCTGGATCAGCCTGAGCTGGGACATATTAAAATCTCCCTCATCTGCTGTATCTGCTTTCCCTTTCCCGGTATAAATATTTACCTCGGTTTCCGTCAGCAGCTCAAATTCCAGGTAATTTCGGGAAAGAAAATACTGGAATGCTGCCAGCTGATTCTGCATCACATAGGCGAATCCCATATCATCCTGTCTGCCTTTCACACGTTTTATGATCTCATGGGTATCTGCTGCGTAAACCTGATAATGAAGATCATCGCACTTATGTGCTTCATAATACGTTACGAAGATATCCGCAAACCAGGAGCTGGGATGAAAGCATACACACAGGCTGCTTTTTGCAAGTGGCTGTGCCTGCATTTCCAGCTCATCTATATTTTCCAGAATCCTCTGCACATGGATATATGCACGCTCTCCTTCCAGTGTCAGCTCTATGCCCTTTGCATGACGGACAAACAGCTGGGTACGCATATCATCTTCCATGGAACGGATTACCTTGCTTACATTTGACTGCGTGGTAAAAAGCAGCTCTGCAGCCTGGCTGAAGGAGCCTGTTTTGGCACAGGCTGCAAAATATTGTATCTGTTTTATATTGAGCATGATCCTACCTCTGTTTCTTTGCAAAGATCAAAAACATCGGGGTCGGATTGTAAAACTCGTCTTTTTCTGTATAAATACGTTTGCTGATACCAAGGTCAAAGGAAAATTCTTCCACACCTATACGGCTCAGCGTTTCCAGATCCCATGCCGGACGCAGAAAAGAACTGATGGGCAGCTGCCGCTTGATATCCTCGCATTCCTGCATCAGCTCATCCTGGATCTGATGATGGGCATGATTCTCCGGAAGATCCGCAGTGTCCGCAAAGTCTGCTGCTCCGTAGTTTGCATCCAGATTGATCATCACTCCGCCTGGTTTCAGCACGCGGAACCATTCCTGATAAGCGTGTTCTGCATCCGGCAGTGTCCAGGTAAGGTTTCGGGATACGATTACGTCAAATTCCTCATCCGGGAAATCCGGGTTTTCCGCATCCATGACTGCAAACTGACAGTCTGCTTTTTCTTCCTCCGCCAGCTCCTTTGCATGAGTGATCATATCCGGTGTCAGATCGATCCCGGTTACCTGATGGCCTTCCTTTGCAAGAAGAATGGTAAAAAATCCGGTTCCGCAACCTACATCCAGGATTCGGAGATTCTTTTTCTCAGGCAGATACTTCTTAAGCTCAGTCATCCAGCGGCCTGCAAGTGCACTGTGAAGCTCTGCTCTTCTCTGTTCCAGAAAGCTGTCGCTGCGCCTGGTCCAGTACTGGGCGATCCTTGTTTTCCGCTCGTCTTTTTCTCTTACGATATTTCCGTAGGTGATCACAGGGCCGCCTTCCACAACCTGAAGACTGGATACCTGATAAAGGATCACACCATCCATGTCTGCACGACAGATTTCCTGTACATTTCCCTCATAATCACGGATCTCGCCAAGATACTCATCCTGATGAACAATATCGCCTGGTTTCTTCACCGGGTACCAGAGACCGTTGACACTGGCGCACTGATAACGCACATCATCCATTTTCAGCGGATAGTACGTACTGTGGGAACGGATTCCGTTATAGGCTCCGATGCTGCAGAGGATATTTCTTACATCTCTTCGCATGGAATCCACTTCCTCCCGTTCCCAGGTTCCCATACAGCCGCGTTCCAGAAGGACCGCCGGAATATGGAAGGTACTTGCCGCATAATTGTAGGCGCCGCCTGTACTCACATTTGACTGTACCATATATGGGACATCAACCTGCTCTGCCATTTTTCGGGAAGCTTCCACGATCTCTGGCTTTGCCACGCCTGCAAAATATACATACGGAGTCAGCTCCTCATAATCATCACCGCCGTGAAGATCGATATAATAATCTGCCTTCCGGATCAGGGATTCTGTGATGGCCGCTGCCAGTCGTTCCATTTTTGTGCCATCTTTTCTGCCAGGGAAAACACGGTTCAGATTTTTTCCGTCTTCCCAGCTGATGCTGCCTGCACGCTTCTCAAAGTCTTCCCGGTTCAGTACCTTTACCAGAACCAGCTGGCCCTTTACCTTTTCCGGTTTCAGCCGCTTCGACAGCTCGATCAGAGTCTGGATCCCTACATACTCTCCTGCATGAAGACCTGCTGTGACGAGAACGGTTTTTCCAGGATCTTTTCCACGGATGATGGTTGCAGGAAGGACAAATTCTCCATCTCCGAGCTCAAGAAAGCCTTCTGTTTTTTCTCCTGCCGCAACCGGAAGATTCAGGAAATGATCCGGCTTTACACCAGTTACCATAAACATTGGTGTGGACTGATAATTTAATCTCTCCTCCTCACTCCAGACCGTTTTCCATATTTCTGTGTCTGTGCGAATCCCAAGAAGTCCTGCTTCTCTGAGAGTTTTTACATCCCACTGGGGACGACTGATCTTTGACAGCGGTACCTGGAGGGCAATCCGCTCCATGCGCTCAATATCCGTACAGAGATAGTGATCATCCAGGCTGTTGTTTTCCACATTTTTCCGGTCGTTTTCGTAGGCCTTACGCTGCTCTTCCTCATAAAGATAACCGTACCAGTTGGCATCAAAATTCAGAAGTCTTCCTCCTACCTTCAGTACACGGACCCACTCTCTGTAAGCAACATCAGGATGCTCCAGATTCCAGGTAAGATTTCGGGAAATGACCACGTCAAAGGTATTATCCTCAAAATCCAGCTTCTGTGCATCCATCCTCAAAAAGCGGATATTCCGGCAAAGGTCTCCTGCATTTTCCTTTGCCTTTTCCAGCATTCCTTCCGTATAATCCACTGCATCTACATGATATCCGGCTTCTGCCAGGATCACAGGAAAAAATCCGGGGCCTGTTCCGATATCCAGGATACGGATCTCTTCCTTGGGTTTGTCCGGAAACTGACTGGTCAGCACCTTAAGCCATGCGTTTTTCTGCGTTCCTGCAAGCTCTTTATGATTCACTTCGGAGTACCCTTCTGTACGGGTGCTCCAGTAAGATTCGATTTCATCGAGAAGTTTTTCCACGTTGATTCCTCCGCACTTTTCTATTCACGTGAGGGAGATCAGGTCCCTCACAGGTCACGTTTAATGTACCAAATTGTCAGGGTATTAACAGCCCTGGGGGGATTCCCAAATTGCTCTGCTGATAAAATTCCCAAATGCCACACACTGCTTCTGTACTCCTGTCCACCTTGTAATTCTCCGAATGCTGTGGTATCATCCTGGCTGTAGTAATTCAGTAATATAACCGAAATTGAAAGGATGGTTCATATACAAATGACAACACAGGAACTGGCCTATGAAGTTATCAGCCGTTTAAAAAAGGAATATCCGGATGCAGACTGTACACTGGATTATGATGATGCCTGGAAGCTTCTTGTAAGTGTCCGTCTGGCAGCTCAGTGCACCGATGCCCGGGTCAATGTAGTTGTTCAGGATCTCTATGCAAAATACCCAGATGTGGCAGCCCTGGCAGCAGCAGAGCCGGAAGCGATCGAAGCCATTGTACGTCCCTGCGGCCTTGGAAAAAGCAAAGCCCGGGACATCAGCGCCTGTATGCGCATTCTCCACGAACAGTATCACGACAAGGTGCCGGAAGACTTTAACGCGCTTCTGAAACTTCCCGGTGTGGGCCGAAAAAGCGCAAACCTAATCATGGGTGACGTATTCGGCAAGCCCGCCATTGTAACAGATACTCACTGTATCCGCCTTTCCAACCGCATCGGTCTTGTCCATGACATGAAGGATCCAAAAAAGGTGGAAATGGCTCTCTGGAAGATCATCCCTCCGGAAGAAGGCAATGATCTCTGCCACCGTCTTGTCAATCATGGAAGAGAAGTCTGTACAGCGCGGACAAAGCCTTACTGTGACCGCTGCTGTCTCAATGATATCTGCGAAAAAAATGGGATCTGAATGTATGCAGTTCAATAAACCTTCAGACCCCGGAAAGGAAAAACATAATGAATTTCAAAAAACTGGAAAATAATCTCCTGGATATGATCCAGGAACAACAGGTAAAGATCGGATACATGAGCGGAGTTACCCGTTTTTATTATCCGCTGCAGTCTCTGAACCGCCTTCTTGGCACAGAGCTTACGGAAGAAGAAATGCAGCATGCAATGGAAGAATTCTCAGATCATGCCTGTGACCGTCTTGGAAAAGTAACGGCTTCTTCCAAAAACGGGCGTTTCTGCATCACCCTGCCGCCTCAGGCCTCGGACTACGTTCACGAAAACCGGAAGCCGAGTGAATTTCTGGTACGCTTTATAGGCACGGTTGCCCGTCATGGCTGTACTCTGGATGAAGTGATGGACGTTTTTCATGCTTATTCCGACCATGTACACATGGAAAAAACAACCGGAACCGGATTTGATTATCTTGTATATTTCGAAGACGGGATTCCGGATGACTACCGGTATTGTCTGTCCCTGGAGGGTGAGCATATGATCTATCATAAGTTCACACCGGAGGACTATGAGGACTTCGGATTCTGATCTCCGAACTTCGAGCAAGTTTCCCCCACTGCTTATTGTTTTTCGCAACCCTGCAGGAGACTCCCTTGATTTGATCAAAAAACCGCCGGTCTGCAGACAGATTTTCAAAAAATCCTCTGCAGATCGACGGTTGTTTTTATTTTCTATGCACGGAATTTCTTCTGCATCTCCCGCACCATATCTTTCCTCTTAAACAGGAACAGCCATATCAGCATCAGGAAACTGACGCATATGCAGATCAGCGACGGATACAGCACCGTTACCACACCGGCAGCCAACAGGATCACAGGGATCACTCCTCCGAAAGCTCCTGCTTCCAGAAGATAGATCATATATTCCGCCACCTCCAGCTTCTGTACCGCAGTGATCACCCACATGGAGCAGATCACAGCAAGCGAAGCCAGAGGAAGCAGATAATCCACAGACCAGCCACGCCAGCCGGTAAACACATCCCAAAGCACTCCTGCAACAGCTGCGATCACCAGCTGCCACATCTCATTCTTCAGAAGATTCCGCCGCTTCACATAAGCCACTGAAACCATCAGCCAGGTGCAGAACGCCCCTGCAGTCACAAACCAGGCCCAGCCTATATGACCATCCAGCAGATAATCGATCAGATTACATACCACAGCCAGCACAATACACAGAAATGTAAAGCTCTCAAAAAGCTTCATCTGCTGTTTCTGCTCCTCTTTTTGTCCCGGAAGATCATTCTCCCGAATTGTACAGGATACCTGCTCATTTTTCAGTCTCTCCACAAAATTCCGCTCAATATTTCCATTGGGGATCTTGGACGTAAAACTTAAAACCATCTCATCTCCAAAAGAACAGGAACACAGCTGCAGACTGTCCGTGCTTGCAAAAAGTCCGAATCTCTGAATATATTTCCGATATTCCTCCGGCATCCGGATGATCCCCACATTGGAATAGATCGCCGTGATAGACCTCCCTCCGAGAGTCGTCCCGGCAAGAAGGAACGGGGTTTTGATCTCCAGTGGTACCAGACGCAGGATCGGATTTTTCTCCAGACTTACCAGATCATTCAGCTTTGCTTCGATCACGTCCTTACTCAGTTCCTTTGCAAACTGCTCCTTTACGGATCTCAGAATATCCTCAAAGGCTGTATCAGGCTGAAAATAACAGCTGATCTCGATCCATCCGAAAAAATTTGCCATAGACCGGGACGGAAAATAATTTCTCAAATTTACCGGGATCATCAGACCAATGGGCTTTTTCGCCTGATTCTGAGGTACTTCTTCATGGATCGCCCAGATAAGTGCTGCCGTAAGAAAAACCGTGATCGACACACCGGCCGCTTTTGCACGGGCGTGGATCTCTTTTACCGGAATATAGACTTCCGTGATACTCATATCCTCCTGCCTGAGCTTCTCGCCTTTTAACTGGAAGGCAGGCTTCTTGGACTCTCTCTTTCTTGGCGCGTCGGAGGAATAATACTGGGAAAAGCTGTCCTCCTCCATATCCCTGCCCGTAATGTTTTCATCCGAAAAAAGCTCCGGAAGCTCTGCGGATGGGTGCGTCTCCTGAAGATAATTTTTCACCAGCTCCATCAGAAAATGCATGGCTCCTGTTCCATCCGTCAGCGCATGAAATACCTCGAAATTAATCCTGTTCTTATAATAGCTCACCCGAAAAAGAAGCGTTTTTTTAGTCCGGAATATAAAGTCCGCTGCAGGGTGCACCTGCTTCTTTCTTTGCCACTGCCGGAATATCACGTCTCTCCAGATAAAACCAGAACAGTCCCTTTCTTAAAACTGCACGGAAAAGAGGATATTTTTCCAATGTCCTCTCCAGGGCTTCCTGCAGGTTTTCTTCTTTTATCTCTTCTTTCAGTTCACAGTAAAAACGAAATACCCTGGTGTCATTCTTTCCTGTCACCGCCGGGAACGCCAGCGCCGCATTGTCAAGTTTTCTCCACTGTGCATATTCGTTCTTCATGATGCTTTCCTTCTTCCTGTTCCTCTGTTTCCAGAAAACGATTTACATATGCAAAGCTCTCCTGCACATGCAGAAATTTGATCCCCAGTGCAAAATACCCGTGAAACGCACCTGCGATCCTGTGCACTTCCACACGATTTCCCGCTTCCTTCAGTTTTTCACCAAATGCCTCACCTTCATCCCGAAGAGGATCGAACTCAGCGGTAAGTATCAGTGTATCCGGCATATTTCGAAAATTCTTCTCCAGGATCGGCGCAAAATAGGGATTCCTCCTGTCTTCCGGACAACTCTCATAGAATTTCAGATAATCTTCCATCTTCTCCGCTGTGAGAAGATAACCGGTTCCATTTGTTTTTACGGATTCAAAAGGAGAGTCTTCCGTATAACAGTTGTTCAGTGCCGGATAAATAAGGATCTGTTTTTTGGGAAAAAAATCTCCGCGGTCTCTGGCCATCATACATACAGCCGCTGCCAGATTTCCGCCTGCACTATCTCCCATAATGGTGATACGATCCGGATCCGTATTCAAAAGAAAACGATTGGTGTAAAAAGTCTTCGCAGCTGCATAACAATCCATCAGTCCCACCGGGAAACGGTATTCCGGTGCCAGCCTGTATTCAACAGACGCCACGATCTGACCGGTAGACTGTGCCATTCTGGCACAAACCCGCTGATAATTCTCTACACTTTCCGTAACCCAGCCACCGCCATGGAAAAACAGGATCACCGGTGGTTTTTTTCCGGAGGCGGCACCGTTTTCCATGTCCTCTTCTGTTGGAAAAAACAGACGGATCGGCACTTTATAGTCTCCGTTATAAACTTCCGCATCCAGTGTCCTGTAAAAGATCCTCATAGGATCCATCTTCTTAAGATCTGCCAGCTTTCTGGAAGCCTCCACTTCGATCCCGCCATAGGAAAGAGCATGGAGCACTGTCCGCACGGCACGTGGCATAGCAGTTTCTCTCCCGGTCGGAATGCCCGGAACTATGACTGGGCGGCTTCTTCTGTTTTCTTTTCTTGTATAGATATATTTTGTTTCTGTTTCGTATCTTCCAGGAATGCAGACTTGTTTCACGCAGGTACGCCTGTAGGCAATCCTCTTCAGGATCTCATGATCTGTACGGATGATCACTTCCGTTCCCTTATAGCCCCGGATATAATATCTGTTTTCTTTCTTTTTTATACGTGGTTGTCTCAATCGCAGTAAATATTTTCTGATTACTTTTTCCTCCGTGGATTTTTCCTTTATTTTCACCTATGATAGCATCCGCAGTCTATGAGTACAAGTCATAGTAAAAAATATACTGCTGCATGATTCCACGCATTCCTCTGTATCTGCGGTTGGGAAATCCTCTTTTGTAATGCACGTCCATGACCTGACGGATGTGGGTATCTATGGGAAAAGCATCCATATGATGCAGTGCAAACAGGCAGATACACTCAGCTACCTTTTCTCCCACACCACAAAGCTTCATCAGCTCCTTCTTTGCCTGATGGTAACGCATATCATAGATTTTTTCCAGAGAGATCTGGCCGGATGCAATGGTCCTGGCCGTTACTGCGATATATTTTGCCCGGTATCCCAAGCCGCATCCTCTTAACTCCTCTTCCGTTGCCTGACTCAGCGCCTCTACAGTCGGAAAAGCGTAGTACTCCACACCTGCAGATGAATTTTTTCGCTCTCCGTACTTCCGGCAGATGGTTTCGATACATTTGCGGATACGCTTGATATTGTTCTGCTGAGATATCAGAAACGTAACGATCATTTCCCAGAGATCCTGTCTTAATATCCGTATCCCGTCTCCTGCCTTTATTGCGGCACCCAGATATTTATCCCGTGGATTAGCAGCATTCATGTAAGCTTCATAATCCGTATCCAGATCAAAATAAAGCACCCAGTAACAGATAAATTCCTCCTGAGAGCAGCAGAAATCCACCACTCCGTCTTTCTGATACATTTCCAGATACTGGTCTCCCGCCACCATGGAAAAATGTCCGTCTCCAAGCTTTCTCATCCGGAAGCACTGTCCGGAATCGCATATTTTATCAAGGCTGAAATGTTCCAGCTCTACTGTGATCATGTCTGTTCCTCTCGTAAATATTTTTCTTTATATAATGTTCTGTATTCTCTTGGTGTCATCCGGTACCGTTCCCGGAATACCCGGTTAAAAGTCCTCTGACTTTCAAATCCCGGGATCTGCACATACGCCTGTTCCACTGCAAGATTATCATCCTTCTCCTTACGGTTTGCCCTGAGACACCGTACCGCATTTACAATATCCGGATGCACCTGCTCCTTTTTTATAACCGGGTCTTCCGGACAGCTGTTCTGAATGATATCCGCAAACTTACCAATCAATACCGGCTTTGCCCAGAGATAGACTGCTTTGTTTTCTCCCGGAGAGAACACCTGATAGTGATGGATCACATCCGGAAAGATCACTGCAAAATCTCCCTCTTCCATATGATAAAGCTCCTGTCCCATACCAAGCTCCAGAGTTCCCTCTGTGATATAGATAAACTCTATGGAGTTATGAAGATGGGGTGAAGCATGGGCTGAGGTCCGCAGATGAATATGGAGATTCTTCGTTTTTTTCTTCGTATACTGGAAACATGGATTTTTCTCTCCGCAATATTTGACTACTTTTTCTGTGTTTTTGGCACGTAATATTTCCGAGAGTTTATTATAATGCATTTGTAAGTTAGAGAAAAGAGGAGGAAAATAAAATGTAAAAAAAATCATAGAATTTATCAAATATGCGATCAAATGCTACATAGAGATCAATGCAAGAAATCCATACTTCCACTAAGAAGATCCACAATAATATCTGAGGTCACGGATATTTTGTGTGGATCATGCGCATGAAAAAACTGAATAAAAGTCAATAAATGACTTGTGCGAAAATAATATCACCTGGCATCATGAAGTATCTCCAAAGCCCGTTTATATCTTCCATGCAGCCGTGATATCTGTTCAGCAGACATATTTTCGCAGTCAGAAAGACGTGTTACATCAGAATTGTGGAGCAGATCAGCCTGCTTCACTTTTTTTGCGATCGGATTCTTCCGGAGCTTCCGGATATAATCGAAATAATTCATATTCTTATCTCTTGTAAGACAACGTAAGGCCTCCACAACCTCTTCCGGAAATTCTCCGGTAAGATCCTCAAATGTGATCTCTGTATCTTCTATCACATCGTGCAGAAGTGCCGTACATACACTGAGTTCATCATCCATTTGCTCCGCTACGTGAAATGGATGAAAGATATAAGGTGTCCCGCTTCGATCTGTCTGTCCATGATGTGCCTCGTATGCCACCTTCATAGCTTTTTTCGTCAAAGCTGTATAAATCATAGCTGTACCTCCCGTCAGGTCTTTCGACCCCCCGTTCATACTCTGTATTACACAGTATAGCATCTATATTTCCTATATACAAGGACAAAAAGGGTTATATATCTATCATTTTTACTTATATACGACAATTTTCTGATTATAGCATTCCCAAAACTCTGCTGTTCTTATTTAGATCTTTCATTGGATCATGAACTCGCTTGCCCTCATTCTGAAATTGGTATATACTTACTAGTACAGCGAAAATTAAGTTTCTGCTATATTGACGCAGGATGATTTCTTCATCTGCAAGGCGGAGGAATGAGGCGTAGCGGTGGCTACGACGATTGACGACAACGCAGCAGATGAAAAATCAGACAAGTCAATATGGCGGTTACTTAATATTCGCTGTACTAGGTCAGGTAAAACTATCCATATTCATGGTATTACACGGATCACTTCATTTTAAAAAAGAAAGGAATCTTACCTATGAAATTTATATATCCCGCAGTTTTCCGTCCCACAGAGGACAAAAAATACAATGCTTTTTTTCCGGATCTTGCCTGCTGTGAAGCCAACGGTGACACGCTGGATGATGCCATCGAAAATGCCAATGCAGCTGCATACGACTGGATCTACACAGAGCTTATGGAATTTGAGGGAAAGCTTCCTCCGGTTTCCGATGAGAGCGATCTGGAGCTTCAGGAGGGAGACGTTGTCCGCAATATCTCTGTAAATATCCGCTTCCAGGATGGCTGGGACGAATAAACTCTCGTACCACAAAAACAAAGGCGACATTTAATATCATTTTCAATAAATGTCCGTGTCGAAAATACCTGTTATGCAAAAAGCATCCGGATCGGTAATTGTCCTTTATTACCGATCCGGATGCTTTTATTATACGTTTCTTTATTGTTCGTGATACTGTCTGAAAAATTTACGCAGTCCGTCCAGTGCTTTTACCAGCACTTCTGTCTCATTCTCATTCAGCTCTGCGATCACCGCTTCTGTCATCTGCCTGTGAAACTCCGCATGATGATGATATGCCATACGTCCCTTATTTGTAAGCTGGATAAATACCACACGCCGGTCCTTCTCACTTCGTTCTCTCTTCACATAGCCTTTTTTTACAAGACTGTTCATAGATGTTGTGAGGGAGCCTACGGTGATCTTAAGCTTGGCTGCAATGGAGGACATGTTCCCCCCTCCAAGACCTACAGCCTCGATAATGTGCATATCATTGTTGGAAATATCTTTATATTTATCTGTGATGATGGCTTCCTCCTCCAGTCGGAGGATCTCATTGAACAGATTCACCAGCACGTCATTTATAACTTCCCGATTGTCCACTCTACCCGCTCCTGTTTCTCCGGAGCAAAAAGGCTTCTCCGGTTCTCTGTTTATGAAGCCATCGTAACATAAATATGGCATTTTTTCCACTGGATTTTTACTTTGCGGGCTACAAAATCACTGCACTTATTGCTTCTACATTTTCCGGAAACGTTCATAGCGATGTTCCAGAAGCTTCTCCGGCTCTTCTTCGCCATATTTCTCAAGAAAATCCGCAATTCCGTTTTCCAGATAACCCGCAATATCATTTATGTTCTCACGGCTTACAGGCTCTGCTTCCGGAATCACATGCTCGATCATCCCCATCTGGTAAAGGTCTGCAGCTGTGAGCTTCATCACTGCTGCTGCTTCCTTTGCCTTTTTGCTGTCTTTCCAGAGAATGGAGGCAAAGCCCTCCGGGGACAGGATGGAATAAACGGAATGCTCCAGCATCCATACCTCATCTGCCACCGCCAAGGCAAGGGCACCTCCGCTTCCGCCTTCACCGATCACAACGGAAAGCACCGGCACTGTGAGACCTGCCAGTGTATAGAGATTTTTTGCAATGGCTTCACCCTGTCCACGTTCCTCTGCTTCCAGCCCGCAGAATGCGCCTGGTGTATCTACAAGGCAGATCACCGGACGGTGAAATTTCTCTGCCTGCTGCATCAGGCGCAGGGATTTCCAGTACCCCTCCGGAGATACCATTCCGAAATTCCGGGTAATGTTTTCCTTTGTACCCTCTCCTTTTTCCTGTGCAAGGACAGTTACCGGCTGTCCGTGGAAAAATGCCACACCACCGATCACTGCCGGATCATCCCCGCAGTGACGGTCTCCGTGAAATTCCATGAAATCGTCAAAAAGCGCTTCGATGTAGTCCTTTCCTGTAGGACGTGTTTTGGCTCTGGCAAGCTGAACATGTTCCCAGGGAGTGAAATCTCCGGATGGAACGAAGTCCGGCCAGATCCTATTATCTTCCTCAACAGTTTTCATCGATTCCTGATTGTCAGACTTGAACCCATTTTTAATATCCGTATTATCGGACTGTACATTATTCAGGACTTTATCCTGATGTAATCTCAGAATATCCGCCAATACGATCCTCTGCTCCTCACGCTTTACGATCTTGTCCACAAAGCCGTGTTCCAGAAGAAATTCCGCTCTCTGGAAGCCTTTGGGAAGCTTTTGTCCGATGGTCTGTTCGATCACTCTGGGACCTGCAAAACCGATCAGCGCTTTCGGCTCTGCCAGGATAATATCTCCCAGCATAGCAAAGCTTGCCGTCACGCCGCCTGTTGTCGGGTCTGTGAGGACCGGCACATAAAGAAGTCCAGCATCGCTGTGCTTCCGGATGGCCATACTGGTTTTTGCCATCTGCATCAGGGAAACCAGGCCCTCCTGCATTCTGGCACCGCCGGAACAGATATAGAGGATTACCGGCAGCTTCTCCTCTGTGGCACGTTCAAAAGCCCGCGTGATCTTTTCCCCCACGACTTCTCCCATACTGGACATCATGAAACGGCAGTCACAGACACCAAGTGCCACAGGTGTCCCTTTTATAGTACATTTTCCGGTAACTACAGCCTCATCAAGCCCTGTCTTTTCACGAAGCCCCTGAAGCTTTTCTTCGTAGCCTCTGTACTGAAGGGGATTCTTTTCTTCCATGTGAGCATCCCACTCCACAAAGCTCTTTCTGTCTGCGATCAGTTTGATCCGACGATAAGCGGGTACATGGAAATAATTTCCGCAGTGGGGACAGATGTATTGATTCTGCTTTACCTCGTCTACAAAAACCGCCGCTTTGCAGGCGTTGCATTTACGCATCAGGTTATCCGGCACCTCCGGAATGTTTTCCTGTTCCTCACCCCGGATATCCCTGACTGTTTTTTTGAACATGTGCTTAATTCTCATTGATCTTCACTCCCGCAATGATATGGCTGGCAAGAAAGCCAGTGTCAAAGTTTCCGGACTGATAATCCTCATCTTTCAGGATTTCGTACTGATAGTCAATATTTGTATCGATTCCGTCAATGATCACCTCACCAAGAGCACTCTGCATTTTTGCAATGGCTTCTTTTCGGTTACCTGCATGAACGATCAGCTTCGCAAGCATGGAATCATAATATGGCGGGATCTTACAGCCGTTATACACACAGGTATCCACACGGATCCCGTTTCCTCCCGGAAAATGCGCTCCCTGGATAGTTCCCGGCGAAGGACGGAAATTTTTTTGAGGATTTTCAGCATTGATCCTGCACTCAATGGCGTGTCCCTGGATCCGGACATCCTCCTGAGCGATCTCAAGAGGCATTCCGGAAGCGATCTTCAGCTGCTCCTTTACAAGATCGATACCTGTTACCCACTCTGTCACCGGATGTTCCACCTGGATCCTTGTATTCATTTCCATAAACCAGAATTTTCCATCCGGTTCCAGAAGAAATTCAATCGTTCCCGCATTTACGTAACCGGCTGCTTTCGCCGCCGTCACCGCCGCATGCCCCATTTTTTCTCTTAATTCCGGAGAAACTGCAGCACTTGGAGATTCCTCGATCATCTTCTGATGATTTCTCTGGATGGAGCAGTCACGCTCTCCCAGATGGATCACATTTCCGAAGCTGTCTGCAAGGATCTGAAACTCAATATGTCTCGGATTTACCACGAAATGTTCAATATACATGGTACCGTCGCCAAAAGCGATCTCAGACTCTTTTCTGGCGGTTGCATAGGCTTCTGGAAATTCCTCCGGTGTGTTTGCCACACGCATGCCTTTTCCGCCGCCGCCAAGAGCTGCCTTGATGATCACCGGATAACCGATCCTCTCAGCTTCCTTAAGACCGGTTTCAATATCCTCCACATCCCCTTCGCTGCCCGGGACTACCGGAACACCAGCTGCGATCATGGTGCTTCTTGCAATTTTTTTGTTGCCCAGCATACGGATGACCTTTGATGGAGGACCCACAAATGTGATCCCGCATTTTTCACAGAGCTCCGCAAATCTGGCATTTTCAGAAAGAAAGCCAAATCCCGGATGAATGGCATCCGCACCGGAAACCATGGTTGCACTGATGATCTGTTCCATATTCAGATAGCTCTGTGCAGATGGTCCCGGTCCGATACAGATTGCTTCGTCCGCCAGCTGTGTGTGAAGGCTTTCCTCATCTGCCTCAGAATAAACCGCCACTGTGGCAATTCCCATTTCTCTGCAGGCACGGATAATACGCACCGCGATCTCGCCTCTGTTGGCGATCAGTAACTTTCGAATCATACAATCACCTTACCCGATCATAAATGTAAGCTCAGCCTCTACGGCAACCTCGCCATCCACAGATGCCACTGCAGAACCAATGCCTACAGGACCCTTTCTGCGGATGATCTTTGTTTCAAGACGGAGCTTGTCTCCCGGAGCTACCTTTCTGCGGAATTTACACTTGTTGATACCTCCGAAATAAGCGGTTTTTCCCTTCATGTCCTCCAGGGAAAGAATGGCTACCGCACCCACCTGTGCCAGCGCTTCTACCATCAGAACACCCGGCATTACCGGCTCCTGGGGAAAATGTCCCCGAAAAAAATCCTCGCGGAAGGTCACACATTTATATCCGACAGCAAATTCACCCGGCTCATAATCTTCAATATAGTCCACAAGCAGAAACGGATGTCTGTGTGGAATGATCTCCTCGATCTGTTTTACATCAAGATGCTTCATTCTCTATCCTCCTGAAACAATAATTTTTCTTATTCTCTGATTCTGATCTGAAGGTACTTATCGGATACGGAAAAGCTTCTGACCGTATTCTACCGGCTGTCCGTTCTCCACATAGATCTCTGCGATCTCGCCGTCAAAATCACTTTCGATCTCATTCATCAGCTTCATAGCTTCCACGATTGCAAGAACCTGGCCTTTTTTTACCTTGTCTCCCACCTGAACGTAAGGAGGAAGATCCTGGGACGGTGCAGCATAGAAGGTTCCTACCAGCGGAGATGTTACCAAGCTGCCTGTCTGATCTTCCCCGCTCTGTGGTACGGTTTCCGACTGCTCAGTACCTTTCACTCCCTGTGCTTCTGCCACAGTTTTTCCTGTCACTGTCACTGCCATTTCATCTGTTGAAGCCGGTACCACAGGATCTTTGCCTGCCACCGGTGCTGTATTCACTGCCCTGCGGACTTTTCCACCGGTCATTCCTACTGCCGGAATGTTTTCCACAGTTTCTCCCATAACCCCCTGGATGATCTGTGGCTTTCCATGCTCCATACTTAAGGTCAGATCTGCTGTCTCATATGTAAAGGCAGTAAGCTCTGATGCAGATACGTGATCGATCAGTTCAAGAATCTGGTTAAATTCCATAGCTTCAGTCCTCCTCATACTTCTTTACAAGCAATGTTCCGTTGTGTCCTCCAAATCCAAGGGAATTGCTCATTGCATAACGAACTTCCTGTTTTGCCGGAGCGCCGATCATATAGTTCAGATCAAGCTCCTCCTCTGTTTCTGTTGTTCCCACTGTCTGATGGATAAATCCGTCCAGAATGGATTTTACGCATACGATAAACTCAACAGCTCCTGCTGCGCCAAGAAGATGGCCCACCATGGATTTTGTGGAATTGATCTTTACATCCTTGGCAGCGTCCTTAAACGCAAGCTTGATAGCTCTTGTTTCAAACAGGTCATTGTGATGTGTTCCGGTTCCGTGTGCATTGATATAATCCACCTGCGCCGGTACAACACCTGCTTCCTTCATGGCATTTTCCATAGCACGTGCGGCGCCGCTTCCGTCCTCGGCCGGAGATGTGATATGGAAAGCATCTGCAGTTGCACCGTATCCCACAACCTCTGCCAGGATATTGGCATTTCTCTTTTTGGCATGCTCAAGCTCTTCCAGAACAACCACACCTGCACCCTCGCCCATAACAAAACCGCCTCTGTCTTTATCAAACGGAATGGATGCACGCAGCGGATCCTCACTTGTGCTCAGTGCAGTAAGGCTTGCAAAGCCTGCGATACCGATAGGGCAGACAGCTCCCTCTGTACCACCGGCAAGCATTACATCTGCATCACCATACTGAATGGCACGGAAAGCATCTCCGATACAATGTGTTCCTGTCGCACATGCCGTTACCACGTTGGTGCATTTTCCTTTTGCGCCGGTAGCGATAGAAACATTTCCGGCTGCCATATTTGTGATCATCTTCGGAACAAGAAGCGGATCCACTCTTGAAGGACCTTTTTCCATAAGCTTCTTCTCATTGGTCTCGGTAGCCTGAAGACTTCCCACACCGGAGCCGATGATAACGCCTACCATGTACGGATCTTCCTCTTCCATCTTAAGCCCGGAATTTTCCACTGCTTCCAGTGCAGCTGCTACCGCATACTGGGAAAAAGGCTCCATTCTTCTTGCAGTTCTCGGATCCATGCGATCCTTTGCCACAAAATCTTTAAGCTCTGCTGCCAGTGTTGCCTTGTATCCGGTCGTATCAAAACGGGTGATCGGTCCGATCCCCACCTTTCCTTCTTTTACTCCGTTCCAGAAGCTTTCCACATCATTTCCGATCGGTGTTACTGCTCCAAGTCCTGTTACTACTACTCGTCTTTTCATCAATCTATCCTCCTGACTCCGGGGAGCCTTCTTTACATTGCCATTCCGCCGTCTACGCGAAGTACCTGTCCTGTGATGTAACGTGCACCGTCTGATGCCAGAAATGCAGCTGCCTTTGCCACGTCTTCTGTTGTTCCCATGCTTCCCATGGGGATAGATGCCGCAATATTTTCTTTTACTTTGTCAGAAAGCACGTCCGTCATATCTGTTTTGATAAATCCCGGTGCAATGGCGTTGACCGTGATCCCTCTGGATGCCAGCTCCTTTGCAGCGGATTTTGTAAGACCGATGATCCCGGCTTTGGATGCCGCATAATTGGCCTGTCCTGCATTTCCACGAAGGCCTACCACCGATGAAAGGCTGATGATCCGGCCGCTTCTCTGCTTCAGCATCATTCTGGACACATGACGGATGCAGTTGAAGGTTCCTTTCAGATTGATGTCAACAACCCTGGAAAAATCTTCCTCACTCATTTTCATGAGAAGTCCGTCCTTCGTAACTCCGGCATTATTTACCAGGATATCAACACGTCCGTATTTTTCTGCAACAGCTTTGAAAAAAGCTTCACATGCATCAAAATCTGCCACATTGCACTGCAGGATATCTGCCTGGCCGCCGGCTGCCTCGATCTCTGCTTTTGTTTCCCGGGCTTTTTCTTCTGAGCCGTTATAATTGATCACTACAAGGTTTCCTGCTTTTGCAAGCTCCAGGGCGATGGCTTTCCCGATCCCACGTGCACCGCCTGTTACAACTGCGATTTTTTTCTCTGACATATGAATTCCTTTCTGATGTTATGCGGTCATCCGTGATCCGCATTTGTTACCTGGCATTTCTGTCTGCTGCACTATGCCTGCTTTATTTTTGATTCTTTATCTTTTTTTCCAATATTTATACCAGTTCCTGGCAGACCTTCTCTGCATCTTCTACGGTCTGGATGTTATATACTTTTACATTTCTGTCGATCTTTCTCATAAATCCGGCAAGGGTTCTTCCCGGTCCGATCTCAATAAATGTATCTACTCCCTGACGGATCATATTTTCCACACTCTGCTGCCAGCGCACGGAAGAAGAAATCTGTTTTTCCAGAAGTGCTTTTGTTTCCGCCGGATCTTCCACATACTCTGCGGTCACGTTTGTCACATACGGGATTTTAAGTTCATGAAGTGTGACACCCTCCAGAACCTTTCCCAGTTCTTTTCCTGCAGTGGCAAGCATTGCGGAGTGGAACGGTCCGCTGACATTTAACGGGATCACTCTTCTTCCTCCGGCTGCCTTCAGCTTTTCAGAGGCTTCCGCAACTGCCTCCGCAAGGCCTGTGATCACGATCTGGCCGGGACAGTTGTAGTTTGCAATGCTTACATCTGCAATGTCTGCAAGCACTTCCTCGATCTTCTCTGTCTCCATTCCCATAACTGCTGCCATGCTTCCCTTACCTGCCGGAACTGCCTGCTCCATAAGGATTCCCCTTTTTCTCACGGTAGTAACAGCATCCTTCAGCTCCATGCCGCCGGCAGCTTCAATAGCGCAGTACTCGCCAAGGCTTAATCCTGCAGTTACATCTGGATGAAGTCCCATCTCCTCTACCACCTTCTCCATGGCAAGACAGGTAGTGACCAGTGCAGCCTGTGTATATTCAGTCAGGTCAAGCCTGTCATTTTCTTCAAAGCAAAGTGCTTTCATATCCAGATCCAGCCACTCACCGGCAGAGTCGAAAACATCCTTTGCTGTATCGTATTTCTCATAAAAATCTTTTCCCATTCCGGCCTTCTGTGCACCCTGGCCCGGAAAGATGAATGCTGTTTTTCCCATTTATTATTCCTCCACAAGAAAACTGTTTTTCTTTACAGTCTCTTTTGTCTCTCTGATCAGTCTTGCCATCAGCTCCTTACAGGTCGGTACATCCTTTACCATACCTGCGATCTGTCCGGACATAACGCTTCCGGTTTTTACATCGCCGTCAACAACAGCCTTCCTGAGGCCACCAAGTGTCAGCATTTCCAGTTCTTCAAAGGATGCACCTGCAGCTTCTTTCTCCAGATATTCCTTTGTCATAGGGTTTCTTAAGGTACGGACCGGATGACCTGTGGTACGGCCGGTTACTCTTGTGTCGATATCCCTGGCTTTCAGAAGGAATTGTTTGTAATTCTCATGTACGTGACATTCCTCTGTTGCCACAAATCGGGTTCCCATCTGTACGGCTTCTGCACCCAGCATAAAGGCTGCCGCGATCCCACGACCGTCTGCAATTCCACCTGCTGCAATTACCGGGATCTTTACTGCATCCACGACCTGCGGTACCAGCGCCATAGTGGTTGTCTCACCGATATGTCCGCCGGACTCGGTTCCCTCTGCTACCACTGCATCTGCGCCACAGCGCTCCATTCTTCTTGCAAGAGCTACAGATGCAACAACCGGGATCACCTTTACTCCGGCAGCTTTCCATGCTTCCATGTATTTTTCCGGGCTTCCGGCACCGGTTGTTACTACCTTGATCCCTTCTTCTACTACGATCTTCGCAACCTCATCGGCACTTGGACTCATCAGCATGATGTTTACACCAAAAGTCTTATCTGTCAGTTTTTTCGCCTCACGGATCTGCTCACGCACCCACTCTGCCGGTGCGTTTGCCGCTGCGATCAGTCCCAAGCCGCCTGCCTCGGATACTGCTGCCGCAATGTGATGATCTGCCACCCAGGCCATACCGCCCTGGATGATGGGATATTCAATACCAAGTAATTCTGTAACTTTTGTTTTCATCTTTTACCTCCGGAAAATTAAATCAAGCGGATAAAAGCATCCGCGGTTTATTTGGATCAAGCGGATAAAAACATCCGCATTCACTACGTAGCCTTATTTTAACAATTCATTAACAGGGGCTTTAATACTCGATCAGGCTTGCTCCGTACGTCAGTCCGCCGCCGAAGCCTGCAAGGACCATTCTGTCACCCCGCTGCAGTTTTCCACTTTTTTTCATCTCATCCAGGAGGATAAGAAGACTTGCGGAAGAAGTATTGCCGTATCTGTCCATATTCATAGGGAACTTGGAAATGTCTTCGCCCAGCCGCCTTGCTGCAGAACGGATGATGCGCTCATTTGCCTGGTGGAGAAGATAATAACTGATATCTTCACAGGAAACCTGCTCTCGGGAAAGAAGCTCCTTCACAGCCTCCGGTACCTTGCTCACGGCAAAGCTGAACACTTCCTTTCCGTTCATCTGTATGTAGGTTTCCTTTGCCTTCGGATCATTTTCATAACGGATCTGATTTCTGCTCTGTAAGGTAAGTGCACCGCCTTTTTTTCCAATGGAATGGGTTACCTGTGCATAGCTTCCACCCTCTTCTGCTCTCAGCACGACTGCTCCCGCACCATCCCCGAAAAGAATGCAGGTGCCACGATCTGTCCAGTCCGTTAAACCGGACAGTTTTTCCGCTCCGATCACAAGGGCATTCCTATATATTCCCTGGGCCAGGTATGCCTGCGCAGTGTTCAGTGCCAGAAGAGATCCTGTGCAGGCGCCGTTCAGATCAAAGCAGGTAGCCTTTTCCGCTCCGAGCCGCTCCTGCACCCCACATGCCACACAGGGCATGATCTCTGTTGGAGAAATGGTTGCCACAAGGATCAGATCGATTTCTTCTGCCTTCATTTCTGCGTCTTCCAGAGCTTTTAATGCTGCCCCCGCTGCCATCGTCACAGTATCTTCGTCCTCTTTTGCAATATGTCTCTGTACCACACCGGTTCTTTCCCGAATCCACTGATCACTGGTTTCCACCATCTTTGCCAGATCGTTGTTATCCCACACTCTGTCCGGTGCCCACGAACCGGTTCCACATATTTTACCTGTCATATTTTTCTCCATGATATCTGTCTTAAATCAGTCTGTATAAATCTGTACTGCTGTTCTCTGAATTATCTTTTATCTTAAAATATTTTGATTATCAAATTATATCATCATAAAAGTATTTGTCAAGAAGGAATTTTTGAGCATCCTTTTATGAAAAAAATAACAGCTGCCCCAGGCGTGGAGTATTGGTCTCTCCTCTGTCCTGTGACAGCTGTCTTATTTTTTTCAGACAGGTATTGTATTTATGGTTATTGCATTTATAGTTATTGCCTTCATAGTTTTACTTCATCGCCCACTGTACCAGGCACACCACACCAATCTGCACCAGCAGTATCACCGGTACACCAATTGCAAATCTGGCTTTTCGGGTTTTGTGGTGAAAAAATCTCATGCCAAGGATTGCCCCGACGCTGCCACCAATGACAGCACTTAAGATCAAGGTCTTCTCCGGGATCCGCCATTTATTACGACGGGCTTTCTGCTTGTCAACTCCGAAAAGCACAAAGGCCAGGATATTGACTGCAAGCAGATAATAATATATGTAATCATTCATGATAGCTCCCTCCGGGCTCTGTGTCCTGTATTTCGGACAGTAACCGATTTATGTATTCATTGCAGTTTGATGATCAGCACCGGTATGGGCGGATCATTAGGCCGGTTTGCATATTCCGACAGGATCACCAGATATTTATGAGGATCCAGCTGACGGATAAACGCAAGCATCTCATCCCGTTCCTGATATCCTGTATCCCCGCCACTGTAAATACAAAGTGTCATAAGTCCGCCCTTTTTCAGAAGCTTAAGTCCGCTTTCCACCGCTCTTATGCTGCTGTCTGCTCTGGTCGCCACCGAATGGTCTCCGCCGGGAAGATATCCCAGATTAAAGGTGATGCAGGACACGGTTTCTTCTTCTGCATAAACATCCATATTCTCATGAGACTCCAGAAGAAGCTGATAATTTTCCGGACAGTTATCTCTTTTCAGTCGCTCCTTCGTATGTTCCAGTGCCTGCTTCTGAATGTCAAAAGCCAGAACCCGTCCTCTTTTTCCTGCAAGCTGGCTTAACAGAGCCGTGTCATTGCCATTTCCCATTGTTGCATCAATACAGATGTCTCCCAGCATGACCTGCTGCCGTATAAAATGCTGCATGTATGCAGTGATCTGAAGATTTTTCATTTAAAAATCCTTTCAAAATTCTCTTACAGTTCATGATAATACGGACAGATATCCTCATAATGTCCATCCTTCATACGGAACCCCTTCGGGATCACGCCAAGCTGGGTAAATCCAAGTCTCTCATAAAGATGTCTTGCAGGAACATTGCAGGCCACAACCGCATTAAACTGCAGGACACCAAAACCATGCTCTTTTCCCCGGGTCAGACAGTCGGATACCAGCTTTTCTCCAATGTGAAGTCCTCTGGAATCTCTGCTTACCGCATAGCTGGCGTTACAGATATGACCGCATCTTCCGATATTATTCGGATGAAGAATGTAAAGTCCGTAAACTTTTCCGCTTTCCGCATCTACTGCTGCAGCTGTATAGGTCTGTTCTGAAAAAAAAGCTTTTCCTGTCTCTTCGTTAAGGCATTCTTCCTGTGGAAAAGCCACACCGTCTTCTACAACCTCATTCCATATCCGGATCAGATCCGGAAGATCTTTTTCTTCGTATTTTCTTACTGTAACATTCATGATGATCTTCTCCTCTATTTAAGCAGCTCCACATTCCGTCCATTTCTTCGGATCACACCCTCATCCGAAAGATTTTTGATCTCCCGCATCATGGCACTACGGTCCACACTTAAGTACTGGGCCAGTGCGGTATAGGACATGGGCAGCTTGAATTTCCCGGCATTTTTTTCCGCAGCCAGAGAATGCAGATAAGCTATCAGCTTCTTTCTGGTGGAGGATCGTGAAAGCATGTATATCCGATCCGTCTGCTGCCTGGAACGGAGGGCTGTCATCTGCAGAAGATTACTGACCATCTGGCTATGATGATGACAGGCATTTTCACAGCGCTTGATCACATGCTCATAATCAATAAACAGCACCTTCGTCACGGTAGTGGCACATACATAATAATGCTGGGAATCTGACGGAAGCAGAAACGGTTCGCCAAATACACTGTCCCTATTCAGTTCATCGATGACATACTCATTTCCATCCTCGTCGCAGCAGTAGAGAACTGCTCTTCCCTCCTGGATCAGACCGATCTTTTTCATGGAGCTGGAATATTCCATGATGGTTTCTCCATTCTGAAAAACTTTCTCCCGGACTTTAAAGCAGACACGCATTCTTTCCTGTTCTTCGGGCAAAATATCCGTAAATAAAGTGATATGCTCCATAAATTTTCCTCCCACCGGCAAAATACTCTTCCGCATATCTGTACTTTCCTCTTTGCATACAAGACTATGTAAGAGGACTCTCAAAGCAAAATATCCGCATTTTATTTTGCTGCATGTTTCTGATTTTATACCAGCACGAAAAAAATGTAAAGTCTGGAAATTTTTCCTGTTTTGTTGTATTTGCAACAGTTTTTGCCATCAATTTCTGTTATATTTTTATCAAAGTTAAGAAACAAACAAATCACTGAAGCATATAAATAAATCCACCATAGAAAGAAAAGAGGAATCGCTCATGAAAATCACAGATACCATCAAATATGTAGGCGTTAATGATCATCAGGTTGACCTTTTTGAGGGCCAGTACAAAGTGCCGAACGGCATGTCCTACAACTCCTATGTGATCCTGGACGAAAAAATTGCGGTTATGGATACGGTAGATGCAAATTTTACTCACGAATGGCTTGATAATATCCAGAAAGTTCTGGGTGACCGGAAACCGGATTATCTGATCGTACAGCATATGGAACCGGATCACGCAGCCAACATCGCAAACTTCCTGAAGGCTTATCCGGACACCATCGTTGTTTCCAACAAAAAAGCTTTCGCCATGATGCAGAACTTCTTTGACCTGGATCTGGAAGGTCATCAGATCATCGTAGATAACGGCGGAACCCTTTCCCTTGGAAAACACGATCTGACTTTTGTATTTGCACCGATGGTTCACTGGCCGGAGGTTATGGTCACTTATGACAGCACAGAAAAGGTTCTTTTTTCCGCAGACGGCTTCGGAAAGTTCGGTGCCCTGGATACAGAGGAACCATGGGACGATGAGGCAAGAAGATACTATATCGGCATCGTTGGAAAATATGGTGTGCAGGTGCAGAACCTTCTGAAAGTAGCCGCAGCTCTGGATATCCAGACCATCTGCCCGCTCCACGGACCGGTTCTTACTGAAGATCTTGGACATTATATCAGCCTCTATGATACCTGGTCTTCCTACACACCGGAGGATGACGGAATCGTGATCGCCTACACTTCTGTATACGGTCATACAAAAATGGCCGTTCAGCAGTTGGCCGATAAATTCCGCAGCAAAGGATGTCCAAACGTTGTTGTCTATGATCTTGCAAGAGACGATATGTCCCAGGCACTGAGCGACGCTTTCCGTTACTCCAAGCTGGTTCTCGCAACCACCACATATAATGCAGGCATCTATCCGTTTATGAACGACTTTATTACCCGTCTGACAGAGCACAACTTCCAGAACCGCACGGTAGGACTGATTGAAAACGGAACCTGGGCACCGCTGGCAGCGAAGGTTATGAAAGAAATGCTTTCCAAATGCAAAAAGATCAGCTGGCTGAATACCACAGTTAAGATCATGTCTGCAGTAAATGAAGAAAACCGCAGGCAGATGGAAGCTATGGCTGATGAGCTCTGCCAGGAATACATTGCAAAAAGCGATGATCTTGCCAACAAGAATGATATGACTGCTCTGTTCCGCATCGGTTACGGCCTCTATGTGGTAACCTCCAACGATGGCAAAAAGGACAACGGTCTGATCGTCAATACCGTTACACAGCTTACCGACAACCCATATCGCGTGGCTGTCAACATCAACAAGGCAAACTACTCTCACCACGTGATCCAGCAGACCGGTATCATGAACGTAAACTGCCTGTCCACAGATGCTCCGTTCTCTGTTTTTGAGCAGTTCGGCTTCCAGTCCGGCAGAAGCACCGATAAATTTGCCGGACAGAAAATAAACCACTCCGACAACGGCCTGGTATTCCTGGACAAATATATCAATGCTTTCATGTCCCTGAAGGTAGAAAACTATGTGGATCTCGGCACTCACGGAATGTTCATCTGCAGCGTCACAGAGGCCCGTGTCATGAGCGATCAGGATACCATGACTTACACCTACTACCAGAAACATGTAAAGCCAAAGCCACAGACCGAGGGCAAAAAAGGCTGGGTATGCAAAGTCTGCGGATACATCTATGAAGGCGATGAACTTCCGGAAGATATCATCTGCCCGCTGTGCAAGCATGGCGCTGTGGATTTTGAGCCGATCGAAGGATAAGACTGAAATCCCCATAACATAAATTGATTTAATCCGGTTACAGCTCCCTTATTTTTACAAATTATAAACCACAAAAAGACAGGCTTCTGAGGTGGCCTGTCTTTTTGTATTATCATCCAATGTCTTCTCAGCGTCTTTCACCAAATTTATTCTTACAGCAGATCAGACACTCACGCTCTGTATTTCTGCAGGAATCCTGAAATTTACGGATTATATGCCTTTTATTTATTTCATCAGTCTGATAACCTGCTCTGCAGTATCTGCCAGATTCTGCTTTGCATTCTCATTTTTCATGGCCTCATCCAGAGTTACCACTCCGCGGAGGATCGGGAAAAAGGCATCGATCCCTGCATCGTTGCAGGCTCTTGCGTCACGCTGTACGGCACCTGCAAAGGCGATCACTTTTTTGCCATATTTCTTTGCAAGCTTTGCAACACCTACCGGCGCTTTTCCCATGGCTGTCTGTCCATCCATACGTCCCTCACCTGTGATCACAAGATCCGCGTCTTTGATGTAGTCCTCAAGTTTTGTCTCATCCAGTACGATGTTAATCCCGGATTCCAGGACTGCATCGGTAAAGGTCAGGAATGCAAATCCCATTCCGCCGGCAGCACCTGTTCCCGGATACTTTGGATCTGCTTTCGGAAAACGCTCCTTTGCAAGCTCTGCGTAAGCACCCAGCCACTGATCCATGTCCTGGATCATCTCCGGTGTAGCACCCTTCTGCGGTCCGTAGATGGCACTGCATCCAAGCTCTCCGCAAAGAGGATTTGTGACATCACAGGCAACACGGAATTTACATTCTGCAAGCTCCGGGATCACATAGGCAGCTGTGATCTCTGTGATGTCTTTCAGGCCCCTTGCTCCCGGAAGGACCTGCTTTCCGTCTTTATCCAGAAATGCATAGCCAAGTGCCTGAAGCATTCCCACACCACCGTCATTGGTGGCGCTTCCGCCGATACCCACAATAAATCTGCGGCAGCCTTTTTCGATGGCGTCCTTGATCACCTCACCGACACCGTAGGTTGTGGTATAAAGAGGATTTCTTTTTTCGTCCGGCACCTGCGTGATCCCTGCTGCACCAGCCATTTCGATCACTGCGGTCTTTGTGCTTTCGATGATGCCATACTCACAGATCACCGGCTCGCCAAGAGGCCCCGTAACCTTTACGTGCTCTGTTTTTCCGTTCATTCCTGCGACAAGGGCTTCCACGGTTCCCTCTCCACCGTCTGCCAGTGGTCTTACCTGAACTTCTGCGTCCGCATCCACACGATGGATACCTTCAGCAGCTGCAAAACCTGCCTCCATGGATGTCATACTGCCCTTAAAAGAATCGATCGCTGTTACTACCTTCATTTTATTTTCCTCCTGTATGATTTTTATGTAAAGCTGATATCCGTACTCTCCGTTCTATCATTCCGTGTACCGGAAACGTGAAATGTTCATTTACGTGTCAGGCGGATATTCTCTGCGCAGCTCTGCAGCCAAATAACTGTTCTGCTGTTTGGTTATCAGCTGTCCCCGGATGAAAAGAACCTTCTGCGAACTTATTTTTCCCTGGAAATGTCTCTGGCTGATGTCGCAGAGAAGCTTTTTCTCCACAAAAATACTCTTCAATATAAATTAAACCACATTTATAAAAAATGTGGTCTCAATCCCCGAAAATTCCGGGACGCTGTTCTGTTGTATCTGGCACTGGAGCTGGAATGAACCGGCCATTTCACTATCCTCTCACATGAAAGCCAAACTCCTCCTCCAGTGGGATTTCCCTCGCTTCAATCCCCTCGATCTCCACAAAGCTCTGCTGAGAAAGGCGCTCTACCATCTCCCGGATTTCTTCTCTGGTTCCCTGTACTTCCATTTCCACACGATCATCCCAGAGATTCCGTACCCAGCCGGTCAGTCCCATGGACTGTGCAATATAATAGGAGCGGTAACGAAAGCCTACTCCCTGTACTCTTCCTGAAAAATAAAAATGTTTCCGAATCTTTTCCATCTGGCACCTCATATTTTCTGTCTTAACTATTCTGTCTCTGTATCTCCACCCGAAATTCTCCCGCATCCGCCGCAGGAATATCATAACCAGATTATATAATATTTCTTTATAAATTGTAAAGTTATATCCTTCTATCTATTGGAAACTATAATCATCTGCGTTATAATGGTTTTTATCAGAATAAAAAGAAATTTACTTTCTTTTGCAGAAAATATTTTCAACAAAATTTAACATCAGGAGGTAATGATCATGAATGAAAGCATCAAAAATCTGTTAGAGCGCAGAAGCATCCGCGCCTACAAAAAAGAGCTTGTTCCGAAAGAAACTCTGGATACGATCCTGGAAGCGGGAGAATATTCCCCCAGCGGCATGGGACAGCAGAGCACTCTTATGGTAGTGACACAGGATCCGGAGCTGGTTGCAAGGCTTTCCAAAATGAACGCAGCTGTTATGGGCAGCACCTCAGATCCGTTCTACGGCGCCCCAACTGTGATCATTGTCTTTTCCGACAGCAAAATGGGCACCTGTGTGGAAAACGGAAGTCTTGTGATGGGAAATCTCATGAATGCCGCACATGCTCTCGGCGTGGACTCCTGCTGGATTCACCGTGCAAAAGAAGTTTTTGACTCCGAGGAAGGAAAAGAGCTGAAGAAGCAGTGGGGTGTTCCAGAGGAATATATCGGCGTAGGCCACTGTGTTCTTGGATACCGTGACTGTGAGTATCCAACAGCCAAACCGCGTAAGGATGGTTTTGTGATCCGTGTGTGATCGGCTTGCAGAATAAAATTTCCACTGCCAAAAACTTTTAATGTAAATAAAAATCTGACAGATTCCTGCATGATACGCATCGCTACGTATCTGAGAATACACAGGGAAACACCCCTCCGGTATCATAAATACCAGAAGCTTTTCCCGTCTTCTCCGGCAGTGATCTGTCAGATTTTATTTTCTCTTATTTCAGTGCTTTATCCTTATATCTGGAAATCTCCTCCAGATATTTTTTCCCAAGGGCACTGATGTTAACACCCTTTCTGGCAACATAACCGATTGTCATGATCTCATCGGAATCCAGCTTCACAGCACAGTAATCGGAACCATTAAGATCCTCACAGATAATACCGGAGCATAAGGTATATCCATTCAGTCCTACCATCAGGTTCAGCATAGTAGCCCTGTCATCGGCTTTGATCAGCCGTTTGTATTCATAGGTGCTCAAAACCTCCTCAGCAAAATAAAAAGAGTTATTTCCTCCCTGTTCAAAGGACAGACACGGATATTCCTTCAGTTCTTCCAGCGTGATCTTCTCACGCTTCGCCAGAGGATGCCCCTTCCACATATAAACGTAGATCCGACAGTTGAGAAGTTCGTGAAACTCCAGACCATACTCGTGAAACATTTTTGTAAGTACCTTACGGTTAAAATCATTTAGGTAGAGGATCCCGATCTCACTCTTGAAATTACGGACATCCTCGATGACCTGATGCGTCTTGGTCTCGTGGACCGCAAATTCGTACTCATCCATGCCGAATTGCTTTACCAGCTCCACAAAGGCATTAACTGCAAAGGTATAATGCTGCATGGAAACACTGAATTTTTTGCGTGACTGTTCCTTGGAAATATATTTGGCTTCCATCAATTCGTACTGTTCCACCACCTGCCTTGCATACCCCAGAAATTCTTCGCCTGCAGGCGTTACGGCGATTCCTCGGTTCGTTCTTCGGAAGATCTCAACACCGGTTTCTGCTTCCAGCTCCCGGATTGCCGTGGAAAGACTGGGCTGAGAAATATAAAGGCTTTTTGCTGCCTCGTTCATAGATCCGGCTTTTGCAATTGCTATGGTATATCTGAGCTGTGCCAGAGTCATCTTTCTGCCTCCCCGTTTCTTGTTCCGGCTTTCTGTTCCTCTTCAGGCAGATCCGGCAACAAGCATCCTTTATCTTTTTATTTAAGGTAGTTCTTATCTACATATCCTTCTTTTCCAAGCTTCGGAACATATACATACCAGTAAGTACTGTCTTTCTTCTCAATGACTTCTACCGTATCTCCGTTATTCAGCTGGGCGATCTCATTGTCCTTGTCATACGCCTTTGTACTGCGCAGAGCCAGATAGCCGCTTTCCACTTTAACAGTCATGGATGGAGTTGTCGTACCTGAGCCTCCGGTAAGATAGTTCCTGTCAACATAACCGGTCTTATCCAGCTGCGGAACATATACATACCAGTACTGATCGTTGCTGGTGTCCTTCACCTGAACCGTGTCACCGGTATTCAGCTGTCCGATCTCATTGCTTTCATTATAGGCTGCCTTGTTGCGAAGGGCAAGATAACCAGTTTCTACTTTAACTGTCCACAGACCACTGTTGTAAATATACCGGTTATCCACATATCCGGATTTATCAAGCCCCGGAGCATATACGTACCAGTAAGTAGAATCACTGCTGTCCTTTACAAGAACGACATCTCCGGTATTCAGACGTCCGATCTCGTTACTGTCATTGTAAGCTGCGGTACTTCGAAGAGCCAGATAGCCTTTTTTTACCTTTACTGTCCAGGAATCGTTGGAAGCTGTGGCGTTCTCTGCTATCTGGATATAGTTTTTGTCCAGATATCCGGATTTATCCAGTCTTGGCACGTATGCATACCAGTAGGTAGCGTCCTTCCGATTTGTAACTTCCACAAGATCTCCTGTATTCAGCTGTCCGATCTCATTGCCTTTGTCAAAAGCCTTCTCACTCCGGAGAGCCAGGTATCCATCTGTGACTTTGACTTTAAAAGTGGTTCCTGCTGCTGCCTTTGCCTCCCGGATCGTCGCCGGAAAAGCTGCTGCCAGTATAAGTGTCAGAAGTACCAGCCTTTTTACTGCCTTTATATGGGACAGAAGAGTTCTTTTTCTCATATTATACGCCTCCTTTTCTTTTTTGGATCTTTCTCTGATCTGCGGCTCTCTCTGTTTTTTATTTACTGAGCAGACCGCACCGGAATTTATGGTAGTATTATATCATATTTTCAGCTGATAGCTGTAAGAATCACATCTCTTATTGCAGTCCAAAATGTTCTTTTCCACAATGCAGGTATTGACACTTTTAATTAGTAGTGTTATATTACATGTAGAACAAGATAAAAGTAATGCCCCCGGGATTTTTCCCGGGGAATTTTATACGCATACGTTCAATATATGACAGTCCGGGAGATCTGTCCTCTGAGAGGACAGATCGATCATCCGGGACGCTGCAGACTATAATATAAGGGAAGGTGAATACCATGGCAGTAAAAAGAGATTATTACGATGTTCTGGGCATTGACCGGAACGCAGATGAAAAAACAATAAAAAAGCCTATCGTAAACTGGCCAAAAATATCATCCGGATACAAACGCCGGTAATGCAGATGCCGCAGATAAATTTAAAGAAGTAAACGAAGCCTACGATGTCTTAAGTGATCCAAAGAAGAAAAAAACTGTATGATCAGTTTGGTCATGCCGCATTTGAAGCAGGAGCTGATCCTGGAGCCGGCGCAGGTGCCGGTGGATTCGGCGGATTCCAGGGTGGCGGCAATGGCAGCTATCAAGAATTTCATTTTAACGGTGAAAATATGGACGATATTTTTGGTGATATCTTCGGAAATATGTTCCACGGCAGTCACGGCGAAAGCCGCGGTTTCGGCAGCAATGGCACATATGAGCATTTCACCGGTAACGGTGGCGGCTTTCACAGTGGATTTGGCGGAAGTGGCTTTCACAGTGGCAACGGCTTCGGCGGATTCCATCAGCAGGATTTTCCGCAAAAAGGCTCTGATGTAAAGGCCAGCATCAACGTTACCTTTGATGAGGCAGCTTTTGGTGCAGATAAAAGGATCTCTCTGTCCGGTCCGGACGGAAGCTCCGGTGCACCGCAGACACTTCAGATTCATATTCCGGCAGGTATTGATACCGGCAAGAGTATCCGTCTGAAAGGAAAAGGCATGCCCGGAACCGGCGGCGGTGAGCCTGGTGACCTTCTTCTGAAGGTTACCGTAGGAACACGTCCTGGCTATGAACGAAAGGGATCGGATGTTTATACCACCATTTCTATTCCTTACACAACCGCTGTTTTCGGCGGTGAAGCCACCGTTCCCACCCTTTACGGAAATGTTATCTGTAAGATCAGGGAAGGTATGCAGTCCGGTTCCAAGATCCGCCTGAGAGGAAAAGGCATTGTTTCCATGAAGAACCCTTCCGTCCGCGGTGATCAGTATGTAACCATTCAGATCCAAGTTCCTCAGGATCTGAATTATTCCGCAAAAGAGAAACTCCATGAATATGCAAAGGCCTGTGGACTGGAACGGAGTAATGCCACCGGATCACATGTAGCATAAAAGTTAAAATAAAAGAGTATCACAAAGCTCATCACTATCAATGAGTTCCTGTGATACTCTTTTTTAGATTTTAAACGTAAGATCTGATATAGCTTATGACAGCGTCATATCTCCATCTTTCACCCATCCGAGCTTACGTACAAACATATTGATCAACGGGCAGAGAACTGCCGGGAGAATAAAAGAGATCAGAAAAAGTCCTGCCCAGTCCATAGCTGTAACAGCTGTCTTGGTTCCTTCTGCAATATCATTCATCCATCCTGTATACACACCGATCTGACCTACAAAACCGCAGGTACCCATTCCTGAGGATACAGCAGTTCCGTTCATCTGAAGCCTGAACAAGCAGGTTGCAATAGGTCCTGTGATAGCAGATGTTACGATCGGAGCGATCCAGATTCTTGGATTTCTGACGATATTTCCCATCTGGAGCATGGAAGTTCCGATTCCCTGAGAGACAAGACCACCCCATTTGTTTTCCCTGAAGGACATGACCGCAAAACCTACCATCTGCGCACAGCAGCCCGCTACTGCAGCGCCGCCTGCCAGTCCGGTAAGTCCCAGAGCCGCGCAGATCGCAGCAGAAGAGATCGGCAGCGTCAGTGCGATTCCAACAAATACAGAAACCAGGATTCCCATAAAGAATGGCTGCAGATCTGTTGCCCACATGATCACGCTTCCTACCTTCATAGCAGCTTTTCCAAGGGCCGGTGCCCACCATGCGGAAAGACCTACGCCCACACCGATGGTTACAAGAGGCGTTACAAGGATATCGATCTTTGTTTCCTTTGAAACTGCCTTACCGATCTCAGCTGCAACAATGGCAACAAACAGTACAGCCAGAGGACCGCCTGCTCCGCCAAGTGCGTTGGAGGCAAATCCAACAGTGATCAACGAAAACAATACCAGCGGCGGGCAATGCAAGGCGTAACCGATAGCTACTGCCATGGCAGGGCCGCTCATGGCAGATGCCAGAGAACCTACTGTGTACTGGGTATCATTGACTGTGGCAACTGCCATAGTCAGAAACGGAATGTGAAACTGTGTGCCAATGGTGTTGATGATCGTACCGATCAGCAGGGAACAGAAAAGTCCCTGTGCCATAGCTCCCAGTGCATCGATACCATATCTCTTCAGAGAGATCTCAATATCCTTTCGTTTCAGAAATGCTTTGAATTTTTCCATTTTTAAACTCTCTCCTTACCCTGATCCGCTTCCTGCCGGATCAGTTCCTTTATTTGCAAAAAGCCTCGCTTACTTTCTCAAGTTCCTCGCGGATGGAAATATGCTGCGGACATACTTCCTCGCACTGTCCGCATTTTACACATTCATCTGCACGCTTTCTGCCATGACTGACTACCAGCCAGTCTTCCTGATGCGCTGCGGCGGCTTTATTTCCGTACAATGTCAGATAATTCATTGCTGTAAAAGAACCGGAAATTCCGATTTCCATCGGACAGACCTTTGCACAGTAGTTACAGGTTGTACATGGGATCAGAGGAATTTTGCTCATAGCCTCTCTTGCCTTATCAAGAGTCTCCTTCTCACTGTCAGTAAGGCCATTGAAATCCTTCATAAAGGAAAGGTTATCCTCCATCTGTGCAACATTGCTCATTCCGGAAAGTACGGTGATCACGCCTTCCAGATTTGCCACAAAACGGATTGCCCAGGATGCTGTGGATGCTTCCGGCTCTGCTTCCTTCAGAAGCTTTTCCACTGCTTCCGGCGGAGTTGCAAGCATGCCGCCTTTTACAGGTTCCATGATAATGACCGGTTTTCCATGTTTTCTGGCTACCTCGTAGCAGGCTCTTGACTGGATCACCGGATTTTCCCAGTCTGCGTAATTGATCTGCAGCTGTACAAATTCCATTTCCGGATGTGCAGTGAGAAGTGCATCCAGCTCCTCCGGTGTGGAGTGGAACGAAAATCCTGCATGTCTGATCAGACCGGCTTCCTTCTGTTCACGGATCCAGTCCCATAAACCGTACTCATCAAAATATTTTGTTCTGTGCTCTCCAAGATTGTGGAGAAGATAAAAGTCGAAATATCCTGCCTTTGTTCTCTCCAGAGATGTTTTAAACTGTGCAAGAGCTTCATCTCTTGTCTTGCAGTTGATCCAGGCTGCCATCTTGGTGGCTAACTGATATTTTTCTCTCGGATAACGCTCTACCAGCGCTTCGCGGATAGCATCTTCGCTTCCTGCATAAGCCCATGCTGTATCAAAATATGTAAATCCGGCTTCCATAAATTTGTCCACCATGACTTTGGTCTGCTCCACATCGATCACACCTTCTGATTTCTGCGGAAGTCTCATAAGGCCAAAACCAAGTTTTTTGATCTCTTCACCTAAATATGCCATATCTTTCTCCCTTCTTATTACATACCGGAAAATTCCTCATATCATCTGATATATCACCGGATAAGCAATATTTCTGACACAGATATCTCCCGGACCGTTATATTTTTGCCGCAGAGAAACTGCGTTTCTCCTATTATAACGATATTTTTCCTGGTGGTAAACCTTTTCTTTTACAAGTGTCAAGACAATGCCTGCATTACATCTGAATTTTTGCAGAAAACAGAAAAACAGCTGCCACACGTTTATCGCACGGCAACTGTCTTTTGTCCTATCAGTTCATCTTTGTTCTTTACACCTCAGATCAAATATTTTAAACTGATATTACTTATAATAACCATATATCGAAAGGCAGAAAACTCTCATGAAAAACAAGCAGGTCATGAACCGCCAGACTTCATCAAAAGAACTTCATCTTATTTCCTGCGGCTGGGAAAAATGTACACCGGAGCAGTCCTATGGTCCAGGTGTACGGCGGTATTACACCATTCACTTTGTGCTGAGCGGGCAGGGCTATTTCTATATGAATAACCGGAAGTATACCCTGAAAGCCGGACAGTGCTTTTTCATTCCTCCTGTGACCAGCTCTCTCTACAAAGCAGAGCCTTCTGATCCCTGGACTTATATCTGGATCTGTTTCAATGGAGAAAATGCTCCCATACTTTGTGAACACTGTCATCTTACTGAAGAAACTCCGGTCCAGCAGCTAAATTCGGTTCTTCCCTATCAGGAAACCATTCTTGAAATGATGGCTCATCCACAACTGACGCCTTCCGGTGAGGCCTATATCCAGAGCGGTCTTTACCGGATCATTGCCCTGCTGGAGGAAGAATTTCATGCTTCCTACACCACCATGGAATCCAACGATAATTTTTACATCACACAGGCTGTTGATTACATCAAAAAAAGTCCGCTACAGAATATCACTGTGACAGATGTTGCTGACTATCTCCATATCAGCCGCAGCCACCTTTACGGACTTTTTAAAAAACATCTTGGAACCACACCCCAAGCATTCCTGACTTCAGCCAAGATCATCAACGCCCGGGAGCTTCTGACCATCACGGATATCCCTGTCTCCAGCGTGGCGTTCTCCTGCGGATATCAAAATCCATTTGCCTTTTCCCGTGCCTTCAAAAAAGAAACCGGCATGACGCCACGGGAATACCGGGAAAAATATCATCATGCCGAGGATCTTCTGGATTGCTGAACCACTTTTCCTGATTTACGGAACAACTACCTTGGCATTATAATATTCCACCGCAGCATCCATGGTCGGACCTTCGTTGTCAAACCAGTCATAAGTGATAGTTTCGCCGTTTTCTCCCCATACCTCCGGGCAGTCGATTTCTTCCCAGTCAAGCGGAACAAAATGCTCTTCCTGTTCTGATGCACGCAGCATGATCTGATGCAGCTCCTCAAATTCCTCCGGATTCAAAACTCCAGGTTTTGCGGATACAAACAGTGGTGTACCGCTCTTTGCAAGAACGTCTGCCCACTGACGATTTTTCTCCCATGGGATCATTCCGAAAATACCGACACAGTCTGCATCAATATGGTAAAACGTATTGTGCTGCGGAAGACGGAATGCCAGCGTATTTACGCCCATTCGTCTGGTACGCTCCCAGATACGTCCGCTGGTATCGTCACCGGTCCGATTCAGATGCATCAGGCCTGCGCCGAGATGTCCGATGGTATTGCAGCCGATGATCACTGCGTTGTTGCTCCGGGAAGCATCATAAATCTCCTGATAAAGCATTTTTACGATTTCTGCGCTGGTTTTGGTCTGATCATAAAAATGCCATTTCTCCATGGAATTGTCTCTTAAATTCGCCTCAAATCCCCATTTCCCAAAGAGATCAAAGGTAGAAAAATCATGCTTGATCAGCGTGTATCCCCAATCACAGATCCTCTCGATATCTTTACGGATATATTCCAGTGCATCCGGGTGGGACGGATCGAGACAGCCATTATAGGAAATCCTCCACTCATCCGGGATATTCTCATCTTCATTAAGAAGCAGACGGACCCAGATACCCGGGCGGACACCTTTTTTCTCCAGCTTGTCTGCAAGACCTTTCATATCCGGAAATCTGGCATTGCCTTTTGTCCAGGGTCCACCGTTGTATTCATCCAGGCGGTGATGCTCCTGCCAGCAGTCATCAATGACCATGAACGGAGGATTTTTTACACCTTCGGTCAGTTTCAGGATATAATCGGTATCACTTAAGATCTCCTCTTCGGAGCTGTCACCGTAAGCATAATACCAGTTATTGCTTCCATATACCGGAAACTCTGGGAAGATCGGATCTGTACACATTTTTTCACAGAATTTCTGTGCAGTTTCAAAAGTATCTGCTCCTTCTGCTTCCATGCAGACGATCTGTGCGGCACACAGCTTTCTTCCTTTCAGCTGTACTCCTGTATTTCCGCAGCGAACATCCAGAAACAAAGTAATTCCTTTGGTATCCACCTGCCAGCAGCACATAGCAGAAGGACGGACCTTTACGCCAAAGCAGAGAACCTTCTCAGAAAGCTTCGCCAGAAAATACCATGGCAGATAACGGTTTCCGCTCATTCCATGCCATTCCGCATCACCATAGGTACGTTCCCAGGCATCTCCCAGAAATCTGGCTGATTTCGGGATCTTATAGTTCCATCTCAGCTTCACACATCTTACTGCATCCTCGGATGTGACAAATATATCCTCATGTTCACCTTCGTCCTGAAATTCCACAGTAGTTGCACCGGCAGCTACTGTCGTCTGCCCTCCCTGGCACACAAGTCTCTCCTCTTCTGTTTCCACTGTTACATAATCCGGTACCCCAAGCTTAAAATCTGCATATTTTTTCTGCATTATTCTCTCCTCCTGTACTTTTTCATTTACATTTTGCTTTACCTGCATACTCATGAACACTGTCTTTCTATCGTCTGTTCAACTCAGAAGAATGTACGAAAAATTTTTTTAATACATTTTGTCTATATGCCTTATTATATTGATTTTTTGGTTTTTTCTATGCTTTAAAGTTATTATAACATTGCAGAATGTTCAATCTGCATAAGCTTTTCAGACCTTGTCCGATTCGCTTTTTAATATAAGAACATAAAGGGCTAAAGGTGGAAATTAGTTTTTCATTTTACGGAACACAAATTCTTCACAATTTTTTAGCACTCACCTCTTGACTTTGCTAACAACATGTGTTATATTACATATAGAACAAAGGAGAAGATAAAAAAGAACTTCCAGATGTTCAGAATAAAACCAAACGATCACCACTGCGGAATAACCCGAAGTGGTAACTATATACCGGCAACAGTTGGATTTCTTGATCCACCGGAACGGCTTTTCAATTTGAAAGGAGAAATGACTTATGATGTTCCCGAGTGTATTTGGAGAAAACTTATTTGATGACTGGATGGATGATTTTGGATTCAGAGATAATTTCTTTAGCGGAAAGAACCCTCTTTATGGCAAACATGCAAAAATATCATGAAAACTGATGTACGTGAAACAGATAAAGGCTATGAGCTGGATGTAGATCTTCCAGGATTTAAGAAAGATGAAGTACAGGTACAGCTGAAGGATGGTTATCTTACCATCTCTGCTGCCAAGGGTCTTGACAAAGACGAGGAAGACAAGAAAGGCAATTATATCCGCCGTGAACGTTATGCCGGCAGCACAAGCAGAAGCTTCTATGTTGGTAATGGTGTAAAAAACGAAGATGTCCATGCAAAATTTGAGAACGGTGTTCTGAGACTTTCTATTCCGAAAAAAGCAGCTGAAGAGATTGAAGCTGATAAATATGTATCTATTGAAGGCTGACATCGACTCACTCTCACAGGGGGAGAATCCATAAGGATTCTCCTCCTCTTTTTTATACGCAATAATACATATGACACTCTCTTTCCAATTTACTACGTACTCACAAGTACTTTCACTCTATAGTAATGATCCTATTGTCAAAGTTTTCATGATATTGGATATTTTTTAACAAATACGCTTGATTTTTTGAATATTTTTTATATATTTTGCATTATATTATTTCATTTTTTTGAAATTAATGGTATAATATGCACAGCTAATCGGATATTTGCAATCCGCATTCGGTTAAATAAATCTGTTTCGTAATCCTTCAGGATAATTCTCCTGAACAACCACGTAAAACACGATCACGACAGGAGGTTTTTATTATGGATCAGGACAACATCATAAAAATTTATGCACGCACTGACAACCGCATACAGCTTAAAATGATTCCGGGACACTTCGTAACATCCCAATCCCATATCACACACTACCTGGATCTCACTACTATGAAATCCAGATGCGCTGAAGCACAGCGTATTGCATCCGCTCTCGCAGCAAATTACGAAGCATCCATTCCGGTAGACACCATCGTCTGCATGGACGGACTTGAAGTGATCGGTGCTTATCTCGCCGAAGAACTGACCAAAGCCGGCGTCCTTTCCATGAACGCACACCAGACCATCTACGTCATCACCCCTGAGTTCAATAGCACCGGGCAGATGATCTTCCGCGACAACTATGAACCAATGATCAATGGAAAAAAACATCCTCATCCTAAATGGTTCCATCACCACCGGATCCACATTGAACCGAGCTATCGAAAGCGTTCTGTACTATGGCGGTAAGATCCGCGGCGTGGCAGCCATCTACAGCAGTGTAGACAGTGTAGCCACACTCCCTGTCCACTCTATCTTTCAGGCCAGAGACATCCCGGACTATCGCTCCTACCGCTCTGACAACTGCCCACTGTGCAAAAAACGCCAGAAGATCGATGCTATTGTCAGCAGTTACGGATATTCTGTATTATAAGATTCAGATCAATCAACGAATCCCCCATGGATAGCAAAACCAGTGGGGGATTCTCTTTATCTTTTCTTATTATAATTGATATTCTCTGTACATAGCTTCACGCATTTCTTTATCTGTAACAACCTTCTGAATCTCATTACCACGATTATCAAGTATAAGCCTGTTGATCAGAACACTAAGTCGTTCTTCCCCCTGGGCCATTCCCTGGGCCATTCCCTGTTCTCGCCCCTGTTCTTTAGCTTCCGCCATCAGTCTTGCCCTTTTCTCAGATTCCAGTTCCAGAACATGTCCACCCATAATCTCACCTATTCCTTTCCGGACTTTCTCCTCATTTCTGAAAATATGATCAGATATCCGAGTTATCAGTCCAATCAGATCACTGAACAGTTCAGACCTTCCAGATTCAGTGATCTCTACCTCCAGTTTACTCCGGATCACTTCATATTCATTCAGTAATTCCTGGAAAAGTTGTGGATCCTCACTCATCTCATGCCCTCTTTTTTTCATATCGCATGATATAAAAAGGAAGCAGCATAAGAAGACTCTTTTCAAATATCTTATCTTTTGTATAATTCTCTACTTTAATGGCAGGCACTCTGTACAAATGACATCCCCCATCCGGAAAAACCACATCCACTTCCAGAAAATCCGGCGTATTCCTACTGTTTCTCAGATACAACACACAAGAACGTGGAAACTCCATCCGATACCTCCGTCCCTGCTTTCTGGCAAACTCAACAGCAGTTGCAAAATCATACTCTATCATCCGTACAGCCATTGTCGTGTCATCCGTACTCTGACATTCTATATGATAAATCCTGTTTCCGATCAACAGCCGCGAATCCGTAATAATCTCACCATCCACCCGCTGATACTCATTACGCAGCTGCACAATCTCCACATCAGCCGGGTATGATGTATGAAAAACATCATTGATCAAAGGCACGACCAGAAACGTCATTTTCTCCATCATAGTACGAAAAACATCATCAAAAATCGTATTATCTCTCAAACAATGCTCCTTCTGGTATATACAATTATACCATCAACCAAACACTTCAGAAACCCTGTATACAGTTTTTATAAATATTTTTGAAAAAACGCTTCAGACATTGAAGCAAAAAGAAACCAAATAAATGGATAGATCTTATAAGATATACAAATCATACCACACATCCCACCACAACACCACAAAAAACCATCTCCAAATTTCGACACCACCTTCCAGCGTCCAGCAACGCGCCGACATTCACAATCTCCCTCCAAACCACATGGAATCTCAACCTTCCAAACTACAGGCGTCCAGCAACGCGCCGACGCTCACAACCTCCCTGACAAACACATAGAATCTCAAGCTTCCTAACTACAAGCGTCCAGCAACGCGCCGACGCTCACAACCTCCCCGGCAAACACATAAAATCTCAAGCTTCCTAACCACAAGCGTCCAGCAACGCGCCGACGCTCACAACCTCCCCGGCAAACCACAAGGAAACTCAGCCTTTCCTCCCAGCCATCCAGCGCAGCGCTGATGGCTCATCCAACTCCCGTCAGACCACTCTATCCCTCCCACCATGACCGCACAGTGTGAGGTTTGCAGCAGAAGTCCGGGTGCTTTGGAGTGAGCCTTGGTCTATACTTAGCGTCTGAGGTGGTTCACGGAGAGGTACCCGGCGGCCACAAGCCGCAGGGTAAGGCCCATCTGTCTGAGCCAGGTACGCATCAGCGTACATGGCGAGTTATGGGCCGGCCGCTCCGTGAGACACCTCAGACGCTTAGTATGACCAGGCGAAACGACGGCACCCGGACTTCTGCTGCAAATCTCACACGTCCGTCCGTGTCATCTTGCCCACACCAAACACCTGTGCTATAATCAAACTAATTAAAAAACCCGAGGTAAACCACACATGAACAAAAAAGAAATTGCAGAAATAAAAAAACCAATTCACCCCTGACCGCTGCTCCATCACCCGCATCTGCGGCTGCTACGTAGACGGTGAAAAAAACAAAAAACCGAACTCAAAGAAGCCTTCTTATCCTTATCAGAGGAAGAAACCTTCAAATACTTCGACATCTTCCGAAAAACCCTCACCGGCACCATCGGAAAAAACCTCATCAACATGGAATTTCCCCTGGATCAGGAAGCTGAAGGCGGAACCCAAAACTTCCTCATGAAACTCCGCAAAAGCAAACTCACCGACGACACCCTCACCGAAGCCTTCTACGACAGAATCATAGAAAACTACGACTACGGTGAAAACTACTACATCATCCTCATCCACGCAGTCTACGACATCCCCGGCAAATCCTCCGACGGTGCCGAAATGTTCGACGCTTCCGATGAGATCTACGATCACATCCTCTGCAGTATCTGCCCGGTCAAGCTCTCCAAAGCAGGCCTGCATTACAATGCAGAGACAAACAATATTGAAGACCGTATCCGGGACTGGCTGGTAGAAATGCCTGACTGGGGCTTCCTTTTCCCACAGTTCAACGACCGCAGTACCGATATCCACGGACTTCTCTACTACACCAAAAACGCCGAAAATCTCCGCTCCACCATGATGGAAGAAGTCTTCGGCTGCACCACACCACTATCTGCCGGAACCCAGCGTGACTCCTTCAATGCTCTGGTGGAAGAAACCCTTGGTGATGACTGTGCCTACGACACAGTCCTTGAGATCCACGAAAAGCTCAACGATCTCATCGAATCCCAGAAGGACGAACCGGAACCTGTTGTCCTCACCAAATCCGAAGTCAAACGTCTCTTCGAAGAATGCGGCGTAGAAGACGAAAAGCTCCAGAACTTCGATGAACAGTATGAGCTTGCCGCAGGAGAGAAATCAGCTCTGGTAGCATCCAACATCACCAACACCCGGAAATTCGAGATCAAAACCCCTGACGTGGTGATCCATGTAGCACCGGACCGGGCAGAACTGGTAGAAACCCGCATCATCGATGGTCGAAAATGCCTTGTGATCCCCATGGAAAGTGAAATAGAACTCAACGGCATCCGTGTCAGCACACTGAACTCTGTTGAAGATACATCCGCAGAACCGCTTCCTGTTAATGATATTACTGACATTGATAACAGTAACACCGAAGAAGAAATCCCATTTTAAAGGAGACCTTATGAACGATAAAAAAATCCTGTTCTTCGACATAGACGGCACACTGCTTACGCCTCACCCCTTCAAGGTTCCGGAGAGCACCAGCCGCGCCCTCACAAAAGCCCATGAAAACGGTCATCTTCTTTTCATCAACACCGGCCGCACCAAAGTAATGATGCCCTCTGCACTCTCAGAGCTTCATTTCGATGGCTATATATACGGCTGTGGAACCCACATTTACATGGACAACAAATTGCTTTTTTTCCGCACAGTCCCAAATCTTCTGTGCAAGGAAACCGTAGACCTTCTCCGCAAATGCAAGATCGAGGCAATTTTTGAATCCAACACTGAGATCCTGTATGATGGCGCATCTCCGGCCCAGTCCGAATTCGGAGTCAAAATGCGAAAAGAAATTCCAATGGTCGACATCACGAAATTCAATCGGGAGGATGCCTGCACTTACTCTTATGACAAATTCCTGGTACATATGCTGCCGGATTCCGATGTCGAAAAATTCCGCAGCTTCTGTAATGATCATTACACCTATTTTGATCACGGAGACGGAATCTGGGAAGTCACACAAAAGGGTACCAGCAAAGCCACAGGCATGGAATTTCTCCTGGACCGCCTTTCCATCCCCAGGGAAAACTGCTACGCATTCGGAGACAGTCCCAACGACCTTCCCATGCTGAAAGCTGCCGGAGTCGGCGTTGCTATGGGAAATGCTTACGGAGGCATCGAAAAGCACTGCACATACCAGACAAGCGCAGTCGACAGGGACGGGATTCTTCACGCACTGGAGCATCTCGATCTGATCTGATGATCCGTAAAGCAGGCATGAGCATTACAAAAAACGAGCCGTGTACGATAAATCCGTACACAGCTCGTTGTCTTTTCTCTTATCATTCCATTGTAAACATTGTATCTTATTTCTCAGCTTCCGGTGTAGCAGCTGCCTCAGATTCTGTACTATCTGCAGTCTCCTCATCAGCCTTTGCAGAATCTCCCTCTGTCTCCGGTGTCTCGGTCACATCGGTCTGCTCCTCAGCTGCCGGTGTCTCGGTTGCCTCAGCCTCTGCAGAATCTGCTGTCGGTGTCTCAGTTACATCCGGGTCCGGTGTCGGAGTTGGAGTCTGGATCGTAAAGCTGTGATTATCTGTGATCTTGATCTTCTTAATCAATTTTTTCTCTTCTTTGATATCAGCTTTCTTCTTCCAGCCATCTGTTGTATCATTATAGAAATCATCCTTCTTGGTGTTTGTCAGAGACTCTTTCTTACTCTCCGTTGCAGTTTTATCATTCTTGGAATCCAGTCTCACAACATACCATACGGAATCTGTCTTTATGATCTCCTCGTTCAGTGCACCTTCATCCAGCTTTCTTAAAGCGGTACGAACCTCATCCGGATAAGTAGTTCCGTTGGCAGCACTGTCATCACCTTCCTCATAGGTAGGGCATGTTCCGGTTGTTGCGGTCATATCCTTGGAGATCTCATCTCCAAGAGTATTGAAATCTGCAGCCGGATCCTCTTTAACCTTGTCATAGAACTTCTGAAGATTCTCTTTATTCTTCTTGATATCATCATCGGAAAGATCATCTCCGCTGACCTTTGCACTTGCATAGCTGAAGGACATCTGCTGATATTCTTTCTCATCCAGCTTCACGTCCGCTTTGGCTTCAATGGCATCCTTCATCTTCACATCGTATGTTTCAAGCTCGAGGAAAGTCTTCACCATATCTTCATCAACTGCAAGCTCTGCAATTGTCTCATCAGAATTGGCAGCCATGAAGTTCTTGGCAGCTTCCTCAAGAGCCTTCTGCTCATCATCTGTGATTTCAACATCATACTCGGAAGCGTGTTCTTTCTCCAGACACATCTTTTCAACAGTTTCAACAGAAGTTGTTACCGCATTTTCACCGTAAGTCTCATCGGAATCATCATCCATTTTGGTACTCCAGATAGACATATCGCTTCCGCCGCCAAGATACATCTTGTACATTGCCTCAGCCTGTGCCTGCTGCATACGTGCTGCCAGACTTACAACGCCAAACGGAATTTCCTGCTTATTGACTGTCACTGCGATCTTTGTACCATCGAGTTTTTTATTTCCGCAGCCTGCCATCATTCCTGCCGCTGTAACGCAGACAAGAGCAGTAACTGCCGCTTTCTTTACTGAATTTCTCATTTCATCCTCCATCTATCCGTCCATAAGAATCACGGTCCGGCTCTTATTCCATAATACTTGATTATAAACGTTTTCACCTTTAAGAGCAAGGAATTTCACGAACTTACACGACATTTCACAAATTATCCACAAGTCTTTCCGGGAAAATATCCGGTATCCACAAACCGGATGTTTTTTCCCGTGGATAACCCTAAGCTTAGCTGATTCTTCCCTTTACTCCAGTGGCTCTGCCAGTTTTGCCAGCTCCCCCGCAAACTTCATCAGCTCTTCGATCAGCCTTCCCTGTGGTGTCAGGATAAATTTCGGCTCATGATCAGCCTTAAACTGCAAACCTCTCCGGTACTGCGCCATAATAGCCGGGATACCTGCGGGATCCAGCTTGGCCTTTTCATAGAGCGTGATCCGGACATCTTTTCCAAGCTGCTTGATCTCCGTCACATATCCCTGATGGGCAAGAGCCTTCAGTCTTGCAATGGCAAGAAGATTCAGCACAGCTTTTGTCGGCTCGCCAAAACGGTCGATCAGCTCCTCCAGCATATCGTCATATTCCTGCTGGCTTTCAATACCGGCAATACGCTTATAAATATCCAGCTTCTGGAACTCGTTGCCGATATAGGAATCCGGGATAAATGCATCAATATTGAGATCAATGGTCGTCTCAAAATCATCCATAGTCCGGATTCCCTTTGCCTCCTTGACAGCCTCACTGAGCATCTTGCAGTAAAGGTCATAACCAACTGCGTTCATATGCCCGTGCTGCTGAGCACCGAGAAGATTTCCTGCTCCACGAAGCTCCAGATCCTTCATAGCTATCTTAAAACCGCTTCCAAGGTCTGAATACTCCCGCATGGCGCTGAGCCGTTTCTCCGCGGTCTCCTGGAGCATCTTGTTTTTGGTATACATCAGGAATGCATAAGCAGTCCTGTTGGAACGTCCTACACGCCCACGGAGCTGATAAAGCTGGGAAAGGCCATATCTGTCCGAATCATGGATGATCATAGTGTTTACGTTGGAAATATCCAGTCCTGTCTCAATAATAGTGGTGGAAACCAGTACATCCACATCTCCATTGATAAAATCATACATTACCTGCTCCAGTTCCCTCTGACTCATCTGTCCATGTGCAAAATCCACTCTGGCCTCCGGCACAAGTCTGGATATCCGAAGGGCTACTTCGGCAATGTCATTGACTCGATTATATACGTAATACACCTGTCCCCCCCGGCGAAGCTCCCTGCGGATGGCTTCCCGAACAGTCTCCTCATCGTACTCCATAACGTATGTCTGGATCGGCACACGATCCATCGGCGGCTCTTCCAGAACGCTCATATCACGGATACCGATGAGACTCATATGAAGAGTTCTCGGAATCGGCGTTGCCGTCAGCGTCAGTACATCCACATCTTTTTTCATCTGCTTGATCTTCTCCTTGTGAGTAACACCAAAGCGCTGCTCCTCATCAATGATCAGAAGTCCAAGATTTTTAAATTCCACATCTTTTGAAAGAACTCTGTGGGTGCCGATCACAATATCTACCTGCCCCTTTTTGATCCCTTCGATGGTCTTTTTCTGCTGGGCAGATGTCCGGAAACGGCAGAGAAGCTCCACCTTCACCGGAAATTCTTTCATACGCTGTACAAAGGTATTGTAATGCTGCTGGGCAAGAATGGTAGTAGGGACCAGATAAACCACCTGCCGGCTTTCCTGTACTGCCTTAAACGCAGCTCTTAAAGCCACCTCCGTCTTTCCGTAACCAACGTCACCACACACAAGACGGTCCATGATCCTAGTGCTTTCCATATCTCTCTTGGTATCCTCAATGGCTGCCAGCTGATCCTCTGTCTCCTCATAGGGAAACATCTCCTCAAATTCCTTCTGCCATACGTTATCCGGTCCGCAGACATACCCCTCTTTCTCCTGGCGGACTGCATAAAGCTCTACCAGCTCTTTTGCGATATTTTTTACCGCACCCTTAACACGGCTCTTGGTCTTATTCCACTCCTGACCGCCAAGCTTGTTCAGCTTAGGCGTTTTTGCATTTTCGGAGGATCCTGAATATTTCTGCAAAGCATCCAGCTGGGTTGCCAGGATATAGAGATTACTGCCGCCCCGGTATTCGATCTTGATGTAATCCTTCACAACACGGTCAACCTCTACCTTTTCGATTCCACGGTAAATACCCAGTCCGTGCTTTTCATGAACAACAAGATCACCAATGGAAAGCTCTGCAAAATCCTGGATCCTGTTTCCGCTGTACTTTTTCTTTTTTTTACGCTTTTTCTGCTCTTTGCCGAAAATATCGGTTTCCGTCATCACTGCAAATTTGATCAGCGGATACTGGAAGCCACGTCTTGCGTGACCATAGACCACCATGATCTCCCCGGGACTGATGATACGATCCATGTCCTGGCTGTAAAAAGCATTCAGTCCTTCCTCTGAAAGATCCTTTGCCAGACGCTCCGCCCTGGTCCTGGAACCGGAGAGCAATGCGATCCGGTATCCCTGACTCTTATACTGAAGGAGATCCTTTACCAGAAGTTCAAAGCTGCTGTTATAAGAATCTACAGACTTCACCGTAAGATCAAATTCCTCATTGATCTTCCATCCGGAACGTCTGGGAGAAAGTGCGGATACAGCCACACAATTCCGTCTGTTCATCTTCTTCTGCAGTTCCTGAAAGCCACATAGCCACTGCTCCGGAATATTTGCCTCGCCTTTTTCCTCTCTGTGCATACGACTCTGACGGTACTCTTCCTCCACACCCTCGCCGTTTTCTGCCAGGTGGTTCAGTTCATCCAGAAACACCAGTGTTTTTTCTTCCGGAAAATAATCCAGAAAGGATACCATATCTTCTCCGTCCATCTTTTCTGCGGCCGGATAAATCGTAATTTCATCTACATTTTCCAGAGATCTCTGACTTTCCGCATCAAAGCTCCGGATAGAATCCACCTCATCATCCCACAGTTCGATACGCCAGGGATTATCCTCTGTCAGCGGATAGATATCAATGATTCCTCCACGCACAGAAAACTGCCCCGGAAGCTCTACCTGACCAGTGCGTTCATACCCCAGCTCTACCAGCTCTTCCTTCAGCTGATCCAGATCGATCACACTGTCACTTTTAAAATGAAGAAGTCTGCTTCTGATCTTTTCCAGCGGCATCAGGAAATCCATACATCCGTCAATGCTGGTAACAACGGTCACTTCTTCCTGTTCCAGAAGTGCCCGGATCACACGCATCCGCTGCCGGATCAGAAGATTTCCGTGAATATCTGCCTGAAAAAACAGAAGATCCTTTGCCGGATAAAAATATACATTTTTGTCATAGAATCGGTAATCCTCATAGATTTCCTTTGCGTTGCGCTCATCATCCGCAAGGATCAGATGATATGGAAAAAGCCCGGAAAGTCCATACATCAGATGGACCTTCTGGGACTCCATGCATCCGGAAACATTAAGAATTCCGCAGTTTGCGCCACAGCGCTTTTTTATTTCCTCAAACTCTGCAAGACCCTGCAGAGGATGCAAAAATGCTTCCATACAAACCTCAATTCTTAGGCTTTTTCCTGTTATATTTATTCATCGCCGCATCTACGCCCTCGGACAGGATCATCTCCACAGCCTCTGCCGCATCATTGATCCCTTCATCCACAAGCTTGCGGTCACTGTCCGAAAAATGACCCAGCACAAAATCTGCCAGATCCCAGTCTTTCGGTTTCGCACCGACACCAACACGGATACGGATAAATTTTTCAGTTCCAAGGCGGCGGATGATATCCTTGATCCCGTTATGTCCGCCCGCACTGCCTTTTTTGCGGATACGAAGCTGCCCAGGCTCCAGATCGATATCATCGTAGATCACGATCAGCTCTGTCTCCGGATCGATCTTGAAATAGCCGGACATCTCCTGGATCGGACCGCCGCTTAAATTCATATAGGAAAGCGGTTTCATCAGAATAGCTTTTTCACCGCCGATGATACCTTTTCCATACATGGCATTAAATTTTACGCCGCCCTGCGGGATATTATGCTTCTCCACAAGACAGTCAACGGTGTCAAAGCCCATATTGTGGCGTGTAGCCTCATACTGCTTTCCCGGATTTCCCAAACCTGCAATTAAATACATAAAAACTCCTCAGCTGTAATTCACCTGTTTCAATGTCAGGCCTTCTTATGCCTTAAGGCATACAAATGCTCTGATCGTATCAGTTGAAATATACCATCTCATCAGCAAGTGGCTCACAAACTTCTACATGCTCTGCGTAAAGTACGATTCCCTCTCCCTGATATTCCATTCTCTTCTCAAACGCAACCTTCGCAGTAACATCCACCCACTGGCCTTCTGCGATCTTCGGAGCAAAAGCGCTCTTGCAGATGTAACCAAGGAATGTGGTATCATCTGCACAGCATGTCATGGCTGTTCTTCCGGGAACAAAGAATTTGCTTCCCATTCCACGCGGCTTCAGGGCACGTGCTTTAAAGTGAACGGTTTTTCCGACATAACGGTCCGGATGATCCATGGAATCCACAAACCAGATACCATAATCCTCCGGAAGGATATCGATCACCGGCGCATCAATATCAAATGGCATCTCATCCTCAAAAAGATCACCAAGCTCGCCCTCTTCATCCTCAAAGATGATCTCCGCACGCTGGTTCACCACCTTGATGCTTCTTCTGTAAGAGGGAAGCGGATCGTTCTCCTGGCAGCGGTTAAAGATAACCATATCCGCATTGCGGACCATGTCCATAAAAAGGGACTTCATATTCGCCATATAGACTTGGAATGTGCTTGCATCCACACAGGTGATATGCTGCTCCACGCCCCAGCCTTCCGGTTTTTCCATTTCTTCGAATTTACTTACCAGCCACATGCCATTATACTCAATGATCACCCGCTCCGGCTGATGCAGGATCTCCATTGCCGCAAGTCGTTCCGGTGTAAGCTCTTCCTCACTGTCAATGCTCTCCACAACGGTATTGCACTGTTTCAGTGCTTCCTCATCATATTCTTCCTCACCCTCTTCGCAAAGGATCAGCAGTGTTTTTCCATCGATCTGAAAGTAATCCTGCTGCAGGGTAAAGCTCAGGAAAGAGGTCTTGCCGCTTTCCAGAAAACCTGTGATCAGATAAACGGGTACTCTGGTCTCTTCCATAAATCCATCCCATCAGATACTGTACGATTTAATGTACAGTATCTGTTTCCTTTCTGTAACAATCTATATCTGTATTCCGCTTTGGCTTTGCGTCAAAACGGACATTTATTTTATCATATGCTTTATGCGATCCCGAAAAGCTCCTCCAGTGCATGCTCGTCAAGCTTAGAACCGATCACGCACAGACGGCCTGTATATTCCGGTGCACCCTCACGGATCTCAGTTTCTCCGGTAACCATATCAAAATAGATCCATGTTCCGTCTTCTGCCGGAAGCATTACCCTTTGCACGGAGGATGATACCGTATTTTATCAGACTCGGAAAAGTGCCTCAAGGATCTTCTCAAGTCCCTCACGTGTATATTTTTTAATAGTCTCACGGCCCCAGCTTGTGAAGACCTCATCTGCATGATGATGGTCGGTGGTCATGTCCACAGCCACACTCTCCGTCGTGGTGATGGTGATGCTCATGCTCTTCATGATCATGGCCACAGCCGCACTCTCCGTCGTGGTGATGGTGATGCTCATGCTCTTCATGATCATGGCCACAGCCGCACTCTCCGTCGTGGTGATGATGCTCATGCTCTTCATGATCATGGCCACAGCCGCACTCTCCGTCGTGGTGATGGTGATGCTCATGCTCTTCATGATCATGGCCGCAGCCACACTCTCCGTCGTGGTGATGATGATGCTCATGCTCCTCCTCAAGCATCTCCTGCTCCAGGGATACCGGATGCTCCATAACCTCTACCAGCTTCTTACCGTCAAGATTCTCGATCGGAGTTGTAATGATAGCAGCATCCTTATTCAGGCTGCGGAGAAGCTCCAGGGACTCCTGAACCTTTTTCTCACTTGCAATATCAGTACGGCTCATGATGATAGCACCTGCATACTGGATCTGATTATCAAAGAACTCACCGAAGTTCTTCATATACATTTTGCATTTTTTTGCATCAACAACAGTTGTATAGCTGTTCAGTTTAATGTCAACCTCGTCCTGAACACCCTGTACAGCCTTGATAACGTCAGAAAGCTTACCAACTCCTGATGGCTCGATCAGGATCCTGTCCGGATCATATTTGGTAACAACCTCTTTCAGAGAGGTTCCGAAATCTCCTACCAGAGAGCAGCAGATACATCCGGAGTTCATCTCACGGATCTGGATCCCTGCCTCTTTCAGGAAGCCGCCGTCAATACCGATCTCACCGAACTCGTTCTCGATCAGCACTACCTGCTCACCCTGAAATCCATCCTTCAGAAGCTTTTTGATCAGAGTTGTTTTTCCGGCGCCAAGGAAACCGGAGATAATATCAATTTTAACCATTTTGTATACACTCCTTTTAACGTAGTTTGACCAGGAAGTATTATACCCCCTGGTTGTATCCTGTTATGCTCATGATGACAGAGAAAAAAATACCTGTTTCTGTATCTGCTGTCATTATATCCATTTTACAAAACAGACATTCCTATTCTGCTTTATATTCAGATTAATAGAGGGATGTGAAAAGCTCACATCCCTGAAAATCGTTCTTCCTATCAGCCGTTGATCATAAAGCTCATAAGCTTGTCGATATCCTCTTTCTCTGCTGCAACGATCTCAAGCTCCGGGATCTCACCAGCGGAAAAGATGTTTGCAAGAGACACATACTGGGAAAGCTTGGATTTCAGGTTCAGTCTGTCTCCCTCTCCTGTTACAAGCTCTACTCTGCCCTTGCAGCTGTCAATTACCTCAAAAAATTTATCAATATCTGTAATATGTGTTACTTTCATTTTAAAAATCTCCTTTCTTATTAAAGGGCTGTTCTTAACTCTTTCCGTTAGATTATACCCCAGTGGTTTTTAAAAAAGCAATCCCTGCCGGGCAAAAACACTTCACAGATATTCTCTACGGATCTATATATATTTCGTCATATTTCTTCAATTTCAACGGTACAGTCTTTTCTTCCTTTGTTCCATTTCATGAGATAAACCTTAAATCCCAGAGAATCTCTGGCAATGGTAAACGGTTCTTCCCTGAGTACTTCGGATCCCATACCCTGCTCGTTCAGCTCTGCCTGCTTTGTCCTGGCTTTTTCTGTAAGAACTCTAAGTTCTTCATCGGCTTCTTTTCCAAAAGAACGATTCCCATATCCGGATGAAGCTTCCCGCAGCTTTTCAGAAAGGCACATCGTTACCTGGATGTGTTTTGTACGGTGAAGCATTCCTGCCAGTTTCCGTGCTACCCATTTAAACGGAAGTTTCCGGTAAATTTCAAGCCACCTGACAAAGGTACGGTCTCCTGCCTGCCTTGCGATCTCTCCTATTACCTCAAATGCCTTTTCCGAGGGAATCCACGGATTTTCCCTGGGAACAATATACTTTTCCGGAACAGCCGGATAACAGCAGTAATTCAATGGCGGAAATTCCACCAGTGCAGAAAGCTTCTCCTCCAGAGCGTTGCAGCTGTCCCCGCCTATATAATCATATTTGTCGCGGAGGATCGCCAGCCGATATTCCAGCTGCCGTAAGTATTCATACCCTTCTACCCAGAAATGACCGATCCGGCTGTAATCGTAGAGATGTTTTCCAGAGACAGGTTTCAAAACAAGTCACACGAATCATCCTGGTGAACCACAAGGATGTATTCTCTGCCCTGCCGGCTTAAATCTGCCAGGATCTCGCCCTCGTAATCCGATTTGTATACACCTGTCATACGGGCATTTTCAAAAACAAGAAAGCTTTCTACCGCATCATTCATAAGATACACAAGACGGATTTCGCCGTTTTTTACATAAGAATCCACTCTGTACATATTGTCATCGGACTTTTCCGCAATTGCTTCCGAAAAAGCACTTTCTGAAGCTGCTTTCTGATCCTGCGGATCTTTCTCATCATTCACTGCCACCAGTTCAAACTGATCTTCTCCAAGCAGCTCTGCAAGCTTCTGAAAGGTATCTGGAAGCTCTTCAAAGGCCTTCTCTGAGACATATCTCTCCGGTGCTGTTTTTCCTGCAGTATTATTTCCAGTATCCATCAATTACCTCTTTATTCAGTTTCTCCCCAATAACGATCATGATCTCCTGTCCCAGCTTCGTTGGCCGGATGCAGATCTCATGGCGGGTAGCATTCAGCTCCAGCCATTGTCCATCTTCTTTTCTGAGAAAACCTTTTACGCGAAAAACATCTCCGCAGGATGGATCATTCAGGATCCTTTCTGCAGTTTCATGAAGTTCCTCCTCGCTTTTATGAACGTTCATAAAAAACAGAGAATCAAATCCGCCGCCTTCCGCATAGGATTCCTTCACGTAATCCTCTGCCACATACCCGCAATCCAGGATTTTTTCCAGGTCTGTGTCTGTGAGATCATCCCAGTTTCCGGTGAGAATCTCACTGTCCAGACGGCGCCTGCACTGGATCTGGCCAAGTGCACGGTTGAGATGCTCTTTTGTGCTACTGATCTCTTCCACCGTGGCTTCCTGGCTCCTGCTCAATAATACACAGCCTGCATCTGCCACCTCGGAAGCCAGCAGATAATCCGCTTCCGCTGAAAGATCCTCTGCCAGCTTCGCATCCACAATGGCGATCACATTTCCGATCTCATACCATTTATCCAACGGTTCCTCATGGAGGGCGTCAAAGAACTCATCCACATCAAAGATTCCGGATGGTTCTACGATGACACGGTCGTAACCGCACATTCCCATGGCGATCAGCTTTGTCTTAAATCGCCGTCTGTGACAGTCCGCATCACAGCCCCCGGAAACCATCTCCAGCTCACAGTTGTCACCCATCAGATCCTGAAGCAGCATCATATCCACATTCACTGCCCCGAAATCATTTTCCAGGATCCCGATGTTCATGCCTTTTTTCAAAAGATAGGAGGCATATTTTTTTATAAATGTTGTCTTTCCGGATCCGAGAAATCCGGTTATCAGATCGATCTTTATCATATTTCTTCCTTTACTTTATCAACTCTCCGGAGCATACAGTAAAATAAATGCGAATATATGCTTTACTTATGTTCCGGTCATATTTCAATAATCTCCTGCCCGACAAATGCCGGACTGCTATCAGTATATAATCTTTTTTCCACAAAGAAAAGAGGCGGTCCTGAAAAATCCTCTCAGAACTGCCTCTTTCCGGCTATTTTATCTTTTTATAAACATATATGAAGATTACTTTGTAAACAGATCTACCAGATCCTGACCATCATTATAGCCCTGTTTTTTCAGTTCCTGAACAAACCAGTCATCTACACCGTCTACTGCTTTCTTAAAGGAATCGATATCCATGTCCTTTTTCTCTGTGAAGGTCACACCGTTTTTGTCTGCCCAGCGTGCTTTGATCTCATCATCACTGGAACGGTTGATGTAACGCTCATACTCAACAGCTTTCTGACCACACTCGTCAACAACAGCCTGCTGCTCCGGTGTCAGCGCATCATAAATATCCTGGTTGATGCAGAAGAACAGGCAGTCATAGATTGCATCCCACATGGAGCAATATGGCTGTACCTCCTGTACACTGGCTGCATCGATGGCGGGCAACGGATTCTCCTCGCCCTCTACCGTATTCTGCTGAAGTGCTGTGTAGGTCTCGGACCAGTTCATATTTGTAGCATCTGCCCCCCATCTCTTATAACACTCCATAAGAAGATTAGAGCCGGCTACACGAACCTTCAGATTCTTCATATCATCTACAGATTTTACCTCATGCTTGCTGTTTGTCAACTCACGGAATCCGTTCTCTGCAATACCCATGCAGTGAAGTCCGTAGCCGTTAAGGATCTCCTTCAGCTTGTCTCCGGCCTCTCCGTCAAACTTCGCATCTGCATCATCGTAGGAATCATAGATGAACGGCAGGGATACCACATTGAAGCGTGGATCAAATGCAGAATAGATCAGATTGGAATGCATGGAGATCTGTACCGGGTCTCCGTTCATCAATGCCTGGATTCCCTCGGACTGATTTCCGTTTGTCAGCTGATCCGCTGCGTAAATGTTAACCTTGACCTTTCCTCCGGTAGCCTTTTCCATGAGTTCACCGAACTTACGTCCTCCATCAGCCCAGGTACTTGTCTCCGTTGTGGAGCATGCAAAGTTCCAGGTTGTCTCAGGCCAGTTCAGATCACTGTAATCCTCCACGGTATCTACCGAATCCTCTGTAAACAGATCTACAAGATCCTGTGCATCGTCATAGCCTGCACTCTTAAGCTCCTTTACAAACCAGTCGTCGATTCCGTCTACTGCTTTCTTGAAGGAATCGATATCCATATCCTCTTTCTTTGTAAAGTTCACACCGTTGCTCTTCTCCCAGCGGCTCATGATCTCCTCGTCACCGGAACGGTTGATATAACGCTCATACTCAACAGCCTTCTGGCCTGCCTCATCAACAACCTGCTGCTGTTCCGGTGTCAGGCTGTCATAGATATCCTGGTTGATACAGAAGAACAGACAATCATAGATTGCATCCCACATGGAGCAGTACGGCTGTACCTCCTGTACACTGGCTGCGTCGATCGCAGGCAACGGGTTCTCCTCACCCTCTACCGTATTCTGCTGAAGTGCTGTGTAGGTCTCAGACCAGTTCATATTTGTGGCATCTGCCCCCCATCTCTTATAGCATTCCATAAGAAGGTTGGAACCGGCCACACGAACCTTCAGGTTCTTCATGTCGTCTACTGTTTTTACTTCATGCTTGCTGTTTGTCAGCTCACGGAAACCATTCTCTGCGATTCCCATACAATGAAGTCCGTACTCACCAAGGATCTCTTTCAGCTTTTCTCCGGCCTCACCGTCAAATTTTGCATCCGCGTCATCGTAGGAATCATAGATAAACGGCAGGGATACTACATTGAATCTCGGGTCAAATGCAGAATAGATCAGATTGGAATGCATGGAGATCTGTACCGGATCTCCGTTCATCAGTGCCTGGATTCCCTCGGACTGATTTCCGTTTGTCAGCTGATCTGCTGCGTAAATATTAACCTTGACTTTTCCGCCGGTTGCTTTTTCCATAAGCTCACCAAACTTACGTCCTCCATCAGCCCAGGTACTTGTTTCAGTTGTAGAGCATGCGAAGTTCCATGTCATCTCCGGCCAGTCAAGATCACTGTAATCCGCGATGGTATTAAAGGAATCACTTCCGTCTCCGGAATCCTTGGAGCTCTGGCTTTCTGTGTCAGAAGACTGGTCTCCTGTATAGGAGCCCTCTTTTGCAAGAGCCTTCGGAAGAGCTGTGGAAACAGCCGGAATATAAGTGATGATCAAAAGAACTGCAACGGATGCAGCGATCATCGGCATAACTGCTCTGGAGATCTGCTGAAGAGTAACCTCCAGACCTTTTTTGATCTTGATACTAATGGCAACGAAAAGATTTACACCTACCGGAGGTGTTACCTGTCCGATCGCAAGGTTAACTGTTGCCATAACACCGAATGCTACCACATCATAGCCCAGAGCCTTACATACCGGAAGCATGATCGGTACAAAAATGTACATTGCAGAGTTTGCATCAATGAAGCATCCTGCGATCAGGAAAATGATGTTTACGATCAGAAGGAAGGTAAACTGATTATGTGCAATGCCGGCAAGAAGCTCAGATGCCGCATTTGCAATACCAAACTTGGTACATACAAAAGAGAACAGGGAAGCACTCGCTACGATCAGCATGATTCCACCGGTTGTCTTTGCAGAATCCACAAGAATGTCAAACAGATCTTTGAGCTTAACCTCACGGTAGATCACCATACCAACAAACAGACCGTAAACAACAGATACGGCTGCTGCCTCAGTTGGTGTAAAGATACCGCCGTAAATTCCCCCGAGGATGATAACCGGCATCAGGAATCCCCAGAATGCATCTTTAAATGTATCCCAGCGCTCTTTTGCGGAAGCTTTTTCACGGGATGGCTGAATGTTATGTTTCTTTGCCTCGATCATAACGATGATCACAAGAGCAACACCCATCAGAAGTCCCGGAACGATACCAGCCATAAACATATCTGCAATAGATACCCCTGTGATAGAAGCGTATACAACGAATGCGATACTCGGCGGTATGACAATGGCGATGGAACTGGAGGTTGCCATCAATGCCGTGGAAAACGGTGCGGAGAAACCGCCCTGCTCAACCATAGCCGGGATCAGAACTGCTCCAAGTGCCGCAACCGTTGCAGGGCCGGAACCGGAGATCGCTCCGAAGAAGCAGGCTACGATAACACATACAATGGCGATACCGCCCTTTTTATGTCCTACGCAGGTATCTACGAAGTTGATCAGTCGTTTGGAAATACCGGCTTTTGCCATAATGTTTCCGGACAGAACAAAGAACGGGATAGCAAGAAGCAGGAATTTACTGATTCCGGAGTACATATTTGTAGCTACGATCGTCAGAGATGTACCGGAATAAAGGATGGCACATACAGATGACAGACCTAAGCAGATCGCAATGGGAAGTCCCAGGATCAGGAAAACAAAGAAGGAGATAAATAAGATTGCACTGATCATTTATTTGTCCTCCTTTTCATCATCTTTTTTCAGGCAGAAGTCGAGGCAGTACTCAATAAAATGAAGGATCATACAGCCTGCTCCGATCGGCACGAAGGACCAGAAGATCCACTCCGGCCAGTTCAATACGAAAGTTCTCTTGCCGTTTGCCAGCTGTGTAAGAACCTTGTCCATTCCATATTTAAATAAAATTGCGGAAAAAACAATGCTCAGGACCGTGATCAGGATCACAGATGGTTTTTCCAGTTTTTTCGGAAGACGGTCCGTAACCAGTGTCAGACTTACCAGCCCTCCTTTTTCACGGCAGGCAAGTGCTGCTGCCAGAAGTGTGATGAGAACAAACACCGCTACAACAAGCTCTTCTGTAAAAGACCATGAGCGATGGATGACCTTACGGGAAAATACATTTCCCACAGTCAGCACAAGGATCAGCAGTGTGGAAATGACCAGTACGATTTTTTCTACTGCTGCAAGTGCGTTCATGAGTTTTTTGTACACTTTCATACTCTTTCCCCTTTTGTATATTTTTCCGGTTTCAGATCCTTACCGCGTGGTTTAAAATGTTTTGGATAAAAAAAATCCGTCCCCTTTCAGGGACGGATATAAAATTCCGCAACCACCCTGTTTCTCCATTGAAACAAGCACGATTCTGCAACGTACCGGCATACGCGACTTCTGTAACGGGAAGCACCCGTGAAAACCTACTTACTTGTCTGAAACTTTCGGCTTTCCTTCTCAGGGATGATATTCAAGGCAGTTCCGACGCTGCATCACACCAGTCACAGCTCTCTGAAGACGGTTCCTCTGTCTTTACTGATTCCCTTCATGGAATTTACTTCTGTTATGTGTTAACTCTTTAATGAGTTAAACCAATTCTAACTCTGTTTGTTTTGATAGTCAAGTTTTTTTTTACAAAAACTCCTTCAGGCGTTCTTTCCTTCTCCGGCGAAGTACTCCTTCACAAGCTTTACAACCACACCGGAAAGCAGGAATACTGCGATCAGGTTAGGGATCGCCATCAGACCGTTGAAGGTCTCTGCGATACTCCAGAGAAGTCCAAGGTCAACAGTTGCGCCGATGATCGCTACCAGAGAGTACAGTACCATAAAAGGTCTGATAGCTTTTTCCTTAAAAAGGAACTCCGCACATCTGGCTCCGTAAAGTCCCCATCCAATGATAGTGGAAAATGCGAAGCAGCACATGGCAACTGCTGTAAAGATGGAAACCCAGTTTCCGTATGTACTGGTAAAACCGCTGATGGTAAGCTCCGCTCCTGCTGCTGCGCCATAACCAACCGGCACCCCGCTGCAGAGGATGACAAGCGCTGTCAGCGTACAGATCACGATCGTGTCCGTGAATACCTCAAAGATCCCGAAAAATCCCTGTTTTACAGGTTTTCTGGTGTCTGCACAGGCATGTGCGATGGAACCGGTACCAAGACCTGCCTCATTGGAAAAAATACCTCTGGAAACACCTTTTTTCATACTCATGAAAAAGCTTCCTACTACGCCGCCTGTCACAGATGCCGGATTAAATGCCCCTCTGATGATAGCGCTGAAAACACCCGGAACATTTTTCCAGTTGATGATAACTACACCGACAGCAAGAATAATATAAAACAATGCCATAAACGGTACCAGCTTTTCTGTAACCTGGCCGATCCTTTTGATTCCGCCAAGCAGGATCATTGCCACAAGGATCGCAAGGATGATCCCCATAACAAGGTTTACCGTAGAAGTATTGTCTGCAGCGATCACATTGTAATTGATCAGTGCAGAATCAATAGCTGTTGTAATGGTATTAACCTGGGTTGCATTTCCGGTTCCGAAAACAGTAAGCACACCAAAAGCGGAAAACAGATATGCCAGCCAGTGCCAGTGTTTTTTTAGACCATTCTTAATGTAATACATTGGTCCTCCAACCAGATCTCCGTTGGCATTGGTTTCGCGGAAATGTACCGCAAGTGTTACTTCTGAAAACTTTGTACACATTCCAAGAAGTGCAGAAATCCACATCCAGAATACGGCTCCCGGTCCTCCGATGGCAATAGCACCTGCCACACCTGCAATATTTCCCGTTCCCACGGTAGCAGCTAACGCCGTACAAACAGCCTGAAACGGTGTCAGACTTCCATCGGAAGCTTCTCTTTTCCGAAGCATACGTCCGATAGTGACCCTGATGGCATAGGGAAATTTCCGAATCTGGAGAAAATTCGTGCGGATACTTAAATAAAGACCTACACCAATAATACAGATCATCGCAGGAACGCCCCAGATAAAATTGTTTACAGCAGCATTCACTGATTCAATAACAGATAACATTCTATAATCCTTCCCTTATTTAATTTTGTCTTTTTGGATTGTACGTTTGTCTGTACAAAAAGACGATTCGTTAGATTATATCACATTTTTTGTCGAATGTATAAGAGAAAAGCTTTATAATTTTACTATGATAAAGAAAGAAAGTGAATAAAAGCTGCCAATCCTGTTGTTAAATATGTGATATACCTGTAGTAAAAATACTTATCTGTGATCAATATCATTTTCCGTATCGTCCAGGAATGTAAATATATATCCCCAGTATTTCTCCAGGATCTTACCTCTGCTTCCATAGATCTCATGCTTTGTTCCGATCATATGGATATAATCACAGCTTGGTTTTTCCTTGGCGATTGATCTTTCCGGCAAAAGTTTTTCAGGGCACGGACAGACACCAGATCTTCCGTCTGGGCCTGGATGAGCAGCATTGGTGCCGTATATTTTTTCCATCCGTAGAGACGCAGATACCAGCTCATTTCCGCAGAAGCCCAGAGCCAGCCGTAGGATGGAGACCAGGTCTGGAGCTCCTTATGTTCTGCACGGAGATTTTTGTATCGCTCGTATCTTGGTTTTGATGTTGCGGAGCTTGTCTCAAAAGAACCGCTGCCATCGTAAGGCTTTCGGCCAGCTACATATTCCTCATCTTTTCCGAAAATGCATTTCTCCAGAGCTATGCCGGTGGCTGCCGGCCACGGAACATTATCTGTAAGAGGACGGATCATCGGAGAAGAAAGGATCACCTTGTGAAACCAGTCCGGCTCCCAGGCTGCAGCAATACCACCGATGGCTCCACCCATGGAATGTGCATACAAGTTAAGTGACAGATCCGGATGTGCTTTCTTTATGTAGCGGCATGCTTTCAGAAAATCGCGGATATATCTTCTCCATGTATCGATGTGGACCAGAGACGGGTCTGCGGTAAGACGATAGCTGCGGCCATGGCCGCAATGCTCCGGAATATATACATGATAGCCTTCCTTAAGAAAATAATAGGCCACTTCATCATATTTTACTGCTGATTCTGTGAATCCGTGGCTGATGACTACCACACCTTTAGGCATATCAATATCAGACAGATACTGCAGCATATGGATCTTACCTGTGATCCGTTTGCTTTCGTTACGAAACGGATAATCCGCACCCGGTACATAAAGTTCCCTTCTGTGAGACAGAAGATATGGCATTACGATATTTTTCATGGTTTCTTCGTATTCATTTTCATGTATGATCTGCATATTGGTTAAAAACCTCCCTTGCTTTTACTGTATTGCTTTTTTGCTTCTCCCAAACTCTGCTTTTCAAAACCCTTCCATGTTGTCACAGCTGTTTTCTTACAGGATAACAGAATTCACTCTTCCAGGCAATCCTTTTTAGACCATTTTGCTCTTTAATTTCCATTAAAAAATGCCCGAACATTTTGATATGTACCGGGCATTTCTTCTATTATTTAATAAAATCTCACAATATCTTCCACATCTTTACGTTTCGGTCTTGCAGGCTCTTCGGCTGCTTTTCCGATGGCGATCACTGCCATTACCGTTTCTGTTTCCGGAATGGAAAGGATCTCACGGAGCTTGTCTCCGGCACGAAGTCCCATGATCAGGGTTCCATATCCAAGCTCCTTTGCCTTCAGGATCAGATTCTCGTTCTGAAGTCCCAGATCATAGCAGCCCCAGCCGTTTCCAAGCTCATTATCCGGTGTTCCGTCTTTCTGAAATCCGGCATGGTTATGTACAAAGGTTGTAACGATCAGGGAGGCATTCTCTGCTTTTGCCTGGTTCATTTCCGGCAGACATTCTCTGCTGACCTTCTCCACCATCTCTTCGGACATTACACAATAATATCTTCCGGTCTGGGAGTTTTTCCAGCTGGGTGCTTCCTGAGCGGCCCGGATCACTGCAAGAAGATCTTCTTTTGTGATCCTGCTCTCCGGGCTGTATTTACGGATGGTCCTTCTCTCTTCGATCAGTTTCTGAAATTCCATAGTTTTTCCTCCTTACTGTCCGGTGCAGGATCTGCTTCCGGATCCTGCAGTTATTCCGGCATGGATTTTTATGTTCACACTTTTTATGGAGCTATTTTAACACAATGCCGTATTGAAATCAATTTCAAAACTCCGGCATCGTTACTGTTCATTCTGCGACCGTTACTGTTCACTCCGTTCTCAGCAACACGCTTCAAAAAATATTGCCTGGGAACAATAACTGCAATACCACTTATGAAGATTTTTTTTGATTTACCACATAAATTCCCACACAGACAAGAAACAGTGCGATGAGACTTCCCATATTAAATGCCTGACGTACCTCTCCCAGAACCAGTGCAGACAGGATCACACTGAACAAAGGATTTACAAAGCCAAAGATCGCTACCCTGGATACATCATTCCAGGCAAGCAGCACTGACCACAGTGTATAGGCCACTGCAGACACCATTGCCAGATAAAAGATGATCCCGATACCGGCGGCATTTACCACTCCGAAATGTCCTCCCATCCCTTTTCCGATCAGGAACAGAATGATCCCGCCCATGGTAAACTGCGTTCCGCTGAGTACCACCGGAGATACCTTTCTGGAAAAAATATTGATCAGCACCGTGGACATTCCGTAAGAAAACTGCGCGATCAGAATAAATCCTTCTCCTGTAAGCCTAAAACCTGCATCCAGAGAATTTCCCATGAGATTGATCACGACCACGCCGGCAAAACCGAGGATACAGCCGAGCATCTTTCGCCCGGTCATTTTTTCCTTGTGAAAAACAAGGCAGGACAGCAGGATCGCAATAAAATTCCCAAGACCTGTGATAATAGCGCCTTTTACACCGGAGGTATGTGCCACACCTATATAAAAGAAGAAATACTGACATACCGTCTGAGCTATACATACCGGCACCGCATATTTCAGAACAGTTCGATCCGGAAGCAGAACCTTGCGCTCACGCAAAGATGCAAAGATCAGTACAAGGATTCCTGCCAGTGCAAAACGCACACCTGCAAAAACGATCTGACTTGCCGTATCTGCAGAATCCATCTGCATCAGACGGTATCCTGTCTTGATCAGCGGGATCGCACTCCCCCAGAGAAGACAGCAGACGCAGGCAAGCGCTGCCACCACCCAGGTTTTTTTTTAATATTGTTTTTGTTTGTTCCATTTGTTTATTCTCTCTTTCTCAAAACTTCTTCCATCTGACTGATCACAGCTTTTATTTCATTTATTGCGCTGATACTTACGTCCCGGAAATCAAGCTTTTTCCCCTTTCCGCATAATTCCACCTCATAAGCGCTGGCTTTCTCTTCATCTTTATCCTTGTATCTGGCTTTTCCAATCAGCCAGGCGCTGGAATCCGCACAGTCCGGATATTCCGTATTTCCCCGGATCAGAAAATCCTCTGAAGCTTCCGTCAATGCTGTTTTCAGTTTTTCTGCTTTATCCAGAAATTCTTCCGTTGTCTGCGGATAATGTTCTTTTATATAGAGGAGATTTTTATGAATACAGGTGGCACTTTTTTCCATTAGCTTCCGTTCTTCCGGATCTTTGAAATTATCATATTCCCCCGGCCGTACTTCCCATCCTCGGATGGATTTGCTTAATTCCATCAGCCAGTATACATGACGGGAAATATCGTCCGGAAACATAAAATACGTGGAAAATTCATGATCGATCATAGGTGCAAGACTTATGATCCCGCCATCTTTATCACAGAGAAATGCTACATTTTCATAATGATAATTCTGGTCTCCCTTCAGGACAGAGATCAGTACCTGCATGGCAAGCTGTTCCGCCATTTCCTGATGCTTCTGCAAAAAATCAGCTTCAAAAATGTCTCTATAATCATAAAACATCTGGCAATAGTTTACATAATTATCTATATCTACCTTTTCATCCGGATATTTCCTGAAAAACTCCAGAAGATTCAAAAGGGATTCCCCTTCTTTATAGGCCATGGGTACTGCCGTTCCGTAGTCAAGATATTTTTCATTTACTGCCTCATACCCTTCACAGATGGCCAGTTCATACCTGGGCGCAGGCATAAAATATTCATTAATGATCGTTGACCAGAACACCTCTGCATAAGCATACAGTGGCGTGGAAAATGGTTTGGATTTCGTCAATGGCTTGAAAATCATATTTCCAGGAAATATGGGGAAATGTTTTTCCCCGCTTACCACGCCTACAGCTTCAGACTTAAGATTTCCGATTCGATTTTTGTATTGATAGTGTCTGACTTTATAATACATAGCAGTCATATCGTATTGCCTTCCCCTTCAATGTATAAGACGGCTCCCGACCGGCAAGACATTCACTTTTCAGCGGACGCTTGACGATGATCTTATCCGGATTTGCCCTGATAGCTGCATCAAAAAGATCCCGTTTCCCCGGAGCACGGTGGTTCCAGCTTCTGGATCAATTGAAGTTTCTTGTTGATCAGGCTGGATTTCTGTCTTGCCGGAAACATAGGATCCAGATAGATCACGTCTACAGGATCAAGTAAGCTTTGACATACCTTCTACACTGTTTCCCTCGATCACCTTCATACGACCGGCAATATCTTTCAGATCCATATTTTTCTTGGCACGGCGAATGGCATCTTTAAGAAGGGTCTGCGATCACCGGATTCTGCTCGTACAGCGTCACCTCATAGCCCTGGGCTGCCAGAAGAAAGG
>ENA-OQMY01000018-OQMY01000018.1-human-gut-metagenome-genome-assembly--contig:-NODE-18-length-70319-cov-5.878690_pt1 | contig 70319 bp, 80 predicted proteins | sample MGYA00242623_ERZ504868 | MGnify/ENA primary metagenome ERZ504868 (study PRJEB26092, sample SAMD00036386) | human gut metagenome | host: Homo sapiens | study: EMG produced TPA metagenomics assembly of...
TGTTCGCCCATTAAAGCGGTACGCGAGCTGGGTTCAGAACGTCGTGAGACAGTTCGGTCCCTATCCGGCGTGGGCGTAGGATATCTGAGAGGAGCTGTCCTTAGTACGAGAGGACCGGGATGGACGGACCGCTGGTGGACCGGTTGGCTTGCCAAAGCCATGGCCGGGTAGCCAAGTCCGGAAGGGATAAACGCTGAAGGCATCTAAGCGTGAAGCCCCCCTCAAGATGAGATATCCCATTCTTAGTGAAGTAAACCCCCTTGAAGACGACGAGGTAGATAGGGCAGAGGTGGAAGTGTGGTAACACATGGAGCTGACTGTTACTAATCGGGTGAGGGCTTGACCAAGAAACGCAGGTTAAGAATTGATTCAAAGAGTTTGATTAACGATCAACAAGCATGTATGTAGTTTTTAAGGTACAAACCTTAATTAAATATTTAAGTAATCCTCCTTAGCTCAGTCGGTAGAGCATGCGGCTGTTAACCGCAGTGTCGTTGGTTCGAGTCCAACAGGGGGAGCATGGTGCCATAGCCAAGTGGTAAGGCAAAGGTCTGCAACACCTCTATCCCCGGTTCAAATCCGGGTGGCACCTCTTAGAAAGCCCTGGAAAGATGAATTTCCAGGGCTTATTTTTACTATAAAAATGTACTTGCTGAAGACCGTGAAGCCAGACTTCTGAAAAATCGGACAGCATCCTTTCCGGATGCTGTCCGACAGATCAGGAATTTTTTTCTGTAAGCAGGATTCTTTTACGGTTATAAACCAGATGAAGGTACATGGCATCTTGGGCACGCAAAGCATCATGTTCTGCAATGGCATCTGCGATTTCACGATGTGTTTCAATTGTTTCTTCATGCAGAGCGCCACTGGTTGATTCGACAAATAATGGAATAGAACTGTTAATTACAGGAATCAGCCGCGGAACAACAACATTTTTGCTGCTCAGCGCGATCGCTGTATGAAATTCAATATCTTTCTGGGTATGGTCCGCATGTTTTTTTAATAATGCTTCAACATCATCACAAAGTGTGGTGATTTTTTTTATATCTTTTTTATTGGCGCGGGTGGCAGCCATTGCTGCAATAGAGGGTTCAAGCAGAAAACGAACTTCAAGAAGGTCATGGATCAGCTTCTGCTTGTTGCCGATAAAGGTTAATCCCAGCGGATCTTCCACCATTCCCGGAGATGATGCGATATAGGTTCCGGATCCCTGACGGATCGTCACGATATTTCTGGAAGCAAGAAGCTTCATTGCCTCGCGGACAGAGCTTCTTCCGGCATTCAGACGTTCGGACAGAACCGTTTCATTAGGCAGCTTGTCTCCAGGCTGCAGATTTTCCTTTAAAATAAATGCGATGATGTCTTCCGATAATTTTTGCGGAAGACTTTTTTCTTCTGATGACGAAATCATCATATGAGTTTCTCCATTTCTATTCGTTATTTCTTTTTATATTTTCCTTATATCTATAATAATTCCTTTAAACTATAATGTCAAAACGACAAAATGCACAAAAAATAAGACGATAATTTAGATAAAATTACCGTATTGCGTTTTTACAAGAATGAATATATTATAAATACATCAGATGAATTGAAACGAAAATAAAGAAAATCAGTACAATTCAAAAGAAAAAACAACAGAAAGGTCAGATGTATTTAACGAAAAGTAAAACATCGGATGAATTAAGGAGGCAAAAGCAGAAAAAATGGAAGAAACAACATTTACAGCAGATCCAATGAGATTGATGCTTGCTGCGGCAGTGGGAATTGTGATCCTGCTGGTGCTGATCATCAAATTTAAACTACATCCGGTTCTGTCAATGATGATTTCAGCGATCATCATCGGTGCAGGTGCCGGAATGCCACTGGAAATGATCTCAGACACAGTAGAAAAGGTGTTGGAAAGACATTACAGGGAATCGCACTTCTGGTAGGACTGGGTTCCATGTTCGGCGGAATACTGGAAGTGAGCGGAGGCGCTCAGAGAATAGCGGAAACACTGATCGACAAATTCGGTCAGAAAAAAGCCGGTTGGGCACTGGGACTTACCGGACTGGTGATCGGTACAACCGTATTTTTTGAAGCAGGTGTTGTAGTACTGATCCCACTGGTATTCAGTGTTGCAAAGCAGACAAAAAAATCCACACTGTATTATGCAATCCCACTTCTTTCAGGTCTTGCCAGCGGATATGCTTTTGTACCGCCTTCTGCGGGATCTGTACTGGTTGCCAATGCACTTGGCGTAAACCTGGGAACTATGATCATGGTTGGAGTTCCAACTGCACTGATCTGTATGCTGGTTTCAGGAATTATCTGGGGAAATCTGGTTGGAAACAAAATTTTCACTGAACTTCCGGCCAATGTGGAAGAGATCAAAGATGATGGAAAAGAGTTGCCGCCATTTGGTCTGGTGCTTGGCGTGATACTGATCCCGCTTGTTTTAATCCTTCTCAGTACTGTATCTAAATACATGCCAATTCCGGCAGGAATACAGAGTTTTCTCGGATTTATCGGAAAACCGTTTCTGGCACTGACTATCGCAACGCTTGCAGCAATGTATTTTCTTGGAATCCGTCGTGGCTTTACCGGTACACAGTTAAAGAAAATACTGGATCATTCACTGAGACCGGTTGGAATGATCCTTCTGGTCATCGCCAGCGGCGGAGTGATCCGATGGATGCTTCAGGATTCCGGCCTTGGAAATATTATCGGACCGGCCCTGGAAAAAAGCGGTCTTCCGCTGATCCTGATCGCGTTTCTGATCGCAATCCTGGTAAGGGCATCTGTGGGAAGCTCCATTGTGGCAATGACCATGGCATCAGGAATCATGGCGACTATGCCGGCAGTAATGGATACAAGCATGCTTTACAGAGCTGCTATGTGCTGTGCAATCTGCGGTGGTGCAACTGCACTGAGTCATGTAAATGATGCCGGATTCTGGCTGGTAAGTACTTTCCTTGAGATTGACGAAAAACGACATTAAAATCCTGGACAATCATGGAAACACTGATCGGTGTTACAGCACTTGTTGTAGGCTTTGTTATTTCAATTTTTGCATAGGAGGAAGAGCGTAATGATAAAGATACCGGTTTATTTAAGAGACATGTATGATGCAAAGCATCTTGTACAGGCTGCATCCGGCTGCCGGAAGGATGTGGAACTGATCTGCGGAAGATATGTCGTAGATGCAAAGTCCATACTGGGAGTATTCAGCCTTCCTACATTTAATAATGTGGAAATCGGAGCAGAAGAAGAGGATGTAAAGGAACTTAGAGAAAAGCTGGAAAATCTGAATCTGATCAGAGAATAGGAAATGGAGGAAAAAATCATGAAGTTAGTAAGTCAGGAAATGAGAAAGCTTGCACCGGAGCTTGATCCGCTGCGCCTTGGAACAGGATGGAAAAAAGAAGATCTGGGAAAGGTTCAGGTCATGGTGGAAAGCACTTATGGTGACAGCCATCCGGGAAGCGGACACCTGAACATCCTTGTGGAAGAAGTTCGTAAAGGAATCGCAGAAGAAGGTGGTTTTGGTGCACGTTATAACTGTACCGATATCTGCGATGGTGAAAGCCAGGGAACAGACGGAATCAACTACAGCCTGGCAAGCCGTGAAATGATCGCAAACATGATCGAGATCCATGCAAATGCAACACCATTTGATGCCGGTGTATATCTTTCAAGCTGTGACAAGGGTGTACCGGGAAATCTGATCGGACTTGCAAGAGTAAATATCCCTTCCGTATTTGTTCCGGGCGGAACCATGAATGCGGGACCTGAGATGCTGACCCTTGAGCAGCTGGGAATGTACAGTGCAAAGTTTGAGCGTGGAGAGATCGACGAAGAGAAGCTTGACTGGGCAAAATGCAATGCCTGCCCAAGCTGTGGAGCCTGCTCCTTTATCGGAACAGCTTCAACAATGCAGATCATGGCAGAGGCACTTGGACTTACACTTCCTGGTACAGCTCTGATGCCGTCAACAAGCCCGGATCTTCTTGCTTTCGCAAGAGAGGCAGGAAGACAGGCAGTAAGGATCGCACAGATGGAAAATATGCGTCCTTCTGATATCGTAACTATGGACAGCTTTGAGAATGCGATCCTTGTACACGCTGCAATCTCCGGAAGTACAAACTGTCTGCTTCACATTCCGGCGATCGCACATGAGTTTGGCATTGAGATCACAGGTGATACCTTTGACAGACTGCACAGAAATGCAAGATACCTTCTGGATGTACGTCCTGCAGGACGCTGGCCTGCTGAGTGCTTCTATTATGCAGGTGGTGTACCGGCGATCATGGAGGAAATCAAAGAACATCTCCATCTGGATGTGATGACAGTTACAGGAAAGACTCTCGGAGAAAACCTTGAGGAGCTGAAGAACAACGGATTTTATGAGAAATGCGACAAATGGCTTCAGGAATTTAACAAACGTTACAATGTAAACCTTACAAAGGAAGATATCATCCGTCCATATGACAAGGCGATCGGAACCGACGGAAGCATCGCTGTTCTCCGTGGAAACCTTGCACCTGAGGGAGCTGTGATCAAACACACCGCATGCCCGAAGGAAATGTTCAGATCCGTTCTCCGCGCAAGACCGTTCGACAGTGAAGAGGAGTGTCTGGATGCAGTTCTGAAGCATAAGGTTCAGAAAGGTGATGCAGTATTCATCCGTTACGAGGGACCAAAGGGAAGTGGAATGCCGGAGATGTTCTACACATCTGAGGCGATCAGCAGTGATAAAGAGCTTGGAAAGAGTATCGCACTGATCACAGACGGACGTTTTTCCGGAGCATCTACAGGCCCTGTTATCGGACACTGCAGCCCTGAGGCTGTTGACGGTGGCCCAATCGCACTTGTTGAGGAAGGCGACCTTATTGAGATCGACGTTATGGAAAGAAAGCTGAACATCATCGGAATCGCAGGCGAAAGAAAGTCAATGGAAGAGATCGACCAGATCCTTGCCGAGAGACGTAAAAACTGGAAGCCAAGAGAACCAAAATACAAAAAAGGTGTGCTGAGACTTTTCAGTGAGCATGCTGCAAGCCCAATGAAGGGAGCCTATCTGGAGTATTGATCATGAAACATAAATTTATTACTCTCGGCGAGATCATGCTGCGTCTGACACCGCCGGATTATGAAAAAATCAGAACAGCAACAACCTTTGAGGCAAGATACGGGGGAAGCGAGGCGAATGTCGCCCTTTCCCTGGCAAATCTTGGAATAGATGCTTCATTTTTTACAGTAGTTCCGGATAACAGTCTTGGAAAAAGTGCTGTACGTATGATGAGAAGCAATGATGTGAACTGTGACAGTGTGGTTTATTCCACAGAGGAAGAAACTCCGACACACCGTCTTGGAACTTATTATCTGGAGACAGGTTACGGGATCCGCCCCAGCAAGGTAGTTTATGACAGAAAGCACAGCGCTTTTTCCGAGTATGACTTCAGCAAAACAGATGTGAAAAAACTGCTGGAAGGATATACATGGCTGCATCTGAGCGGGATCACCCCTGCTCTTGGAACAAAATGCAGGGATCTGATCTTAAACTGCCTGAAGGCAGCAAAAGAAATGAACATGACCGTAAGCTTTGACGGAAATTTCAGAAGTACGCTGTGGACCTGGGAAGAGGCCAGAGATTTCTGTACACTCTGTCTGCCATATGTGGATGTTCTTTTCGGGATCGAGCCGTACCATATCTTGGAAAAATGAAGAAGACCACAGTGCAGGGGATGTAAAGGATGGAATCCCGTTTCAGCCGGATTTTGAACAGCAGGAAAAAGTGTTCCGGGCATTTGCGGACAGATATCCGAATATAAAATGCATTGCAAGACATGTCCGTTTTGCACATAGCTGCAGTGAAAACAGTCTTATGGCATATCTCTGGTTAAACGGAAAGACTTACGAAAGCAAGCGCCTGACCTTCCACATTCTTGATCGTGTCGGTGGCGGAGATGCATTTGTAAGTGGGATCATCTATGGCCTTATGAATGAGTATACACCGGAAGATACCGTGAATTTCGGTGTTGCTGCCAGTGCTGTGAAGCATACGATCCATGGTGATGGAAACATTACCGATGATGTATCTATGATCAGACATGTGATGGAAATGAACTTTGATATAAAAAGATAAAAAGGAAGGGAAATTCAGATGAAAGAGATAGCAGAAAAATTTCAGAAATTTGGTGTGGTTCCGGTTGTAGTGCTGGAAGATACAAAAGATGCAGTACCGCTGGCGAAGGCTCTGGTTGAGGGTGGCCTTCCATGTGCAGAGGTGACATTCCGCACAGAAGCAGCAGAAGAGTCTATCCGTCTCATGGCAGAGCAGTTCCCGGAAATGCTTGTGGGAGCAGGTACCGTACTTACAACAGAACAGGTAGACGCGGCTGTTGGCGCCGGAGCAAAATTTATCGTAAGCCCGGGCTTTGATCCTAAGATCGTAGACTATTGTCTGGAAAAAGACATTCCTGTTTTCCCGGGATGTATCACACCATCTGAGGTTGCACAGGCAGTGAAAAGAGGTCTTAAGGTAGTAAAATTCTTCCCGGCAGAACCGGCAGGCGGAATTTCAATGATCAAGGCTATGGCAGCTCCTTATACAGGAATCCGTTTTATGCCTACCGGCGGGATCAATGCGAAAAACCTTGAGGACTATCTTTCCTGTGACAAAATCCTCTGCTGCGGCGGAAGCTGGATGGTAAAAGGAGATCTTGTGAAGGCAGGAGAATTTGACAAAATAAGAGAACTGACAGCAGAAGCAAAAAAGCTTGCGGATTCCATAAGAAAGTAATCAAACTTAATACACATATTCAATAAAAAAAGCAGAGCCCTGCACAACCAGGCAGAGTTCTGCTTTTTTGTCAATTATTGTGAAAATAGATCAATGAAGCAGGATCGGCAGAAACTTTTTCCGCTTCAGCTGCCAGATCAGCTGCAGGATCCGCAGAAGGTTTCCGAAGATCCATTCGGTAAAGATAAAAGATCCCACCGAAGAAACCGGGAATCAGTCCGGCGTATCCACCAGCACATAAGATCACAGTCAGCTTCACCATCAGTTCTGTCTGAAGTTCCAGACAAACAAGTAATCCTGCAAGAATTCCGGCTGCACTCCATCCAGCTGTCAAAAGTGCAAGAAAAACAGCTGGCGCAGGGGCCTTTTTTAAAATTTTGATCTAAGTGATTCCACAGTACTTTATACATAATCCATCCTCCTGTTTTGCTGGAATTATACTTCTGCTGTTGTCAGCAACAGTCAGCCATAATATTGCAGCCATAATATTGATTTCCTTTATCTGTCTGTATTATAGAAAAGAAATGTAAAATACAAATGCGCAGGAATGAAAAATCTTTGTAAAATATAAGTAGAAATTGCATTTTGAATTAAGAACCGATATACTTATAAATATAGTTATTGATAATATTCGATCACAGCCGAAAACATTTTTCTACAGCTGTGATACGTGAGTGAGAGAATTAAAAGGGGGCAGATAAAAGCCCCCTGAAATCATATAGAGAGTAAAGAGGAGGGGTGGAAATGGAGCATACGGAAGACTATGTGAAGCTGGAGAATGTATCCAAAATCTATGGCTCAAAAGAAGTGAAGATCATAGCTGTGGATGAGATCAGCTTCCGGATAAAAAAAGGAGAATTTGTGGTTGTGGTAGGACCAAGCGGTGCCGGAAAGACAACGGTGCTGAATATCCTGGGCGGAATGGATAAGGCCACATCCGGCAATGTCTGGATCGATGGAAAAAATATTGCAAAATATACAGACCGGCAGCTGACCGGATACCGACGGGAGGATATTGGATTTGTATTCCAGTTTTATAATCTGGTGCCAAATCTGACTGCATTGGAGAATGTGGAGCTTGCTCTTCAGATCTGTAAGGATCCTCTGGATGCTAGGACAGTTCTGGAGGAAGTAGGGCTGAGGGAGAGACTGACCAATTTTCCGGCACAGTTATCCGGCGGTGAGCAGCAGAGAGTTTCCATAGCCAGAGCGCTGGCGAAGAATCCAAAGCTTCTGCTCTGTGATGAACCTACAGGAGCGTTGGATTATCAGACCGGCAAGGCAATCCTGAAGCTCCTTCAGGATACCTGCAGGGAACGGGGCATGACGGTTATTGTCATTACTCACAACTCTGCATTGACACCTATGGCCGACCGTGTGATCAAGATCAAAAACGGCAAGGTTTCCAGGATGACTGAAAATGCACATCCCACACCAGTGGAAGAGATTGAATGGTAGGTGACGGAATGAAGGCATTACACAAAGATTTCTGGATGGAGATCCGGAAAAGTAAAGCACGTTTTATCTCGATCTTTCTGATCGTGGCACTGGGTGTTGCATTTTTTTCCGGGATCCAGGCGTCTTCTCCGGATATGAGATATTCCGGAGATGCTTATTATGAAGCAGCAAAGCTGATGGATCTGAAGATCCAGGGAACCCTGGGACTGACTCAGCGTGATGTAAAAGCGGTATCGGATATTGACGATGTGGAACTGGCTGAGGGCAGCTACTCTACGGATGTTATGAGTGGAGAGGACGATGCCAGGAAGGTTCTTCATCTGGAATCTATCAGCAGCAATTTTAATCTACTTACAGCAGATGAAGGAAGGATACCGGAAAAAAGCGGCGAGATTTTTCTGGACAAGCCATTTGCAAAGAATCGGGGGTATAAAATCGGGGATACCATATCTGTCAGTGAGGATGGAGACAGTGAGCTTCTGAAAAAAACAACCTATACAGTTGTGGGAATCGGAAGCAGCCCTCTTTATATTTCATTTAACAGAGGAAATACGACTCTTGGATCCGGTGAGGTCAGCGGCTTCGGATACATTCTTCCTGAGGATTTTGAACAGGAAGCTTTTACCCAGATCTATATTATGGTCCATGAATCCGGGGATGTGATCAGCTATACCGATGCTTACGACAATCTTATCAGGAAAATACAGAAGCGTGTGGAAGGCATCGAAAAAGAACAGTGCAGCTTGCGCTACGATGAGATCGTCGCAGAAGCCAATGAAAAACTGGATGATGCCAGAAAAGAGCTTGAGGACGGAAAGAAGGAATCAGAGGAAAAACTTGGCGACGCGAAGAAAAAGCTGGATGATGGGCAGAAGAAGTATGAGGATGGAAAAAAAGAGTACGAAGATGGAAAACAGCAGCTCAGTGATGCAAAAAAGGAGCTGACCGATGGAAAACAGCAGCTTGCTGACGGAAGAAAGCAGATTGAAGATGGATGGTCTCAGCTTAACAGCGCAAAACAGCAGGTGGAAGACGGTCTGTCCCAGTTAAATACTGCCAGATCCCAGCTTGCCGACTCCGAAGCACAGATAAATGAGAAGCAGGCAGAGCTGACTGCCGGATATGAACAGCTGAATGCCGCAAAACAGCAGGTAAGTGACGGTGAGGTCCAGCTCCGGGAAGCGGAAAAAACACTGGAAAGCAAACAGGCTGAGCTTGACAGTGGAAGAGAACAGTTGGAAACGGGAAAGAATACGATCAAAGAAACAAAGACTGCTCTCACCGGTCAGAAAGAACAGTGTGAGGCAGGACTTGTACAGGTTTCCGAGGGCGAATCCCAGATCAGTTCCAGTGAAGAAGCCCTTTCCGGGCAGCAGGCACAGCTGGATGAATTGACCAGCCAGAAAGAGGCATTAAGCAGTCAGGCGGCGGAGCTGCAGGCGCAGTATGACGCCGGTGTGGAAGCAGGAAAAACCGAGGAAGAGCTGGCGGAGCTTTCCACGCAGATCCAGACTTTAAATGGTCAGATCAGTGCAATGGAAGAACAGATAAATGCCGGTCAGGCCCAGATCGACGGGGCGCAGGCAGAGCTTACTGCAAAAAAATCAGAGCTGGCCCAGACAAGAGCTGAACTGGAGAGCAGCCTAGGTCAGATCAATGAGGGCTTCAGCCAGATCAAAGAACAGGAAGAGACACTTTCCAGGACAGAGGCACAGCTGAACGAAGGCCAGGAAGAACTGGATAAAGGGAAAAAAGAACTGGAAACAAAGAAAGCAGAGCTTTCCGCGGCAAAAGAAGAAATTGCGGTAAACCAGGCAACTCTGGATGATGGCCAGAGTCAGCTGGATTCGGCCAGAGCCCAGCTCAGCTCAGGGCGGCAGCAGCTGGAGGAAAAACAGGCCCAGTTAAATGCCGGTCAGGCAGAGATCCAGGCCAACACAGAAAAGCTTACCAGCAGTCAGGCAGAACTGGATGCAAATGAACAGAAGCTCCTGGATGGTGAAAAAGAGATCCGGGAAAATGAACAGAAATTAAAAGACGCCAAAAAAGATCTGGAGGACGCCAAAAAGAAGCTTTCCGATGGAAAGAAAGAATATCAGGACGGCAAAAAAGAAGCCGATGACAAAATTGCGGAAGCCCAGCAGAAGATCGAGGATGCCCAGAAAGAGGTGGATGATATTGAAACACCGGAGTGGATCGTCACGGACCGCAATGACCTTCCAGAATATTCGGATTTTGGTGATAACGCAGAGCGACTGAAAAACATCGGAAAGGTTTTTCCGATGATATTCTTCCTTGTAGCGGCTCTGATCAGTCTTACCACGATGACACGAATGGTGGAGGAACAGCGAACCCAGATCGGAACCATGAAAGCGCTGGGATACGGAAAAGCATCCATTGCATCCAAGTATCTCAGCTACGCATTTCTGGCTACAGTAGGTGGAAGTATCGCAGGAGTACTTTTCGGAGAAAAGGTTCTTCCGTTTATCATTATCCAGGCGTATGGAATCATGTACTGGAATATTGGCGATCACATGCAGCTGGATTATGAGTTACAATATGCACTGATCGCTTCCGGGGCAGCGGTGATCTGTACTATGGGCGCTACACTGTTTTCCTGCGCAAAGACCCTGGCAGAAACACCGGCATCTCTGATGCGTCCGCCTGCACCGAAAGAAGGAAAACGGATCCTTATTGAACGGATTAGCTTTATCTGGAAGCATCTGAGCTTTTCCTGGAAATCGTCCATGCGAAATCTTTTCCGTTATAAAAAGCGTCTTTTTATGACCATTTTCGGAATTGCAGGAAGCATGGGACTGATGCTTGTAGGATTCGGACTTTATGACTCCATTATGGATATTGCGATTCTCCAATATGACCAGATCCAGCACTATGATGCCATGGTGATCAATGATGAGGATGCCACAGACAGCCAGGAAAAGGATCTTCTGAAATTCCTGGACGGAAACAGCGAGATCGATCACTATACCCGTGTGCAGCTCACCAAGATGACGGCACCAAAAGAAAAGGGAAGTGTCAGTATCTATGTGTATGTTCCGGAAAATACGGAAAATTTTAAAGAGGATGTAACGTTACGTGACAGAAAGTCCCACGAGCAGTATGAGCTTACCGATGATGGAGCGGTGATCTGTGAAAAAACGGCTTCTCTTATCGGTGTGAAAACAGGAGACGAGATTACCCTGGAGAAAGACAACAGAAAATATAAAGTAAAGATCACTGCTGTCACGGAGAACTATATGGGACATTACGTTTACATGACCCCACCCTGCTATGAAAAAACATTCGGAGAGAAACCGGAATATTCAAGTACAGTATATACTATGAAAGAGGATGCAGAGAGTGATCTGGAAACTCTTGGAAATGCAATCCTGAAATATCCGGCAGCTTTAAGTATCAGCTATACAAGCAGCACAGCAGGTCAGGTAGAGCGAATGCTGGGATCCCTCGGAGCGGTGATCTGGGTCCTGATCATTTCTGCCGGAATGCTGGCATTTGTGGTACTGTATAATCTGAACAACATCAATATCACAGAGCGTCAGAGAGAGCTTGCAACATTGAAGGTCCTGGGATTTTATGATGGCGAAGTTTCCCAGTATGTATTCCGGGAAAATATCCTGCTGTCCTTCATAGGGATTCTGGCAGGCGCAGTGTTCGGAATCTTCCTCCACCGGTATGTGATCACAACCGTTGAGGTAGATGCGGTAATGTTCGGAAGAAATATCAAGCCAATAAGCTTTGTTTACAGTGGAATCATTACCTTTGGGTTCTCCATGTTTGTAAATATGGTGATGCATTTTAAGCTGAAAAAGATCAATATGGTAGAGTCACTGAAAAGCGTGGAATAAAATAATGAAATGCCAGAAAGATCTTCGTATCCGGAAATGTGTGAAATCCCAGGAAAAGCAGGCCTCTGTCTTGACAAAAAAGAAATTTCATTATAGTAGGAACATGGCAAAGGCGTTGAATAAGAGGAGTATGCAGATCTACGCTGACAGAGAGAAATGCACAGACGCAAGAGAAGCGCAGGCTGAAAGGCATTTTCAGATGGAGGACTGCAGAAGGTAGCTTAGGAGCCGGGAAACTGAAAGCAGAAATGCAGAACGGATGCAGATGCTGCTGTGTAGGTTTTCACGTACCCCGCGTTAAGGGACAAGAGATAGACGGGAATAACAGATGGTTTTTTCCGGATAATGAAGGTGGTACCGCGAGAATGATCGCCCTTCGCACATTAGTTATTGGCTTTTGTGTGGAGGGCGTGTTTTTCTTGCAGAAAACAGGAGCATTTTAGGGTTCCTATAATCAGAAAGATTCAGGAGGAAAACATGAGTAAAGAACTTGCAAAGACTTATGATCCCAAGGGTATTGAGGATCGTCTGTACAAAAAATGGATGGATAACGGATACTTCCATGCAAAAGTTAATCCGGACAAAAAACCTTTTACAATTGTAATGCCGCCGCCCAATGTAACCGGACAGCTGCATATGGGACATGCACTGGATGAGACCATGCAGGATATCCTGATCCGTTTCAAAAGAATGCAGGGCTATGAGGCTCTCTGGCAGCCGGGAACTGACCATGCAGCCATCGCTACAGAGGTTAAGGTAACAGAGAAGCTTCGTAAGGAAGGGATTGACAAGAACGAGATCGGCCGTGACGAATTTATGAAACATGCCTGGGCATGGAAAGAGGAGTACGGCGGAAAGATCATCAATCAGCTGAAAAAGCTGGGAGCATCTGCAGACTGGGAGCGTGAGCGCTTTACCATGGATGAGGGCTGCTCCAAGGCTGTTCAGGAAGTATTTATCCGCCTTTATGAGAAAGGCTATATCTACAAAGGCTCCAGGATCATCAACTGGTGTCCAGTATGCCAGACCTCTATTTCTGATGCAGAGGTTGTGCATGAAGACCAGGACGGATTTTTCTGGCACATCAATTATCCCATCGTAGGTGAGGAAGGACGTTTTGTTGAGATCGCGACCACTCGTCCGGAGACACTTCTCGGCGATACAGCAGTTGCTGTAAACCCGGAGGATGAAAGATATAAAGACCTTGTAGGAAAGATGCTGAAGCTTCCTCTTACAGACAGAGAGATCCCGGTTATTGCCGATGAGTATGTTGACAAGGAATTCGGAACAGGCTGCGTTAAGATCACACCGGCACACGACCCCAACGACTTTGAGGTTGGACGCCGTCATAACCTTGAGGAGATCAACATCTTAAATGATGATGCCACCATCAACAGCCTTGGCGGAAAATATGCAGGTATGGACCGTTACGAGGCACGTAAGGCCATGGTAGAGGACCTGAAGGAGCAGGGACTTCTTGTAAAGGTTGTTCCGCACAGCCACAGTGTTGGTACCCATGACCGCTGCGGTACAACGGTAGAGCCGATGATCAAACCACAGTGGTTTGTAAAAATGGACGAAATGGCAAAAGCTGCTATCAAAACTCTGGACGACGGAAACCTTCAGTTTGTTCCGGCACGTTTTGACAAGACTTACCTGCACTGGCTGGAGAATATCCGTGACTGGTGTATTTCCCGTCAGCTTTGGTGGGGACACAGGATTCCGGCTTATTACTGCGATGAGTGCGGTGAGATGGTGGTTGGAAGAGAGATGCCGGAGAAATGCCCGAAATGCGGATGCACACATATGCATCAGGATGAGGACACTCTGGATACCTGGTTCAGTTCCGCACTGTGGCCGTTCTCCACACTTGGATGGCCGGATAAGACACCGGAGCTTGAGTATTTCTATCCTACAGATGTTCTGGTAACCGGATATGATATCATCTTCTTCTGGGTTATCCGTATGGTATTCTCCGCACTGGAGCAGACCGGTGAGACACCGTTCCACCATGTACTGATCCACGGTCTGGTACGTGACTCACAGGGACGTAAGATGAGTAAGTCTCTTGGAAACGGTATCGATCCGCTGGAGGTTATCGACAAATACGGCGCAGATGCCCTTCGTCTGACACTGATGACAGGTAATGCACCTGGAAATGATATGCGTTTCTACTGGGAGCGTGTAGAATCCAGCCGTAACTTTGCAAATAAGATCTGGAATGCTTCCCGTTTCATTATGATGAACCTGGAGGGCAAGACAGTAACAGCGCCGGAAGACCTGAACGCACTGTGCAACGAGGATAAATGGATTCTTTCCAGACTGAACACAGTGATCCGTGATGTTACTGAGAATATGGATAAATATGAGCTTGGAATTGCCGTACAGAAGGTCTATGATTTCCTGTGGGATGAGCTCTGTGACTGGTATATCGAGATGGCAAAGGTAAGACTGTGGAAGGCAGAGGAAAATCCGGCAGCAGCAAACGATGCACTGTGGACACTTCGCACTGCACTGACACAGGGACTGAAGCTTCTTCATCCGTTCATGCCGTTTATCACAGAAGAGATCTACTGCACACTGCTTCCGGATGAAGAGTCCATCATGATCTCTGACTGGCCGGTATACAGAGACGAGATGGATTTTGCAGATGCTGAGAAAGCAGTTTCAAGCTTCCAGGAGGTTGTACGTGGAATCCGTAACACCAGAAACGAGATGAACGTACCGCAGAACAGAAAGACCAATATCTACATCGTAGGCAAGGATGCAGAGTGCTGTGCACGTTTTGAGTCCTGCAAGAAATCCTTTACAAACCTTGCGTTTGCAAAAGAGATCCACGTACAGCAGGATAAGAACGGAATCGGTGAGGATGCGGTATCCATCGTTGTGGCAGACGGTGTGGTTTATCTGCCGCTGGAGGATCTGATCGACCGTGAAAAAGAGATCGAACGTCTCACAAAAGAGCAGGAGCGACTTACAAAAGAAATCGCACGCTGCGAGGGAATGCTGAACAATCCGAATTTTGTGAACAAGGCACCTGCAGCCAAGGTAGAGGCAGAGAAGGAGAAACTTGAGAAATACAAAGAGATGAAAGAGAAAGTGAACCTGCAGTTAACACAGATGGTGAAATAACGAAGGAGTGTTTTAATGAAGTGGTGTAACTTTTTCAATAAGATTTCGCTGATACTTCAGGCTCTGGGCTGTGCAGTCCTGTACTTTGTGATCGAGGCCATATGCAGGCACTCGTTCACAGAGGCGTGGACCTACATGACCACAAGGCCGCTTGTATTTGCTTATAATGCAGCGTTTATCTTTACGACGATGCTGATTGTTTATCTCTTCCGAAAGAGAATTTTCTGGCGTATCTTTGTGGGCAGCTTATGGCTGTTTCTGGGAATCGTAAACGGTGTGCTTCTTCTCAACCGTGTCACACCGTTTACAGGACCGGATGTGAAGAATCTGACAGATGGTCTCAGTATTGCAAAAAAATATCTGACCCATACCCAGATGACCATAGGTGCAGTTCTTCTGGGAATTGCGGTTCTGATCCTTCTGATCATCCTGATAAGGTCGCCGAAGTACAGAGGCAAGCTGAAATACAAGGTGAATATTCCGTTGGTCCTGGTCGGGGTCCTTGCCTTTGGAGGAATTACACAGCTTGCTCTGGAAAAAAGAGTTCTTTCCAATTATTTTGGAAACATTGCCATAGCTTATGAGGATTACGGATATCCTTACTGTCTGGCAACGACGATCTTTAATACCGGAATCAGTGCCCCGAGAGACTATTCCAAAAGCGAGATCAAAAGGATCGAGAAGTCGGAAGAAAATCTTCCGGAAACGAAAGAAGGCAGTCATCCGAATATTCTGTTTTTACAGCTGGAGTCCTTTTTTGATCCTACGCTGGTAAATTATCTGGAGCTGTCAGAAGATCCTATCCCGAATTTCAGAAAGCTGATGAAGGAGTATTCCTCCGGATATTATAAGGTACCTTCCGTAGGAGCCGGAACCGCAAATACTGAGTTTGAATCCATTACCGGAATGAGCCTTCATTATTTTGGACCGGGAGAGTATCCTTACAAGAGTATCCTTAAGGAAACTACCTGTGAGAGCGCACCGTATGTTCTGAAGAATCTGGGCTATACTGCTCATGCAGTACATAATAATGAGGCGAATTTCTACGGAAGAAGAAGTATTTTTCCGAATCTGGGATTTGATACCTTCACTTCGGCAGAGTATATGAAGGATGAAAACCAGAAGAACCCGTTGGGCTGGACCAAGGACAGTGTCCTCACCGATGAGATCGTCAAGTGTCTGGATTCTACAGAAGGGCCTGATTATGTATATACTATTTCCGTACTAGGGACATGGAGATTATCCTTCAGACCGGTACTGGAAAATCCGGAGATCACAGTTTCCGGGGACACCTACTGACGAGCTGAATATAAGTGGAGTATATGTAAATCAGATCCATGAGATGGATAAGTTTTGTCTAAAGAGCTGACTGACAGGCTGGCAGAGTTATCCGGAGGATGTGGTACTGGTCATGTATGGTGATCATCTGCCGACCATGGGACTGACCGTGGAGGATGTGGAGAATAATATCTGTTCCAGACAGAGTATGTGATGTGGGATAATTTCGGACTTAAGTAAAAAGAAAGAAAATCTTGCGGCATACCAGATGGCAGCAGAGGTTATGGACCGTGTAGGTATCCATGAGGGAAATGGTTTTCAAGTATCATCAGGCAAGAAGAAACACCAAAAATTATCAGGTGGATCTGGAGACCCTGCAGTACGATCTTCTCTACGGAAAGCAGTATACATATGACGGAGCGAATCCTTTTGAGCGGACAAAGATGCGTATGGGAATCTATGATACCACGCTGGATTCCATTCAGGTTGTGTCTGAGACGGATCACACCTATTATATCCAGGGAACAAACTTTACGCCGTCCAGCCAGGTGAAGATCAACGGAGAATGGTATGATACGGTTTACGTGAATCCTACCAAGCTGATCATTACCGGAAAGGAACTGGATGATTTTGACCGGCTCTCGGTAGTGCAGCGAAGCAACAGTTCCACAAGAAAGGCCATGACAAAGAGCCATGACCGGGCGGTTTATGCGCTGCTCGCTGACAGCAAGTGGAAGCTTGACAGTGAAAAGAGCAGTTCTGATACAGGGTCAATGGAGGAAACGGATACAGCGTCAGAAACGGAATCCACAGAAGATTCCGGTGAAGAAAACAGTACAGACAACCAGTAAATGGCATAGAAAAGATACTCCGATACAAAAAATGTCGGATAAAATATTACGATTAGGACTGGACATCTTCCACCACTATTATATAATGGTATCGTAACGAACAGGAGGGGAGAAGCTTTTCTCCCCAAAAGTTCTTTACGAATACATTATAGATAAGTGATGGTTTTTTTTATGAATTACGAAGAAGCAGTTGCGTATATTGAAGATATACCGAGATTTACTACTAAGAACAGCCTGGACCATACCAGAGAATGCTTAAGAAGACTTGGAGATCCGCAGAGGAAATTCCGTGTGATCCATGTGGCAGGAACCAACGGAAAGGGAAGTACCTGTGCTTTTATCACATCGGTCCTTCGGGAAGCAGGATATTCCTGCGGACTTTTTACATCTCCTCATCTGGTGGAGATCAACGAGCGTTTTCAGATCAACGAGGAAGTGATCGATGACGATACTTTCCTTCGTGCTTTTGAAAAAGTTAAAAAGCTTTCCGATGAGCTGGTTGCGGAGGGAAGCTATCATCCCACCTATTTTGAGACACTCCTTCTGATGGGAATGGTGATCTTTGCAGAAGCCGGCGTGGATTATGTAACACTGGAGACCGGTCTTGGCGGACGTCTGGATGCAACCACTGCTGTGGAGGATCCGGCAGCCTGTGTGATCACATCTATCAGCCTCGATCATATGCAGTATCTTGGAAATACAGTTTCCGAGATCGCAGGAGAGAAGGCAGGGATCATGGTGCCGGGTGTTCCGGTGATCTACGATGGAAATGATCCGGATGCGGCCGTAGTGATGCGTGAGCATGCAGAGAAGCTGGGATGTCCATATTATGAGCTGAAACGGGAAGACACAGAGATCCATAAGATCACAAAGGACGGAATCCGATTTTCTCTTAAGGACGAGACATATGGCGATACCGTATTTGATATACCGTTTATCGCCCGTTATCAGGTTATGAATGCAGCTCTTGCGGTGAAAACCATTCAGGTACTGGAAGATCAGATTCCGGTATCTCTGGAGGCTCTGAAGGCTGGTATGGCAAAAACACGCTGGCAGGGAAGGATGGAAACGGTTCTTCCGGGTGTGATCGTGGATGGCGCACATAACGAAGACGGTGTTGAGAAGTTTGTAGAGACAGCAGAACATTTTCAGAAGGAATTTCCTCTGACTCTGCTGTTTTCCGCAGTGGATGACAAGGACTATACGGATATGATCCGCACGATCTGTAGCAGGATCCGTTTTCGACATGTGATCGTCACACAGGTAGGTGGATACCGTAAAGTTCCGGTAGAAGAGCTTGCGGAGATCTTCCGTGAAGACGGAGTACCGGAAGTGGAAGCAATAGAGGATGTTCCAGCAGCTTTTGAACGGGCAGTAAAGGAAAAAGGTGAGGATGGAATGCTGTTCTGTGTAGGATCCCTTTATCTGGTCGGTGAGATCAAGGCTGTGATCAGGAGGAAAAAATTATGATCGATTACGAAGAGGAACTGAAGAAATTTGAACCATGTCTGGATGTGGCAGATGTAGAAGGTGTCATTTATGACCGGGAGATCACAGATATCATGGATGTACTCCAGGAGATGCTGCGTGAGGTCAAGAGCAACAGACGTGTAAGATAAGGAGAAGTGGATGAACTGCATAAACTGTGGAGCGTTCCTGACGGATACAGATCTGGATTATTGTCCGCACTGTGGAGCCAATGTACTGATCCAGAAGAAGGTGGATTATCTTTCCAAGCTTTATTATAATCAGGGGCTGGAAAAAGCCAGCATCCGGGATCTGTCCGGGGCGATCAGCTGTCTGAAGCAAAGTCTTGCCTATGACAAACGGAATATCCGTGCAAGAAATCTTCTTGGTCTTGTATATTTTGAGACCGGTGAGGTGGTTGCCGCACTGAGTGAGTGGGTCATCAGCAAGAATATCCAGAAGAACCGAAATCTGGCTTCAGAATATATTGCCAGGCTTCAGGCAAACCAGAACAAACTGGAAACAATCAACGAAAGCATCAAGAAATATAACAATGCCCTCGCCATGTGCAGGGAAGGCCATGAGGATATGGCGGCCATCCGCCTGAAAAAGATCCTGTCCCAGAATCCCAAGCTGATCAAGGGGTATCATCTTCTTGCTCTGATCCAGATGAAGAATCAGGAGTGGAATAAGGCGAGAAGAACCCTGAAAAAAGCAGCCAGGATCGACAAGACCAATACCACCACACTTCGTTTCCTGCGTGAAGTTGACGAGCAGACGGGTGTTACCACAAAGATGGAAAAACGGCGTAAGGGCTTGTTTGGAAATGAAAAAAATGAGAATGATAATATTTCAGGAGAAATCGTTGTAAGGCCGTCGTCTTATAAAGAAAGATCAAAGATATCACTTTTCTTTACCACGGTACTTGGATTTGCGGCAGGGGCGGCAGCATTCTGGCTCCTTGTACTGCCGGCTGTGAAACAGGATATTTACAGGCAGGCCAATCAGCAGATCATACAGTACAGTGATTCTCTTTCCAGCCAGAGCGTGGAGCTTACCAAAGCTCAGGGAGAAGCTGCCCAGTCCAGTGATACGGCAGATGCAGTTGCCAAGCAGGCAGAGGAAGAGCAGAAACGCAGTCAGAGCTATGAGGCTTTGTTTAATGCATATACTGCCATGCAGCAGGAGGATCTGGATACAGCGGCGCTGGAACTCCAGAAGGTATATGTGGATACACTGTCAGATTCTGCAAAGGGAATTTACAGTACTATCAGCGGAAAGACCGGTGTAAGCGGGATTGAGAGCGGAGCTTCTGACGGAACGTCCAGTGTTGACAGCAGCACAGATGGAACAGCTGAAGCTGGAGCGGATGCCGCAGCTTCGGCGGGAGAAGATGCACAGAGCTCTGACGGAGATTCCGGAGAAGACAGCAGCTACAGTGACGGAGGATATGAGGATTCCTCTTACGATGGAGGTTATACAGAATAAAAAATATCATAACTCATACAGAGGAGAAACCTCGGATAAGGGGAATGTGCGTTGGCGCATTCCTCTTTTTTTAACCCTTTGGTCATGAGAAATGGAATAAAAAATCAAAAATGGGGGAATGATAGAATGACATCAGGTTTTGAAAAATCCGGAACCGTGCTGACTGTACATCTTCCGGCGGAACTGGATCATCCGGCTTCTGATGAGATTCGGAGAGATTCAGACCGTATTATTGGACATAACTATATAAAAAATATGATTTTTGATTTCTCAGAGACCGTTTTTATGGACAGCTCCGGGATCGGTCTGCTGATGGGTAGGTACCGGGCACTTGGCATGAGGGGGAAATGTGTGCAGGTTATCAATGTGAACAGTCATATTGCAAAGCTTCTGCGGCTATCCGGAGTGGGAAAATATATTGAAATCTGTGGAATTGAAAAATCGGCAGGTGAACAGGAGGGTGTTTATGATGGAAAACACAAATGAAATGACGATCATTTTTGACAGCAGACCGGTAAATGAAGCACTGGCAAGAGTTGCTGTGGCTTCATTCTGTACACAGCTGAATCCTACGCTGGAGGAAATTTCGGATCTGAAGACCGCAGTATCGGAGGCAGTGACCAATTGTATCATACACGGGTATGAAGGGGAGATACATAAGATCCGGGTAGAATGTCGTCTCCGGGGGCAGGAACTTCAGGTAGATGTGACAGATCACGGAGCCGGGATCCCGGATATCAAAAAAGCCATGGAGCCTCTGTTTACCACAAAGGCGGATAAAGACCGCTCCGGTATGGGGTTTACATTCATGGAGGCGTTTATGGATGAGCTTCAGGTGGAATCGGAGGTTGGCCGTGGAACTACAGTGCACATGAAAAAGATCATCAGGAGGTAACTATGGATCGTACTCTTGTCCTCATCGGGCGTGCACACCAGGGGGATAAAGCGGCAAGAGATCTTTTGTTTGAGGAAAATACAGGACTGATATACAGTGTGGCAAAGCGTTTTCTGGGACGTGGGGTGGAGATGGAGGATCTGTTCCAGATCGGCAGCATCGGACTTCTGAAAGCAGTGGATAAGTTTGACATGTCCTATGATGTGAAATTTTCTACCTATGCAGTTCCCATGATCATCGGAGAGATCAAACGTTATCTCAGGGACGACGGGATACTGAAGGTAAGCCGTTCTCTGAAGGAAAATCACTACAGGATCTATCAGGTGAGAGAAGCACTGACACGCCGGCTGGAGCGGGAACCTACGACGGGGGAAATGGCAGCGGAAATGGGAATTTCCATAGAAGAACTGGTAATGACTATGGAATCCGGTGCAGAGGTGGAATCTCTTCACAAAACGATCTATCAGGGTGAGGGAACGGAGATTTCTCTGATGGACAAGCTCCCGGAAAAAGAAAATCGGCAGGAAAAAGCACTGGACAGGATTTTTCTGGAAGAGATACTGGGAACTCTGGAGGCAAAGGAACGGAGGCTGATCTATATGCGGTATTTTCAGAACATGACCCAGATGGAGATTGCCCATGAGCTTGGCGTATCCCAGGTACAGGTATCCAGAATGGAAAAGAGGATCCTGCGCAGTCTGCAGGAATGCGCAGAGAAAAAATAAAAGGGAGCCATGAGAAATGCTGCTGTTTTCTCATGGCTCCTTTTTGTAGGCAGCAGATTTAGTCAGACTGCTGCTTTTTTATGAAAAAGTACATTTTTGTATTTGGAAAGTGCTCCAAGAAGGATCATACCGATCACACCGGCTGAGATAAATTCGCCGGCTCCTACTGTGAGCATCATAAATGGGATAGGAAGGTTAATGCCATATCCGTAACGAAGCACAAGAGGAACGATCACAATGTTGGAAACGATCGGCGGGATCGGGGCTGTCCATTTGCCTGTATTGCGAAGCTTGTAGGTAAAGAATGCACCGATAAGTGTGGCAATGCTTCCGAAAATGATGTCAACCGGAATCGCACCGCCAAGAAGATTGGTCGATGATACATCCCACGAACAGTCCCGGTATGGCAGCCGGTGTGAAGAACGGAAGCACAGTCAGTGCCTCGGAAAACCGGATCTGAACTTCACCGAAGCTAAGTGGCGCGAATACCAGTGTCAGGACAACATATACAGCTGCTATGGCAGCTCCCTGTACCAGAAAATGAGTACCTTTGTTTTTCATGTTTTTTATTCTCCTTTAGTTTTGTTTTACGAGTGGAAGGTCACGAACACTCGGCACATTTATAGGCGGTGACCGCCGTGTAAGCCCTGTACGACCTTGGTTTTTGCGGGCTTTTGCAGCGGAATTGAGTATAGCATAAGGGGCGTGGAAATGCAAGGTACGATCCTGACTATTTGATAACCCTGGCCTGTGTGGACAGACCCTGGCTCTGAAACAGCTTTTTGTAAGAGGAAAGCCTGTTTGCCGGAACTTTTACAGTCAGTTTTTTGTAATTATTCTGACCTGCTCTTGTGAAGATATATTTACCTGAGCTTTTGGAAGTAAGACGTCCTGTCTGTATGGTGACAGAGGTAAGGGCCTTACAGTCACAGAAAGCTTTCGTGCCGATCATAGAAACTCGGGAACCGATTTTTACAGTACGAAGACTTGTGCATCCCTGGAAGGCTCCGGCACCTATGCTTGTGATATTTCCTGAAATCGTTATCTGTTTCAGGTTTTTACAGTTTTTGAAGGCATTGGCTGCAATGGCTGTGACTTTGTAGGTTTTTCCGTTAGCTTTGACAGTGGCCGGAATCTTTGCAGTGACAGTATTGCGTGAACGCGGTCCCTTCAGTGCTACGGAAGTCCCGGTGGCGTTGACTGTGTAGACATTATAAGCATCCTGGAATGTTTTTGCAGTCTGTGGCTTTGGTGTGGCAGCAGGAGTAATCTGGAAATTTAAGGTGATGGTTCCGTAGAAATGGTTATCGCCGATGATCTTCAGAGTAGCGGTTCCTGTTTTTTTATTGTTCTGGTATGTCACATGATAATCATTGATGCCAGAGAGCTTTGCTTTTCCAAGAGTTACGGTTGGAACGGGCTTTATGTCAGAGCCTGTATAAGTATATGTTTTTTTGATCCCTGTTACAGCTGCACCGGAAATATTGCATGCGTAGCTGATATTGTTTTTCTTGGCATATGTAACTGCGTAAGAGCCGTACGGAGCATGGATCTTGCAAAAATATGCATGAGAACTGTCAGACCAGTAATAGCCGCACCACACAGCATCCGTTCCAATGCTTTTAACGGTATCAGGTATGTTGATCCTGGATAGCTTGTCACAGTAGGCGAAAGCTTCTTTTCCGATCTTTGTGACCCCTTTCTGGATGTCCACCTCTTTCAGCTCAGGAAGATAAACAAAGGCCCTTTCAGAAATACTTGTGATCCCGGGTTTTATTATGACTTTTCTGATCTGGTTTTTGATAGCTTTCCAGGAGGAATCACTGGAGAAGGAAAACCAGCCGTTTGTTGAGGAGACCGGGTACCTGTTGTTTTCCTCTGTGGAAATAGAAAGTGGTCCGTAGCCGGAGATCGTAAGGATACCATTTTTGAAATTCCAGGTTGCGTTGTCACCTGCGATATGGTAAGTCTTTTTGTCAGCTTTTCCGTTGTCGGAATTAATGGAATAAAAGTTCAGGGTGTTGGAGTTTGAAGCATAATAAACGACCTTGGAATCCTTTACCACAGGCTGACAGTCAGAAATCGGAGCAGCTGTTGTAAACTCTTTGCTGAGGCTCTTTCCTTTTCCGTCCACGAAAAGATAATGAAGGGTGCTGGAAGAGAGCGGATCGTTAGCGGAAGAGCTTTTCCTGTCATCGTCGGAAACGTATTCCTCCCAGGAAATCATAAAACGGTTGTCATTTATTTTGGTGATCTTTACGCCCGCAAAGCTTTTTCCTCCGCCTGTAAAGTTGGTAAGCTTCCTGGTAGCGGTTGCTTTTTCGGAAAAGTCAGATATTGGTGTGACGGACAGATAAAGATTATGAGGCGTGTTTTCAGATACCTTATCATATTTGGACTGATCGATGGAAGTGCCGACGCATAATACACTGTCAGAGGAAACAGCCATGCCGTCAACGCTTGCGTAGCAGGCCAGTGCCCACACAGAAGTACGTGAGCCTCCGTATGGCAAAAGTTCTATGGTGGTGCAGTCAAGTGTATTGCTGTCATATCTGGAAAGCTTTGTACATCGTGAACCCTCACTCTGCTCCAGTACGTAGAGATAAGAACCATGTGATTTGATATACTGTGCAAAGGAATGCCACAGATCGCAGGAAACGATCTTTCCTTTCATGGTTGCCTGGTCGATCTCGGCCATAAGGAAGCCCTGATGTCCCCGACCGACAGAGGAATCCACATATCCTTCGTGACCGGTAACAACATAGAGCTTGCCGTTGCTTTCTGTCATTTCCACACAGCCATAGTCAAAGGGCGTGCGGACCTCACCGCCAAAAAGCTCAGGGTTACTGGTAATTGCTGCCGCACCGGTTCGTTTCCAGTTTATATCGTAGCGGATGACGCGGATAACCTCAGCGGAATCGTTTTCCTTGTTGTTTGTCTGGCCTTCTACCAGATAATATCCGTCAGATCCGGCATAAAAGCCACCCCACAGCGGAAGCTCCATGTTGATCTTGCGTTTGCTTCTGATCTTCAGATCATTATCATAGTATTCAATGCCGATAGAATTTTTCTGGTGGAAGACCCTCATGTATCCGCCGGAAACAGGAACAAGGTCAGAGGTACGGCGTAACCTGACATTGAGATTGTCCTGTGCGGTTGGCGTAAGAGAGCCTGCCCGAGCTGTCTGCGGAAACAGGATCAGACAGAAGCAAAGACAGCAGAACAGAAATAGCAGAGATGTTAATTTTTTTAGCTTTTTCATAAGTTTCTCCTTTGTATGTGTTTTTAGATGATCTTCTGTTTAGATTATAATTCATAGGACAGAATTTACAATACAAAATCGGGAGTTATGTAACTACCGGTTCTCAGGATTTCTGTAAATTCTGTCACAAAAAACATCTTGCGGAAATACTGCCGGTGGGCAGTAACATCAGCAGGAACCTTATGGCAACAGGGGCTTTTTTCTTGACAGCTTTTTGTGATATTGATAAAATATATTTCAGTATATAGGTTAAAGGGGCGTTGGTTTTGATCTAAATCGATGTCTCTTTATTTATGTATCACACACATTATACCAGGGAGGTAGAAAGATGTTAAAAGTATGGATCGCAGGTGCCAACGGACAGATCGGACGGGCACTGAATGATGTTCTGGATCCAATGCAGATCGAGACTCTGAACACAGACCTTGATGAGCTGGATATCACAGACACAGATGAAGTGATCAACTTCGGTTCCATTAACCGTCCGGATGTGATCATCAACTGCACCGGTATCACAGATACCGATGAATGTGAGAAGAATCCGGAACATGCATATCGTGTCAACGCACTGGGAGCAAGAAACTTAAGCATCGTGGCAAGAAAATGCGGGGCAAAGATCGTCCAGCTTTCCACAGATGATGTTTTCGACGGAAAGAGCAAAAAACCGTATACAGAGTTTGACGATACCAATCCGCTGACTGTTTACGGCCGTTCCAAGAGAGCCGGAGAGAACTATGTAAAAGAGTTTACACACAAACATTTCATTATCCGAAGCAACTGGGTATACGGAAAAGGCGGAAACAATTTTGTAAACCGTGTGCTGGAGACAGCAGAAAAAGGCCAGGCACTTTCCGTTGCTTCTGATCAGTTCGGATCACCGACCAGTGCCAAGGATCTGGCAAGAATGATCCTGTATCTTATCGATACCAACGAATATGGAACTTATCACGTAACCTGCAGCGGTGTATGCAACCGCTATGAGTTTGCAACAGAGATCCTTCGCCTTGCAGGAAAGGAGATCGAACTGAGATCCGTGCCGACAGAGCAGTCAGATCTTTCTTCTGTCAGACCGCCTTATGCCGTCCTTGATAATTTTATCCTCCGTATTATTGAAGTGTACGACATGCCGGACTGGAAAGCATCATTGAAAGAATATATGGATGAAAGAACGGAGGACTAGGATGAAAGAAAAAAATATAAAAGAGAAAACACAGCAGAAAAAGAAAATGGGTCTTACCACGAAGATCTTTGTGGCGCTGATCGCAGGTGCGATACTGGGAATCATTCTCTGTTACCTGGTTCCTGACAGCAGCTTCAAGAAAGATGTGATCGTGGAGGGAATCCTTTATGTGATCGGACAGGGATTTATCCGTCTGATGAAAATGCTGGTTGTACCGCTGGTATTCTGTTCCCTTGTCTGCGGAAGTATGTCCATCGGTGATACCAAGAAGCTTGGAACCGTAGGTGTGAGAACACTGGTATTTTATCTGGCGACTACAGCTCTGGCTGTTTCTGTTGCTCTGACTGTGGGTAATCTGATCAATCCGGGTGTGGGACTCGATATGAGCTCTATTCAGTCCTCCGCTTCCTCGGTGGAGACTATGGAGGCTACCTCTCTTACAGATACTATCCTGAATATCATCCCGGACAATCCGATCAATTCCCTGGCAAGCGGAACCATGCTTCAGGTTATCGTATTTGCCCTGATCGTGGGTGTGATCCTTGCGAAAATGGGAGAGCGTGCAGAGACAGTGGCAAACTTTTTCAGCCAGTTCAATGACATCATGATGGAGATGACCATGATGATCATGGCACTTGCACCGATCGGTGTATTCTGTCTCATCAGCAGAACCTTTGCAAACATCGGTTTCAGCGCGTTTATCCCGCTGGCAAAATATATGATCGGTGTTCTCCTTGCACTGGCGATCCAGTGCTTCGGCGTATACCAGATTCTGCTGAAGATATTCACAGGACTGAATCCAATAAAATTCATCAAGAAATTTTTCCCGGTTATGGCATTTGCATTCTCAACAGCTACATCCAATGCCACAATCCCGATGTCCATTGATACTCTGTCCAAGAAAGTGGGTGTTTCCAAGAAGATTTCTTCATTTACCATTCCTCTTGGAGCTACCATCAATATGGACGGTACCTCTATCATGCAGGGTGTTGCCGTAGTATTTGCGGCACAGGCCTTCGGTATCCACTTAAGTCCGATGGATTATGTGACAGTTATCGGAACTGCAACCCTTGCTTCCGTAGGAACTGCCGGTGTACCAAGTGTTGGTCTTGTTACCCTGACCATGGTATTTAACTCTGTAGGACTTCCGGTTGAGGCAATTGGTCTGATCATGGGTATTGACCGTATCCTGGATATGACCAGAACAGCGGTTAACATTACCGGTGATGCAGTCTGCACAACCATCGTTGCACACCAGAACGGTGCGCTGGATAAAAAGTGTTCAACGAATCAAACTAAATATCCGGTTCAGAAAAGATCCGACCTGTCGGGTAGAAGTAAAAAAAACGAAAAACGGCTGTACATATCGTAAGAACGATATGTACGCCGTTTTTTAACTGAATCAGATAAGTCCCCTGCCTATTCCTGTTCCAGAACCCCCATGACAGAGGGCAGTTCCAGCTGCTGATAGGTGTGAAGGATTTTTTCCAGCTCAAAGATGGCAGGGGTAAGAAACTTATTCTTGTGATAGACCAGCTTGAATTTCCGGTTCCATTCCCCTGCTTCGTTGCAGAAGACCCGGACTGAACGGTGACGGATCTCATGAGGCATAAGACGGATGGACATAACAGATAGCATCTGGTTATACAGCACTGCGTTCAGCAGTGCCTGCGGACTGTTGGCTTCCCAGGCAGTCCGGATCTTCAGGTCATGGCGAAGGGTGTAATCCTCAAAAAGCTGTCTGGTACCGCTTCCATATTCCCGGACTGCAAATTTCTGGTTGTTCAGCTCCTGGACATGGATGCGTCCTCTGCGGTAAAACGGGTGCTTTTTTCCGGCGGCAAGAACCAGACAGTCGTCGATGATGGGAAGAACGACAAGATCCGGAGAATGGATCTCACCTTCTACCACGGCAGCGTCCAGCTCAGAACGCAGAAGCTTCTGCTCGATATTTTGCGTGTTGGTGACAAAGGAGTAAACGTCAAGGTCCGGTATTTTTTTCTGCAGATCCAGGATAATGGATGGGGTCAGGCACGTTCCCACAGTGAGGGTGGAGCCCAGCTTCAGAGTGGAAGACTGTCCCTGGTTCTGCATCAGCTCTTCCAGCTGCTGAAACTGGCGGATCATTTCACGGGCATGGGGAAGAAGAAGCTTTCCCCGTTCTGTGAGATAAAGCTTTTTTCCAAGACGTTCAAAGAGAAGGCCGTTATAATGAGCTTCCAGCTCCCGGATGGCCTGACTGACTGTTGGCTGGGAAAGATAAAGATGTTTGGCAGCAGCACTCATGGAGCCCTGTTCCGCAACGGCAACAAAAACAGTGAGATGGCGGATGGTCATGTGGAATCTCCTTTTATTGTAAATTGATATATAGGTAAAAACTATCATTTTTATAAAATAATATCATTTTTCAAATACATCTTCAAGTGGTATAGTAGGAAGTACGTGAAAACGATTTCAACAGGTGTTACTGTTCAGGAGTAAACAGTAACTTCAACATTGAAAAATACAGGGCAAAGATACCGTGGGAAAGTATCGGAATGCCGATGAGATCAGGAGGAGGAAATATGTCAGCATTAACTGTAAGCAAAGAGGAAGAGAAAAGACTGAAGGGGCAGGGGTTTTTAAATAACCGGGGAACCGATGAATTTTCTGCACGGGTGATCACTGTAAACGGAAAGGTGACAGCGGCACAGCACAGATGTATGGCGGAAGCAGCAGAGAAATTCGGCAACGGAAATCTTACCTACACGACCAGACTCTCCGTGGAGATCCAGGGAATCCCATATGAAAAGATCGAAGAGTTTCAGGAATTTATTGCGAAGGAAGGTCTGGAGACAGGAGGAACAGGAGCAAAGGTCCGGCCTGTAGTATCCTGCAAGGGAACCACTTGCCAGTATGGACTTCTGGATTCCTATGCAATTTCAGAAGAAATTTTCCGAAGATTCTATAAAGGCTACCGTCAGGTTGCGCTGCCGCATAAATTTAAGATCGCAGTAGGCGGATGCCCGAATAACTGTGTGAAGCCAAATCTGAATGATGTGGGAATCATCGGACAGAGGATCCCACATTTTGATATTGAAGCCTGCAAAGGATGTAAGAAATGTGCTATTGAAGCAGCATGTCCGAATAAAGTTGCAAAGGTCGTTGACGGGAAACTGCACATTGATGAGGAGCTTTGCAGACACTGCGGAAGGTGTGTGGGAAAATGTCCGTTCCATTCCATCCCGGATGGTACCTACGGATTCAAGATCTATATCGGCGGACGCTGGGGAAAGAAAATTTCTCATGGAAAGGCCCTGAATCGGATCTTTACGTCAGAGGAAGAGGCACTGGATGTTATTGAGAAGGCAATCCTGCTTTTTAAGGACCAGGGATTAAAGGGAGAACGTTTTGCTGAGACTATAGAACGAATTGGGTTTGAAAATGCAGAAAAACAATTATTGGAAAAAAATCTTCTGGAAAGAAAAATGGAAATTTTGTCCAAATAGAGATATAAAAAAACTACCTATTATATAAGCTGTCTGAAACTGAAAAAATACAAGTAATAATATAAAATTTTTTATCTCATTTATATAAATTTTATTATATCATAATACTTACAAAAACTAAGTGAAAATTCTATTTGAAATATGCAAAATAATGTGATAAAGTATTAACAATACATGAACGGAGGTAAAAAGAGTGGAAAACTACATGTATTTGGTGCCGGTGGCAGCAGTACTGGCACTTCTGTTCGCAGCATACCTTGCAGCAAAGGTCAGCAAACAGGATGCAGGAACAGACAGAATGAAGGAGATCGCAGGTGCGATCGCAGAAGGTGCCCGCGCCTTCTTAACAGCAGAGTACAAGATCCTGGTTATTTTTGTAGCCGTACTTTTTGTACTGATCGGAATCGGAGTTGGAAGCTGGGTAACAGCAATCTGCTTCGTAGTAGGTGCTCTGTTTTCAACAATCGCAGGATACTGCGGTATGACTGTTGCAACAAAGGCTAATGTAAGAACAGCAAATGCAGCAAAAGAGGGAGGAATGAACAAGGCTCTTTCCATTGCATTCTCCGGCGGTGCTGTTATGGGTATGTGTGTTGCAGGTCTTGGCGCACTGGGTGTCAGCGTTGTGTATATCATCACAAAGAACGTTGACGTACTTTCCGGATTCAGCCTTGGTGCTTCTTCCATCGCACTGTTTGCGCGTGTTGGTGGTGGAATCTATACAAAGGCAGCTGACGTAGGAGCTGACCTTGTAGGTAAGGTTGAGGCAGGAATCCCGGAGGATGACCCTCGTAACCCGGCTGTTATCGCGGATAACGTAGGTGATAACGTAGGTGATGTTGCCGGTATGGGTGCAGACCTTTTTGAGTCCTATGTAGGATCTCTGGTATCTGCCCTTACACTTGGTGCGGTAGCCGGAGCAGTTTCCGGTGTTCTCTATCCGCTGGCTATTGCAGGCTGTGGACTGATCGCATCCATCATTGCAACATTCTTTGTAAAAGGTGATGATAATTCCAATCCGCAGAAAGCCCTCACAAGAGGAAGCTATGTATCTGCAGCACTTGTTATCATCGTGTCCCTGATCCTCAGCAAGACTCTCTTCGGAGACATGAAAGCAGCCATTGCTGTGATCGCAGGTCTTGTTGTCGGTGTCATCATCGGAAACATTACGGAGTATTACACATCTGCAGATTACAAACCGGTTCAGGGAATCGGCGAGCAGTCTGAGACAGGTGCAGCTACAACTATCATCAGTGGTATCGCAGTAGGTATGAAATCTACAGCATTCCCGATCCTGCTGATCTGTGTTGGCATTTTTGTAGCATACGGTGTGGATGGATTATACGGAATCGCTCTTGCAGCAGTTGGTATGCTTTCTACAACAGGAATCACAGTTGCCGTTGACGCATATGGACCTATCGCTGACAATGCCGGTGGTATTGCAGAGATGTCAGGTCTGGATGAGTCAGTTCGTGAGATTACAGATAAGCTTGACTCTGTAGGTAACACAACAGCAGCTATGGGTAAAGGCTTCGCGATCGGTTCTGCAGCTCTTACAGCACTTGCATTGTTTGTATCTTATGCGAATGCGGTAAATCTGGATGCGATCAATATCCTTGCTCCTCGTGTTACGATCGGTATCTTTATCGGTGGTATGCTTACATTCCTCTTCTCAGCATTCACAATGGAATCCGTTTCCAAGGCTGCTTACAAGATGATCGAGGAAGTAAGACGCCAGTTCCGTGAGAAACCGGGTATCATGAAGGGTACTGAGAAACCGGATTACAAATCATGCGTTGCGATCTCCACAACAGCAGCTCTTCACGAGATGATGCTTCCTGGAATCATGGCGGTCGTTGTTCCGGTTATCGTAGGTGTTGTTCTTGGCGTTGAGGCTCTTGGCGGACTTCTTTCCGGTGCTCTTGTAACAGGTGTACTGATGGCGATCTTCATGTCCAACGCAGGTGGTGCATGGGATAATGCAAAGAAATATATTGAGACAGGTCATCACGGCGGAAAAGGCAGCGAGGCGCACAAAGCAGCCGTTGTCGGCGATACAGTCGGCGATCCGTTCAAAGATACATCAGGACCTTCCATTAACATCCTGATCAAGCTTATGACTATTGTATCACTGGTATTTGCTCCTCTGTTCTTATCCATCGGAGGACTTCTGTAAACATCATTTCAGAAAAACAGTAAACCCATATTATATAAAAAAGCTCTTTGCAGAAATCTGCAGGGAGCGTTTTTTTGATGCGACAGACGGCGGATCTGTACGGATATGGTATTGTGTCATACTTATGATCCGGTTTACGGATTTTTTGTCCGTGCAGCCTGTTCGATCAGTGTCTGGTTTACTTCATCTTCGTAGGTCCGCATCTGCACCTGCATAGGCGTGGGATCGTCGCTTAGCCGCAGCTGTCCGAAATGATTAAAGAAGATCAGTACGCCAAGGCCGATCCCGATGGAGTAGGAAATCTCCAGGATGGTAAAGCCGGAGGAGCTTTTTCCCGTGACAAGAGTGTAAAACTGGTTAAAAAGGCTGCCCATATCTACGTCATTATTAAAGGTCATAATGGAAAAAGCGGCACCGAAAAAGGAAACCAGGCATACAAAAAGGATTTTTATATACCGGAAAAGCTTCCCCTTAGCGGTGCTGATGCGGTAGGTGATGATAAAATCCGTTTCACCGATGGGAGAAATATCAATGGAGGGTTCCAGCTTCCGGATCTTTTTCAGAAGATCTGAGACAGACATCACATAGCGTCCGGGCTTTTCCGCATCCAGAACAATCACAGGCATGACCCGCAGGCGATTGAGGATTTTGGGATCACTCATGGAAAGTGCAGCAATATCCTGAAGATATACATGTGGGGTGGTGACTTCAATGTTCTGATCCAGCTGCAGATAAAGAGTATCACTCATGAGAAAAACTCCTTTCCCGAAATATTATTTCTTCATTTTTGGACGGAAGAAGAGACTGGCCAGATAAGAGAAGATCAGGGCGGAGGAAACTCCGGCAGCACAGGCAGTGAAGCCTCCTGTAAAAAGCCCAAGGATGCCGTCTTCTTCAATGGCTTTTTTCATACCCTCCCATAATACATGTCCGAAACCGATCAGCGGGACGGAGGCCCCGGCACCTGCAAAATCCACCAGCGGCCGGTAGATGCCAACGGCACTTAACAGGGCGCCGCTGCATACCAGAAGTACCATCACACGGCCAGGCATCAGCTTTGTCTTGTCCAGAAGGATCTGGATCAGGGCACAGATAAGGCCGCCGAACCAGAATGCGTTAAAGTAGTCCATGCTCATACCTCCATATGCTCGATGACAACTCCGTGGGCAATACCCGGAATACTGTCACCTTCGTTAAAGCTTACTTTGGAAAGAAGCGCTCCTGTTGGTACAAAAAGGATCCGCTTCCATTCTCCGGATACGATCTTCGGAAGGATATAGGAGGCAAGGACTACAGCAGAACAGCCGCAGCCGCTTCCTCCTGCGTGAGTGTCCTGAGAAGGATTATCGTAGATCAGGATACCGCAGTCTTTATGAATGGGAGAAAGCCGGATATTTTGTTCCTCCAGAAGATCCAGGAGAATTTTCTGCCCGATGATCCCCAGATCCCCGGTAAAGACGGCATCATAATCCGAAGGCGTCCGCCCAAAATCCGAAAAGCTCCGTGCAATGGTATCACAGGCTGCAGGAGCCATACAGCCTCCCATGTTCATGGAATCTCTGAGACCGTAATCCATCACACGGCCGGCAGTAAGGCCGGTGATAGCAGCACAGCCTTTGCCGGAGCGCAGAGGTGCTTTTTCTCCGGGAGGAGATGTACTTAGGATACAGGCCCCGCTTCCGGTTACTGTCCAGGTGGCAGAAAACGGCCGCTGGTTCCCGTATCCCAGAGGAAAACGAAATTCTTTTTCCGCACTTGCGAAATGGCTGGAGGTGGCACATAAGACCCGTGTGCCGAATCCGGCGGTCAGAGCAAGGGAGCCGAGAGACAGCGCTTCCCCTATGGTAGAGCAGGCGCCGTAAAGTCCGTAAAAGGGAATTCCAAGTCCGGCGGAGCCGAAACAGGTGGCTGCTGTCTGAGCGAGAAGATCTCCGGCGAACATCAGATGGATATCTTCGGAGCTCAGTTTGGCTTTGCTTATGGCATGAGTGACAGTTTCTTTCTGCAGCGTGCTTTCCGCAGATTCCCAGGTGTCACAGCCAAACATGGGATCTTCACAGACCAGGTCAAAAAGATCTCCAAGAGGACCGTCCGCCTCTTTCTGACTGACGATGGATGCGGCGCTTTCGATATACAGAGGCTGTGAAAAGGCAATGCTGGCTGCGCCAAGTCTGAGATTTTTGCTCATGATATCACCTCCAGGATCTTCAGGATATAATAGATCACACCCAGTCCCCAGGCGCTTAAGATGCCGTAGAGGATCACAGGACCTGCAATAGTAAAGATTTTGCACCCTATGCCGAAAACCTGTCCTTCTGCCCGGAACTCAATGGCGGATGCGGCCACTGAGTTGGCAAACCCGGTAATGGGAACAAGACTTCCTGCACCGCCGAATTTGCCGATCCTGGGATAAATACCAAAGCCTGTGAGAATGACGCTTAAGAGAATGAGAAGGACAGAACACCAGGTTCTGGAATCAGAAGCATCTGCACCGAGAGCCTGCGCTGTGTTGACGATAACCTGTCCGAGAAGACAGATCAGTCCGCCTGTGAGAAAAGCTTTTGCCATATTCAGCGGCAGACTGTGGGTGGGAGTAAGCTGCTTGACATATTGTTCATATTTTTTTTCGTTGATATTTTGCATATGGAAAATCCTTTCGTGAGATGGTAGAGTGACAGTAAGAATTACATCCAACCCATGGCATAATAAAACAGGGAACCCAGGATTTTTCCGGCAGCAATGGAAATTATTACCGGAGAAAGCCCCTGAGAGAGCTTCAGCCGTCTGGCAAAGACGGGAAAGACTTTTGCGATCTCTGCCAGTGCAAGGATCCAGCCGCCCAGGAAAATTCCGAAAAATATTCCGCAGACAGCCAGGAAAAAAGGTCCCAGCGGAATTCTGATCGGAAACAGGGTGACGACGGTTCCGGCAACTGTTCCCAGAAGTGTCAGATCTTCATAAAGAAAAATCTGGTCAGCTGTATGCGTGATACCTGCATAGCGGGGAACAATGGAAAGGCCGATCAGCAGTCCGGAGACACCTCCTGCAACGATGATCCCGGCACAGAAACCGATAAAGCACAGAATCAGCTGTTGAAGCATGGATAGAACCTCCTTGTAGGATTGTATGGGAATAGTATGAGGAAATATAAATTTTTTATGCGAAAATCTTAAAAAACAAGAATATCTGTACATTTACGGACAGAGATAGTATAATAAAAAGGAATATGGACAGCGGCGGACAGGCGCTGTCTTTCTCAATCAAAAGAAAAAACAGTGTCAGGAGGACGGATATGCAGGATGCTTTTTCACGTATGGAATTGCTCGTTGGAAATACAGGTGTAAAAAAACTCAGCAGGGCGAAAATTGCAGTATTCGGTCTTGGCGGAGCCGGATCACAGGTGGCAGAGTCACTTGCGCGCTGTGGTGTGGGGAGTCTGACACTGATCGATCATGAAAAGATCACATTGACGAATATCGGAAGCCAGGTGCTGGCACTTCATTCTACTCTGGGGATGAGCAAGGTAGAGGCGGCCAAGAAGAGAATCCGGGATATTGATGAGAATATTTTGGTGCATACCTACGAAACCTTTTATAATGAGGAGACTGCGGGAATGTTTGAACTGCGTTCCTTTGATTATATTGTGGATACAATGGGAACACTGTCGTCAAAACTGCTTCTGATCAGCAGAGCGAGGGAGGGACGTGTGCCTGTGATCTCCTGCCTGGATATCGGGGACAAGATAGACCCGTCCAGACTTGAGGTTGCGGATATCAGCAGGACCACAGCATGTCCGGCGGCCAGGATCATAAAAAAAGAACTGCGTAAACAGGGAATACGTAAACTCAAAGTACTGTATTCCAGAGAACAACCGGCAAAAGAAAAGCTTTTCAGACGGAGCAGAACTATGGTGAAGAAGCCTGCCAAAGGAAATATTTCCTTTGTGACAGGGACTGCGGGATATCTGCTGGCGGGAGAAGTTGTGCGGGATATACTGTCAGCCGGAAACGTTTCACACAGCTGACAGCAAATGAGAAATTGAGCGCAGATCACGGACAGATCCAGTTCATGAGCATGAGTCAAGGCGGAACAGTAATGTCTGCTTTACAGAAATAAAACAGAAAGACTGAGGAAACAAAAAGTGAATTCAGAAATCATAAAAAAGTTCTGCGATCTTCTTGGAGAAGAACGCGTTTTTACAGGCGAAGCAATGAGCCGTCATACAACTTTTAAGATCGGAGGTCCGGCGGATTATTTTCTGATGCCGGATAAAGGCACAGATGTGGGGCGTATCGTAAAAATCTGTAAAGAAAGTGCGATCCCTTATTTTATCCTCGGAAACGGAAGTAATCTTCTGGTAGGAGACGGCGGTTACCGTGGCGCGGTTATCCAGATCTACAAAAATATGTCTGCCGTTACCGTAGAAGGAACAGAGATCACCGTACAGGCAGGTGCGCTGCTTTCATCGGTGGCAGCAGCAGCAAAAAATGCAGCTCTTACAGGCTTTGAGTTTGCAGGCGGGATCCCGGGAACTATGGGCGGTGCGGTCGTGATGAATGCAGGTGCCTATGGCGGCGAGATGAAGGATGTTCTCACAGAGGTAACTGTGATGGATGAGGAGGGAGAGATCATTACCCTTCCGGCAGATAAACTGGAACTGGGATATCGTACCAGCATCATCAAAACCGCAGGTTATATCGTGCTGGAAGCAAAGCTGCAGCTGAAGAAGGGAAATCCGGAAGTGATCCGTGAGACCATGAAAGATCTGACGATCCGTCGTACCACCAAACAGCCGTTGGAGTATCCCAGTGCTGGAAGTACCTTTAAGAGACCGGAAGGATATTTTGCAGGTAAGCTGATCATGGACAGCGGTCTTGCTGGATATCAGGTAGGCGGTGCACAGGTTTCTGAGAAACACTGTGGCTTTGTGATCAATGCAGGCGGTGCAACTGCAAGGGATGTCCGCACGCTGATGGATAATGTCAGGGATATCGTTTATAAGAAATATGGAGTTACGCTGGAACCGGAGGTGAAGTTCCTGGGTGATTTTGAAGCCTGATTACCATTTCTGGTACATCGTTTTCAAAATAATTATACCACGTACTTGTCTGTGAATCCGATTGCTGTAGGATACGAAACAGAGGGAACAGGAATGCGTATATACGCTTTACAGATAACGGAAGAAGAAATGGAAAGGAAGAGAGACTATGCGTTTTGTGATCGTTACAGGAGTGTCAGGAGCAGGAAAAACAGCTGCACTTAAAATGTTGGAGGATATGGGATATTTCTGCGTGGATAATCTTCCAATTCAGCTTCTGGAAAAATTTGCTTCTCTTCTTCCTGAGATGCAGAGTGAAAATGTCAGAAATGTGGCTCTGGGGATCGATGCCAGAAGCGGAAGTGCCCTTGATGAACTGGAAGTAGTTCTGGACCGTATGAAGCAGACAGGGTATGACTACGAGATCCTGTTTATGGATGCTGAGGATTCTGTCCTTGTAAAACGCTATAAAGAATCCAGAAGAAGCCACCCGCTGGCAAGAACAGGGAGAGTGGATGAGGGAATCCGCCTGGAACGTGAGAAAACAAAATTTCTCCGGAAACGTGCGGATTATATCATTGATACCAGCCATCTGCTTACCAGGGAGCTTCGCCAGGAAATCGAAAAGATCTTTGTGGATGACAGAGAGTTCAGCAATATCATGATCTCTGTGCTTTCCTTCGGCTTTAAGTATGGAATCCCGGCAGATGCAGATCTTGTGTTTGATGTGCGATTTCTTCCCAATCCCTATTATGTGGATGAACTGCGTCCTCTGACAGGCCTTGACGATGAAGTGTTCAATTATGTGATGGCCAGTGATACGGCGAAAGCCTTCGCGGACAAACTGGAGGATATGATCCGTTTTCTGATCCCTAACTACATTAAAGAAGGGAAAACAAGCCTTGTGATCGGTATCGGATGTACAGGGGGAAAACATCGTTCTGTTACGATTGCCAGAGAACTTTTTTCCAGGCTTTCCAAATCGGATGAATATGGTATCCGCTTGGAGCACAGGGATGCGGAGAAAGACAGACTTCTGAAAAAATAACTGCCGCGATGAAAAGGGTGGCAGGGAAACAGTAAAAGAGGGTTCGGGATGTCATTTTCAGGAAAAGTCAAAGAAGAACTTGCAGGACAGCTTAGTCTGGCCAGGCACTGTCAGGTGGCAGAACTGGCGGCACTGCTCTGCGGCTGCGGCCGTGTGGAAAAAATGTCGGATGGAAACAGAAAACTATGGATCCAGACAGAAAATGAAGCAGTTGCAAGAAAAAGCTTTACATTATTGCGAAAAACCTTTAATATAGAGACAGCGATTGTTATCCGGGAAGGGGCTCATCTCAAACGGGGTAAGGTATATCTTGTTGAGGTTACGGATCCTGCCAGAACAGAGGAAGTACTGCAGGGGACAAAGCTTTCTGTGGATAACGAAACCGGTTTACTTGAAATGGATAATTCGCTTGTGGTTCAGATGAACTGTTGCAAGCGGGCATTTATTCGCGGTACTTTTTTGTCGTCCGGTTCGATCAGTGATCCAGAGAAAGGGTATCATTTTGAGATCGTGTGTCCGGACAGCAGGAAAGCAGAACAATTACAGGGGATTATCCGCAGTTTTCACGTAGAAGCTAAAATTGTGGTGCGCAAGAAATCATATGTGGTCTATGTGAAGGAAGGCGCGCAGATCGTTGACATGCTGGCAGTCATGGAGGCGAACGTAGCCCTTATGGATCTGGAGAACATCCGGATACTTAAGGAAATGCGTAACACGGTAAACCGTAAGGTGAACTGTGAGGCTGCGAATATCAATAAAACGGTAAATGCGGCAGTGAGACAGGTGGAAGATATACAGCTGATCAGCAGAACTATCGGCTTTGAGAGCTTAAGTGATGGATTGGCACAGATAGCCAGGCTGAGACTGCAGTATCCGGATGCCACACTGAAAGAATTAGGTATGATGTTGAATCCGCAGGTGGGCAAATCAGGTGTGAATCACCGGCTTCGCAAGCTGAGTGAGATCGCAGATGAGCTGCGGGAGAACAAGGAGGAGCTATTATGATTAAAAAACCAATCACTATCAACTTATCCACTGGACTGGAGGCAAGACCTGTAGCACAGCTTGTTCAGGTGGCAAGCCAGTTTAACAGTGAAATTTATGTTGAGATTGGCAAAAAAAGAGTCAATGCAAAGAGCATTATGGGAATGATGACTCTGGGACTTGACGCTGGAGAAGAGATTACACTGTCTGCCAACGGTGATGATGAGAATGCAGCGATGGAGAGCATTGAACAGTATTTAAGCAACCAGTAATCAGTTGGAACAGAGCAGTCCGCGGAAAATGGTAGATTCCTGCGGATGTGGAATATAAAGGGATACAGACGGAAAGGAAGACCGATTCCCGCTGTATCCCTTTCCGCTTCAAAGTACCTACAAATATGAAAGAGGAAGATTACCTATGTCAAAAGTATTGAAATTTATCGTACATTTTGTTGTGATATGCACACTGATCTGTGTACTGGGACTTGTTCTTCCGCCGTTCTTCGGGGTGAGAACAGTGATCGTGGATAAATCCGATAAGGCAACGAACCTCCCAGTCGGATCTGTTACATATGCGATCCCGGAGAAGAGTTCTGCGATCAGCGCAGGTACTCCGATCCTTGTACAGAAAGATTCCGAGACATATAAATATACGATCACCAATCTCGATGCCTCCAAGGGAACCGGAACAGTAACAGATCAGTCCGTTTCCGGAGGAAAGACTTTTACCATTAAGGTTGGAGATTATGTTCCGAAAGTTGTAGTTACCATTGGCTATGTGGGATATCTTATGGTGGCTACAGAAAGTATTGAAGGCCTGATCATTCTTGGTCTGGTCGTATTGTTCCTGATCATCCTGTATGTGATCGCAGAGCTCTGGAAGAAAGAGCCGGATGATATTGAGGAAGATGTGAACGATCCGGAACCGGGTTATGTGAAGTCCAGGAAAGAACTGAAGCAGGAAGAAAAAGCACGTGCCAGAAGAATGAAGGAAGAAGAAAAAGAGATCATTCAGGAAGAAAAGGCACGAAAACACAAAAATAAAAAAGCAGATAAGCGTAAGGTCCGTACGGGCGGTTTCGTAGATGAAATTGACGAAGAGGATGTTACAGGCTATTCGGAGAATAAAAAGAAGGTTGCCATACAGCAGACTGCACAGACTGCCGCAAGTGAAGCTCATGCGGAACTTAAGAAAGAGATTGCAGCAGCCACTTCAGAAGAAGCAGATATGCTTTCCAGACTGGAAATGGCAGAACGTACGGTTGAAGAAAACAGAAAGCCGCATCCGGCCGGAAAGGTCGAAGAGGTTCCGGAAGAGGAAGAGGAGCCGGTTACCATTGGAAGCCTTGCGATGCCGTCTTATTCCGCAGCGCAGCTTGCAAGCCGCGTAAAGAAGGCCGGTGATGCACCGGATATCGTTAAGGATGACATCACGAAGGTTACACTGTTTGATTACTCGGATATCATCAGTGGTGATGTGGACGATATGGAAGAATAAAATAAGTACCTATTATATAAGAAGAAAATGGTTCAGAAATGAGCCATTTTCTTCGTTTTTTAAAAAAATCAAAAAATTTTAAAAAAAGGCTTGCATTCTGAAGAATCATCGTATATACTAATCCTTGCTGTGACATTGATAGCTATGAAGCGCGAGGTTGCTGCCACACTGGCAGGTTTTCCGTGGAGCGAATGTCAAGTTAGGAAACTGACGACAAGTCACTGTACAAAGTTCAATAACCATCTTGGGATGGGACGTGTGTGCAAATATACCATGACACACACGGAGATGTGTACAGTCGCCGCTTGTCGTACTGCTATATAAGTACGAATAGGAGGAGACGTTTTTTTATGGCAAATCAGGTAATGAGAATCACATTAAAGGCATATGATCATCAGCTCGTTGATGCATCTGCAGCAAAGATCATCGAGACAGTAAAGAAGAACGGAGCAATGGTAAGTGGACCGGTTCCGCTTCCTACTAAGAAAGAGGTTGTTACAATCTTAAGAGCTGTTCATAAATACAAAGATTCCAGAGAGCAGTTTGAGCAGAGAACACATAAGAGACTTATCGATATCCTGACACCAACTCAGAAAACAGTAGATGCACTTTCCAGACTGGAAATGCCGGCTGGTGTTCACATCGATATCAAGATGAAAAACCGCTAATAATGTCATTTGACATTAACTATATGATTACCGAATGGTAATCCGCTATAAGGAGGAAGAAAGAAATGAAGAAAGCTATTTTAGCTACTAAAGTCGGAATGACTCAGATCTTCAATGAAGATGGAATGTTAATTCCGGTAACTGTTTTACAGGCAGGTCCTTGCGTTGTAACTCAGGTTAAAACTGAGGAGAACGATGGATACACATCAGTTCAGGTTGGCTTCGGCGAGATCAGAGAGAAACTGGTCAACAAACCGGAGAAAGGCCACTTTGATAAAGCTGGTGTAGCTGTAAAGAGATTTGTAAAAGAGTTCAGATTTGACAATGCCGGCGAGTATGAGGTTGGACAGGAGATCAAGGCTGATATCTTTGCAGCAGGAGATCATATCGATGCTACTGCAGTTTCCAAAGGTAAAGGCTTCCAGGGCGCCATCAAGAGACATGGCCAGTCCAGAGGACCTATGGCTCACGGTTCTAAATATCATCGTCATGCAGGTTCCAACGGCGCTTGCTCCGATCCGAGCAAGGTTTTCAAAGGAAAACATATGCCAGGTCACATGGGACATGTTCAGGTAACTGTTCAGAATCTTGAGATCGTACGTGTAGATACAGAAAATAACTTACTGTTAGTTAAGGGTGCTGTTCCAGGACCTAAGAAATCTTTGGTTACAATCAAAGAGACAGTAAAGTCCTTATAATAGGAAAGGAGGAGCATCAGAATGGCTAATGTAACTGTTTATAATATGGAAGGCAATGAAGTTGGCACAATGGAGCTGAATGACGCAGTATTCGGCGTTGAGATCAACGAGCATCTCGTTCATCTTGCAGTTGTTCGTCAGCTTGCAAATAACCGTCAGGGAACTCAGAAAGCGAAAACTCGTTCTGAGGTAAGAGGCGGCGGAAGAAAACCGTGGAGACAGAAAGGAACAGGTCATGCAAGACAGGGTTCCATCCGTGCACCACAGTGGACAGGCGGCGGTGTTGTATTCGCTCCGGTTCCGAGAGATTATGAAGTAAAAATGAACAAGAAGGAAAGAAGAGCAGCTCTTAAATCCGCTCTGACATCCAAGGTTCAGGATAATAAACTTGTTGTTGTTGACAGCCTTGCACTTGCTGAGGTTAAGACAAAAGAGATGCAGAAGGTTCTTACAAACCTGAAAGCAGAGAAAGCTCTTGTAATCACAGCTGACAACGATCAGAACGTAGTTCTTTCCGCAAGAAACATCGCTGACGTGGAAACTGCAACACCGGCTACAATCAACACATACGATGTTATGAAACACAACACCGTAGTTGTTACAAAGGATGCCGTTGCATCTATCGAGGAGGTATACGCATAATGGCAAGTATTCAGTACTATGACGTAATCATCCGTCCGGTTATCACAGAAAAATCCATGGCAGACATGGGTGAGAAGAAATATACATTCCTTGTACATCCGGAAGCTAACAAGACTCAGATCAAAGAGGCTGTTGAGAAGATGTTCGAGGGAACAAAAGTTAAGAGCGTAAACACCATCAACAGTGATGGAAAGAAAAAACGCCGTGGAATGGTAGTTGGAAAAACTGCTAAGACTAAAAAAGCTATCGTAGCTCTTACAGAAGAGAGCAAAGATATCGAGATTTTTGAGGGACTTTAATTAACAGATAAGTCCGAATATGTGCACGAAAGCACGAGAACAAATTCGAAAGGAGAAACATCATGGGAATCAAAAGCTATAACCCATATACACCGTCAAGAAGACATATGACTGGTTCCGACTTCTCTGAGATTACAGCTGCAAAACCAGAGAAATCCCTCGTTACTTCCCTTAAGAAGAACGCTGGACGTAACAATCAGGGTAAGATCACTGTAAGACATCAGGGTGGCGGAAGCAGAAGAAAATACAGAATCATCGACTTCAAGAGAAGAAAAGATGGAATCCCTGCAACAGTTAAAACAATCGAGTACGATCCGAACAGAACAGCTAACATCGCTCTGATCTGCTACGCAGATGGCGAGAAAGCTTACATCCTCGCTCCAGAGGGACTTAAAGTAGGCCAGAAGGTTTACAATGGTCCGGAAGCTGAGGTTCGTGTTGGAAACTGCCTCCCACTGGAGCTTATCCCGGTTGGTACTATGGTTCACAACATTGAGCTTCATCCTGGAAAAGGCGGACAGATGGTTCGTTCTGCAGGAAACGGCGCACAGCTCATGGCTAAAGAAGGAAAGTACGCAACACTTCGTCTTCCTTCCGGTGAGATGAGAATGGTTCCGATCGTATGCCGCGCAACTGTTGGTGTAATCGGAAACGGAGATCACAACCTTATTAACATCGGTAAAGCCGGACGTAAACGTAACATGGGTATCAGACCTACAGTTCGTGGTTCCGTAATGAACCCGAATGACCATCCACATGGTGGTGGTGAAGGTAAGACCGGTATCGGACGCCCAGGTCCTTGCACACCGTGGGGCAAACCTGCTCTCGGCCTGAAGACCAGAAAGAAAAACAAACAGTCCAACAAGTACATCGTAAGAAGACGCGATGGAAAAGCATTATCGAAATAATAAGGAGGAGAAAGCATGTCTCGTTCACTGAAAAAAGGACCTTTTGCAGACCAGAGCTTACTTAAAAAAGTAGACGCTCTTAACGCTGCAAATGATAAATCCGTAATCAAAACTTGGTCTCGCCGTTCCACAATCTTCCCGTCTTTCGTAGGACACACAATCGCTGTTCATGACGGAAGAAAACATGTGCCGGTATATATCACAGAGGATATGGTAGGACACAAACTTGGTGAGTTCGTTGCAACAAGAACTTACAGAGGACACGGAAAAGACGAGAAGAAGTCCGGAGTACGCTAGTCATCAGATTTATAACTGCCCGCTGTCAATTTAAGACAGCTGGCAGATAACTTAGATATCGAATTTAAGAAAGGAGGCACTTTAAGATGGCAAAAGGACATAGAAGCCAGATAAAGAGAGCCAGAAATGAGAATAATAGAGAGACAAGGCCGTCTGCAAAGTTATCTTATGCAAGAATTTCTGTTCAGAAAGCCTGCTACGTATTAGATGCGATCCGTGGCAAAGATGTACAGACAGCACTTGGTATCCTGACATACAATCCGAGATACGCTTCCAGCGTGATCAAAAAACTGCTTGAGTCAGCGGTAGCAAACGCTGAGAACAACAACGGAATGAACGCAGACAACCTTTATGTTGCAGCATGCTATGCAGATAAGGGACCTACAATGAAGAGAATTCAGCCGAGAGCACAGGGTAGAGCTTACAGAATCGAGAAGAGAACTAGCCATATCACAGTTGTGCTTGATGAAAGGTAAGGAGGAAAAGCATGGGACAGAAAGTTAATCCGCATGGCCTTAGAGTCGGAGTTATCAAGGATTGGGATTCCAGATGGTATGCAGAAGACAAGTTTGCTGACTACCTGGTAGAAGACTACAACATCAGAACATTCCTTAAAAAGAAATTATACAGCGCAGGTGTTTCCAAAATCGAGATCGAGAGAGCATCTGACAGAGTTAAGATCATCATCTACACAGCAAAGCCTGGTATCGTAATCGGTAAGGGCGGCGCAGAGATCGAGAAAGTTAAAGCTGAGCTTCAGAAATACACAGACAAGAAGCTTATCGTTGACATCAAAGAAGTTAAGAGACCGGACAAAGATGCACAGCTGGTTGCTGAGAACATTGCTCTTCAGCTTGAGAACCGTATTTCCTTCAGACGTGCTATGAAGTCCACAATGCAGAGAACAATGAAGGCTGGCGCTAAGGGAATCAAGACTTCCGTATCCGGACGTCTCGGCGGAGCTGATATGGCTCGTACAGAGTTCTACAGCGAGGGAACAATCCCGCTTCAGACACTTCGTGCAGATATCGACTATGGCTTTGCGGAAGCAGACACCACATACGGTAAAGTTGGTGTTAAGGCATGGATCTACAATGGTGAGATTCTTCCGACAAAAGGAACTAAGGAAGGGAGCGATAAATAATGTTAATGCCAAAAAGAGTAAAACGTCGTAAACAATTCCGTGGCTCCATGAGAGGAAAAGCCCTTAGAGGCAATGTTATCAACTATGGTGATTTCGGTCTTGTTGCTACTGAGCCATGTTGGATCAGATCTAATCAGATCGAGGCAGCCCGTGTTGCTATGACCCGTTACATCAAACGTGGCGGTAAAGTTTGGATTAAGATTTTCCCGGATAAACCGGTAACAGCTAAACCAGCTGAGACTCGAATGGGTTCCGGAAAAGGCGCTCTGGAGTACTGGGTAGCAGTAGTAAAACCAGGTCGTGTTATGTTTGAGATTGCAGGCGTGTCCGAAGAGGTTGCCCGTGAAGCATTACGTCTTGCAATGCACAAGTTACCATGTAAATGTAAAATCGTTTCTCGTGCAGACTTAGAAGGCGGTGATAACAGTGAAAATTAATAAGTTCGTGGAAGATTTAAAAGCAAAGTCAGTTGCAGAACTGAATGAAGAATTAGTAGCTGCTAAAAAAGAGCTTTTCAATCTGAGATTTCAGAATGCAACAAACCAGTTAGACAATACAGGACGAATCAAAGAGGTTCGTAAAAATATTGCCAGAATCCAGACAGTAATCACTGAGCAGGCAAACGCTTCCAAATAGGACAGGAGGACATAGATCGTGGAAAGAAATCTGAGAAAAACCCGCGTGGGTAAGGTTATCAGCGACAAAATGGATAAGACCATCGTAGTTGCAATTGAAGACCATGTAAAACATCCTCTGTACAAGAAAATCGTGAAGAGAACATATAAATTAAAAGCTCATGACGAGAACAATGAGTGCAACATCGGAGATACCGTTAAGGTAATGGAGACCAGACCGCTGTCCAAGGACAAGAGATGGAGACTGGTTGAGATCGTAGAGAAAGCTAAATAAGGAGGAAACCAGTATGATTCAGCAGGAAACTAGACTGAAAGTTGCCGACAACACTGGTGCAAAAGAAATCCTTTGTATTCGTGTTATGGGCGGCTCTACAAGAAGATATGCAAACATCGGTGACACAATCGTTGCTACGGTTAAAGATGCAACACCAGGCGGCGTTGTTAAAAAAGGTGACGTTGTTAAAGCTGTAGTTGTTAGAACTAAAAAAGGCGCTCGTCGTAAAGACGGATCTTACATCCGTTTCGATGAAAATGCTGCCGTAATTATCAAGGATGACTTAACTCCGAGAGGAACACGTATCTTTGGACCAGTTGCCAGAGAGCTTCGTGAGAAGAAATTCATGAAGATCGTTTCCTTAGCTCCGGAAGTATTATAGGAGGGTGCCGAATGTCAGCTATGAAAATTAAAAAAGGTGATACTGTAAAGGTAATCGCTGGAAAAGATAAAGGTAAGGACGGAAAGGTCCTTGCAGTTAACGTAAAAGACAACACAGTAGTTGTTGAGAACGTAAACATGGTTACAAAGCACGCTAAACCGTCCGCAGCTAATCAGAACGGTGGAATCGTGACAAAAGAAGCTCCGCTTCATATCTCCAACGTAATGCTCGTTGTAGACGGAAAAGCTACAAGAGTTGGATTCAAGATGGATGGAGACAAAAAAGTTCGTGTTGCCAAAGCAACAGGAAAGACAATCGATTAATTAAGAGAGGAGGCATATAAAGGTGAGTAGATTAAAAGATCTTTACAAGAACGAGATCATGGATGCCATGACCAAGAAATTCGGATACAAAAACGTAATGGAAGTGCCAAAACTCGAGAAAATCGTTGTTAACATGGGTGTTGGCGAGGCAAAAGAGAACGCTAAACTTCTTGACGCTGCAATTGCAGATATGGAACTTGTTACAGGACAGAAAGCAATCGCTACAAAAGCTAAAAAATCTGTCGCTAACTTCAAAATCAGAGAGGGTATGCCGATCGGATGTAAAGTTACCTTAAGAGGCGAGAAGATGTATGAGTTCGCTGATCGTCTTATCAACCTTGCTCTTCCACGTGTACGTGACTTCCGTGGTGTTAACCCGAACGCATTCGACGGCAGAGGAAACTATGCTCTTGGTATCAAAGAGCAGCTGATCTTCCCAGAGGTTGAGTACGATAAGGTTGATAAAGTAAGAGGAATGGACGTTATCTTCGTTACAACTGCTAAAACAGATGAAGAGGCACGCGAATTACTGACATTATTCAACATGCCATTTGCTAAATAGGAGGAAAAGATTCATGGCTAAGACAGCAATGAAAATTAAACAGCAGCGTAAAGCTAAATTCTCCACAAGAGAGTATACTCGCTGCAGAATCTGTGGCCGTCCACATGCATACCTGAGAAAATACGGAATTTGCAGAATCTGCTTCCGTGAGCTGGCATACAAAGGTCAGATCCCGGGTGTTAAGAAAGCTTCCTGGTAGGCCGAGGCGAAAGCAACTTTTTAATCATTTAAATAATATTCACACGACATGTAAAGTCTGAAGAAAGAGGAGGAAACTTACATGACAATGAGCGATCCGATCGCAGATATGCTTACAAGAATCCGTAACGCAAATACTGCAAAACATGACACTGTAGACGTACCGGCATCCAAGATGAAAATTGCTATCGCAAACATCCTTGTAGATGAGGGATACATCGCAAAATATGATCTGGTTGAGGATGGAGTTGTTAAAACTCTTCACATCACACTGAAATATGGTGAGGACAAAAACCAGAAGATCATCACAGGACTTAAGAGAATCTCCAAACCAGGTCTTCGTGTATACGCAGGCAAGGATGAGCTTCCGAAGGTTCTTGGTGGACTTGGTATCGCAATCCTTTCCACAAACAAAGGCGTTATCACTGACAAAGAGGCTCGTAAGCTTCAGGTTGGTGGCGAGGTACTTGCATTCGTTTGGTAGGCCAAAGCCGCTTAACGAAGCAGTCATATAGCTTTTAAACTGAAAACAGAGAGGGCATGGGCCCTCTCCGACAATCTAAGTAAGGAGGACAAATTTATGTCACGAATCGGAAGACTTCCGGTTGCAATTCCAGCTGGCGTTGAGGTTACAGTCGCAGATGGAAACGTTGTAACAGTAAAAGGACCTAAGGGAACACTTGAGAGAGCACTCCCGACAGAGTTAGAGATCAAAGTTGAAGACGGTCATGTAGTTGTAACAAGACCGAACGACTTAAAGAGAATCAAAGCCCTTCACGGCTTAACAAGAAGCCTTATCCACAACATGGTTGTTGGTGTAAGCGAAGGATACAAAAAAGAGCTTGAGGTTAACGGTGTTGGTTACAGAGCTGCTAAGCAGGGCAAGAAACTTGTACTTAACCTCGGATATTCTCACCCGGTAGAGATGGAAGATCCAGAAGGTCTTGAGTCCACAGTTGACGGAAACAAGATCATCGTATCTGGTATCAGCAAAGAAAAAGTTGGCCAGTACGCAGCTGAGATCAGAGACAAGAGAAGACCTGAGCCATACAAGGGCAAGGGAATCAAGTACGTTGACGAAGTTATCAGACGTAAAGTCGGTAAGACCGGTAAGAAATAATTAAGGAGAGTGAGAATATGATTAACAAAGCATCCAGAAGCGAAATTCGCGAAAAGAAGCATAGAAGATTACGTCATCATTTAAACGGAACTGCAACTACTCCTCGTCTGGCAGTATTTCGTTCCAACAAGCACATCTATGCACAGATTATTGATGACACAGTTGGTAAAACTTTAGTATCCGCTTCTACTCTCCAGAAGGACGTAAAAGCAGAGCTTGAGAACACTGATGATGTACAGGCTGCAGCAAAAGTTGGAACAGTGATCGGTAAAAAAGCTGTTGAGGCTGGTATCGAGAGCGTTGTTTTCGACAGAGGTGGATATATCTACCACGGAAAAGTTAAAGCACTGGCAGATGCAGCAAGAGAAGCTGGACTGAAATTCTAAGAGGAGGAAAAGAACACATGAAACGTAATCTTATTGATGCTAGTCAGTTAGAGTTAGAAGATAAAGTAGTATCAATCAAGCGTGTTACCAAGGTTGTTAAAGGTGGTCGTAACTTCCGTTTCACAGCTTTAGTTGTTGTAGGTGACGGCAATGGACACGTTGGTGCAGGTTTAGGAAAAGCAGCAGAAATTCCGGAGGCGATCCGCAAAGGTAAAGAGGACGCTATGAAGAAGCTTGTTACTGTTGCAAGAGACGAGAACAATTCCATTACACATGACTTCATCGGAAAATTCGGAAGCGCTGAGATGCTTCTGAAGAGAGCTCCGGAAGGTACTGGAGTTATCGCCGGTGGCCCGGCACGTGCCGTAATCGAGCTTGCAGGTATCAAAAACATCCGTACAAAATGTATGGGTTCCAGAAATAAACAGAACGTAGTTCTGGCAACAATCGCAGGCCTGAGCCAGTTAAAGACTCCGGAAGAGGTTGCAAAGCTCCGCGGAAAATCTGTAGATGAGATTCTGGGTTAAGGAGGATATGGAAATGGCAGATACAATCAAGGTTACACTGGTAAAATCTCCAATCGGTGCAGTACCGAAACACAAAAAAACTGTAAAAGCTATGGGTCTTACTAAGATGCATAAAACAGTTGAGATGCCAGACAACGCTGCAACCAGAGGAATGATTCAGCAGGTGCAGCACCTGGTAAAAGTAGAAGATTAAGGAGGTGCCAGAATGGAATTATCAAACTTAAGACCCGCAGAGGGTTCCAAGCATAGCGATAACTTCAGAAGAGGCCGTGGACATGGTTCAGGAAACGGCAAAACTGCTGGTAAAGGACATAAAGGACAGCTTGCTCGTTCCGGACACAAGAAACCGGGATTCGAGGGAGGTCAGATGCCTTTATACAGACGTCTTCCTAAGAGAGGTTTCACTAACAGAAACTCTAAAGAAATTATCGCAATCAATGTAGACGTTCTCAATCGTTTTGAGGATGGCGCAGAGGTTACAGTTGACAGCTTACTTGCAAGCGGTGCAATCTCCAAGATCGGTGATGGTGTTAAGATCCTTGGAAACGGCGAGCTTACAAAAAAACTTAATGTTAAAGTAAACGCTGTCAGCGAGACTGCAAAAACAAAAATTGAAGCTGCTGGTGGTACAGTAGAGGTGATCTAATGTTTGAGACTCTTAAGAGTGTTTTCAAAGTAAAGGAAATGAGAAGAAAGCTTCTCTATCTGATCTGGATGATATTCGTGATCAGAATCGGATCCCAGCTTCCTGTACCGGGAGTCGACAGTGACTTCTTTAAGCAGTGGTTTGAATCTAATACCGGTGACGCATTCAATTTCTTTGATGCGTTCACCGGCGGTTCCTTTACTCAGATGTCAATTTTCGCATTGAACATCACACCTTACATTACTTCTTCCATTATCATTCAGCTTCTTACCATTGCCATTCCGGCACTGGAAGAGATGCAGCGTGACGGAGAAGAAGGAAGAAAAAACGCTTACAGCAATCACACGTTATGTAACGGTTGGTCTTGCTCTGTTTGAGTCTATTGCCATGGCAATCGGATTTGGACGTCAGGGTATGATCCCGAACATGAGCTTCCTTAAAGGAATCGTAGTTGTTGCAAGTTTAACAGCGGGTTCCGCAATGCTTATGTGGCTGGGCGAGCGTATTACAGAGAAGGGCATTGGAAATGGTATTTCCATCGTCCTGACTATCAATATCGTGTCCAGGATCCCGAGTGATATGTCCCTTCTTTATGAGAACTTCGTCAAGGGCAAAACAATTGCAAAAGGAATGCTTGCAGCCTGCATCATTGCTGTGATTATTCTGTTTGTTGTAGTGCTCGTACTTATCCTCAACGGAGCAGAGAGAAGAATTCCGGTTCAGTATTCCAGAAAGATGGTTGGACGTAAAATGATGGGTGGTCAGTCCACAAACATCCCGCTCAAGGTAAATACTGCCGGCGTTATCCCGGTTATTTTTGCTTCCTCTATCATGTCTTTCCCGTCGATCATTGCTCAGTTCGCTGGCAAAGGAAACGGAACGGGCATCGGAAGTGAGATCTTAAGAGGACTTTCCTCCAATAACTGGTGTAATCCAAGTCAGATCCAGTACAGCTGGGGTCTGATCGTGTATGTGGTACTTTGCGTATTCTTCGCATACTTCTATACATCAATTACCTTTAATCCGTTGGAAGTAGCCGATAATATCAAAAAGCAGGGCGGTTTTATCCCAGGCATCCGTCCGGGAAAACCGACTTCAGATTATTTGACTAAAATCCTGAATTATATTATATTTATAGGTGCAGTAGGTCTTGTTATCGTGGCCGTTATACCGTTCTTCTTCAACGGTGTGTTCGGTGCGGATGTTTCCTTCGGCGGTACATCTATCATCATCATCGTAGGTGTTATCCTGGAGACCGTTAAGCAGGTGGAATCTCAGCTGCTTGTACGTAATTACAAAGGCTTCCTGAACTAATTGAAAATGAAGGTTGCGGTGCGAAAGTGTCGCAGCCTTGATTTGTAAACAGGACTGTCTGAAAATCAGGCAGAAAACAGGAAAATGGAGGGTATGCTATGAGAATTATTATGTTGGGTGCACCGGGGGCAGGTAAAGGTACTCAGGCTAAGAAAATTGCGGCGAAATATGGAATTCCGCACATCTCCACAGGAGATATTTTCCGCGCTAACATCAAAAACGGTACCGAGCTTGGAAACAAAGCAAAAACTTACATGGATCAGGGACTTCTTGTTCCAGATGAACTGACCTGCGACCTTGTTGTTGACAGAATCCAGCAGGATGACGCAAGGGAAGGGTATGTTCTGGATGGTTTCCCGAGAACAATTCCGCAGGCAGAATGTCTGACAGAGGCTCTGAACAAACTTGGAAGCAAAATTGACTATGCGATCGATGTGGATGTGCCGGATGATAACATCGTGAAACGTATGGGCGGACGCCGTGCATGTGTGAAATGCGGTGCAACTTATCACGTTGTATTTGCAGCACCGAAGACAGAGGGGGTCTGCGATACCTGTGGTGACAAGCTTGTACTCCGTGATGATGACAAGCCGGAAACAGTTCAAAAGCGTCTGAATGTTTATCATGAGCAGACACAGCCATTGATTGACTATTACACCACACAGGGTGTTTTGAAGACGGTAGACGGAACCAGGGATCTGAATGAGGTATTCCAGGAGATCGTTGACATCTTAGGAGAATAAGAATGTCCGTAACAATTAAGACACAGCATGAAATCGAACTTATGAGAGAAGCAGGCCATCTTCTTGAGAAGGTGCATGACGGTTTGATCCCTTACATCAAACCGGGTGTCAGCACCAAAGAGATTGATAAGATCGGAGAAGAAATGATCCGGTCTATGGGCTGTATTCCGAACTTTCTGAACTACGGAGGTTTTCCGGCTTCTTTCTGCATCAGCCTGAATGATGAGGTTGTGCATGGAATTCCATCCGAGGAGAAGATTATCCAGGACGGGGATCTGGTTAAGATCGACGCCGGCCTGATTTATAAGGGCTACCATTCTGACGCAGCACGTACCTATGCGGTAGGTGAAGTATCCAAAGAAGCACAGCAGCTCATTAAGGTTACAAGAGAGTGCTTTTTTGAAGGACTGAAAATGGCAAAAGCCGGAAATCATTTAAATGATATTTCCAAAGCCATCGGAGCCCACGCAGCGAAATACCGTTATGGTATTGTACGTGACCTTGTAGGACATGGAATCGGAACTCATCTTCATGAGGATCCGCAGATTCCAAACTTCCCGCAGAAGCGCAGGGGCATCAAGCTCCTTCCGGGAATGACCCTGGCCGTCGAGCCCATGATCAACCTTGGTCGTGCGGACGTGGCATGGCTGGACGATGAGTGGACAGTGGTAACCATGGATGGTTCACTTTCCGCCCATTATGAAAACACGATCCTCATCACCGATGGGGAACCAGAGATTCTGACGCTTACGAATCTGTAAGCAGCAATTGTTGTCATGACATAGGAGGTAAAAAATGTCAAAAGCAGATGTGATCGAAGTAGAAGGCACTGTTCTGGAGAAACTGCCTAATGCGATGTTTAAAGTGGAACTGGAAAACAAACATGTGGTACTTGCACATATCAGTGGCAAGCTCCGTATGAATTTTATCCGTATTCTCCCGGGAGATAAAGTAACGATCGAACTTTCTCCGTATGATCTTTCCAAAGGAAGAATCATCTGGAGAGATAAATAAGAAATATTGTAAAAGACGACCTGGTGGCGTTAAGCTGCCGGGTCTTTTTTTGCCTTTTCTGCAGAAAAGAATCTGAAGTGGAATTTATCACTCACATTTTTTTACGTTTCTCAGGCAGCGATACGGCTGCATCCTGGTCTGACTATGAAGTGGAGAAACCGGATACACTCTAAGAATGCAGAATAATTGGAAATCAGTGTAAAACTTAAACTTGTTGACAAACTGTGAAGTGAGTGTATTCAGGATATGCAGCAAATCGAAAATCCTGGCTGTACGAATATTATAAGATAAAACATAAAAATCCCTCGGAAATGATTAAAAAATCATTTTTCGGGGGATTTGTTTATGCAGATAATTTTTTATTTTACTTATGTTATCACCTTATCATCCGATCCCGCCCAGCACAACACCAAGGATCAGCACCAGAAAGCACACCGGAATATAAAGATATTTACACACCGGGTAAAAATATTTCGTGAATGGTTTCTCGCGGCCTTTGTTGACCTGACTTTCCACATAGCTCCGGCCGAAGATCCAGAAGAACATGATCCCTGCAAATCCTGCGCCGAGAGGACAGATATAGATGGAAAGCACATCCATCCAGTCAGAAACAATGCCCTGGATCAGCAGAGAAGCTACAACGCCGATCACGGCGATCACCATGCAGGAAGGAATCCGGCCAAGACCTGTTTTTTACCTGGACTGTGGCAATAGGAGCTTCATAAAGGTTCATAAGCGAGGTCATGCCTGCAAGGAACACAGCTACGAAAAAGATGATGGCAATGATCCGTCCGCCAGGCATGGTTTTGATCAGGTGCGGCAGGTAGATGAACAGAAGTCCGGGACCGCCCTGGTCAAGCTTGGCACCTGTGGTAGCCATGGCCGGAATGATAACAAGTGCTGCCAGCATAGCAGCCAGAGTATCAAAAAGTGCTACCCTTGCAGCAGATGCAGGGATATCTTCGCTGTCCGGAAGATAAGATCCGTAGATCAGTGTACCGTTGCCTGCAACAGACAGGGAGAAAAATGCCTGTCCAAGTGCGAAGATCCAGGTGGAAGGCTTTGCCAGAACTTCCGGCTCCACGCGGAAGATATAGCGGTATCCGGCAGCAGCTCCCGGCTGAAAGGCAACATAGATGCCAAGGATCACAAACAGTATAAAGAAGATAGGCATCATCACTTTATTGGCCTTTTCGATGCCGCTTCCAACGCCGTACATCAGGATAAACATGCAGATCACAAGAGCAGCCAGCTGCCAGAGATTATTTCCCCAGGCAGAGGCCATGCCTCCGAATTTGGCGCCAAAGGACTCAATATCTGCCGGTGCCAGGGTAGATCCTGTAAAGGTTCCGAGCATATATCGGAAGATCCATCCCATAACAACAGTATAACCGATAGCCATTGCCAGTGCACCGATTACCGGTATCCAGCCCAGTGTTTCGCCCAGTTTTCGTTTGCCTCTGGTTTCACAGGCCATGCCGAAGGCGTCAATGGGCCCGGAACGTGTCCCGCGGCCAAAGCTCATCTCACCGATCACCCCGGTAAAGCTGATCAGTGCCACAAAAATAAAATACGGGATCAGGAACGATCCCCCGCCATACAGGGAAACTCTGGTGGGAAACATCCAGATATTTCCCATTCCAACCGCAGACCCGATGCAGGCCAGAATGAACCCCCAGCGGCTGTTAAAAGATTCTCGTTTTTTCATAAAAATAAAATTTCCTCTCTCCGTTGATCGTTTCAGTATAACATAATTTTGGAAAATAGGAAACTGCAGCATCTATACAGATCTAGGCGGATATTTGTGAGCCACATTTGTCACCTGCTCATAACCGTATAGCTGCGAAGCAGTTATGAGCTGGGCTCATCGGCGCAGGGCATTATCATAAAATCGAAAATGATCCGGTCTGTGCCGTGACTGGGTATACTCAAACATCACACCGTCACTGTTATAAGTCTGGCTGGACACCACAGCCACGCAGTTATAATCCTTTACATTCAGATGAAGATATTTTTCATCAATTTCTGTAACCTTTTCCACAGTCATGATACGTTTGCTGTTGACAATGGTCATATGAAGCACCTGTTCCAGATATTCATAGATAGAATGACTGGCAATCTCGGCAGTAAGGCCGGGAACGGATTCCTTCAGAAAATAATTATGGTTGATGATCAGCGGGATATCTTCAAGATAATGGATACGCTGAATATAATATACTTCTGCACCAGCGGGAAATCCTGTGTAAGCTGACTGATTTTTGCTGATACAAAGCTCTGTAAAAAGAGCCACCTCCGTATGGGCATTCTGACCGTTCCTTGCAGCAGATTCCTTGAAGGTTTCGATCTCTCCGATGGTGAAAGCAGTCTTCTCGTTTGGACGGTAGATATTGCGGACACCTTTTCCCTGCATGGTCTGTACATAGCCGTCACTGACAAGAAGACTGACCGCACGTCGCAGGGTATTGCGGGAGCAGCCGTAAGTCTGGATCAGAGTGTTTTCGGAAGGCAGAAGCTCCTGATAGGCAAAGGTGTTGTCCTCTATTTTCATTTTCAGATCTTTATAGATATCTTCGTAAATACTTTTGGGCATTTCAATTCTCCATTCATGTTCGGTCAAAAATATATAGCAGGATTTATGATTTCTGGAATAATTATAAAAGATTTTCCCGGTAAGCGCAATGTAAATACCGTGGAATGTTTAAACAAGTTACAGAGCATATTGATATGTTATGAGGATAGTATGAGAAATATAGATGAAATCAATTTGCGGCCATTCAAAATCATGATACTGGATTTCGAACGCATATAAGCTGTAAGCGCCAGAGGGGCTTACGCGTAAACAAAAAAGGAAATGTGACAGTGTAAAAACAGATCACATTTCCTCTTATTTTATCAAAGCTAAAATAAAGTCAGGCCTCTTTTTTCTTATAGGAAAGATTTCTGAAGCTGCTGCCGTCAGAAGCTGTGCTTCGGGTAACTGCCGGTGTATCGGCTGCGGTATTCCGGTCTGCACTGATCAGCCATACAGCATAGAAGGCAGGAACCAGACAGAGCCATACGCCTGAGAGACCGCAGGTCATATACAGGATCAGAGACAAAGCTGCACCTGTATGAAAAGAAAGCAGCGTCATTCCGTAGAATTTTGCTTTATCGCACTGTGCGCTGTCCTTTTTCATAAGGAACTGAGTGACAGCTGTGGTGAACTGGCGAAGGTTGTTGGTGGAAAAGATCGTGGAGCTGTTATATCCGCCGGGAGCCTTGAAGGTACACCACTGGAAAGGCATTGCAAAGAACACGGGGTAAAGAGCCACAACCGGAGACATTCCGGAAGGAAAGAATCCCAGGAGCAGGATCGCAAAGATATCGATCCCGATACTGATAAAACGAAGATCTGCGGAAAAATGCTCTGGGATCCAGACCGTAAGGATAACAGCAGCCATATATATGAGAAGCGCACCCACACGCAGAAGCATATCCGAAAAATTCCTGCCTATGAGATCCCGCACAACACCAATAAGATTGGCTGTCTGGGCATTGCCGAAAAGATCTGCTCTTGACACAATGGCATAAAGCCCCAGGTATCCACCGATAAAAGATAAGGTGTAATGTATCAGAAAACGATATTTCATTTCCGTATGCATATGTAAAGATTCCTTTCATTAAAATAGGCAGATTCCATATGTCTGCCGGACTTTGCCACCCATTATAATACAGCCTGTAAAAAAATCAAAATTTTTAAATTTTTCTTGCATTTCAGGAAAACAGGTGTTAGTATATATTTCAAGCGCGCAAATACTGTGTATGAGTGCGCCTGTGAAACTGCAGATATGAGACTAATTTACGGAAGGAGGATTTCCAGTGAAAGTAAGATCATCTGTAAAGCCGATCTGCGAGAAGTGCAAGGTCATTAAGAGAAAGGGATCCATCAGAATCATCTGTGAGAACCCGAAGCACAAACAGCGTCAGGGTTGATTTCCATATCGGAACTTCTTTGGAATGTTTGTGAAACGTGCGGCTGCAGTATGAAACACCCGGCAGGGTTGTTCTACTGAACAGATAATAAGCATGTATTGCCTAATACCGAGAGGCAACAGCGGTTAAGATCCGCAATTTCGGAAAGGCTGTGATTCGCCAATTACAGCTGGGTGTTTTACCGAGGCACCCCAATTAGGAAACTAGAAAAGAAAGCGGCAGGTCGATATGTCCCATTTCACCTTGCGAGAGCAAGTGACATACGATATGCGAAACTTTCAGAAACAGAAAATGGAGGAAACAGTACATGGCTCGTATAGCTGGTGTAGACTTACCAAGAGAGAAACGTATTGAAATCGGTCTTACCTACATTTATGGAATTGGTAGACCAAGCGCAGACAAAATTCTTGCTAAAGCAGAGGTTAATCCTGACACACGTGTCAGAGATCTGACTGATGACGAGGTTAAGAGACTGAGTGCTGTTATTGATGAGACAATGACAGTAGAAGGTGATCTGAGAAGGGAAATCGCCCTTAACATCAAGAGACTGCAGGAGATTGGATGCTACAGAGGTATCCGTCATCGTAAAGGACTCCCGGTTCGTGGTCAGAAGACTAAGACAAATGCGAGAACTCGCAAGGGACCGAAGAGAACTGTTGCAAACAAGAAGAAATAATTTATAGATATAACTAATTAATTTCAATAAAAGGAAAGTGTAGGTTAGTTTTAAAATGGCAAAAGTTACAAAGAAAACGACAAAACGTCGTGTCAAGAAAAACGTTGAACACGGACAGGCACACATTCAGTCTTCCTTCAACAATACAATCGTCACACTGACAGATAACGAAGGAAACGCTCTTTCATGGGCAAGTGCCGGTGGTCTTGGATTTAAAGGTTCAAGGAAATCTACCCCTTATGCAGCACAGATGGCAGCAGAGACTGCAACAAAGGCTGCTTTAATTCATGGATTAAAAACAGTAGACGTTATGGTAAAAGGCCCGGGCTCAGGCCGTGAAGCTGCAATCCGTGCGCTTCAGGCATGCGGACTTGAAGTAACCAGCATTCGTGACGTAACTCCGGTTCCTCACAACGGATGCCGTCCACCAAAACGCAGAAGAGTCTAATTAGGAGGTAGTTGAAATGGCAGTAAATAGAGTACCTGTTCTGAAAAGATGCAGATCCCTTGGCCTGGATCCGATTTACTTAGGAATTGATAAGAAGTCCACAAGACAGTTAAAACGTGCAAACCGCAAGGTGTCTGAGTATGGTCTTCAGTTAAAAGAGAAACAGAAAGCAAAATTTATCTACGGAGTTCTTGAGAAACCTTTCCGTAACTACTACAAGAAAGCCGACAGAATGCAGGGCCAGACAGGTGAGAACCTTATGGTTATGCTTGAGAGCAGACTTGACAACATCGTTTTCCGTATGGGATTTGCCAGAACAAGAAGAGAGGCTCGTCAGATCGTAGATCACAAGCACGTACTTGTTAACGGAAAATGTGTAAACATTCCGTCCTACCTGTGTAAAGCAGGAGACACAATTGAGATCAGAGAGAAGAGCAAAGGCTCTGAGAGATATAAAGGAATCCTTGAGATCACTGGCGGCAGACTTGTTCCGGAGTGGATCGACGTTGATCAGGAGAACCTGAAGGGTGTAGTTAAAGAGCTTCCTACAAGAGAGCAGATCGATGTTCCTGTAAACGAGATGCTTATCGTCGAGCTGTATTCTAAATAATTAGTAACTGTTTACTGTGTCTACAGTTATAAAAATTGGTAATACCCTCGAATGTTGATTAACCCAGAAGGAGGGTAACCTTATAGTGTTTGATTTCAATAAACCAAAAATCGAAATTACCGAAATATCCGAAGATAAGAAGTTTGGAAGATTCGTTGTAGAGCCTCTGGAAAGAGGTTATGGTACTACCCTTGGCAATTCTTTAAGAAGAATTATGCTGTCCTCCCTTCCGGGAGCTGCAGTAAGCCAGGTGAAGATCGATGGTGTACTTCATGAATTCAGCTCCATTCCGGGCGTGAAGGAAGATGTGACCGAAATCATCATGAATCTGAAATCTCTTGCCATTAAGAATCACAGCAGTGACAATGAGCCGAAGACCGCATACATTGAGTGTGAGGGCAAAGGTGTTGTTACAGCAGCTGATATCCAGGCAGATCAGGATATTGAGATCATGAACCCGGATCAGGTGATCGCAACCCTGAACGGTGGAAAAGACTGCAGACTGGCCATGGAGCTTACCATTACCAAGGGACGTGGCTATATCAGTGCAGACAAAGGCAAAACCGATGACATGCCGATCGGTATGATCGCAGTGGATGCGATCTACACACCGGTAGACAGAGTCAACATGATCGTAGAGAATACACGAGTTGGTCAGGTAACTGACTTCGACAAGCTTACACTGGATGTATATACCAATGGAACACTTGATCCGGATGAGGCAGTCAGCCTTGCAGCGAAGGTTCTCAGCGAGCATTTAAACCTGTTCATTGATCTTTCCGAGAATGCTAAGACCGCAGAGGTTATGATCGAGAAAGAAGACAATGAGAAGGAAAAGGTTCTGGAGATGAGCATTGATGAGCTTGAGCTCTCTGTTCGTTCCTACAACTGCCTTAAGAGAGCCGGTATCAATACGGTTGAAGAATTATGCAACAAGACTTCTGACGATATGATGAAGGTTCGTAATCTGGGCCGCAAATCCTTAGAGGAAGTACTTGCAAAACTCAAAGAGCTGGGACTTCAGCTCCAGCCTACAGAGGAATAATCCGGAAACAGAGTAATGAGTGGGGTGTCAGCAGCAGGGCAGTAAGACCGAACAAGCATGTCCTGGTGTCCCACAGATGGAGGATAATAAAATGGCAAAATATAGAAAATTAAGCAGAACATCTAACCAGAGAAAAGCACTTCTCAGAAATCAGGTTACAAACCTTCTTCATCACGGAAAGATCGTGACAACAGAAGCTAAGGCTAAAGAGATCCGTAAGATCGCTGAGGGACTTATCGCTATGGCTGTACGTGAGAAAGACAATTTCGAGACAGTTACAGTAACAGCTAAGGTTGCTCGTAAAGATGCTGACGGAAAACGTGTAAAAGAAGTCGTAGACGGTAAAAAGAAAACAGTTTACGATGAAGTTCAGAAAGAGATCAAGAAAGATGCTCCTTCCAGACTTCATGCACGTCGTGAGATGATGAAAGTTTTCTATCCTGTAACAGAGGTTCCTGCTAAGGGCGCTGGCAGAAAGAAAAATACAAAAGAAGTTGACATGGTTGACAAGATGTTCAGCGAGATCGCTCCGAAATACGCAGATCGTAACGGTGGTTACACAAGAATCGTTAAGATCGGACAGCGTAAAGGCGATGCAGCAATGGAAGTTCTTATCGAGCTTGTATAATTTACTTCTGACCGATTTAAAGGACATTTGCAGAAATGCAGATGTCCTTTTTTAATATTCCAAAAAACTCGAAAAAATGCATAAATGGTGGGTTTTCGACCATAAATTACATTAAGATATCATAATTTGAATAACAAATCATGGTATAATATATAGAACAAAAAGTAACAATGATAGGAGTAAAAGGGGATACATAAATATGACGATGATGACCATTGCCATTTGTGATGATATGCAGACGGATGCGAGAAAACGTTCACAAACAGACTTGAGCGGATCGTTCCAGGGTCAGAAATTCGGATAGTTTAAAAGCGGTGAGCGTTTTATTGGAAGAATTGGAAAAGTAAAGGAAACCTTATGATGCAATCTTTGTGAACATTGATTCAAAGAAAGTAGACGGACTGGAAACAATACGGAAGATACGTGAAAAAGAAATGTCAGTGGCAGTGCTTTTTATGAGTAGAAGCGATGAATATTACAGAAATGCTTTTGACCTGTTTGCATATAACTATTTACTGAAACCTGTAACCGAAGAAACTTTGGAATATGTAATGGAACCAATGAAGAAGCGACTTAGCGACGGGAATGATGAGCGGGTGATCCATTTTCAGTATCGTGCCCGTGTGTATACTTTACGCTACAGTCAGGTTAGCTATATTACCAGCAGTCTGCATATCGTGAATTTCCATAGGACAGACGGAAGCATACTCCAGTGCAGAGGTAAGCTGAAAGACTTCGAAAAACAGCTTGACGACGGTACATTTTTGCGGTGTCATCAGAGCTTTATAGTAAATATGGAACGGGTCACAGGAGCTGAAAATGACAGCTTCCATATCGGAGAGCATGTAATCCCGATCTCCCGATCCTATAATCGGAATGCACACGAGAAATATGATGAATATCTGAGACTTCAGCAGGAATATGACGAGGAAGAAGAGGATTAACTTGATTATTATCCTTTTTTAGCGTACAATCGGTAATGTATGAAATACGACTACACGTATGCGAAAGGATGATAAACATGGTCGGTGGGACTTTTGGTATTACCGGACAGAAACAATATAGGAATGATTTGGGACAGGTTCCCGGATATGATAAATTTGCAGAAGATAAAAAGGAAAGCAGCGAGGAAATGTTTTCCTTTACGTCTTGTGCATTTTTTTGTTGCCTGAGATGATGCGACGTTTTATACTGACATTGGAAATACTGTTTGTATCACTTTTTCTTCTGGGAGGTAGTTTCCCGGAAACAGAAACTGCCCGGAATACATCAGGAGGATTTAGCTGGAAGGACTACAGGACCATTGCACATGCTCTGGGAGGTATGGACGGAAAGGATTACCTGAATTCCAGAGAGGGATTTCTGTTCATGTATGAACAGGGAGTTCGTCTTTTTGAATTGGATCTTTCCAGGACATCCGATGGAGTATGGGTCTGCAGGCATAACTGGAACGATCCCATGGGACAGTGGGATGGCAACGGAAAAAAAGTCCTTACAGAAAAGGAATTCAGACAAAGTAAAATATATGGGAAATACACCCCCATGACACTGGAGGATTTTTTCCTTCTTCTGAAAGATTATCCGGATGCATATGTGCTGATCGATTCCAAACAGTATTCTCTTCGCAATTATCAGAGAACACTGGAGGATTACAGTGATTATGTGGAAATTGCCAGGAATGCAGGTGCCGGTGAGACGCTGGATCGGATCATTCCGGAAATCTACAATGAAGCAATGTTTCCCGGAACGGCCATGCTCTATTCTTTTCCTTCCTATGTATATTCACTGTGGCAGGAGTATTCTGTGGAAGAGCTGGAGTATATTGCATCCTTCTGTAAAGAAAAGGGAATTCCGGCAGCAACAGTATACTGGGAGTATTGGTCAGAAGAAACGGAGAAGATCTTTGTAAAAAAACGGGATCAGTCTGTATGTTTATACGGTTAATGACCGTGACCAGGCCAGAAGATACATTTCGCAGGGAGCAGAAGGAATCTGTACCGATTTCCTGACAGCGGAAGATCTGTGGTAAGAGAAATAAAAACAAAGGAATCAGAAGATTATGAAAATAAGAACAACCATTGCTGTGATGGCAGCAAAGATCACAGGACATGTCTGTAAGCTTATGGGCCGGCAGGGTGTGACCTGGGCCGGTAAGGTCGCGATGAAGATCTGTCCGGATATCCTGGAAGAGCTTTCTTCTCAGGTAAGAGAAAAAATATTTGTAGTATGCGGAACAAACGGAAAGACCACAACCAATAACATGCTGTGCGCAGGCCTTGAGGCAGAGGGAAAAAAGGTCATCTGCAATCATACCGGTTCCAACATGCTCAACGGAGTTGTGGCAGCCTTTGTATTGGGGGCAAAATTCAGCGGAAAACTGGATGCGGATTATGCCTGTATCGAGGTGGATGAGGCATCCACAAGACATGTGTTCACAAGGATCAGACCGGATTATATGGTTATGACCAATCTGTTCCGTGATCAGCTGGACCGTTATGGCGAGATCGATATCACTATGAACATCCTGGAAGAAATGATGAAAAAGGTTCCGGATATGAAGGTCATTGTCAATGGTGATGATGCACTGTCTGCATATCTTGCCATGGACTGCGGAAATCCTTTTGTAACCTACGGGATCAGCAAACCGGTGATCGAGAACAAAACAAACGAGATCCGTGAGGGCCGGTTCTGTAAGTGCTGTGGAGAAAGGCTGATCTACAGCTTCTATCATTACAGTCAGCTGGGAGACTACAGATGTCCGAAATGCGGCTTTAAACGTCCGGAGATCGACTTTGATGCCACAGATGTGAAGGTGGATGATCAGATTGCCTTTACAGTGGAGGATAAACGGATCGTGGCCAATTATAAGGGATTCTATAATGTGTATAATATTCTGGCTGCCTATGCGGGAATTCGTACCGCAGGCTTTAAGGCGGAGCATTTTAATGAGATGCTCCGGAAGTTTAATCCGGAGAACGGACGCAATGAACAGTTTCGGATCAAGGGCACCAGTGTTGTTCTGAATCTTGCCAAGAATCCGGCCGGTTTTAACCAGAACATTTCAGCTGTGATGCAGGACGGATCACCAAAGGATATCATCATTGTGATCAATGATAATGCACAGGATGGAAAAGATATCTCCTGGCTCTGGGATGTGGATTTTGATCTTTTCGGAGGTGACAATATCAATTCCATCACAGTCAGTGGTATCCGGTGTCAGGATATGCGCCTCCGTCTGAAATATGTGGATATCCCGTCCATGCTGGAAAATGATGTGGAGACAGCCATCCGCAAACGAATCGGGGATGGATGCGGCAATCTTTATGTACTTGTAAATTATACGGCGCTGTTTGGCACCAGAAATATCCTGAAGAAACTGGAGGGTGAGAAATGAAGATAACGATAGGGCATTTATATCCGGATCTTCTGAACCTTTACGGTGACAGAGGAAATATCCAGTGTCTGATGAAGCGCTGTCTCTGGAGAGGAATCGAGGCAGAAACCATAGCTTATGAACTGGATGACAGAATCGATTTTTCCAAACTGGATATCGTACTTCTTGGTGGTGGCTCCGACAGAGAACAGATGCTGGTATGTGAAAAGCTGAAGGAAATCCAGAAGGATTTCAAGGCGTATGTGGAAGATAATGGAGTTGTGATCGCAATCTGTGGAGGGTATCAGCTCCTTGGAAATTATTATAAGACGGATCAGGGAATGATCGAGGGTCTGAAGCTTGTAGATATGAGCACTGAGCAGGGAAAAGGCCGCCTTATTGGAAACATTGTGATGCAGAGCGATCTTTTTGATATGCCCATCGTAGGTTTTGAAAATCATGGAGGGCGTACCACCATCGGAAACAACAGATCCCTGGGAAAGGTTCTGTCAGGATACGGAAATGACGGACAATCCGGTGAGGAAGGGGTTGTATACAAAAATGTGATCGGTACGTATCTTCACGGACCGCTTCTTCCCAAAAACCCGCAGCTTGCAGATCTTCTGATCAGCCGTGCACTGGAAAAGAAATACGGTAAAAAGATCGAACTTGAGAAACTGGACGACAGCGAGGAACAGGAGGCAAACTCCTATATTTTCCATCGCTTTGTAAAAAACGAAGGATAAGAGGGCAGTATGGCAAAATCAAACAATCAGAAGGCGAAGATCCTGTACCTTGAAAAAATGCTGCGGGAAACAGGGGAGCATCGGGTAATATCTATGCAGAAGATCCTTGAGAATCTTGAGAAACAGGGAATCCGTGCAGAGCGAAAAAGCATTTATGATGATGTGGAGGTATTACGTTCTTTTGGAATGGATATCCGTTATACAAGAGAACGGCCGGGTGGGTATTATCTTGCCGGTGAGAGTGCCGGAGAGGAACAGCCGTCTGAAGAACCCGGGCTGACTGCGGAAGCTAAGGAGATTCATGAAACTAAAGATATTCATGAGACCTCTGTGGCAGGGTACCGGAAGCTTCTTGAGGCTTCAGCCGGAACCCTAAAAAAAGAAATAAAACTTCTCTGTACCGGAGCTGTACAGGCGGAGGTGCGTGACTTTTTCGGCACAGATGCAGAATATAAGATGAAAGATAGCGGAGATCTGACGGTAACTGCAGAGCTTCCGGAAAATGGAAAATTCTACGGCTGGCTGACCGGGATGGGCGGCAGTGTACGTATCCTGAAACCCAAGAAATCTGCAGCCGCCTACAGAGACTATCTGAAATCACTGGCAAAGGACTATAAAGGCTTATAGGAGAGATTTGATCATGAAGAAAAAAACAGCAATCCTGCTTGTGGGAGCTTTTGTCTTTACAGCAGCCTTTTCCGGCTGTGGAAAAAACAAAGAGGCGACAGAGGCAGCCAATGAAAGTGTGGAGTCTGAAGACCCGGAAGGAAAAGCCAAAAACAGCAATGATGCAGAGGAAGAAGAAAAAGAAGAAGCAAAAGAAACTGCGGCAGCAGATAAGAAAGTAGGTGTGTTTCTGCCTTCATCAGCAGATGATCCCCGTTGGTCTGCTGATGGAGAAACTCTTCAGAATACACTGGAAGATGATGGATATGATGCAGAGCTATTTTGGGCAGATGAAGACAGTGATACGCAGGTATCACAGATCCAGTCCATTCTGGACGATGAAGAGCTTACTGCACTTGTCATCGCACCTTCAGATGCTTACAGCTTGAACGATGTGCTGGAGCAGGTGTATGAGAAATCTATCCCTGTGATTTCTTACGATCAGCTGATCATGGATACAGATAAGGTCAACTATTATGTTACCTTTAATACAAGAAAAGCCGGAAAAATGGTGGGAGATTCCATCATAAAAAAAATGGATTTGGAGAAAGCCCGGGAAGAAAAGAAAACTCTGACCATTGAGTTCCTTATGGGCTCTCCGGATGATCGTGACGCACTGTTCTTTTATAATGGCGTGCTGGAGAAGCTTCAGGAATATTTCGACGATGGAACACTGGTATGTACTTCAGGAAAGCTGACCTTTGATGATACTGCAGTGATGCGTTCCGGAAGAAATACCGCAAAGAATGATATGGCGGAGATCCTTTCTCAGAATTATACAGAGGGTGCGCCGGATATTATCTGCACAGGTGCTGATGACCTTGCACTTGGGGCTGTGGATGCCCTGGAGGATGCAGGACATGTGTCTGGAGAGGATGGCTGGCCTATGATCACAGGAGGCGGCTGTGAGGCAGAAGCAGTGACCGCTGTGATCCAGGGAAAGATTGAGGATGATCTGCTGTTTGATAACCGTGTACTGGCAAATGACTGTGTGACGATGGTGGATGCTCTTCTGAAAGGGGAGAAGCCGGAGATCTCCGATTATGAGCAGTATGACAACGGGACCAAGATCGTGGGAACTGTGACCAGTGATATCCAGCTGATCGATGCAGATAATTATCAGATGCTTGTGGATGACGGATATTATGAAGAGAAAGAGATCATGCCGGAGGCAACTGCCACACCAACGCCGACAGTGACATCGGAAGCTACGGTGACGGAAGAACCGGATATAGATGAAAATACACCGGAAGCTGCATCGGCTTCATCGGAAAAGGAAGAAACGGAAATTTCCGGAACACCGACACCGGAGGAAACAGTAACTCCGACACCTTCAGAGAAAGCGGAAAAGGGTGCAGATGCATAGATCAGAAATGATATCATGATCTGGCTGTGATAAAAATAAAAATACTCCCGGAAACAATGTATATAAGTTTCCAGGAGTATTTTTTATGATAAATCTTATTCACGGAAAGTAAGTTTGCCATCAGCAATGGAATCAATGATAGCAAGGGATTCCAGATGGATACCCATGTCACGGATGGTATGTCCGCCGGACTGGAAGCCTTTTTCGATAACGATTCCGGCTCCTTCAAGAGTTGCGCCGGATTTCTTAACGATGTCGATCAGACCGAGAAGTGCACAGCCATTGGCAAGAAAATCATCGATCAGGAGTACGTGATCTTCCGGTCCGAGAAATTTCTTGGAAAGGATCACATCGTAAACTTTCTTGTGGGTGAAAGACTCTACCTTGGTGGTGTACATCTCGCCGTCAAGGTTCACACTCTGTGCTTTCTTGGCAAATACAACCGGTACATGGAAATACTGTGCCGCAATACAGGCAATACCGATACCGGAAGCCTCGATGGTAAGGATCTTGGTAATTGGACAGTGGTCAAAACGTTTCTTGAATTCTTTGCCGACCTCGTTGATCAGGTCAATATCCATCTGATGATTCAGGAAGCTGTCCACTTTTAAAATATTTCCTTCTTTTACTACGCCGTCTGTCAGAATTCTGTCTTTTAAAAGCTGCATGAAATTTATCTCCTTTGATTTATCACATTAATATATGTTTACTGCCCACGGACAGAGCAGTAATAGTTTTTAATATGTATCATACGACAATATTTGCGTGAGTGCAATTATTTTTGACAAAAAAACATAAAATTATTATAATGGATAGGATGACTAAGAAAGGAACAGGCACAGATGAAAGAGTACGAAGTAATCTGGGAAATTTTTAACAAATGTCCGAGAAATCAGATGCGTGATGTATTTGTGGAAGAAGTGGAGATTGCAGATCCGGAAGCGTATGTGAAACAGAAATTTCAGGGGAAGGATGTCTCCTACGAGAAGACAGTACTGGAAGACGGAACCATCATTTTTGACATTCAGACATCTATGATCCGGCAGCGCTGTTCTTTCACGGAGATCTGAAGGAGGAAATACACATGAAAGAAACACATGTGCACGTTCTCGAGGATGGAACCGTTCTTGAACATACCCATGGGGAACAGGAACATGTGCATACTCACGATGGCACACATCCTCATCATCACAGCCACGCACAGACCAAGGCCGTACTCAACAGACTTTCCAGGGCCATTGGGCATATGGAATCCATTAAGCGTATGGTGGAGGAAGGACGTGACTGTAGCGAAGTGCTGATCCAGCTGTCAGCCGTAAAATCTGCGATCAATAATACAGGCAAGATCATACTGCAGGATCATATAGAACACTGCATCGTGGATGCCGTGGAGCATGGAGACAGGGATGCTATCAAGGAACTGGAAAAAGCGATCGACAGATTTATGAAGTAAGGTAAGGAGTTCATGAGAGATCGTGAATGAGAAAAATACACGGACAGAGAGCCAGTTCTGTCTGTGTAAATACAAAGAATGAGAGGAATCTATTATGGCAAAAGAGTGTAGCAATACATCCTGCAACAAATCAAGCTGTGAAGGCTGCGGACAGAAACAGCCCCAGAGCCTCATGGCAGAACCAAACGTTTTTTCTGACGTAAAACATGTGATCGGAGTTGTCAGCGGAAAGGGAGGCGTGGGTAAATCCTTTGTAACAGGCTCCCTGGCAAACCTGATGGCTTCCAAGGGATATAAAGTGGGCATTATGGATGCTGATATCACCGGTCCGTCCATCCCGAAGATGTATGGCATCAAGGGCAATGCACAGGGCAGTGACAATGGGATCTATCCGATGCCAACTGCAAACGGAATCGAGGTTATGTCTGTAAACCTTCTTCTCCCGGATGAGGAGACACCGGTGATCTGGAGAGGTCCGGTCCTTGCAAATATGGTAAAACAGTTCTGGAGTGATGTGATCTGGGGTGAATTGGATTATCTCTTTGTAGATATGCCGCCAGGAACCGGAGATGTTCCGCTGACAGTATTCCAGTCCCTGCCGATCGAGGGTGTCGTGATCGTTACTTCTCCGCAGGATCTGGTCCGCATGATCGTCAAGAAGGCCTATAACATGGCTGATATGATGAAGGTTCCGGTCCTTGGGATCGTGGAGAACTATAGCTATGTGAAATGTCCGGACTGCGGAAAAGAGATCAAGGTTTTTTGGCGAGAGCCATATCGATGAGATCGCTGCAGAATTGAAGGTTCCGGTCCTGGGCAAGATGCCGATTGACGTGAAGCTTGCAGAGCTTGCAGACAGCGGTCTGTTCAGTAAGATCGAGAATGAGTATATCACCGCGGCAGCAGACGTGATGCCGAAGGCTGAAGCGTAAGTAATAAGAATAATATCTGACCGATATCAATAACAGAAAAGACCACCGGAATTGAGTACATAAGGATCGTAATAACCTTATGGCAGATTCCGGTGGCGTTTTTTATTGGATCAGGGAAGTCTCCTGCTTCAATCGCGAAAAGCAGAAAGCGGCAGGGAGTTGATCGTATCAGATCTGGGAAAAATATTTCAGAAAACACTGGGCAGCCTGAGAAAGCTGCAGTGCTTCATGATGAGCGATCACGGCACTTCTTGCGGGCAGAGGTGTTTTCAGATGGACAGGTTCCAGGCCCGGACGGTTGCGGAGCATATAATCCGGGATACAGGCAATACCAAGTCCGATCTCTGCAAGATCGATCAGCAGATCGTTGCTGTTCAGTTCAACCTCAGGCAGCAGCTTCAGTCCCTGGGCTGCAAACACCTGATGAAGATATTCGCTGGTGGTACTCTTTGGAGCGAGCATCAGGATGGGATAATCCAGAAGATTTTCCATGGAAAGAGGAGATTTGCCCATGGTGAAATAGTCCGGATTTGCCACGAAGATATCCCGGAATTCCAGCACAGTCTGAAGTTTGGTGTGGGCCGAAAGCCGGGAATTCGGGTAGTTGGTGACGATCAGCTCAGCCTGGCCGTTTTCCAGAAGCTCCGCACATCCGATAGAAGTACTGTTGATGATCTTGATCCGTACCTCCGGATGATCCTTGTGGAAACGGCGGAGATAGGGGATGAGAAAATAGCGGCACAGAGTATCGCTGGCACCGATCCGCAGCTGACCGGTAAGATTTACCTTCTCCGGAAAGGACAGCCTCTCCCTCGTTTAGCATGGAAAGGCCGGCTTTACATGCTGGAGGAGAAGTTCTCCCGTCCGGAGTCAGGATGACCCGTTTGGTGCTGCGCGACAAACAGAGTATGGCCCTAGCTTTTTTTCGAAGGTTTTTGACGGCCTGGCTTACTGCAGACTGTGAAGATAAAAAGCTGTCTGGAAGCCTACCGAAAGCTCAGCGT
>ENA-OQMY01000024-OQMY01000024.1-human-gut-metagenome-genome-assembly--contig:-NODE-24-length-59732-cov-4.106132_pt1 | contig 59732 bp, 53 predicted proteins | sample MGYA00242623_ERZ504868 | MGnify/ENA primary metagenome ERZ504868 (study PRJEB26092, sample SAMD00036386) | human gut metagenome | host: Homo sapiens | study: EMG produced TPA metagenomics assembly of...
GCGTGCCGCCCGTATTGCCATGGGGCTGGATTCTAAGGGCCTGACCTCTCGGGTTTTCTGGGTAACTACCGCTATACGACCACAGCTCAAGGCGAAAAGACCACCTATGTGGTTCGTGGACTGTTCGCGCGAGCTTGCAAGCTTTCATTCGTTTTTGAGCGCGAGCGTGGCGATCAGTTGCATTGGCTGGCTGGCGGTGCTGGCAATTGTGGCGGGTGCCTCGGGCGCGGTGATTCGACCGATGGTCGAGAGCTACAGCAAGCAAAAGCGCTTTATTACCGATGCGAGCCACGAGATCAAGACGCCGCTGGCTGTAATTGACGTCGCCAATGAGGTACAAGAGATCGAGAGCGGCGAAAGTGAGTGGACGCAGAGCATTCACGAGCAGGTTGCGCGGCTGACGGCGCTCACGGAGCGTCTGGTGTTCCTGGCGCGTATGGACGAGGGTTCGGCAGGCTTTACTATGGCGACGATTGATCTTTCGGAGGCCGTGGACACGGCTGCGACGCCATTTGAATCGGTGGCGGTTTCGCGCGGCAAGCGTCTGTCGACGTCGATTGCGTGCGGCGTGCGGGCCCATGCCGATGCCGCGGCGGTGGCGCAGGTGGTTGAGCTGCTTCTGGACAACGCCACGCGCTATGCGAGCGAGGGCAGCGTGATTGAGCTGAGCCTGCGTGCCGTTTCGCGCGTTCAGGGTAAGGGCGCCACCGAGCTTGTCGTATCGAACGCCGTGGACGAGCTGCCCGAAGGCGACCTAGATCGATTGTTCGACCGCTTCTATCGTGCGGACGTGTCGCGCAGCTCCAAGACGGGCGGCTCGGGCGTGGGCCTATCCGTGGTGCGTGCCATCGCCGAAGCCCATGGCGGGAGCGCTTCTGTCTGCGGCCACGGTAACCAGATCACCTTCACCGTCCGCCTCTAAGACCTGCCAAAAAGGGACAGGTTTATTTTGGCAGGTTTTATCTGTGCAGACGGCAGCGGAGGCTGGCGGTGATCGGCGCCATGAACGCCACCGACCCAAATAAACGCACTTCTAACTGCTAAAATATGGACATCGTTGTTCGGCTCCCGAAGGAAAGGAGACGGTCATGCAGTACGAGATCGGCGGAGGGGCTTTCCCGGTTGTTACGTGCAACCTTAGCGACGGCGAATCCATGATCACCGAAAGCGGTGCCATGGTCTGGATGACCCCCAACATGGAGATGTCCACCTCGGGCGGTGGCATAGGCAAGATGTTCTCTAAGGCTTTTTCGGGTGAGGCGTTGTTCCAAAACATTTGGACCGCGCACGGCGATGGCATGATTGCGTTTGGCTCTTGCTTCCCCGGCCGCATTATACCGATCGAGATTGGCCCTGGTAAGAGCTGGATTTTGCAGAAGCGTTCGTTCCTTGCCGCGGAAAGTGGTGTTGAGCTGAGCATCCACTTTAACAAGAAGGCAAAGACCGGCGTCTTTGGCGGCGAGGGGTTTTATCATGCAAAAGCTCACGGGCTCGGGTATTGCCTTTGCCGAGATCGACGGCGACCTAGTTGAGTACGAGCTTGCTGCTGGCCAGCAAATGATTGTAGATACCGGCAACGTGGCCGGCTTTGAGGAGACGGTGAGCATCGACGCGCAGATGGTCAAGGGCGTCAAAAACATCATGTTTGGCGGTGAAGGCGTGTTTAACACTGTGCTCACCGGTCCGGGGCGCATCTGGCTGCAGACAATGCCCATTTCCAATCTTGCGGCAGCAGTGGCTTCGATGACCAACAACAATAACTAATCGCGTATAGGATGACGCGCGCGGCGGGCCTGGCCTGTCGTGCGCGTTTTTTGGTGGCAAACGCCCTGTTTATCGGGTGCGGCTGTGCTCCTGCAGCGCATAGATCGACTTATCCATGTTGAACAGGTAGGCCACGACGCAGACAATAAAGAACGTCGGCAGACTGCTAAAGCCAAAGACCTCGCAGCCAATGAGGATCGGCGCGAGTAGCGTGTTGGTGGCGCTGCCAAAGACGGCGGCGTATCCCAGCGCGGCGCAGGGCTCGACGGGCATGCCGAGAATTCCGGCGAGCACGACACCCAGGCTGGTTCCGATGGAGAACAACGGCGTCACCTCGCCACCCTGATATCCTGCGGCAAGCGTGGCGATGGTGAGTACGAATTTGAGCGCCCAGTCCCAAGGCATGATCGACGCCTCGCCGTTGTCACCCAGTGCCGCGGATATCAGGTTGGTGCCAAGGCCGCAGTATCGCCCCTGCCACAGCGCGAACAGAATCGCCGACAGCGCAAGGCCCATAACGGCAACGCGTATGTAAGGGCTGGGGAGCAGCCGCGCTGCAAGGGTCTTGGCATGGGCAAGGCACCAGGCAAAAGCTCCACCTACCATACCAAACGCGATACCCAACAACGCCAGCCGTCCAAGACCGGGGAGGTCGAGCGCATACGAGGCGGTAACGGCGACCTCAAACTTCTCGAGCCCCAGAGCGCCGGAGGTCATGCTTGCGGCGAGCGAGGCTGTAAGCGCGGGAAACAGCGCGCGGTATTCCATGCGTCCTGCGACCAGTACTTCGATCGCAAAGACCGTGGCGGCGAGGGGCGTTCGGAAGAGTCCGGCAAAGCCGGCAGCCATGCCGATAAGCAAAAACGTGTTGCCGGGTTCTCGGAAAGGTAGACGTCGGCCGATCCAATGCGAGACGGTTGCGCCGATCTGCACGGCTACGCCTTCGCGTCCCGCGCTGCCGCCAAAGAGATGCGTGGCCCACGTGCTCAGCATAATGAGCGGCACCAGACGCGGGGAGATGGCGTCCTCGCGTCCGTGACCTACGTCGAATACTAAGCTCATGCCCCGATCGGTGCCTTTGCCCCAGGTGAGGTAGGCAAATACGATGGCCAAGCCCATGAGGGCGAGGAAGGGAAGGAGCAGTACGATGTGCTCGTCACGGAAGGCGCCGATTGCCAGGAGCACACGACCAAAAAGGGCACAGATGGCGCCAACGATAACGCCGATAGGGATTCCGACGGCGCCCATGAGCACGAGACCGCTATAGGTGTTGACCAGGCGTTTGATTCTGCTCGAAGCGCTGCTTTCTGACATTTTGCTTTCCGACACTTGCTCTCTTGATAGAAAAAGAGCTGGAGTTGCGCATCGTTGAGAGACTTTCCAGCTTTAGCAAAACAAACTTATAAGATGCGACGGGCCGCGTCAAGATAATTACCGGACGGCCTAGGAGGCGGCTGGTTGGCTGGCTTAAAACCTAGCGCGTGAAATGACGCCCCACGCTATTCAGCGCGCTTGATAGGATGACGAACCACGGTCTTAAGTTTCTCCGGTGCGCATTTGCGTGGATCGGAGAGATAGATTTCGTGATGTAAACGGGTGTCTGAGAAGTCGGGAACATAGCCCAGCTCGGTCGTGTATTCATGCATAGCGTCTACGGTCGCCGGTTCGTTGTCGTAGGGCCCGGTGTGCATGCATTGAACGCAGAGACCCTCGTCAACTTTAAGCAGTTCGACGGCGGAAAAGTCCAGTTTCTTTTTGGTCGTGGCTTCCGCGACTGCCCAGTCAAAGTCATCTCGGGTGACGAAATCAGGCAGGCGGATGCACGAGATAAAGTTGAAATTGTCCTTGTGTACATAATCGATGTCGCCGCTCGGGGACTCTTGCCACCAGAAACCCTCGAGCGGCGGTACCACAAAGTCGAAATAGCCCTCGATACTCCTTGAGCCTTTCTTCGACATCTTGACGGTATAGGCGATGCCGTAAAGTAGCGGCAGGGCGTTTTGATACTCGCCACCTTCGGTATTTGGGTCGCCCTTTCCGCGAACGGCAACGTAGCTCATAGGCGGGACTGTTACGATACTCGGCTTGCTTGCAGGTTTGTAGAGCTCCTTGCATTCCTTCTTAAAGTCGAACGCCATGTTGGCCGCCTTTCTGCGTATTGGCCTGCTTAGATAGTTGAATCATATCATAGAAACGAACAACTGTTCGAATGATTTGGCTGACAGATTGAGATGCGTGCGTTGTGTTTGGCGGTCGGCCTGACCCCGTTGATGATTTCTCGGCCTCCCCGGCGCCCTATCTATAGCTGCCGTTTCCCCATATAAAACCTGCCAAAATAAACCTGTCCCTTTTTGGTAGGTGGGAAATGGGTAATACTAAAGAGTTATCCGACCAGATGGGAATTAATCGATGGCCTATATCGAATTCAAAGACGTCATCAAGGCATACGGCGAGGGCGATGCCCGCATCCACGCGCTCGACGGCGCGAGCTTTACGGTCGAGCGCGGCGAGCTCGCCATCATTTTGGGTGCTTCGGGTGCCGGCAAGACCACGGCCCTCAACATTCTGGGCGGCATGGACACGGCAACTTCTGGCACCGTGACGGTGGACGGGCGTGACGTGAGCTCTGCCAACGAGGCTCAGCTTGTGGAATACCGTCGCGCTGACGTCGGCTTTGTCTTTCAGTTCTACAATCTGGTCCCCAACCTGACGGCGCTTGAGAACGTCGAACTCGCGGCGCAGATCTGCCCCGATTCGCTCGATGCCGAGCAAACGCTTCGCCAGGTTGGCCTGGGCGACCGCCTCGCTAACTTTCCGGCGCAGCTTTCGGGCGGCGAGCAGCAGCGCGTATCCATCGCCCGCGCGCTGGCTAAGAACCCCAAGCTGCTTTTGTGCGACGAGCCTACGGGTGCACTCGACTACAAAACCGGCAAGCAGATCTTGCAGCTGCTACAGGACACTTGCCGCAAGCAAGGCATTACGGTCATCATCATCACCCACAACTCTGCGCTGGCGCCCATGGCCGATCGCCTGATCCGCTTTAAGAGCGGCCGCGTGGAGAGCGAGACGGTCCAGCAAAATCCCGTGCCTATCGAGACGATCGAGTGGTAGCGCCCATGGACCAGGACCGCCAAAACAGCCAGCGCCGCGACGCGCAGAACACGGAGCGCGAGCAGGATTTTACGACCTACCGCACCGCCCAAAGCTCAAACGATATGGTGCCGACGGTTTTTCGCCGTGGCATCTACCGCACGATTCGCGGCAGCCTCAAACGCTTCTTGTCTATCGTTGTGATCACCGCGCTTGGCGTGAGCGTGATGTGCGGCCTTAAGGCGGGCTGCGAGGACCTGTGTGATTCGGTCGACGCCTATTTTGACCAGCAGAATGTCTATGACATCAACGTGCAGTCGACCTATGGTCTGACCGATGACGATCTTGCTGCCATTCAAGAGGTCGATGGCGTCGAGACGGCCGAGGGCATCTACACCGAGACCGCCTACACCGCCGTGGGTACAACGCGCGAGCGCGTGGTCGTGCAGAGCCTTTCCAAAGAGAATATTGACCAACCGGTGCTAGTACGCGGCGAGCTGCCCGAGACTTCGGGCGAAGTGGCAGTGACCTCACGTTTTTTGAAGGCTTCGGGCAAGAAAATCGGCGATACGGTGAGCTTTGCCGCCAACGATGCGAGCTCGTCGAACCAAAGCGCCAAGGACCAGTTTGCCGATGGGGACTACACCATCACGGCCGAGGTTCTCGATCCTACCGACGTGAGCTCCGACTCGACCGTCAACGCCTTTCGCGCTGCTTCGACTGCGGACTACAAGTTCTACGTGAGCGAGGATGCCGCGACATCTTCTTCCTACTCCGCTGTCCACGTGGTCGTCGAGGGAGCCAAGAGCCTCAACTCCTATTCGGATGCCTACTCGGCAAAGATCAATGAGGTCAAGGGCAATATCGAGAAGATCCGCGAGGAGCGTGAGAAGGCGCGCGCCCAGGAGCTGACGGTCGACACACCGGCGAGCTTGGACGCGGCTGAGCGTCAGGCGAATATGGTCTTTGGGATCGAGCAGGACAACATTAATCGCATGGCCGAGGGCAGCGACGAGCGTGCGCAGGCGCAAGCCGACCTGGACCAGCGCCGTGCCGCCGCCGACCAGCAGTTTGCCGATGCCCGCGCCGAGCTCTCTGACCTGGGCGAATGCACCTGGTACATCCAGGACCGCGATAACATCGCAAGCTACTCGAGCGTGGAGAGCGATAGCTCGTCAATTGAGGCCATTGCCACGGTGTTCCCGTTCATCTTCTTTATCGTCGCCGTGCTTATCAGCCTCACCACCGCCACCCGCATGGTCGAGGAGGAGCGCACGCTTATTGGTCTGTACAAGGCGCTCGGCTATTCACGCGGGCGTATCCTGTCCAAATACGTGGACTACGCGCTGTGGGCGTGTCTAATTGGCGGCGTGCTCGGCAACATCATCGGATTTGTGGGCCTGCCGCTGTTCCTGTTTACGGTGTTCGATGATATGTACTCACTGCCCCAGATGCTGCTTTCGTACGATATCGTGTCCTCGATTGTCTCGGTGGCGCTGTTTGCCGTGGGCGTGGTGGGCGCTACGATTATCGCCTGCCGCCACGAGATGGCCGAGACGCCGGCTTCGCTCATGCGTCCCAAGGCGCCGCGCGCCGGCTCACGCATTCTGCTCGAGCGCATCGGCTTTATTTGGCGCCGCATGGGCTTCTTGAACAAGGTGGCAGCACGTAACCTGTTCCGCTACAAAAAGCGCGCCTTTATGACCATCTTCGGTATCGCCGGCTGCACGGCGCTCGTGATTTGCGGTATGGGAATTCGCGACACGTCGGTGGCGCTTTCGCCCAAACAGTACGGGCATATCACGCGCTATGACTTGCTGGCGGTCGCCAATCCCGACGATTTTTCGCAGACGTGCGCGGCATTGGATGAGCGCAGCACGGCCAATGATTCCAACGTGACGGTGACCTCGACCCTGCCGATTATGACCGACAACGTCACCTTTACGTTTGGCGGCAAGAGCGAGACCGTGCAGCTCATCGTGATTCCCGACGACCGCACGGGTGACTTGGGCGATTACGTGCGCCTGGAGGATGAGTCCAAAGAACCGCTCGCCCTGCGTGACGGAGACGTGTATTTGAGCAAGAGCTCTCAGCTGGTGCTGGGGATCAAGCCGGGTGACACGGCTCACGTCCAGGATTCGTCGCTCAATGTTGCCAAGGTCAAAGTCAGCGACATCTCGCTCAACTATCTGGGCAACACGCTTTATATGACGCGGGGCACCTATGAGCGTGCGTTCGGTCGAAGTGCACGCCTTAACGGCGTCTTTGTGCTGCTTAAGGGTTCGTCGGCCGACCAGATTGCGTTTAGCAAGAATCTTAAGAGTGACGGTTGGCTTACGATTTCGAGTACGGCCGAGCATTGGGAGAATTATGAGGCCAACTTCACCATCATCAACTCGGTCGTGGTGCTTGTGACCTTTATGGCGGCGTGCCTGTCGTTTGTGGTGGTGTTTACGCTGTCTAATACGAATATTTCGGAGCGCGAACGCGAGCTGGCGACCATCAAGGTGCTGGGCTTCCGCCGTGGCGAGGTGCACCACTACGTCAACAAGGAGACGTTGATCCTTACGGCGATCGGCGCTGCGCTGGGCGTGCCGCTGGGCGGCTTGCTGGCCGAGAGTTTTACGTACATTTTGCAGATGCCGTCGCTGTATTTTGATGTTGAGGTCGAGCCGCTGAGCTACGTGCTATCCGTGCTTCTGGCCTTTGGCTTTACGTTTATCGTCAACCTCGCCACCAACCGTACCCTCAACAAGATCGACATGGTCGGCGCCCTCAAGAGCGCCGAGTAGCCTGCCAAAAAGGGACAGGTTTATTTTGGCAGGTTTTATCGGGGCAAACGCCGGACAACCATTAGGTGGCCCGGCGTTTGCCCCGTCAAACGGGCTTTCCATTTGCCTTTCATTCTATTTGGTTTTCGCTCGCAGGCGTGGATGAGAGGCTCTCTTTGGCCTTCGAGATTGGGCTTGTATGGGTCGTATGCCACAAAATGGGCCTATCTACTACGTTTGCTACCACACCCTCGACCGTGACAAAGATTATGAAATTAAAACCGCAGGTAGATGGCTTGCCAGTTTTCGGAAAAGGCGGGTATGGTCGGCCCTCTCGAGTTAAACGTAGTAAATAGGCCCTTTTCTTGGCGCGCGGTCAGCTCAATGCTAATCTCCGTGCCGGAACTGACCCAGTTGTTTGTAAGTTGCGGTGATATACGGACTGTTTGGCGCTTTGGAGCTTCAAAACAGTCCCTATCTCACCGCAACTTAGGAGAAGGGCGGGGGTGGTTGGGTGCTGGTGGGTCGGAGCGTGTTAGGCCTGTTTGCGGTGCTTCCATTGTTTGCGGCACCAGCGCATGAGCGCCTTTATGACGGGAATCGTGATGAGGATGATCCATGCAGGATGGGGCTGTCCCAAACAGAGCCACATGTAGAGGAACCAAGCGATGGCGGCTGCCGGGTAGATGGCCTCGATCAGCTTAGACAGGTGGCGCCGATCGATGAAGTCACCAATCGCGTAGTAGACGGGAACCAGAAAGACGAGGAAAAGCCCCATGCCCCATGTGCCGTAGACAATGCCGAGCACCAGATAGGCGAGAGTGACAAGTGCGGGGAAGGGGAATTTGTTCCATGCACGTCCGACCTTGGTGTGGAAATGATTGCCATGATGGTCGAGCTTGTCGTGTGCTTCCTTCCAGCTGGAAAACGTCTCGCCGTCGATGGTGACGGTGCCGTCGTCATTGGTGCGTACGCTATGTCCATCGTCCTCAAGCGTATCGATATGCACGCCGTCCGGCCCCACATGCACCTCTTCGCCCTTGCGCTCGTTGGTCACATGGATGCCGCTCCAACCAATATGGACTTCCTCGCCTTTATTGGGATCAATGACGTGGATACCGCGCGCGAGGGAAATATCGACAAGTGGTTTGTCGCCGCAATCGGCGTGCTCGGCAGAATCCTCGGCCTCGTCAGCCACATCCGCCGTCTCGGTGTCGGCGCTACCGTCCTCCAGGTCGTCGGCATCGTTGGCCGCCTCCCCATATAACAGCTCGTCCAACGACACGTCATACAGCGCGGCGAGCGCAATGAGGTTATCGGTATCGGGTGAGGACTCGCTGCGCTCCCATTTACTGACAGCCTGACGACTCACACCCAGCTGGGCGGCAAGCGCCTCCTGAGAAAGCCCGGCAGCCTTGCGGCGATCGACGAGGCGCTGTGCCATCGCAAGATCCATGGTGGTTCCTTTCGTTTGATGGTCGAATCGAATGAGCCGAGTATGCCGAGAACAACCGGTAGCGACCACCATTTCTAGTTAGAATCTGCCCCAACCCTACCGCAACTACCGGTAGCAACCCCTAGCGACCAGCCATTTTAGGACAAATGTCAGTGCTACTCTCAGCTAAGAGCCTGCAACATCCCAAAATCTCAGCCCAGGCACCCGCAGCAAGAAGACGAATAGTCTCGGCCTCCCCAGTCACCGCAGGAGGCCCTAGGGCTTACCTCCCAAATCTTTCCGCAGGACGGAAGGATCCCGCCGCGCGAAGCGCACGGCGGGATCCTGACATGTCCGAGGACGATTTGGGAGGTAAGCCCTGGGGTCTCCGATGAGAGCAGTTTCGGCCGAGGCTATTCGTCGCCGAAGCTGATGCCCAACGCCTTGGCCTCGCGCACCAGATCGCTCTGGGGATCGACATACTTGAGCTTGCCGGCGACATCCTCGAGCGGCATGTGACACATCTTGCCGTCACGCAGGGCGATCATGTAGCCAAACTCGCCGCGTAGACAGCCCAGTGCCGCCTCGACGCCGCACTGGGTCGCAAAGATGCGGTCCTGGGCGTCGGGCTGGCCGCCGCGCTGCGTGTGACCGGGGATGGCGACGCGGGTCTCGCGACCGGTCTTGGCCTCAATCTCCTTGGCGATGTCGTACACGATTGACGGGCTCGTGCGCTCGGCGAGCTTCTTCTTGTACTCCTTCTTGGATAGCGCTGCGTCCTCCTTGGAGATGGCGCCCTCGGCGACGGCCACGATGGTAAAGCGGCTGCCGGTCTCCATGCGATGCTCGATGGTCTTGATGACGTTATCCATGTCGTAGGGAATCTCGGGAATCAAGATGACATCCGCGCCGCCCGCGACGCCGGCGTACAGCGGGATCCAGCCAACCTTGTGGCCCATGATCTCGATGACAAACACGCGGCCGTGGCTCGAGGCGGTAGTGTGGATGTCGTCGATGCACTTGGTGGCGACGTCGATGGCGCTCGTAAAGCCAAACGTCAGCTCGGTGCCCCAGGTGTCGTTATCGATGGTCTTGGGCAGGGCGATAACGTTGAGACCCTCTTCGCGCAGGCGGTTGGCAGTCTTGGTGGAGCCGTTGCCGCCCAGCATAAACAGGCAGTCGAGCTGCAGCTTGTGATAGGTGTGGACCATCGCCGGCACCTTCTCGACGCCGTCAGCCTCGGGAATGTCCAGACGCTTGAACGGTGTGCGGCTCGTGCCCAGGATGGTGCCGCCGCGGGTGAGGATGCCGCTAAAATCGGCGGGCGTCATGACGCGGAACCTGCTGTAGATAAGGCCCTGGTAGCCGTCCTCAAAACCATAGATCTCGATAGGTTCTTCGCTATTGGTCATAAGCGTTTTGACGATGCCGCGCATGGTGGCGTTGAGCGCTTGGCAGTCGCCGCCACTGGTAAGAAGACCGATCCTAAGCATGATGAATCCTTCCGGGCAAGTTATAACATGCGCATAAGTTTACCCCCGCACACTGTTGATACAGGGGTAAAACGTGTTAGCTCAAGCGTATAGAAATGTAAACAACGTCAGGCGAGCGTAAGGTCGACGGGCCTGGGTCCTTACAGTGCGAAGGCGTCGACGTCGCCCCAGTGGCGGCGCAGCGTAATGGCGGCGGCGGGTTCGGTATTGTCAAAGACGACCGACCATTGCGTATTGCTGGTGATATCTTCTGGATTGGGCTCTTGCGCTGCGGCACGCAGGGCCTTCCAAGCGACTGCCTCATCTTGGGCGCCGGTATGGGCGTCGAGGACATCGGCGATGGCGGCGGCGCGTTCCTTGCCATGGCCCAGCTCGCCATTCTTTTGGTTGGGCAGCACCTCGTCACCATAGCAGGCGTAGAAGTTCGTGACCTGGCGTACGGGCGTCGCCTTGCATGCACGGTCGGGATCGCGCGGATCCCACTCCACCACCCGCGCGTCACCGGCGGCGTCGTTGATAAAGAAGTGGTAATCGCGTCCGGCCATGGCGTGCATGTCGTAGGCAGAAAGCAGGTCGACGGCCTCCTGCGTGGTGGCCGCGCGGTCGAGCACCAGACGGATGGCGAGCGAAGTGTTGATGACGGGGCGCTGTGTGTCCTGGTCACAGGGCTTGGAATCCAGGGTGAGCACGGCAATGGACACGCCGCATTCGTTGACGCCGTCGAGCTGGGCAAACGGGCCCATCAACGCCGCAGCGCGTCCGGCGACGGAGTCAAGCGGAGTGTTATCGCCCAGGTTGTTAAGGGCGGCAAACCCGATGGAGGCATAGCCGCCGCGTGGGTGATTGCGCACCAACAGCGCCGAGGTGTCGTCCTTAAAGTCGTAATTGCGACCGGTGCGCACGCGGCTTTCGGCATCTACGGCGACAAAAGCGCTGCAGGCAAACTGGGGCGCCTGGACATGTGCTGGCACGCCGGGCAACACCTGTGCCACCACAGCATCGATGTAGGCCTGATCGTCGCGCACATCGGCGGCGATGATGCGATCAAGATCGTAGTCGTAGGCGATGTCGATTGCGAACAGGTCATAGCCATCCGCGTAGCAGGTCAAGCGTTTGAGCGACGCGACGGACTTGATTTGCTTGCGGTAAACGATGCCGGTGGCGGCGGCAAGGCCGACGGTGACTCCCGCGACACCGCAGGCGATGGCAATGTTACGTGGCTTCATGACGGCTCCTCTCGTCCTGTTAGCGCAATTGTCGCAAAAGGAGCGCGGGCATGATGGCTCAACTTGGTGAGTGGTGCGGAATTAAGCACGGAATGAAGAGTGCGGCGCTGGCGTGGCGGGGTATGCTGGAGGGGACCATCAACCCAGCGAAAGGGGAGAGCATGACGGATCAGGAAACGCCCGAGCGCGCGCATGTGACGGCCGACGATATCGAGGCCGCCAACGACCTCATCGACTTTATCGAGGCATGCCCCAGCATGTTCCATACGGCGGCGACCATTATGGCCGAACTCGACGAGGCGGGCTTTACCTACCTGCCCGAGAACGCGGCGTGGGATATCGAGCCGGGCGAGCGTTATTACACGCAGCGCAACACTTCGAGTGTTGTTGCCTTTAAGGTGGGCGAGGACCTGGCCGCAACGTGGGGCGAGGACGGCGTTGCCGGTGACTATCATTTTCAGCTCACGGCGTCGCACAGCGATTCGCCGACGTTTAAGGTCAAGGCCGTGCCCGAGCTCGATGGCGCAGGCGAGACGCTGCGCCTGAACACCGAGGCCTACGGCGGCATGATCGACTACACCTGGTTCGATCGCCCGCTGGCGCTCGCAGGCCGCGTGTTGGTGCGCGAAGGCGACCGTATTGAGAGCCGCCTGCTCGCCACCGAGCGCGAGGTCGCTATCATTCCGAGCCTTGCTATCCATATGAACCGTGGCGTCAACGAGGGCTTTGCTCCCAACCGAGCCGTTGACCTGTGCCCGCTCATCAGCGCTGGCGACCTTAAGCAGGGTGACTTCGATGCCCTGATCGCTGACGAACTGGATGTTGAGCCCGAGCAGATTCTGGGCCGCGATCTGTTCCTGGTCAATCGTCAGGATGCGCGCATTTGGGGCTGGGCCGACGAGTTTATCTCGACGCCCAAGCTCGACGACCTGGCCTGCGCCTACACCTCGCTGCAGGCATTTTTGGGTGCCGAGAACGTGCATGACGTTTCGGTCTTTTGCTGCTTTGATAACGAGGAGGTTGGCTCCGAGACCAAGCAGGGCGCCATGTCGACGTTCTTGGCCGACGCGCTGCGCCGCATCAACGGATCGCTGGGCTTTGACGACGAGTCGTATCATCGCGCCCTTGCCGCTTCGATGCTCGTGAGCTGCGACAACGCGCATGCCGTGCACCCCAACCACGCCGAGAAGTGCGACGCTTGCAACCAGGTTGTGCTCAACGGCGGCATCGTCATCAAGGAGGCCGCCAACCAGCACTACTGCACCGACGCCTTTAGCCGCGCGGTGTTCCAGGCTATCTGCGATGATGCCGACGTGCCCACGCAGGCCTTTGCCAACAAGAGCGATATGGCCGGCGGTTCTACCCTGGGCAACCTGTCGAACATGCAGGCGAGCATGCATGCCGTGGACGTGGGCCTGCCGCAGCTGGCCATGCACTCGAGCTACGAGACCGGCGGCGTGCGCGACGTGATGTACGCCATCCGCGCTCTCACCGCCTTCTACGAGCGCGACCTAACCATCAACGGAGCCGAAAGCGTGGAGCTCTAAAACCTGCCAAAAAGGGATGTTAATTTTGGCAGGTTTTATCTGGGCGAATGCCGCAATACCAACAGCTGGACAGAATTGTTAAGACACCGCAGGTTGAGCAAGCGTCAGCGAGCGATGTCCAGAGCGAACAAGTTGGCATGAAAAAGGCAAGGCATAGACCTTCTGGTCATGCCTTGCCTTTTGAATGGCAAATTGTCGCCCTGGGTGGCTCGCAGCGTCGAGTGGTCCGCCGTTCGTTAGAACGGCGGAACCTAAGGGCGCAGCGTCGAGCGGTTCCGGCGTTCGGTAGAACGCCGGAACAAGTTAGTGCTCAATCCAGCAGCGTAGCGTCTCGCCAGCCAGAAGATGGCGTAGGTTCTCGGCGGCGATGTCGACCACGTTGTTAAGTGTGGCTGCCAGGTGGAACCAACCGGAGACGTGCGGCGTGATGAGCATGTTGGGTGCATCCCACAGTGGGCTTGTCTCAGGCAGCGGCTCGGGGTCGGTGACGTCGACCGCGGCGCCGGCGAGATGTCCCGACTCCAGGGCGGCAACCAAGTCGTCGGCGACCACAAGATCGCCGCGGCCGCCGTTGGCAAAGAAGGCGCCCGGTTTCATCGCGGCGAAGAACTCGGCGTTCGCCAGGCCGCGGGTCTCGGGTGTGCTGGGCATAAAGGATGCGACGATGTCGGCCTCGGCCAGGCGCTCGGGTAGGGCGTCCATGCCGTCCATGTCCTCAAACACGATGGGGTAGACGAGCGGATGGCGCTTGATGCCGCGGACGTGTGCACCCATGCTGCGGCAGAGCGTGGCGAAGTGGCCGCCGATATCGCCCGCGCCCAGCACGAGCACATTGGCATTTTTGAGCGAAGTGACCGGCCCCAAATCCTCCCAGCGATGCTCGCGCTGCAAGTCGTGATAGCCAGGCAGACGCTTCATCATGGAAAGGACCATGGCAAACATGTGCTCGCTCACGGCCTGGCCGTAGGCGCCCACCGAGCAAGACAGTTTGGCGTCGGCTGGCACGGTGCCGGCGGCCAAGTAATCGTCATAGCCCGCGGTCTGTAGTTGCAGCAGCTGGAGGTGCTCGCATGCGGTAAGCAGGGCAGGGTCTATGTTGCCCAAGATCACGTCGGCGTTGACGACTTGTTCGCGCGTGATAGCGTCGGAGCTCGTGTAGATAAAGTCCTCGCCCGGAGCGCTCGACTCAAGAATTGCGCGATGGCGGTCGTTGACGGGCAGCAAAACCAGGATGTTCACAAGCAGTCCTCTCCGCTCAGCCTACCAAAAAGGGACAGGTTTATTTTGGCAGGTTTTATCGGGCAAAACGTTCAAATAAAACGCCGGATGCAAGACGAGCGTGCCCGTCAGCATCCGGCGCATCTACGGCTACCAGCTCAGCAGCTCGTAGCCGTCCTCGGTCACCACGAGCTGTACCTCGCACTGGGCCGAATCGCTGCCGTCCTTGGTGCGCACGCACCAGCCGTCGCCCTTGCTGATCTTGATGTCGGGCGCTCCGGCGTTGACCATGGGCTCGATGGTAAAGACCATGCCCGGCACCATGATGGTGTCCACATCGGGCGCCTCGGTGGTAAAGCCCACAAACGGGTCCTCGTGGAACTCCTTACCGATGCCGTGTCCGCCGTACTCGCGCACCACGCTAAAGCCGGCGTCCTCGACGGTCTTTTGCACTGCCTCGGCCATAACGGAGAGCGGTAGCCATGGCTTGACGGCTGCCAGACCCGCCTCCACGCTGGCACGGGTGACGTCGACCAGGCGCTGGCGCTCGGCCGAGACCTCGCCGATGCAGAACATGCGGCTCGAATCACTAAAGTAACCGTCCAAGATCGTGGAGCAGTCTACGTTGATGATGTCGCCCTCGTGCAGCACGTCCGTATCGCAGGGAATGCCGTGGCAGACCACATCATTGATCGAGGTGCACACGCTCTTGGGGTAGCCCTCGTAGTTGAGGTCGGCCGGCGTGCCACCGTGCTCGACGGTGTAGTCGTAGATCATCTGGTCGATCTGGTTGGTGGTCATGCCTGCGGCGATATGCTCGCCCACATAATCGAGCACGCCCACGTTGATGGCTGCCGAGCGCTTGATGCCCTCGATATCGGCGGGAGTCTTGTAGAGCGTGCGAGGCAGAACCTCCCAGCCTTCTTCCCACAAGCGCTCGAGGCGCTCATCAAAGGCGCTATGGCATTTCTTGTATTTCTTGCCGCTGCCGCACCAGCAAGCGTCGTTGCGGCCGGGCACGGGTCCTTTGTCATACATGGCTAACTTCCTTTCATTCGCAGCTAGTATAGCCCACCCACGCGGCCATAAAAGTTGCGGTGATATAGTTCCGATTTAAGCGGTTTAACAGCACAAATAGGAACTATATCACCGCAACTGATGGGGCGGGATGGCGGGCACTAGCTGCTGCGTGGTTTTGCTAGTAGCTCACCTGGCAGGGAATACCGAGGGCGCGCACGCGCGCGGCAATGGCGTCGAGCACCTCGGGCGCTGCTTTGGCAAGGCCGGCGACTGGTGTCTCGCGCGCGACCGTGTAGATGGTCGCCTCCGTGCGGACGAAGTGCGCTCAAGCGCCGCGAGCCAGGGGGCAACGATACTCCTCGCCGGTATTGTCGATGAGCTTGCCCTGATACTCGCCGGTCAAAAACGATCGTCTGGATAATAACGTGACCGTCAAAGCTTGCGAACGTCTCGATCTGGTGTTCGACGTTGTAGGGGCCAACAGGCTGGTCGAGCAGCTGGATAAACGCCGGGTCGACGGTATCGAGCTTAAGAATGTTGTCGTCGACCATCATGAGCGCGTCGTGCACCTCGGGGCGGTCGGCGCGTGTGCCGTTGGAGAGCACGGCGATCTTGGAGTTTGGGGCAAGCTCGTCGCGCAGTGCGTACGGCGCCGGCGATGGCCCGTGGAAACTCCGGTGCGGCGGTGGGCTCGCCGTTGCCTGCGAAGGTGATTACATCGGGGAGCTCGCCCTCGGCTGCCATCTCGCGCAGCTTTGCCTCGAGCGCTTCGAGTACCACGGCAGCCGTGTTATACGGCTCATGGCAGGGGCGCTCGGCGTTGAGGCCGTCTCGCAGTAGATGCAGTCGAACGTGCAGATTTTGCCGCTGGCCGGCATCATGTTGACGCCGAGCGAGAGACCAAGGCGACGGCTGCGAACGGGCCCAAAGATGGGGCTGGCATTCAAAAACGTAGACATAGGCATATGCTCCTCAAGACAATTGTGCCTAAGCATAGCATCGGCTCCAAAGCAAGGTGTGGGCTCTTGCTTTACAAGTTTCGTTTTTTCACGTCGCTCATGATGCCGTGCCATGAAAAGCCTCGGGTCGGGTAAAGTTAATCTGTTAACAAGGTGTAAAGCAATGCGGGTCCATCCAACCGTGCTGACGTGCAACTGGATGAGCATTGATGATGGGGGCACAACATGGATTTTACGGTCGAGAATGCGGGCACCACGATTGCCTGTCGCGAATATGCCGACCCGGATGTGTCGCCTGATGCTCCTGCCTTGGTGTGCGTGCACGGCGCTTGTGTCGACGGCGCATTTTTCGACGGCATCGCTTGTGAGCTCAGTCGTAACTACCGCGTAATTGCCTACGACCGCCGCGGCTGTGGTGGCAGCAGCGATGCGGCAGACGGCAGCTATGATCTTGCCGCTCAGGCCGCCGATCTGCAAGCCGTGATCGAACACGTTGGCGCTCCGACAAATGTGCTTGCGCACAGCGCCGGTACGTTGGTGGCGCTGGAGCTTCTTCGTACCGAACCCCATCTCGTCGCCCGTGCGATTCTGCATGAGCCGGCTGTGTCGGCCGAAGGCGTCGGCATGGGCGCAGCCCCGGTTTTGCTCGATATGATTGCGGCTGGAAAGGTTTCAAGGGCGCTCCGGCTTTTCTTGGGAGCCCTCGGCGACTTGGATCCCGAGGCTCCTGGGACGACCGAAGCGGAAGCCAAACATGCCCTGCGCAATGGTCGTTGCTTCATGGCCAATGAATACGGGATTACTATGACCTGCGTTCCCGATTGGGATAGCGTTCGTGCGTCAAAAACGGTGGCCGCCGTGCTCCTGGGCGAGCTCTCGATTGGCACGCCCCGCGAGGCTGGCACGCGAGCGGCTGCCGAATATCTCGATTGCCCTCTCGTGACGATCCCGGGCGCGCATAACGGTCTGCGCGATCGCCCGGCAGCGGCTGCCCGGGCTGTCCGTGGCATCCTGGGGCTCTAACACCCGCAATGGCCAAAGCAGGCTTCACCCGCAAACGTTTCGGCCGTGTTAACAAATGTGCTCAAAACCTCACGTCTGCGACTTCAATCGCGCCGCCTGCCAACTCATAAAACTGTAACAGCATTCACGTACTTACCTGCATCGACAAGGTGTTACCCTTGTAGCATTTGGAACCCACCGCTACCATGCGAAACTATCGAAAGGGCCCCATATGCTCAATAATCACGAGGTCAATCTAACCGACGAGGAGGCTGCCGCTGAGGTCGCCCGTGTCGCGAAGACCTACCCCGTGGTGCGTTTGCTGTCGGCCGATCAGATTAAGAGCGAGCCTAACTGCTTGCTCGCCGGCGATCGCTGCCCTTGTCTGCGTCAGTCGAGTCTTGAGGCCTTGGCAGACTCCGATGAGGTGTCGGAGCAACTGCTCAATGATGGCACTGAGTACCGCGCCCGTCTACGCCCTCTGAAGGTCGAGGGCGAGCCTCACGTCCTGCTGATGGTGCGTCCGGTCGATGAGCAGGAGGCTGCAGAAGAGGACCTTGTCTACACCGACGTGCTGACGAGCGTGCGCAATCGCCGATATTACGAGGAAAAGCTTCGCAGCGCCCGCATGAATGCCGGCGTTGCGATGATCGACGTTGATGATTTTAGGGCCTTCAACGATACGTGTGGCCGTCATGCCGGCGACCTTGCGCTCGGTGCTGTGGCGACAGCCATACGCAGCGGAATTCGTTCGACTGACGAGCTTGTGCGCTATGGCTGCGACAAGTTTGTGGTTGTCATGCCCAATATTCCCTCCGATGACTTCACCCGTCGCCTGCATCAGGTGTCCGATGTCGTTCATTCCACGATTATTCCGGGCCATGAGTACGTGAGCTTGACGGCATGTGTTGGTGGCGTTCGCATTCATGGCGAGACGGTCGATGAGGGCGTTGGCCGCGCTGCTCAGTTACTGAGCCGCGCTAAGGCAAAAGCCGGTACGGTCGTGACCGATGCCGATTCCATCGAGGCCTTCCAAAGCGAAAAGCCTTTGGTGCTTATCGCCGATGACTCCGAGATGAACCGAGCCATTCTCAGCGAGATGCTCAAGGACGAGCATTGCATCCTCGAGGCCGATAACGGTCGTGCGGCGCTCGACATGGTCGACCGCTATGGCGATGAGTTGTCGCTCGTGCTGCTGGACATTGTGATGCCGGGCATAAGCGGCTTTGAGGTGCTGGCCGATCTGTCGCGCCGATCGGGTATCGATAATCTGCCTGTCATCATGATTTCGAGCGAAGATTCCGATGATGCGGTTCTGCGCGCGTACGAGCTGGGCGCCTCGGACTATATCAACCGCCCGTTTGACTCCCGTGTCGTGCGCCGCCGCGTAAGCAACACCATCCGCCTGTACGCCAAACAGCGCCGCCTGACGAACCTGCTGTCCCAACAGTACAACGAGCGCGTCAAGAACAGTCGCATGCTCATCGACATCATGGCTGGCGTCATGGAGCTTCGCAACGGCGAGAGCGGCAGGCACGTTACGAACATCGAAAAGCTGACCGAGCTGCTGCTTGGCTGTCTGGTCCAGCGTAGCGGCACGATCTTCCTCGACAATGAGGAACGCTCCACGATCGCCCTGGCTTCGGCGCTGCACGATATCGGCAAGATGTCGATTGACGATGCGATTCTCAACAAGCCCGGACGCCTTACGCCCGAGGAGTTCGAGATCATGAAGACGCATACCACGATCGGCGCCGATATGCTGCTTGAGCTGGGTAGCCATCACGCCGGCAATGCGCTTATGGAATATGCGTACCAGATTGCGCGTTGGCATCACGAGCGCTGGGACGGCAAGGGTTATCCCGATGGCCTCAAGGGCGACGATATCCCCATCGCCGCGCAGGTAGTTTCGGTGGCCGACGTGTACGATGCACTGACGAGTGTGCGCGTGTACAAGGACGCTATCCCGCACGAGGAGGCAATCCAGATGATCCTGGACGGTAAGTGCGGCACCTTTAACCCGCTGCTGCTCGATTGCCTGCTCGAGGTGCAAGACCAAATTGCCGAGACGTTGGCACGCCCCGCCGACGTCGTCGCGTTTCCCACGATTTAGTTTGACCAAAGGAGTTTTTAATCCATGATTTCCATGCGTGAGGCGTATGAGAAGATCGGCGCTAATTATGACGATGCGTGCGCTCGGCTGATGGGCGAGGAAATGCTTGCCCGCTTTGCCCTCAAGTTTTTGGATGACGAGAGCATGGACAAGCTGGAGGCTGCCATGGCGGCAGGAGACGCCAAGAGTGCGTTTATGGCAGCGCACACGCTCAAGGGCGTGAGCCAGAACCTGGGATTCGATAATCTGTACGAGCCGGCGGCCGTGGTGACCGAAGCGCTGCGCGGCGCCGATGCCGTTGACGGCGCTCGCGAGGGAATGCATGCGCTGCAGCAGCAATATGCGGCAACGATGTCGGCCCTGCGCGAGGCGGCCGAATAAGAGGCTGTGAGCCTTGATGACTATGAGAGTGGATAATCTCCCGTTTTAGGCCCGGTGGCGGCCTCAAAGTGGGAGATTATCCACTCTCGTTCGATACGTGTCCAAAAATCCACTCTCACCCCTTCTGATTAGTGAATTGCCTATGCACACTGTCGGGGCTTTCCGCATGCAATCCATATCGTTGTTCGATAAACTGTTCGAATAACGATAGAGTCGACGAGGGTGAGTGTATGTCCAACAGCGTTCAGCGTATGGCCAAGGCGGGCGAAAATATCAGGAAGCTTGGTTTTTGCATGGCAGCCGTTTTTGCAGGGATGCTCGTTGCTTTTGCCGCGTTGGTTGTTTACGTGATCTGGTATGCGGTTGCAAACGTTGCTTCTGTCGATTCTTTCGGTGTCGTGACGCTTCTCGATGGCGGGTGCATCGTTATCCCAAGCGGACTGTGCCTGGCACTCGTCGTGGGTATTTCGCTTGTCGTTTTGTGCGGGATCAGCCGTAACATCTCGCGAGGCGTCTCGCCCTTTACCAAGACGCATGTGCGGCTTATCCGTGTTCTCGCGCTTGCCTTTGCTGTTAACGCCGCGGTTTCGCTTGTTGGTGCCTATGGATCGGTCAATCTCACCATTGGCGGACTGGAGCTTTACATCGTGCCTCATTCCTTCGTTATTGAGATTTGCCAAGGCGCTACCTTTGATGCGGGGTCGTTTATCGGCGCAGTTGTCTGTCTGTTTATCTCGGCGATCTGGAGTTATGCCTCGCTGCTCCAAGAGCAGTCTGACGAGCTTGTGTAGGAGGAAACATGAGCTATCTCATCATCGAGCTTGAGACGCAGCTGCTTAAGACCGGAAAGACCAGTGCTGATCTGATTCGTGCCACGGGGCATACTCCGGCTAATATTTCAAAGCTAAGAAACGGAAAATTAAAGCTATTCGCCTTAAGACGCTTCTCGATATCTGCGATGAACTTGATTGTCAACCGGGAGATATTATTCGGCGCGTGAGCGAGAAAGAGCTTGAGGAGCTTATTGTCGAACGCGCAAAAAATGTCGTGAGGCAGATGCGGGATGGCGGAGGCAACGAGGCGTCACTTCCGACATCAGTCTTCGCTGTCGATTTGAGCGACGAGTAGCTTAAGGCAAACAACTAAAACGAAATATCAGCGTGAAGGGACCCGTGTCTAACACGGGTTCTTTCTTTTAGATTATCTTGACAAATATGAGTTATCGAAAAACAATAATAACAATGGAAAACGATAAAGGAAAGAAGGGACGATATGGGCGGTTTTGCTATCAAGCGGAACGGGAGGCCAATGAACGCATCAGCGATAAAGCTATCAAAGGTGTCAAAGCGCTATGGAAAACGGCGTGTGTTGCATGACGTTTCCTTTGAGGTGCATCAGTCTGAGCTCTGTGCCCTTGTCGGTGCAAACGGTGCGGGCAAAAGCACGCTAATTAAAATCGTCTTGGGCATCTGTGAGCCATCGTCGGGAAGCGTGGAACTCTTCGGAGGCAAGTCAAAAAGAGAGCTGAGCCTGATGCGGACGCGTGTCGGCTATGTACCAGATTCCAGTGGAGCATACCAATCTCTCAGTGCGGTTGAGAATCTTCAAATCCGATGTGCGGAATGGGGACTTGATGAGAAGCGTGAGATTCCTCGCGTTTTGAGCCTAGTCGGGCTGGATGCCGATGAGAAAAAGAGCGTGAGCAGTTTTTCTCTGGGAATGAAACGGCGGCTGGATATAGCTACAGCTTTGTTGGGTGACACTGATCTGCTTATTTTTGATGAGCCAGCAAACGGGTTGGACCCGCTGGGCATCGAGAGTATATGGGCCCTTATCGGTCGATTGAATCGAGAGCAGGGTAAGACCATGCTCATCTCTAGTCATGATTTGGATGAGCTGGCATCGGTTGCAACAAGCTGCCTGTTTCTTCATGACGGCGAACTGCTGGAAAAGGAATCGATGGACGTCATAAGGGATGAGGCGCCATCCCTAAAAGAGTATTACAGGCGCTTGATGAAGGCAGTCTCGCTATGAAGCGGGCGATCCATCCCATAAAGGCAGATATGATGCGTTTGCACAGGATATTTCCGGCGAAGTTTGGTCTTGCGCTTATGCTGGCGTTCGGCCTTCTCTTCGGCATCTTTCTAAAAAACGGAACAACGTTGCTCGCCTTTGGCTATGGCGTTTGTGGGGAGGATATTGGTTTCCTCTGGAATGCAATCGATCCTTCTGCGCCTGATGAGTCCCTTGCGCGCAGCGCTTTTGCCGGTACATCCCTGTTCGTTCCACTCATCGTTTGTTTGGTGCTTTTACAGGAGCATGGCTATAAAGAGGGGCACCGAATTTCTTCGGCAAGAGGTCTCAACCGCTTTTATGGGGCTCTAGCCCATGCATTTTCGTCTGCTTTAATAATTGGCGCAGCGTATAGCGCGCTTTGCCTTCTTCTTTTTGCAATAGCCATAATACGTGGAGGGCATAACTACTCGCACAACATACTAACTGTATTTTTGCCTGCAATGATAGTCAACGCCGTATTGGTGATATCGGTTGCGCTGGAGACGGTGACCATCTATCGGATAACGGGCAGCGCTGTATTGAGCGGGGCCGTGGTGATAGTCGGATTTGTCATGAGCTTGACGCTCTACGGAGCCTTCCTTCAGGCACCTATACCATCCTTGCGATGGATCTTCTTCCTTCCGGGGCCGTACCTTGGAGTCGGATGTGCCCTTGGGTATAGCGATATGGGGCAGCTGACGCTTCTGGGATATGGCGTGGCAGCCAGCTGTCTATCGGTATTGATTTACGCTCTCTTGAGCTTTCGCGCTGGGGGTGTGCTCAATGGCTCGTCAGATTAAAAGACTTCTCCAGTCAGAATTGAAGCATGTGAGCAAATGGGCGTACGCCTTAATCCTGGTAATTTATGCGTACATGGTGATATTGCAGCTTAATTCTTTCCCGATGTGGTTCTGTAGCCTCCGTGAGAACAGTTTCTTGGGCTTTTTCCCAGACCCGACGCTTCCGCTATCGGCGGAGGATGTCCTTCTATTTGGTAATGCAGAGGTTTTTCGTGGTCTGCTGTTCAACGTAGCCCCGTTGGCTCATGCATTGTTCTTTCCGTTCATCGCGGCTTGCATTGTACCGCGCTTTGTCAGTTCGGGCTTTATTGAGGAACCGTGGGGGTTGTCGGAGGCTCGGGGAGGGAAGCGTGTGTGCGCTATCGTTGCGCGAGCGACGCTGTCTTCTTTCGCGCTTTTGGGCGCTTTTATCCTGTCAAGCGTCGTTTTGTACTGCCTTAATTGCACGATCGTTTTGGATGCTCAACAGTATTTCAACCTGAATATATTTTGCTATCGACTTCTTCTGGCGAGTGCCGTCTGCCTTGCATATGTGGTCTCTTGCGTGATCGCTGTTTCCTATTTTGGGGCCGGCTTCGGTCCGATTGGCATGCTGCTGCTTGTCAACGTCGTAGCGATCTATATACAGCTCTGGGCCAATTCCATGCTTCCGCTTCCAGCCTCGATGCTCATGTGGATTTGCGGCGTGACCCCGTTGGGGAATGGTCAATGCATTTCGATTTTAATTGACTGTCTCATAAACGTAGCAAGCGTTGTTGCCATTTGCTTTACTGTCGACCGATTGCGGTCGAGATTTCTCTGATTGTTTGTGAGGGATAATCATACCGAGCATATCAAATACAGGGGGGCGGGCACCGTAGCTGGTGTCCGCCCCCTGGCTTAGGAGGCTTTAAGCTGAGTGGTTCGCGAGCTAGCGGGCCTGCTTTACCTTGGCCGCTGCTTCGACAAACGACTTCCACAGGTTAAAGTCGGTCTCGAGCGTCTTCCACGTGTACTCGGGATGCCATTGCACGCCCAAGCAGAATGGCTGGCCTTCGACCTCGATGCACTCGGGAACGCCGTCGGTTGCCTTGGCGACCAAACGCGTGCTCTTACCCAGATGATCGACGCAGCAGTGGTGTGCGGAGTTGGTCTGGATCAGCCTGTGCCCGCCAAGCGCGCGCTCCAGCAGCGAGCCCGGCACGACCTCGACGGGATGCACGGGGTCGTTGAGCACGTGGGTATGGCGCCACTGCGTGCGGCCCTCGCGAGCGCCCAGGCTCGGCACGTCCATGCACAGGGTGCCGCCAGTGGCGACATTGAGCAATTGCGTGCCACGGCAGGTGGTAAAGAGCGGCTTTTTGGCGCGGAGCACCTCGCCGACCAGCTTAAACTCAAAGCTATCGCGGATCTCGCAGCAGAGGGTGGGGTCGTAGGGTCGTTCATCGCCCCAGCGTTTGGGGTTGACATCCGGGCCGCCGGGAATAGCGATACCGTCGGCGATATCGACGTAATGGCGGATGACCTCAATGTCCTCGGTGATGGACATCTGCAGCGGCAGGCCGCCGGCGGCAAGGATGGCATCGACAAAGACACTTGCGATTTCCTCGTTGGGGGAGAGCGTCTCGCTTAAAAACGGCTTCGCCTCTTCCCAGCGCGGCGCGACGAGGATGAGCGGGCGGTCGGCGGGATCGACGTCGACGTGCGGGGTGTATGACGATGAAGTGCGAGTTCCGATCATAGGTGTTGCTTTCGAGTTTGGATGGTCATGGCGAGCGAACATGGCAATTGGGTTAGTGGCCCTTGATGGAGTTGAGGAAGTCCTGGGCGCGTTTGGTCTGGGGATGGTCGAAGAACTCGTCGGGCGTGCCGGTTTCCACGATCTGGCCATCGGCCATAAACACGACACGGTCGGCCACGCGACGGGCAAAGTTCATCTCGTGCGTGATGACGATCATCGTCATGCCCTGCTGGGCCAGACGGACCATGACCTCGAGCACCTCGTTGATCATCTCGGGATCAAGAGCGCTCGTGGGCTCGTCGAAGAGCATGGCCTTGGGTTGCATGGCAAGCGAGCGGGCAATGGCTACACGCTGTTGCTGGCCGCCCGAGAGCTGTGCGGGCACCTTATCGGCCTGCTCGGCGACGCCTACGCGGCCTAGCAGGTCCATGGCGCGCTCGCGGGCCTCATCCTTGGAGACGCCCAGCACGTCGACCGGTCCCAGCATGACGTTCTGTAGCACGGTCATATGTGCAAACAGGTTGAACTGCTGAAACACCATGCCCAGCTCGGCGCGCATGCGGGCAAGATCCTTGCCTTCCTGCGGCAGAGGCTCGCCCTCGATGAGAATCTCGCCCGAGTCGATGGTTTCCAGGCGGTTGATGGTTCGGCACATGGTCGACTTGCCCGAGCCCGAGGGGCCGATCACGACGACGACTTCGCCGCGGTCGACCGAGAGATTGATGTCGTTGAGGACGTGCAGATCGCCATAGTGCTTATCGACGTGCTTGAGCTCAATCAGCGGCTGATTGCCGGTAGAAGAAGTGCTCTGTGCCATGGTGCTCGGCTCCTTATGACTCGAAATGGTAAATCGTTAGCGAATGATGGTCGCGCCGGTCTTGTGCGAGACGTAGACGGCGGCCTTGTTGATCGCGACGTTGATGAGGATGTAGATGACCGCGATAACCAGGTAGACCGACACGAGCGCGTCGTAGTTGGTAATGAGCACGCGGGCGTTTTGCATGAGGTCGGGGTAGCTCACTACATAGGCGACGGTGGTGTCTTTGACGACGACCACAAGCTGCGAGATCAACGACGGAATGATAAACCGAATGGCTTGCGGCAGCACGATTTTAAAGGTGATTTTAGCCTTGGAGAGACCGAGTGCCTGAGCGGCCTCGACCTGGCCGCGCGGTACGGCGTTGACGCCGGCGCGGAAGATCTCGGCCAGTACGCCGGCCGCAGCGAGCGCGACGGGAAGTGTGAGCATCCAAAACGACGGCAGCGCGATCTTGTACTGGGGCAACACCAAAAAGAAGAAGTAGATGAACAGGAGGCTCGGCACGCCACGGAAGAAATCGGTGAGCACGCGGCAGACCAGCTGCAGCGGCTTAATGTCGCTGGTGCGGCCGAGCATGAGGGCCAGACCCAGTACCAGCGCGATAGCGCCGGCGGTGAGCGCGACCTTTACCGTGCCCTCAAAACCGGCAAGTAAGAACTTCCAGGTAGTGAGGTGCGTAAAGAAATACCAATAGTGGACCGAAAGCTGACCGGTCACATAAAAGCGCTGCAGCACGAGGACAACGAGCGCGGCGACGGCAACAAGCGAGATGGCGGTGCCGATGCGAATCTTGGCGCGCATCTTGGGGCCGGGAGCCTCGTAGAGCGCATCGCGCATGGTAAGTGCAGGGGAGGAATGTTTGCTCATCGGAGGATCCTCACCTTCTTATCGATATAGTTGCCAATGTGGCTCACCACAAAGGCCGTGCCCAGGTAGCCGAGTGCCGAGATAAAGAACGCGGCGACGCCGCCGAGCGAGCGCGTGTTGATGTAGCTCACCACGCCGGTGAGCTCCTGCGGTTTAAGCGGTACCTGACTGCCGAGCGCAGTGGTGAGCATGACCGCGATAAAGAGGTTGGTCATGGGCAACACGCTCGAGCGCAGCGCCTGCGGAATCACGATCTTGGCGAGGATGCGGCTGAAGCTCATGCCCAGCGAGCGGGCGGCTTCCACCTGGCCGACACCGACGGTGTTGATGCCGCTCATAAAGTTCTCGGAGCCAAAGGCAGAACCCAAGAGCACTGTGGCGACGATGACGCAGGTGCGGTAGGGCAGGACGACCTTGAGCGGCGGCAGCGCATAGACGACGATGATGAGTAGCGCGATGCCGGGGATGTTACGGAAGACCTGAACATACAGGTCGCCAAAGACGCGCAGCGGCTTGAGCGGCGACACGCGCATCACGGTGACGGCGACGGCCAGCACCATGGCGATGGCAAACGACTCAAGCGTCATGCCCCAGGTTGCTAGCAGCGCGTCGATATAGTTCTGGCCATAGAGCGACCAGAGCTCGGAGAGACTCATGCGGACCTCCCGCCGGTAAGGAAAGGGGCTCCCGTGTGTACGGAAGCCCCGACAACTCAGTGAGGAAACAGTTTACCGCAATAAAGCGCATCATGCGTTTCCGTATGGTTTCGTTGCGGTCGTTACCAGGCTCGCTGCCTAGGCGCCGATCTCGGGCAGCTCGGGAACATTGGTGTCGCCCGTACGGTCACCGATGCAGATCTGCCACAGCTCGGTCCAGGTGCCGTCGTCCTCGATCTTCTTAAGGAAGTCGTTGACAAAGGCGACGCCGTCGGAATCGAGCGGCAGGCCGATACCATAGGGCTCCTTGCTGCCGAAGGGCTTGCCGGCGATCTTGTACTTACCGGGCTCGCGGACCAGGGCGCTCTGCTGCATGTTGTTATCGATGACGTAGGCATCAACACGGCCCTGCTGGAGTGCCTGGCGGGCCTCCTCGTCGGTCTTGAACTCCTGCTGGCTGGCCTTGGGGGCGAACTCCTCCAGGATGGCGGGGCCGTTGGAGCCGGACTGGACGGCGACGTTCTTGTCGGCCAGGTCGTCGACGCTCTTGATGTTGTCGTTATCGGCGAGCACCAGGATGGCCTGCTGCGTGTAGTAATAGGGACCGGCAAAGGAGACGAGCTTCTTGCGCTCGTCAGTGATGGTGTAGGTGGCAAAGACGGCGTCGACCTGGCCGTTCTGCAGGACGGACTCGCGCGTGTCCGAGGTCACCTGCGTGATCTCGACCTTGTTCTCGCCCAGAATGTAGTTGGACAGGAGCTGTGCGATACCGGCATCGAAGCCGCGGGTCTGACCGTCTTTCTCGTTGAGGAGGGAGAAGAGCGTGGAGGTCTGAACGCCACCGATCTTAAAGACGCCGGCGTCCTTGACGGCCGTGGCCCAGGTGCTGGCGGCGATGGCATCGTCATCGGCCTTGGGGCCGTTGTCGACGAGCTTGTCGAATGCCTTGGCGTCGAGCGTGGTGGAAGCCTCGGTATCCTCGGAGCTCTTGGAGGAGGCGGCGGAGCCCTTGTCGGCCTCGGCGCTGGTGTCAGAGCAGCCGGCAAGACCAAGGCCGGCGACGGTTGCGAAGGTGGCGGCGACAAAGCCGCGGCGGTCGAGAACGACCTGCTGGGAGAGGTTCTTGCTCATGGTAGAACACCTTTCTCAATAAAATCCCTAGCGGTTGAGTAGAGTTATACCCTATCCCGCTCAGACGGGTCAACACGAAATAACTCAGAAACATACTTACCTTATGGGTAATTCTTCCTACCAAAAAGGGACAGGTTTATTTTGGCAGGTTTTATCTGGGCAAACGTCAGTTATTACAGCTGAGAAAGCGCTTTGCGGACGGCGTGGTCGCTCGCAGCGGTCGCTATAATGGCGGCAACGCGACGCATATATAAGTAAGGAGATCGCGTATGAACGGTTATTCGTTTTTCGCGCCGACCATGACCTAAAACCGCCACAAAGGGGACAGGCACCTTTGTGGCGGTTCTTGCAGATGTAGCTGCCTGCCTCGCTGTTTTGTCTCGATCTGTAACATCTGCAGCCATTTTTGCCGAGTAACTGTTACAGATTGAGATTTTCTCTTCAGGGGAATTCGAATGTCTCGATCTGTAACAGTTAGACGGCCAAAAGGTCTCTATCTGTTACAGATTGAGACAAAGGTCAGGGGCAAAGACGGTTTGTCTCAATCTGTAACAGGTAGACGAGAATTCGGGCCATAGATGTTACAGATTGAGATAATCGCGTCGCGAAAATAAAAACCTCCGCAGGGGTGCTTCCCTTGCGGAGGTTTTTTACTCATTGAGTAGCCTTATAGCTTCGGCGGCCATGTTCTCGACCGTCATGCCGTTCTGAGCGAGCAGCTCGTTGGGGTTGTAGCGGTCGGGGAAGCCCTTGGCGATGCCGAAGGTGCGCGTGCGCAGCGGTGTGCAGGCCAGGTAGCACGCCACGCGCTCGCCCCAGCCGCCGTCCAAGATGCCGTCCTCGAGGGTGACGACAACGCGATGCTCGGCGGCGAGGCTGTCGAGGAACTCGCGGTCGAGCTCAGTTGCATAGCGCGGGTTGACGAGCGTGGCCTCGATGCCGTACTCGGCAGCCAAGCGGTTTGCCACGCGCTCGCCCAGCTCAAAGAAATCGCCGAGCGCGAGCACGGCCACGTCGCGACCCTGGCGCACCACGTTGTAACGAACGGCGCCGTAATCGGCGTCCTCGGCAGGCGCCAAGTCGGGGCGGCTTACCAAGCCAATGCCCGGCACGCGAATCGCCACGGGATGCTCGCGGTGATCGAGCGACCAGCTCAGCATGGACAGATATTCCTCCATGCAGGCCGGCGCCAAGTAGTGCATGTTGGGAAGACCGCCCAGCATGGAAATATCAAAGAACGAAAGATGCGTCTCGGATGTGGTGCCAAAGATCGACGCGCCAAATACCAGGATGGTCGCCGGGGCGTCGTTGAGGCACAGGTCGTGCCACAGTTCGTCGTAGGCACGCTGCAAGAACGTACCGTACACGCCAAAGACCGGCTTGGCACCCGAGCGGGCGAGCGCGGTGGCAAAGGTGACGGCGTGCTCTTCGGCAATGCCCACGTCGACAAACTGCTTGCCTGCCGCGGCGCGAAGCTCGGGCGTAAAGCCCATGATGTAGGGCGTGGCGGCCGTGATGCCCACAACCTGCGGATCGCGCTCTATGGCAGCGCTCAGGGCCTCGCCCGTAATGTCGGCATAGGTGCGCGGTGCGGGCTCGCTCGGATGACCCGGGCAGAGTTTGCGCCCAGTTGCCATGTCAAACGGACCCACGTGGTGCCAGCGCTCGGGGTCGCTCTGGGCTGGTTCAAAGCCCTTGCCCTTTGCGGTGGAGACGTGCAGCACGATGGGATGATCGATATCGCGCAGTTCCTGCAGCGCGTCGACGAGGGCCAATACATCGTTACCGGTGTCCAGATAGCGGTAGTCGAGCCCCATCGCGCGGAAAACGTTGCGCTCACAGGTGCCGTTGCTGGCGCGTAGCTCGGCCAGATTGCGATACAGGCCGCCATGGTTCTCGGCAATGGACTGGTCGTTATCGTTGACGATGATGATCAGGTTGCTGTCGAGATCGGCGGCATTGTTAAAGCCCTCAAACGCCAGGCCGCCCGAAAGCGAGCCGTCGCCAATGATGGTGATGACGTTGTACGCATCGCCCGCCAGGTCGCGCGCGTGTGCGAGGCCGCAGCCCAAGCTCACCGAGGTCGAGGTGTGGCCCATGGCGAACAGGTCATGTTCGGACTCGTCGGGATTGGCAAAGCCAGAGGCCTCGCCGTAGCGTGCCGGGTCGATATAGGTATACGCGCGCCCAGTCAGCGCCTTGTGGGCGTAGGTCTGGTGCGAAACGTCAAAGACAATTTTGTCGATGGGGGAGTTAAACACGCGATGGAGCGCGACCGTAAGCTCGACGACGCCCAGGTTGGGGGCAACGTGTCCGCCGACAGCAGCGGAGCTTTCGAGGATTGCCTGGCGGATCTCGCCGCAGAGCAGCGGAAGCTCGGCGCGGTCGAGAGCCTTGACGTCCTCGGGCGTTGTCGTTTGCGTAAGCAGCATCGTTGTGGGTTACTCCATGCGAATCGAGCGCCGGCGCTCCCTCGGCCGGCACAATTGCACAAGACAGTCTCGCACATTTTGGCGTTTGATATGTGACGGCGGCGCGGTAATTCGCCAACTGGCGGGGCAAAACGTTTTGCCCGATGCCATACTGATAAGTTCCATGGTGATTTTATTCATTGCGTGCAGGCTGTGGCTTGCCGTCGAGAGCCGCTGGAAGGAGGCCGCATGTCCGAAACCGTTCGTGCCGAGAGCATCGCGCGCGAGGTCGACGATGCCGCCCGTCAGCTGGCCCATGCGGGCCGTTTGGACCTGACGCGCGAGTTTATCCAGCATGGCGATGTGACGGTGTATACGCATGTGACCTCGGTGGCGCGGACAAGCCTGTCCGTTGCCGAACGCTTGGGCCGTGCTGGCATTTCGGTCGACCGCGCCTCGCTGCTGCGCGGCGCCCTGTTACACGATTACTTTCTCTACGATTGGCACGATCCCGATCCGAGCCATCGACTGCATGGATTTCGGCATCCGTATTTTGCCCTGGCACGTGCGGAGGAGGATTTTGAGCTGACGTCGCGCGAGCGGAATATTATCGTGCGGCATATGTTTCCGCTGGTGCCGGTGCCGCCGACGTGTCGTGAGGCATGGATTGTGTGTTTGGCAGACAAATGGTGCGCGCTGCGCGAGACGGTCACCGGTCGTCTGCGGCGCAAGGACGAGCCGGACGATGGCGTGAGCAGCGAATCGAGCGAAAAGAGGAGAGGGTAGACGGTGGGGACCGCGATCGACATGGCATTTGACGGCGCGACGCTTGCCGCCTGTCCGCTTTCGGCACTAGTGCTCTCGTTTGCCTTCTACGGGTTTTGCGGCTGGGTATGGGAGTCGACGGTCTGCGCCATGCTCAATCACGGACGATTTGCCAACAGTGGCTTTTTGCTGGGGCCGTGTTGCCCTATCTATGGTGTGGGCGGTATAGCCTGCTGGCTTTTGCTGCGCGGGATTCCGGATGCCTCGAGCCAGTTTGTTGCCGCGGCGCTCGTATGCAGCGTGATTGAGTACAGCGTCGGCGCGCTGTTGGAAAAAACCACGGGCGCTCGCTTTTGGGACTATTCGCACCTGCCGTTTAACCTGCACGGACGCATCTGTCTGTACTGGGCATGCGCGTTTGGCTTGGGTGCGTTGTGCATTTGTCGTTTAGTGGAGCCGGCATTGCTGGGGCTGCTTGGCCATCTGCCGGTGCTGATTGTGCGGCTGTCCGCCTTTATCGTCGCGGTCGCGATGATGGTCGACGCGGTGTGCTCGTTGGCGAGCTGGCGCCGCCTGTCCGATCAGCTTGAGCGTGTGCGCGCCGACCTTGCTGACCGCATCAATGAGTCGCTTGCCGATGCCTCCGACTCCATGCTCGAACGTATTCCCGATTCGACGATTGACTCGGTGGCGCAGACGCATATCCGTAGCCGTGCCGTTAACGCGTGGCTGGCCGAGCTGGGCGACGCGGCGCTCGATGCCCTGCGCGAGAAGGCTTCGATGCCGACGTTTATTTCGGATGGTGCTCGCGGCCTGGCGCTCGCTGCCCGTCGCGTGGCCGATGCCGCACCGAGCATGCCGCGTCCGTCGCTCGGTCGTCGCCTTGCCGGCAAGCGCATGAGCCGCCCGGTACCGAGCGTGTCACTCAGCCGCCGCGACCTACGCTTCTTTAACGCCTTCCCGCGTCTGCGCATCAATCGTTACGAGGGCGTCATCCGAGCTACCGACCTCCGCGACCGAGCCCGCGAGCTGTTCCGGCGCTAGCTGGGACGGGCGCGCTCACGGCTCCCTTGCTTGCGTATTTCCCGTTGGTTTCGCGTCCGTTGCCGCTCCGTTTCCAAGATTACGGCACCGTTGGAGATGGCACGATCTGGGTCGAGCCGGTCGAAGAAGTCATCCGCATCCGCACCGGCGAGCACGGCCCCGCCGCGGTGTAGGACAATCTTTCGCCTGACGGGCGTGCCTCTCTTGGGGCACGCCCGTTCTCGTCTACAATATCGTGCAGACGAAGGAGAGGCACGCTCATGATCAAGATGTTCGCGAGTGATTTAGACGGAACGCTGCTGAACGCACTGCATGAGGCGGATGGGACCATCCGCCGTGCCATCCGCGAGCTGACCGGGGCTGGCTTGCATGTGGTTCCCGCGACTGGACGCTCGACGTTGCCGATCGGCGAGCATGGCTTTACGGGCCTGGCGCTTGACGCCTGCTGCTCCAATGGGTCCATCGTGCGCGACAGCCATGGTGAGGTGCTCAAGACCTGGACCATCGATCCGCAAGTCACTGAGGAACTGCTCAAGGCGTTTCCGGACATTTGCTTTGATTGCTCCACGCCCGATGGCATGTACTCGAGCGGTTCGTTCGAGATGCATCAGGCGGGCTTTAAAAAAGACAGTCCTATCAAGCGCATCGTGATGCGTGGCATGCGTGCGCGTGGCGGGTATCACGAGGAACAGTATTTCGACCAGTCGATTGGTGACATCCTGCGCCACGATGTGTGCAAGATCAACTGCCGTGTGACCTCGCCCGAGTTGGAGCGTGACCTTAAGGCATATCTTGCCGAGCGCTCGGACCATGTGGTCAACGCGCCGTTCGATCCGGTGATGTTCGAGATCACGGACGTGGCATGCAACAAGGGCGAGAGCGTGGCCTGGCTGGCGGGCTACTACGGTATTGCCGAGGACGAGGTCGCGGTCTATGGAGACGGCGGCAACGACATCGCCATGCTCAAGCGTTTCCGCCACAGCTACGCGACCAAAAACGGCAGCGATGCAGCCAAGGTCGCCGCGAGCGCAACTATCGGCAGCTGCATGGTCCACGCCGTCCCCAAACACATGCTCGCCACCATGCGCACGCAGAACTCCCGCACCATCATCGAATAATGTGACAAAGGGACTGTCCCTTTGTCACATGGGAGATACCGGCTTTTGGCGTATAGGACTATTACGCTTTCGCCACCAACAAATTTCGAGTTATTCGGCCTGTCGGAGGACGTTAAATGGCTAAAGATGCCCTCTCGGGAACATTCATGCCTCTAATGGTGTTTGATTCGGTGACGTAAGTGCGCAAATGGGCATGTATACGCTCAAATAAGGACAAAAACCCTCAGATAATCCCGGCGGTGCATTTATACAGAACCAGTAGCGTGGCCGAATAACTCGAAAAATGTAGGTGGCAGTTCGGCGACAAGCTCGGGTATGGCAAAGGAACTGTTCCTTCGCCATACCCGAGCTCCGATCTTCTGAAATACGAACAAACATTCGCATATCTAACTGCGCTTTGATAGAATCGGTATCGTTGACGGCAGTTCCATGTGCCGGGCAGCGCCCTCCATCTGATGGGAGGTGATGCCCATGACCGATCTGATTGATTTCGTGAAGCTCCTGACCGCTTTGGTCTCGCTCCTCACGACGCTTATCGGACTTTCCGAGGCACTCAAGCAACGTTCGAAGCAACGTAAGAGGGGTCGCCGCCGTTAAGACGTTGACCCCCTAAAACAAGCAACGGCGCTGCCCAGCTTTCCAGAACTTGGGCTGCCGTCGACACTATTCTACCCACGAATGACATTTTGGACAATCGACTAATGCCGCTTCTAAAAGCTGAGCGCAACCTAATGTGACAAAGGGACAGTCCCTTTGCCACAATCTAAATATTGCCTTTACGTGTTGATACACACGGTGTGCAATAATACTCGCACTGTGCAATAGCGCACAGGTTGAGTAACAAGGAGGACGTTTGTCCCAGCTCGAGAAATGTGATCGCCGGTCCCTTCGCTCGCAGCGCGCCCTTCGCCAGGCGCTTGCCAGCGAGCTTGCCGAAAGCGGCGACCTTTCACGCATTAACGTCGCGTCGCTCACCGAGCGCGCCGGTCTTACACGCCGCACGTTCTATTCGCACTACCGCGATATCCCCGACTTTATCAGCCAGATCGAGGACGGCCTGCTTGCCGAGATTCGCGAGCGGGTGGAGCTTATCACCGCAGCTCAATTACCCGATCTTTACCGCAATATCGACGAGCTCGAGCCGGCACCCGGTTCGGTTGAGCTGCTGCGCTATCTTGCGGCTAATCGCGACCTTATCGGGGCTCTGCTGGGCCCGGGCGGCGACCCCGCCTTTATTAAAAAGATTATCGACACCGCGCGTGAGGCTGTGGTGCCGCGTGCACAGACGGGCATTTTGGGCTTGGCGCTGGGCACCTTCTTTGACTACTACGTCACCTATGTCGTAAGTGCCGAGGTCGGCATGATCCAACGTTGGTTTGAGCGTGACCTTTCCGAATCGCCCGATACCATGGCGCGCATTATGACGGTTATCGCCTTTGTGCGCCCCGGCGACCTGTATGGCCAACCCATCGATATCAACGTGCCGGAATACGGCATGAAGCTATTGAATCTGCAGCTCGAGGATGCGGTCGACACCACCGCAACCGTCGAGTCCAACAACTAAGAGGAGAGACAGATGAGCAAACTCGTCGAGGGCATTAAGGACCGTGTGGTTGCTGCCGCACGCGAGGCCGCGCCCGCCGTGGTGGACGCCGCGCAGAAGGCCGCGACTGCCGCTGCCGAGAAGGTCGCCGAGGCAGTTGCCGATGCCAAGAACGCGGCAGGGGAGACGTCCATCGCCAGTGAGCCCGCCGCCGCTGAGCCCGTAGCCGCCGCCCACGCCCCCGAAGGCGCGATCTTCAACCCCGAAAACGCTCGTGGCAACCTGCACCTGGGCATCGACGTGGGCTCCACCACCGTTAAGCTCGCCGTGCTCAACGACGATAACCAGATCGTCTACGCCAAGTACCAGCGCCACCACACCGACGTCCGTGCCTGCGCCCGCGACCTGTTCGAGGGCGCTGCTACCGTGCTGCCGACGGCCCAGATGACCTGCGCCATCACCGGCTCGGGCGGCCTGCTGCTGTCCCAGTGGCTCGACCTGGAGTTTGTCCAGGAGGTCATCGCCAGTAAGCGCGCCGTCGAGACCCTTATCCCGGCCACCGACGTCGCCATCGAGTTGGGTGGCGAAGACGCCAAGATCATCTACTTCGACAACGGCATCGAGCAGCGCATGAACGGCACCTGCGCTGGCGGTACGGGCGCGTTCATCGACCAGATGGCAACCCTGCTGCACACCGACGCCAGCGGCCTCAATGAGCTCGCGGCCAACGCCACCACCATCTATCCCATCGCCAGCCGCTGCGGCGTTTTTGCCAAGACCGACGTGCAGCCGCTGCTCAACGAGGGCGCCCGCCCCGAGGACGTGGCCGCCTCCATCTTCCAGGCTGTCGTGACCCAGACCATCTCGGGCCTGGCGTGCGGCCGTCCCATCCGCGGCAACGTCGCCTTCCTGGGCGGCCCGCTGCAGTATCTCTCCGAGCTGCGCCACCGCTTCTACCTCACGCTCAATCTGGACGAGGAGCACCGTATCGTGCCCCAAAACGCCCACCTGTTTGTGGCGAGCGGCGCCGCCATGGCGCATGAGTCCAACAAGCTCAGCACGTTCCCGCAGCTCATCGAGGCCATCGACAGCCTGGGCGACACGCAGGGCGCCGAGGTTGAGCGCCTGGATCCGCTCTTTGCCACTGACGAGGACTTTGCCGAGTTCAAAACCCGCCACGACCAGGAAGTCGTCCCCAAGGGCAAGCTCGACGGCTACACCGGCCGCGTGTTCATCGGTATCGACGCCGGCTCCACCACCATGAAAGCCGCGCTCGTGGGCGAGGACGGTCAGCTGCTGCACACCTGGTACGGCAACAACAACGGCGACATCCTAGGCACGGCCAAGGTCATCATGGCCGATTTCTACAACCACATCCCCGCGGGCTGCACCATCGGCCACGTGACCACCACGGGCTACGGTGAGGCGCTGCTCATCGAGGCCCTCAAGGCCGACTCCGGCGAGATCGAGACCGTTGCGCACCTGCGCGGCGCCAAGGCATTCCTGCCCGGCGTCGAGTTCATTCTGGACATCGGCGGCCAGGACATGAAGTGCTTGCGCGTCAAGGACGGCGTCATCGAGCACATCATGCTCAACGAGGCCTGCTCGTCGGGTTGCGGTAGCTTTATCGAGAGCTTTGCCGTGTCTATGAACATGGACGTGCGCGCGTTCGCCGACGCCGCCATCCATGCCAAGGCCCCCGTCGACCTGGGCAGTCGCTGCACGGTCTTTATGAACTCGCGCGTCAAGCAGGCGCAAAAGGAAGGCGCCACGGTGGGCGACATCGCGGCCGGCCTGTCCTATTCCGTCATCAAGAATGCCCTGTTCAAGGTCATTAAGCTGCGCGACCCCAAGGAGATCGGCAACCAGGTAATCGTCCAGGGCGGCACCTTTATGTCCGATGCCACGCTACGCGCGTTTGAGCAGCTCACCGGCGTTCACGCCGTGCGTCCCGACATCGCCGGCTGCATGGGCGCCTATGGCGCGGCCCTGCTCGCTCGCGATCGCGCCGGCGCCGATGGCACCTCGACCATCCTCTCGGCTGAGGACATCGCGCACCTCACCGTGACGCTAAAAGCATGTCCGCTGCGGCCGTTGCTCCAACAACTGCCAGCTCACCGTCAACGACTTTGGCGGCGGCAGGCGCTTTATCACCGGCAACCGCTGCGAGAAGGGCGCCGGCCACAAAAAGCAAAAGACCGAGGCCCCAACCTCTTCAAAAAGAAAAACGAGCTGCTCTTTAACCGCGAGATTCTGAGCCCCGACGAGGCCCCGCGCGGCACCGTCGGCATCCCGCGCGCACTCAACATGTATGAGAACTACCCCTTCTGGCATGCGTTCTTTACGCGCTTGGGCTTTAGCGTGCAGCTGTCCGACCAGTCGAGCAAGAAGACCTACCAGGCGGGCATCGAGTCCATGCCGTCCGAGAGTGTGTGCTACCCGGCAAAAATGAGCCACGGCCACGTGATGAATCTCATCGACCGTGACGTCGACTTCATTTGGATGCCGTGCGTGCGCTGGGAGCGCAAGGAGGATCCGACGGCTGGCAACTGCTACAACTGCCCCATCGTCATGAGCTACCCCACGGCGTTGGCGCTCAACATCGACGAGATCCGCGAGCAGAACATTGAGTTCCTGTATCCGTTTGTGCCGTATCACGACAAGACCGAGCTCAAGCGCCGCCTGTACCAGGTGCTCGCCGTCGATCGCGTGGCCGATGCTGAGGCCGGTCGCGGTCGCGTGCGCGGTCCTAAAATCACGCGCTCCGAGGTCGATGCCGCCGTCAACGCCGCCTTTGAGGCCGATGCGCGTTTCCACGAGGACATTCAGACCATGGGCGAGGAGGCTCTTAAGTGGGTCGAGGACCACGGCGGTCACGGCATTGTGCTCGCCGGCCGTCCCTACCATAACGACCCCGAGATCAACCACGCCTTGCCCGAGCTTATCTCGAGCTTTGGCTTTGCGGTCTTTACCGAGGATTCGCTCGCGCATCTCGTGAAGCCCGAGCGCCCCATCCGCGTCGTCGACCAGTGGATGTACCACAGCCGCCTGTACGCCGTCGCCCGTTTTGTGACGATGCGCAACGACCTGGACCTGATCCAGCTCAACTCCTTCGGCTGCGGCTTGGACGCCCTGACCACCGACCAGGTGCAGGAAATCCTTGAGGCCAGCGGCAAGATCTACACCGTGCTCAAGATCGACGAGGTGTCCAACCTCGGGCGCCGCGCGCATCCGCATTCGCTCGCTCATGGCCGCGCTCAAGGACCAGGAGGCCGAGCGCTTGGCCGAGGCCACGGCAGCGGGCGAGGTCTTTGAGCAGGGCGACGCCGCGCCGGTGGCACCCTCCACGGATGCCCCCGCGTTCGCGAGCCACAAGTACACGTTCGAGGCACAGCGCGAGAGCGCCTCGACCGCATGGCCCAAGGTGCCCTTTACCGAGCAGATGCGCGAGGAGGGCTACACCATCCTGTGCCCGCAGATGGCGCCGATCCACTTTGACCTGGTCAAAGAGGTGTTTCGTGGTGCCGGCTACAACTTGGAGCTGCTGCCCTCGACCGACCACGACGCCGTCGAGGCCGGCCTGCGCTATGTGAACAATGACATTTGCTATCCGTCCATTTTGGTGACCGGCCAGATTATGGAGGCCATCGAGAGCGGTCGGTACGACCTGTCCAAGACGGCCGTGGTTATCAGCCAGACCGGCGGCGGCTGCCGTGCCACCAACTACATCGCACTCATCCGCAAGGCCCTGCGCGAGAGCGGCCACCCCGAGATCCCGGTGATCTCGCTTTCGGCCGTGGCGCTGGGCGAGGACAACCCCGGCTTTAAGATTACGCCGGCGCTGCTTAAGCAGGCAGTCTACGCGGTGCTCTTTGGCGACGTGATGATGCAGATGCTCTACCGCTGCCGTCCGTACGAGGCCACGCCCGGTGCGGCGAACGCACTCTACGAGGAGTACATGGCGCGCGCCCGCAAGCTGGCGCCCAAGTTCAACCGCCACAACTACACCAAGCTGTGCCGCGAGGCTATCCGCGCGTTCGACGCCATGCCGCTCGTGGGCGAGGGTACTAAGCCGCGCGTGGGCGTGGTCGGTGAGATTCTGGTCAAGTTCCACCCCACGGCCAACAACCACGTGGTCGACGTTATCGAGCGCGAGGGCTGCGAGGCCGTGGTGCCGGGCCTGCTCGACTTCTTCCTGTACTCCATGAGCAATGCCGAGCTGCAGAAGGACGAGCTGGGAAGCTCTGCTACCACGCGCGCGGGCATGCAAGCGCTTATTAAGCTCGTGGACTGGATGCGCACGCCGGTGGAGGAGCTGCTCGAAAAGTCCCGCCGCTTTGAGGTACCCGAGCGCATCGGCACCATGGCGGACAAGGCCCGCACGGTGCTTTCGGTGTGCAACAACATGGGCGAGGGCTGGTTGCTCACGGCCGAGATGCTCGACCTGATCGACCACGGTGCGCCCAACATCATCTGCACGCAGCCCTTCGCGTGCCTGCCCAATCACGTGGTGGGCAAGGCCGTGATCAAGGAGCTGCGCCGTCAGCATCCCGAGAGCAACATCGTCGCGGTGGACTACGACCCCGGTGCGTCCGAGGTCAACCAGCTCAACCGCATTAAGCTCATGATCAGCGTGGCCAAGGAAAACATGCGCGCCGGTAAGGGCTTTAAGCTCGAGAAGGTGGCGCCGCTCGCGATGGACGAGGTCACCGGCCAGATGCGTGCCCATGATGGCTGCGTGAGCTGCGGGCCGGCCAGCGAGGAGGCCGTTGCATCGGTCGCCAAGCGTCTGGGACGCGGCATTAAGAAGTAATTGGCCTACTTCGAGCCGGATGTAAGACAAACGGGTGGTAGCCGTACCGGCCACCACCCGTTTTTGCTGGACATATGTTGCGTAAATGGCCTTGCCGACGCCTTTCGTGGACTCGGATTTCGGAAGTGGGGCACAGTTTTGTGGGTGGTGAGTGGGCCACTGATTTGCCAAGAGTCTGCCGGCCCTTGTTGTTTTCTCTCGGAATACTACAAAAAACTCGGGGCTGGCCCACGCTTCCGTTCTGGCGGAATGCGATGCTGTTTTGCATAGAATTAGTACGCCCCGCCATGTTCAGCCGTAAAGGTCTCCTTCTTCAGCGCTTTTTAAACAGCGGGATAGCTGGCGTGCCTCAAGTTGAATGCAGCTTATCGCGTGATGAGTTTGCGCTTGGACATCGTTTGAATTTGAAGCGCAGTAAAAAGGGATTGATAATCTATCTTGTTTGCCTAGGCAAACGATTTTTGCTGGATAGCCTATCTTGATTTGAGACGTTTGCGAGGCTATGGTCAAAATAACCCCATGCTTACGAATGAGAAAATCGGACAAATTGTGCTGGTCTGCTAAGTTAATACTCTCGTAGCGGGGGAAAAGGCCCAGATGGTTAAATGCTGAGTCTATTCTTTTTCGACAATATCGAATGTCACAGGTGTTTGCAATTGGATATTGAGCCACCGCGTTTAGATTCGCTGCTGCGTGACTAGCTAATGGGTGATTGCTTTCAACGAGGAGGTTGACTTCGGCGTTCAATAAAAAATGCGATTCAAAAAGATTGGTGTCTACTTGCCCAGCGACAATCGCAATGTCGATTTGTCCGTCAAGTAGAAGGGATAAGCACGTTCCGCCGTCGTCGTATCTGGAAACAGCAAATTTACCACCGTTGTACTTTTTCGAGAGCCGGTTTAGTGTGGGCTGGTTGAACCAGCTTGTGAGTATTGGTGGTAGTCCGACTGCAACGCGTGTCAAATGTGTCTGGATTATTTTTATCTTTTCACGCGTGATTTGCGCATACGCTTGAATTCCCTCAATTGAAGCTAGTGCATCTAATGCTATAGGAAGGATTTCCTCTCCATAGTTTGTTAGATGTAGAATACTGCCTCTTTTTTCGAACAGCTTCAGACCAAGTTCAGATTCCAATGCTCGAATGCCTTTTGAAACAGCTTGCGGCGAAACGCTTAATATAGTTGCTGCATCCGAGTAATTCTGACAATCAAATACCTTTATGAAATACTGCAGCTGAACAACATTCACCAGAATTTCCTTAGGTTGAATTTTTAATCAGACTAAGTGTAAATTAAAAAATGTTAAACAAGGCAAACAAATTGTTTCATCTAGTACAAAAAGTTATCAAACAGCTTTTGACTTTTTGACCAAAGTATAACTAGGCCTAAAACGAGAAAGGAGCCATTGTGGATTGGATACAGCCAACTCAAACACCTGACGATATTGCTTTGCTATCAAGTTGGTGTCCTTGTCAGGGCGCAAAATGTCAGGGGCGCTGTAATCCCTGGGGGATGTGTACCGTGTACACGGGCGGGAATTGCCGCGCATTTCAATATTGCGGTATACACGTAAGCTAGGAGCTTCGATGGAATATATTCAAAAGCCAGTGAATACTCAGATGCCTGCTTCGTCTCGAGATATTTCTACGTGTGTGTCCTGTGCAGCGCATATTTGTTGGAGTTATTCAGGGGGAGGACCGTGTGGCCTGAGGATCTGCATTACCAAATTCTGTGGCTGGAATTACTCCTAATGGCAGGTTGATATATTGAAATATGCAACGGAGTAGAAATGAAACAGTCTCGCTTTAATGTAATCGATAAAGGTAATCAGCCTACGCTGGTATATAACTCTTACTCCGGCGCAATTGTTGCGTTGGATGCGGAATACGAGAAGGCGCTATTTGCGAATGGGGCTAATGGCCCTTCGGAAATTGTCGACAATTTGATGGACGCGGGGTTGTTGGTTTCCGACGGACTTGACGAAATCGAACATTTAAAAGAGATATCATCGGCCTGTCGCATGCAATCAAAATCACTTTCATTTACGATAGCTCCGACATTGAATTGTAATTTCAGGTGTCCGTATTGTTATGAGGACGGCAAGCGTTATGGTTCAATGAGCGACCAGTGCGTCGATCAGGTAATAAAGCATATCAATGGCATGGCTTTAGACAATCAGGCAGACAGTTTGCAGATTGCCTGGTATGGCGGCGAGCCTTTATTGGCGATTGAGACGGTGGAGAAGATTACGCGCGGAATCCGAAGTGATGAAATCTTATTTAACGCCAGCATGGTGACCAATGGTTATTTCTTAGATGGGAAAACGGCGGAGTTGCTTGCAAAAAATGGGGTCACGCACGTTCAGGTGACTGTCGATGGTCCGCCTGAAATACACAATCAACGAAGATGTCTTCCTTCTGGCGGTGATACGTTCAACCGTATTATCGATAACGTAAAAAGAGCTAGTGCGTACTTCAATGTCATCTTAAGAGTTAATGTTGATCCGACGAACGGTGATCAGATTGATCGCTTGATTGATTCGCTTGATCAAAAAGGTCTTCGTAATAGAGTAAAACTGTATTTAGCGGCAGTAGATGATATAAATGGGGCATGCGCTAACTCTCCGTGCTATTCAGAGGACGAATTTGCCTCGATTGAAGCATCCTGTTTGTCTCGCTACAAAATGACGGGGTACATGGATCCGTTTCTTCCAGGCTTTAATCCGACCATATGCGGAGCCGTCAATAAATATTCAGAAGTTATTGGACCAGATGGTTCCTTATATAAATGCTGGAATGAAATAGGATATTCCGACAGAAGTTATGGCAGCATCTTTGAAAGCGTAGCGAGTAACGCATTCGAAGTTTCCAAATGGAATGCTTATGACTTTTGTTCAGATTCAGAATGTCTTAACTGCTCGCTTCTTCCTATGTGCATGGGTGGCTGTCCCTTCACCAGGCTGTATGAAAATAAGACAAGCTGCGTATCTGCAAGAAAGAACTGTATAAAAGTAATGAGGGCGGCCTATGATTTCAAGCATAAGAAGTGATGCGGACTCAACGGCGCTCTTCGATTATCTGCCATATTTCAGACTTGGGTTTTCTTCCCAATTGCTTCTGGTTATAGTCTTCGCGTTGTGCTTAATAATATCTGGAATGATGGCTTCTGTATCCCCGCTGCTTACGAGCGCTCTGGTTGACAATATATCTAAAAAAACATCTTACGATTCTATCATGATTAGCAGCGCTCTAATTGGTTTTGCGGCACTAATCGATATTGTTGTCAGTTATTTAAGCACCCTTCTTTCAATGCGGATAACGACCGTGGCTGCATACTCGATTGTTCGAAGTAAAATCGATGAGCTCGTTCGGATGCCTTTTGAGTTATATTTTGAGCAGGAGTCAGCTGAAAAAACTCAACAAATTTGTTCAGATGCCAATACTGTGGCTTCCTTCGGATTGTCGGTGCTCCAGACGGTACTTCTTGCGGTTGTCCAGCTAGGTATCAGTTTTATTTTTCTCTATGGATGCTCCGTAGCGCTCTTTTGGGTTTCCGTGACATTTTGCATCTTGTATGCAATTGCATATGCTTTATTCAGAAAACCGCTTTTTGTTTCAGGTCTGACCTTTAAGGAGGAGCAGTCCCTGTATTTCGGAAAAGTGGAGTCCGTACTTGCGCATCAGAGATTTTTGTATGTTAATGTGCTATTCGAAAGAGCATTGAAATCCATAGATAGCTTTTTTTACGTCTTTGCTGCACGCCGGAGTCGCCTATCAAAGTGTCGTTTCGAGATTTCAGGCAACGGATTCCTTTGCTGCGGCTGCGTCCCAGGTGACTATTCTTTTGATTTCGGCTTTCTATGTAATGCAAGGAAGCATGAGTGTAGGCCAACTTGTTGCCGTTTCGAGCTACATGGCTTTAATGCTATCTGCCGTGAGGTCAATCTACGGTATAGGTAGTAGCGTACAAGACTGCTTCTCATCGATATCTCGTCTAAATGCCTCTAAATTGCCTTTGGCTGTTGCTGGAGAGGAGCTCTTGGAGATCGATTGCATCGAATTGCATAATTTTGGTTTTACATTAAATGAAAAGTGTCTCTACAATAACTTGAATCTCAGGTTTGACAAAGGAAAGCTCTATGCTCTTGTGGGGATTAATGGCTCGGGCAAAACGAGCCTTGCGTACTTATTAATGGGTTGTTTCAATTCGGGTTACGGTGGGGCTATTTCCTACAACGGTAAGGCCCAAGAAGAAATCAACTGCGAGCACCTTAGGCGGAATCTAGTTTCGTTTGCCGAACAAACCCCGATATCAGTAAAGGATTTTCTTAGCGATAGAAATTTTCCTTCTATCGAAAAGAAGAGGTGCGGAGGAATGTCTCCTGGGGAACTGAAACAATTGGAAATTAGGCGGGTCTTGGAAAAGAAGGCAGACGTCTATTTATTCGATGAGCCAACAGCATCACTTGATATTGCTCATAAAGAAGCTCTGATAAATGCTGTGAAGGAACTGCGCAAGCACAAGATTGTCATTGTTATTACACACGATATGGACCTAATAGCAGCTAGTGATGAGGTGGTAGAGCTTGGGAAAAGCGACTGAAATAATGCGCCTGGGGGCACGTTATCTACTGGGTACGATGGTTGCTAGCGTGCCGTGGGCCATTTGGGTTATTGCAAAAGGATCTCCCGCTTGGCTGTGCTCTACAGGGGCGCTCTTTTGTGCGTTGGTAGTCTATCTTTTTGCAACTCGGGGCGCTGTTTCCCGCGATAAGACCAAGCAGCGTGGGATTCTTTTGGGATGGCAGTTCATTTTCATCGTATTTATTATTATGGCCGCTATGCTCGATATAGGTGGAAAATCAATATCCAGATGGGTATTGGTCTGTTCGGTTTCAGTTTTGCATGAGCTGTTATTTAGGTACGTATTTTTATTTGAATACACAATCGTCGGAATAGTTCGGCCGTTTTGTATAAGGGCATTTGTACAGTCGATTCTATGGGCATTGCTTCTCGTGACTCAACAGTGTTTAATCGGGGCACCCACAAATTACATCATTGCAATGATGGGGGGCTATCTTTGTCTGGGCCTTATTTTTGCGCTGCTCGTGCGAAAAACAGGGACAGTGTGCCCGTCTCTTTTAGCCATGATGTTTCTGGATTTTATCAACCTCCTAGCTCTTTGAGTTACGGATAAAATCTTCAGGTGTTGGCGCCATGGCCGACAAGGCCCGCACGGTGCTTTCGGTATGTAATAACATGGGCGAGGTCTGGCTGCTCACGGCCGAGATACTTGACCTGATCAATCGCGGTGCGTCCAACATCATCTGCACGCAGCCCTTCGCCTGCCTGCGATTCGGTTAGCGAGGAGGCCGTGGCATCGGTCGCAAAGCGTCTGTGACGCGGTATTAAGAAGTAGCCGACCTCTTCGGGCTAGATATGAGACGAAAGGGTGGTAGCCGTACCGGCTGCGGCCCTTTTTTACTGGATACATGTTGCGTAAATGGCCTTGCCGACGCCTTTCGTGGACTCGGATTTCGGAAGTGCGGGGAAAAACTCCGAACCTTCGAGCACACTGCTCTTTTGAACTCTTGTGACCTGCGGTTTTGTTGCTAAAATAGTCGGTCTGGTCGGCAGAACTCGATTTTTCACCGCACTTCCAAAAACTGCGATCTTGCAGTACGAAAAACGGCCTCCATAACTCTGGGTTAATTGATAAGTGTAGCCGTTCGCCGTATATCATTGTCCGTTTATGGAATCTATCTCCAACGAGTTGTAGTCATATGGTTTGATGTTGGAAACATATGATTGCTGGAAGGCCGTAGGTGACGTTCGCCATGATATCGGAGGTTCCGGGTATGTTACGCGCTCCGTTAAACAACTATCGGTTGGGCTAACATGGATCGCCGTGTTATTTCGATAACCCTTGCAGTGGTCTGCCTGGCTGTGCTCCTGGGCGCTGCAGGGCAGTTTGCTATAAATCGAGAAACATCCTATATGCAGGAATGCGTTTCCGAAGGCTTTACCATTGACGGTTACTATCGGGATGACAAAACGAGTCGGGAAACCCTGGCTTTTCTTGAGGAGGACAACTGTCGATGGCAGCTGGTCGACCAAGACGGAACCTGCACAGACGGGCAGTTTAAAGCGTACGGATGACCCCAACATCCTGATATTAAAGAAGGAAAACGGCGAAAAAATCGGTACGGTCCACGTGGCGTATATTTCGCGCCGCCGCGATCAGGGTTGGCTCTACCTATTGAGAGATACCAAGGTGACCCGTTTTTATCTGGTGAGCACCGAACCGGCGTTTATGGTGGAGTCTGGCGATGTCGATGTGGACAGTTGATTCACGGCAATAAAACAGCGAGTGGGGCGCGGGCATGAACTGCGCCCTACATCAGGTCACTTCACGTCAAACTCCACGCGATTGAGTTCGGGCACGTTGAGGTCGATGAGCTTGCGGGCGACGCGGCGGTCGTGTGCCCCGAGCGCCTCGCTTGTCGTCACATGGGCGACAATCTCGCGCTCGACAATGCCCTCCTCGTCGTCTTCGGTGGCCGAGGTCTCGACGGCGATGGTATAATCCTTAAAGCCCGGCAGCACCGCCGCAAGCTCGCGCGTGGTTTCGGTGACGCCGTAGCCGTCCTGCACGCCGGCCTGCGCCGATCCAATGGAGCCCGCCGTCATGACGATGCAGGGGATGGCAAAGATCGCCGTGCCCACGATGATGCGGCGGCGCACCTTGCGCGATAGCTCGTCGACCTCGTCATTTTCCTCGGCGGTAACAATGCCGTCGCCATTGAGGTCACGCTTGAGCGGCACGCGCAAAAGAAGCAGCACGGCTTCGGCAGCCAGTGCGATAAAGACCACGTTGATGCCAAACTCGTAGAGCGCCGAGAGGAATAGCGACCCGCTTGCGATGGCAATGCCGTAACCCGCCGCGCACAGGGGCGGCATGAGCGCGGTCGCCACGGCAACGCCCGCGATAAGTGTCGCAGGCTCCTGGTCGCGCGAGTTGCCCAGCCCGCCCGCAAAGCCGCCCGCGAGCGCCACGGCGAGGTCCCAGACGGTTGGCGTCGAGTTGTCAATGATGGCGGCCGTGGTGGTGCCGAGCGGCGAGAGCTTAAAGTACAGCGTGGATGTGATCAGGCATAAGGCCATCTGCAGTGCGAGGCCGGCAATGGCCTCGACAGTAATCTCACGGTCGAGCGTGGCAACACCGTATGCCATGGCAAGGACCGATCCCATGAGCGGACAGATGAGCATGGCGCCCACGATGGCAATGTCCGAGTCGATATCGAGGCCGATGCTCGCGATCAACATGGCAATGATCAGGATGCATAAGTGCGAGCCAGTCAGGCGCGCCCCGTTTACAAAGCGCTTGCGAATTACGTGATAGGGGGCGCGACCCTCGCGAATGTTGAACGCCTGCTTAAGGAAACGGGTGGCATTCTCCATGGCCTCGCTGTGTGCAGGGCGTATACCGTGACGACGATGATGACGCTCGCGCAGCCGCTTGATCTGTTGTTTGTCGAGTTCCATGCTTACCTCGTTTAGCTTCTGAGCCGCTTCTTGCGTCTGTCGTCTTTACTCTACACCGCGTTAGGCGAGGTGTCAGACAAGGTTTGTTGACCTGGAAGTCAGGACAATCGACATGGCTAAAACGCCGTGAGGATCATAAGAGTCAAATAGACAAAAAGCGCGGGGCCGGTTTGATTCCGACCCCGCGCTCTGCGCTGGTGCGTTGTTGTTCGGCCTACCCTAGCAGGCTCAGACCAACAGAGACAAACGCCAGGATAACGCCGACGATGGACTCGCCGCCCAGCAGGCCGCTGGCGACGACCAGGCCCTGCTCCTGGAAGGCGGCATCCTTGGAGGCCTTCTTCTCGTCCGAAAGACCAGCCTCGGCGTCGCGGTGAGCGGCCCATTTGTCGTAGGCGAGCTTGACGCAGGAGCCCAGGAATGCCGTGAGCGACATGTAGAACGGCAGGTACACACCCAGGCCGATCATCATGGCCGGAATGCCGAGCCAGTACATGACGATGCCGGCGATAAAGCCGCCTGCGAACCACGGCACGCTCGGGATGCCCGAGACCATGGTGGCGACGACGCTTGCCTGCGCGGCCACAAAGCTCTTGTCGGGGCCGAAGGCGTCCGGACCATAGGCGGTGACGAGCGCGACCATGACGGCGGCAGCGACCAGGGCGCCCACGATGCCGCCAATGGCCTGGCCGACCCACTGTGCGCGCGGGTTGGTGCCCAGTACGGCTCCGGCCTTAAAGTCGTTCATGACGTCGCCCGCAAGGCCGCACGCCACGGCCACGATGCCGGCGATAAAGAACAGCTTGACCTGCGCGAGCTGCGCGAAGGCTGCCACGATGAGCATGACGATGAGGCCAAAGATCTCCATGGGGTCGATACCCGTCTGGCCGCAGCTCTGTGCGCTCATGATGGTGGTGACAAAGGTGAATAGCGTGACGATGACGGCCGGGACGGGACCAAGGTCGAGCGCGATGGCAACGATCACGGCGATGGCTGCGGTGCCCAGGCCGATGATGCCGGCGTCGAGCTTAAGGGAGCCCGAGATGAGCGACTGCTCGTCGGTGTCGGTGGAGCTGTCGGCGGCGAGGCCACGGACGATGCCGGCGACCTGCGGCAGGATGTCCTTAAGGACGACGGCGACGCCAAAGCCCATCATAAGACCCATACCGAGGGACTTGACGATACCCTGCGCGGTCACAATATCGAACAGGCCGGCAGCGGTGCCGCCAACGATGATGCCAAAGTTGCCCAGCAGCGCGCCGGCAAACCAGAAGGCGACGGGGGCAAAGCCCACCAAAAAGCCGATGGACAGTAACATGGGCGAGTTGTAGATGGCAAAGGTCACGCCGGGGATATTGAGCGTGCACAGCATGCTGGGCACTACGCCCAGGGCGTCGCGCAGCACGCTGTAGATGCCTGCGATGGCCATGGAGCCAAAGAGCTGCTTGCCGGTCTCGCCGCCGGCCTCGGTGGCGCGCAGGGTCTGAGCTGCAGCGTTGCCGGTGGGGAACTCCAGCGCGGCGTCCACGATAAAGTGACGGTGGATGAGCGCTGTCGCCAGAAGGCCCAAGATGGTGCCGGCAAGCGCCACGATAAACATGTCAAGCCAGCTGATCTGGTCGGCATAGCCCAGCATCCAGGCGCCCGGGATGGTAAACGCCAGGCCGCCGGCGACCATGGCGCCCGCAGACATGATGGTGTGGGTGACGTTGGCCTCGTTGAGGCTGGCGTTGCCCATGAGCTTCAGGAAGAACAGCGAAATGACGGCAGCGAAAATGATTGGCCAGGGGAGCGCACCCATCTTGAGGGCGGTATAGGCCGAGCTTGCCGTGATGATCACGCAGCCAAGGACGCCGATGACGACGCCGCGCAGCGTGAGTTGACCGCGCATCGAGGTGCGGTTCGAGGGATTGCTCATATAGAACTCCTTTGCGTATATCCGCTTCCCCCGGGAGCGCCGCTACGGATACGGCGCGGGAAGTCGGGTTACCAAGGGCCGACGCGTGAGCTCGCGTACGACCGCGCATCAGTATAGCCGCAAGGTAGTCAATTTGGGATGGGGCTTTTTAGCTGGTTTGGGTAGACGATATACTGCTGGGCAGACGAAAGGAGCGCCGACGATGCTTAATGGGTGCGCATATATATTGACGGTCGACGTGGGCAACACATTCATTCGCTTTGGCCTGTTTGCCGAGGATTCGGCCGCGGCGCAGGAATGCCCGCTTGCGACGTGCGAGATCACGACGCCGTCGAGCATTACGGCCGACGAAGCGCGTATGCGTCTCGCTCAAGTCATGGCCGCGCTGGCGGCCGATGCGGGCATGCCCGGCGCGCTCGTGCCCACGGCGGCCGTGCTGAGCTGCGTAGTGCCGGCGCTCGAGCGCCCGTGGAAGGCGGCGCTTTCCCGCACCTGCACGGGGCGCGTGCTCACCGTGGGGCCGGGTCTCAAGACCGGCATGCCCGTGCACTACGATGATCCAGCAGAGATCGGTCCCGACCGCATCGCCGACGCCGTGGCGGCCCGTGCCGTCTACGGCTCTCCGTGCATCGTGATCGACCTGGGCACTACGACCAATATCGAGGTCATCGATGCGCACGGAACCTTTGTCGGCGGCGTCATCGCGCCGGGCTTGGCACTTGGCGCCCGCTCGCTTTCGGCCGCTGCGGCGCGCCTGCCGCAGGTCGAGCCCTCGGCACCCACGCATGTGATCGGTCGCAACACGCGCGAGGCCATGCGTTCGGGCGTGGTCTTGGGCGAGGTTGCCCGCATCGACGGCATGCTCGACATGGTGCTTGCCGAGATGCGCTCGACCAAGGCGGCGGGGGAGGGTATCGTGCCCATCGTCATTACCGGCGACGATGCCGAGGCGCTCGCTGCGTTGGTCGGCCACAGCCTGACGGTAGACGACGCACTGACGCTGCGGGGTCTCGCCGAGCTGTACCGCATCAACCAAAAGCCTCGTCGCGCGTAGGGCGAGGGGCTGGTGGGATAAGCGCCCCCACCTTTCACCTGCTACAATGGGTCAAACTATTGCGATTTCGGAGGTGTCTGCCATGTCGGACGATCTTCATCAAACCACGTCGGGCAAGCGCCGCGACGTTATTAGCTGGGACGAGTTCTTTATGAGCGTGGCCATCGCCGCGCAGCGCCGCAGTAAGGACCCCAACACGCAGGTGGGTGCGTGCATCGCCAGCACCAACCACCGTATCCTTTCGGTGGGCTACAACGGTACGCCCTCGGCGCTCAACGACGACTTTTTCCCGTGGGGTACGAGCGACGACCCGCTGCAGGACAAGCACAACTACGTGGTCCATGCCGAGGCCAACGCCGTGCTCAACTACCGTGGCTCGCTCAAGGACCTCGAGGGTTCCACGGTCTACGTCACGCTGTTCCCGTGCCACGACTGCGCCAAGATTTTGGCGCAGGTGGGTGTGGGCGAGGTTGTCTACCTGGACAACAAGTACGCCGACACCGACGACGGCCGCATCAGCCGCCGCATTCTCGACTCCTGCGGTATTAGCTACCGCCAGGTTATCGTCGATGTTCACATCGGTACCGAGGGGCAGGCTCAGCAGTAGCGCGTGACAATGCCAGCTGGTAACAACAGGCAGCTAAAAGATCCCCGTCCCAAATTGACTGCTCGTGAAAGTCGTGTCCGCGCGCATGGATGGCTCGTGAGCGGGTACATGGCTGTAGTAACATAGCCCCTGTCCGCGGGCGTGCCCGCGTTATTGTGAGAAAGGAGCCCCTGTGGCTGTTAACGAAGAGCTGCTTAAGAAGGTTCTTGAAGAGATTCGCCCCAACCTGCAGGCCGACGGCGGCGATATGGAGTATGTGGGTGTTGACGACGAGGGCGTCGTCAAACTGGAGCTGCAGGGTGCCTGCGCCGGCTGCCCTATGAGCGCGCTGACCCTGTCCATGGGTATCGAGCGTATCCTCAAGGAGCATGTGCCCGGCGTTACCCGTGTCGAGCAGGTTAATGCCTCCGGCGAGACCGACGACCTGTACGACGAGTACGCGCCGTTCTAAGATGCGAAAGCTGCGGACGGCATACTCCGCATAGACGTTACGCCCAAATATGCGGCTGCGAGCGCAAGGCCCGCGGCCGCATTTGTATGTAGGGAGTAGGAGGGTCGACATGCTCAACGACTTCTACCATATGCTTGATCCCGTCGCGATTTCGGCGGGGCCCATCACGATTTACTGGTATGGTCTGGCCTATGTGGTCGGAGCTCTGCTCACGGCGGTCGTCATGTATCGCACGCAGCGTCGCTGGGGCTTTAGCATCACGATTGACGACCTGACGAGCGTCGTGGTCGGTGTGGTCTTTGGCCTTATCATCGGCGCCCGCCTGTTCTACGTCATCTTTTACGGCGACGGCTACTACTGGGCACATCCGCTCGAGATCTTTGCCACCAACGAAGGCGGCATGAGCTTCCACGGTGGCCTGGTCGGCGGCATTATCGGCGGCATCATCGTTTGCCGCATGTATAAGCTCGACGCATGGACTCTGGCAGACCTTGCTGTCATCGGCGCGCCGCTGGCCTTGTGTCTGGGCCGTTGTGCCAACTTTGTCAACGGTGAGCTGTGGGGCAAGCCGACCGATCTGCCCTGGGGTGTAGTCTTTGGCGGGACTGCGGGCGATATGCCGCGTCACCCCTCCCAACTCTACGAGGCATTTCTTGAGGGCATTGTGCTCTTCTGCATCCTGCAGGTGCTCAGCCGCAAAAAGCCGTTGCTGCCCCAGGGCACGTTTATGGGCGTGTTTGTGATGGGTTACGGCATCGTCCGCTTCCTCGTCGAGTTCGTGCGCGTGCCCGATGCCCAGCTGGGCTATCTGCTGGGCGGCGTCATCACGATGGGTCAGCTGCTGAGCCTTCCGCTCGTGATTGCGGGCCTGGCGCTCGTCATCTTTGCCCTCCGCCGCAACCGTCCCCAGCGCATCTACCTCGACTCCTAACCACCACAAAGGGGACAGGCACTTTTGTGGTGGTTTGCTGGGCAACGATGACAGAACCGTAACGTTTCCCCAGATAAAACCTGCCAAAATAAACCTGTCCCTTTTTGGCAGGTTTCTAGAAAGGCTCTTTGGACTGTGAAGGATTCCGATCTCTCCACAACGGCTGCGCGCGACGCGGCCCGCATCGTCTGGTTTAAGCGCTACCCCGCCAAGCAGACGCTCATCGCATTTCTGCTCGCGCTGTTGGCGACCACGGCGTTTTCCATCGATCCCGCCCCGGTGTCGAGCAACGCAGTCTTGGCGATTGACCCCAAAGCCTCGGGCATGCTGTACGTGTGCTACGAGGTGCTCCTCTCGTTTGCCGGCCATACCGACGCGGTCATGCTGCTTGCGCTTGCCTGCCTGCTCACGCTGCCGTTTCGCTACGTATTCTTTGGCCGTGGCGACACCTGGCGCCCGTCGATCATTCTGCCGTCGCTGTTTTTCGCCATCTGCATGGTGTTCGGCCGCAGCTACGACCTCACCGACTCGGCCGAGATTGTTCTTGGCGACAGGGCCCGCATCATCTGTGCCTGGATTGGCGGCGCGGGCTGGATGCTCTTGGCGATCGTTGCCTTCTACCTGGCTTTTGAGTGTCTAGATTGGCTGAGCTCTCGGCGCATTCCGTTTTCCGAAGCGCACTTTGGCCGCGTATGGCGTGTGGCTCACGCCGTGCTCTCGGCCCATCCCTTTGCCGGGCCCTTCCTGGTGCTTATGATCGCCTGGGCGCCCACGCTCATCGCTTCGCTGCCCGGCCTTTTTATGGGAGATACGGGTGCGCAGATTCGCCAGTGGTTCAACTATCCCAACGGCACGAGCGACTACCTGCGCCTACTCAACCCCAATGTCCTGCTCAACGGGCATCACCCGGTCGTGCACACGGCCATTATCGGCTCGTGCGTTCAACTGGGGCTTTCGGTCTTTAACAGCGCCAATGCGGGGCTTGCCATCTACACCTGCGCTCAGTTCGTCATTACGGCCGCCTGCATGGCCTATTCCGTCTCGTCGCTGCGCAAACTGGGCGTGAGCCTGCCGGTCCGCGGCGTGATCTTGCTGTTCTTTGTGTTTATGCCCATGTTCTCTAACTACGCGGCCCTGCTCACCAAAGACGTGCTCTTTGCCGACGCGTTTTTGGTGCTGTTGGTGCAGACCGTGAAGCTCGTGGCCTGCGGCCTGCCCCGTCGCGATGCCAATGCCGAGCGTGCGGGCGAGAAGGCCCCCGTGCTCTTTGCGCGCCATGACTGGCTGTTGTTTGCGCTTGCTGCCATGGGTTCCACGTTTTTGCGCAATGGAGGCCTGGTGTTTCCGCTGGCGGCGTGTATGATCGCGGCGGCGTTTTGCGCATGGGATGCACATGTCGCTCGTCGTGCGGCTAAGCAGACGGGCACCGCGGTCTCATGCGTCACGCCGCGATTCCGCTGGGTTGGCGTCCTCGCGGTGCTCGCGCTCTGCCTTGCCTCTAATATGTACTTCACCAAGGTCTTTATGCCGGCGCACGACATCACGCCCGGCTCCAAGCGCGAAATTCTCTCGATTCCGTTCCAGCAGACGGCTCGTTTCGTTCAAAAGCACGATGGCCTCAACTCGGGTGTCAACCCCACGGTAAAGGAGGACGGCACCATCGTGGAGGCGCCCTGCGACGGTTTGGTGACCGACGAGGAGCGCGTCGTGATCGATCGCGTGCTCAAGTACGAGAACCTGGGCCGCCGCTACAACCCTGACAAGTCCGATGCCGTCAAGAACTGCTTTAACGAGTATGCCTCGCAGGAGGACATCAAGGCCTATTTTGAGGTCTGGGCGCAGATGTTCAAAAAGGATCCCGAGTGCTATATCTCGGCGCTCATCAATAACTATTACGGCTACTTTTATCCGAGTGCCCGCGATGCCTGGGTCTACAGCACGGCGCGTAGTGCCGAGATCATGGCGCGTCCCGACAACCTCAAGTACTTCGACTTCCATCCGGTTGACAGCAACGTGGTGCGCTGGTGTGACCACCTGATCAATCTGTACCGTGTGGCGGTGCAGCGCATCCCGTTTATTTCGCTCACCATGAGCTCGGCCACCTATGTGTGGATCATGATTGCCGTGGTGGTCTACCTGCTGCGTCGTCATTCATGGCGTGCGCTGGCGATCTGGGTGCCGCTGTTGGGCGTGCTCGCCGTGTGCCTGATTGGTCCGTGCAACGGCTCGACCTACATGCGCTACCTGTATCCGGTCATCGCCTGCATGCCCTTCGCCATCGGCGCCACCGTCACCCGCAGCGACTTCCTCTGGTCCTAACTTGGTGCATTGGGGTCAGGTTTCTTTGCACCAAAGGGGACATCATCACGACGCCTTCATTTTGGGGTTTATCTCGCAGGCTAGTAGGTATATCATAACGACGTTTGTTTATATTGCCCGAGCATCTGCGCTGGGCTTTAGGTCGAAACCGATAGGAGACACGTATGTCCGGACACTCTAAGTGGGCCACAACCAAGCATCGTAAGGGCGCGCAGGACGCCAAGCGTTCCGCCCTCTTCTCCAAGCTCAGCCGCAACATCACTGTTGCTGCCCGTCTCGGCGGTGACCCGCTGCCCGAGAACAACGCCAGCCTCGCCGCTGCCGTTGCCAAGGCCAAGGCTCAGTCCATGCCTAAGGACAAGATCAAGTCCGCTATCGACAAGGCTTTTGGTTCGGGTGCTGACGCCGCCGTCTACGAGAACATCGTGTACGAGGGCTACGGTCCCGCCGGTGTCGCCGTCTACGTCGACTGCCTGACCGACAACCGCAACCGTACCGCCGCTGATGTCCGTTCCGCCTTCTCCCACGCTGGTGGCAACCTGGGCACCTCCGGCTCCGTCGCCTTCCAGTTTGAGCGCAAGGGCCAGATCGTCGTCGCCAAGGAGATCCTGGATGAGAACGCCAAGAAGGAGACCATGATCGCCAACGGTGCTGCCGGTGACGAGGATGAGTTCATGATGGCTATCGCCGAGGCCGGTGGCGAGGACTACGAGGATGCCGGCGAGGAGTGGATCGTCTGGACTGCTGCCAACGAGGTCATGGCTGTCTCCAAGGCGCTCGAGGAGCAGGGTGTCCAGGTCAAGGGCTCCGAGACCACCATGGTCCCGACCACCCCGACCGAGGTTTCCGGCGCCGACGCCAAGAAGGTCCAGCGCCTCATCGACCGTCTTGAGGAGCTCGACGACGTCCAGGACGTCTACAGCACCATGGACATGACCGACGAGGTCATCGCTGCCCTCGAGGAGGAGTAGCGCCAGCACGGATTGAGCCGTGCATATCTGGGCATAATGAAGCGAGCATGCAAGCCTCGTGGAATAGATGAGCCGGATCCGCGTGCGTAGAGCACCGGACCCGGCTCTTTTATAATGATGCGAACCGTTTTGCATTTCGAGAGCCGAGATTTGAAGGGAGCGCCGCGTGCGCGTACTCAAACGAGCCCTAGCGATCGTGTATCTTGCCGCCACCATCGTGGCGCTGGGTACGCTTGTCTGCCAGTTTTGGGGGCCGTATACGTATCGCTTTATGCTGCTGATGCGCGACCCCATGCCGCGCATCGTCGTGACGGCGTGCGCCGGCGTCGTGGCGATCGGCGTACTGCTGAGCTTTTTCCGCCTGATGTTCGCCCGTCGCGAGCCGTCCTGCGTGCATCCGGCGGGGGAGCGCAATATCGAGGTTACCCTTGCGGCGCTTTCTTCGTGCGCCAGGGTTGCTGCCGGGCGCGACGACCGCGTGATGGTCGAGCATGTCGAGGCTCGCGTCCAAGGCCCCGACGATTCGCACGTCCGTTTTAAGGTCGAGGCTATCGCGCTTGACGATAAGGACGTGGCATCTCTGGCTACCGCGATGCAGCAGCGCATCGAAGAAGCCTGCGATACCATGCTCGGCGCGCCGGGTACGACCGCGCGCGTCCGTTTTTTGCCGTCCAAGACTACCGTCCAGACCGTGGAGGTTTCCGGTGAGTGATACCAATCAAGATAAGACCGCTCGTACGCCGCGCCTGACGATTGACCAGAGCGCCACGTCGGCGAGCGAACCTGTTGATTCCAAAGCAGAGGCAACCGAGTTACAAGACGCGGCAGCCGCGGATTTTGACGAGGCTATGGGTCTCATCAAGGGTACGGGCGCTGCCGTCTGGAGCTATGCTGTGCGTCATCCCAACACCACGCTCGGCGCCGTCGCCGGCTTTATCCTCGCCGTGTTGGTGCTCACGTTGGGCCTGTGGGACACGCTCGTCATTGCATTCTTCGTGCTGATCGGCGCTGTGATCGGCCAAATTCGCGACGGCGAGAACGGGATCGTCAACTTCTTCGGCCGTCTGTTTAGCGGCCGCTAATATGTATTCGACTGTCGCATCCGCGGCAGGCATAAGGAGGAACCATGGCTTTTAACACGAAGGTCGATGTAGCCGATACCGAGCTCGAGGCGAATGAGGCCGTCGCCGCCGAGGCGGAGGACGTAACGCTCGAGGACGAGGCACTCGTCGAGGCCGAGTCCGATGCGGATGAGGATGACGAGGAAGCGGACGAGTCCGAGGACTCGCTGACCTATTCCAACGGTGTGATCGAGAAGATCGTTGCCATGGCCACCCGCGAGGTTCCGCACGTTCTGGGCATGAAGGGTAACCTCATGCACTTTGTGCAGGAGCAGTTTGGTGCCGAGAATCTGACCAAGGGCGTGACGGTCGAGGTCACCGATGACAATCGCGTGGTCGTCAACATCTCCGTCATTATCGAGTACGGTGCCTATGCGCCCGCGATCTTCGACGATGTCAAGGCACGTGTCACCGAGCGCCTTGCCGCGATGACCGGCCTTGAGGTGGCGGGCGTCAACCTGCGTATCGAGGACGTCATCACCCCCGAGGAGTACGAGCACCGCACCAGCCAGCACGAATAACCTTCCAAAAAGGGACAGGTTTATTTTGGCAGGTTTTATCTGCGAAAACGTTAAACGGCCGACCGCGCAAGCAAAAGCGTGGCCGGCCGTTTTTGTACGCTCCCGATGTAGTCATACCGCTCGTCTAACTAGGGGTTGCAATCCCCACGTTCCGCGTTACTCTAATGGGCGCATTGTTTCCAAATTGTTAACGAGGGGTTGCCGTAATGGCCGACGAGCACGAAACAGAAAGCAAGGCATGGGCGATTGAGGCCGCCGCGGCAGAGGCGGCATCGCGTGCTGCCGAGGAGGTGCATCGTCCTCCCGTGGTGCCGATGGAGCGCGTGGTTGATCGCGATGTTATCGAGCGGGGCGAGCGCGCTGGTCGCAAGCGCAGCCAGGAGCCGGGCTTTCCGCGCTTTTTTGCCGAGCTCAATCTGGGCCTGATCCTCACGGCCTTTGCCATCGTCGCGTTTAAAACCCCTAATCACTTTGCTTTTGGCGGCACCTCGGGCGTGTCGGTCATTCTGTCCACGCTGTTTCCGACCCTGCCCGTCGGCGTCTTTATGTGGATTATCAACGCGGTCCTGGTCGTTTTGGGTTTTATCTTTTTGGAGCGCAAAGCAATCCTGTGGAGCGTCTTCGCCTCGTTTGCGCTGTCCGCCTATGTTTCGCTGTTTGAGCTCTTTATTCCGACCGATGTCTCGATGACGGGCGATATGTGGCTCGACCTGTGCTTTGCCGTGATTCTGCCGGCGCTCGGCAGCGCCATCGTCTTTGATATTGGTGCCTCGACGGGCGGCACGGACATCCTCGCCATGATTCTCAAACGCCGCACCACGCTTGAGATCGGCCGTGCGCTGCTGTTGGTCGATATCGGCATCGTGACCATCGCGGCCTTCTTGTACGGTCCGCGCGTCGGTCTGTACTGCGTGCTCGGCCTGTTTGCCAAGACGCTTGTGGTCGACAAGGCCATCGAGAGCATTCACCTGCGCAAAGTCTGCACGGTCATTTGTTCCGAGCCCCTTAAGATCGAGGAGTTTATCGTCAAGCATCTCAACCGTACGGCGACTATCAGTCGCGGCTACGGTGCTTTCTCGGGCAAGTGCGTGACGGTGATCATGAGCGTGCTGAGTCGTCGCGAGGCCGTGCAGCTGCGTCGCTACGCTCGCGAGATCGATCCGGGTGCCTTTATCACGATCGTCGACAGCTCCGAGATCGTCGGCAAGGGTTTCCGCGGAACGAACTAACGCGGTCGAGCTTATCAAACAATCGAATAGCGCCCTGCGCATTGCAAATGCGTCATGTTGGAGTATTTGTCCCCACATTGGGTGATAATGATGCAAAAGACATCGTTTGCGATCCAGATGATTCGCTCAAGATACGAAGGGATGATCTCGATGTTCTGTTCGCAGTGTGGTGCCCCCATGGGCGACAACGATAAGTTCTGTGGTGCGTGTGGTGCCCCCAATGCCGGTGCCGCAGCCTCTGCCCCTCAGGGTCAGCCCCAGCAGTTTGTTCCGCAACCGCCCGTGGCGAATGCGTCCAAGGGCTGTGTGGCTCAGGCGTTTGAGGACATGACCAAGACGCCGGGCGTGCTGCAGCGCGTGTGCCAGATCGCCTTTTTGCCGGCGCTGATTTGTGTTGTGTCGGTGCTCGTGCTGTTCATTCCCGTTATCGGCGGTATCGCGGCTGCCATCGGCTTTTTGGCAGCTTGCATTGCGAGCGTGTGTGGTTCCGGCTTTGGTATTGAGTGGGGTCGCGATCTGTCGCTCAAGGTTGATGACGGTATGGATCGTCCACTCATGCGTTCCACGTCGTTTGGCCTCGGAGTCTTTTCGAGCGTTATCTCGGTCGTGCTCGAGGTTATCGCTGCCATTCCCGTTATCGGTGTAGTGCTTTCGCTGGTGGAGAGCGTGGTAATTGGCGCCGCGGGCTCGTATTCGTATTACGGCTCTTATGCACTCGAGGCAGCGCTGTTCGGCTCGCTTGGCCTGCTTGTCCTGGCTATGATTGCCACGGCGGTCTTGGGGGTCTTCTTTAAGATGTTCGCCGACATTGCCGTGATGCACTTTGCGGTGACCGGTCGTGTCGAGAGCGCGTTTTCGCTCGATAAGGTCTGGGCGGCCTTTAAGCACAACAAGACCAAACTGTTCTGCGCTTCGTTCCTTCCCGAGTTTTTGACGGGCCTGGTCGCCAACGTTGTCACCTGGATCCTGACGTTCGTCTTTGGCACCATTGCCTCTGTCGGTATGTATAGCTACTACTACCGTCCTACGGCTATTGAGGCGCTTGTTACCGGCGGTGGCATCACGCTCGTATTGTTCTTGGTGCTGACGGCGTTTGTCACGGTATTCCTCACGGTCTTTGGCAAGATGCTCAAGCACCGTGCCGTTGGCTATTGGGTTGCGCGCTACGCAAGCGAGTGGGCCGACGAGGACAAGGACGACGTCCTGACTTTTGTGCTGCCGTTTGAGAAGAAGTCTGCTCCGGCTGGTTTTAGCGCCGACGCAGCGCCCGTATCCGATTCCGCTGCGGCGCCGGCGCCTGCGCCC
>ENA-OQMY01000027-OQMY01000027.1-human-gut-metagenome-genome-assembly--contig:-NODE-27-length-56138-cov-5.641553_pt1 | contig 56138 bp, 52 predicted proteins | sample MGYA00242623_ERZ504868 | MGnify/ENA primary metagenome ERZ504868 (study PRJEB26092, sample SAMD00036386) | human gut metagenome | host: Homo sapiens | study: EMG produced TPA metagenomics assembly of...
GGTTTCCCCCATTGTGCAATATTCCCCACTGCTGCCTCCCGTAGGAGTCTGGGCCGTGTCTCAGTCCCAATGTGGCCGTTCACCCTCTCAGGCCGGCTATGGATCGTCGCCTTGGTGGGCCGTTACCTCACCAACTAGCTAATCCAACGCGGGTCCATCTTATACCACCGGAGTTTTTCACACCGGACCATGCGGTCCTGTGCGCTTATGCGGTATTAGCAGTCATTTCTGACTGTTATCCCCCTGTATAAGGCAGGTTACCCACGCGTTACTCACCCGTCCGCCACTAGAAACAATCTAAATCTGCCGAAGCTTCAATAAAAGGTTTCCCGTTCGACTTGCATGTGTTAAGCACGCCGCCAGCGTTCATCCTGAGCCAGGATCAAACTCTCTGATAAAATGTTTGATTCATTTACTCAAGACAACCGTTTGGCTATCTCTCGTTTTTACTGCTTTTGGTTTGTTTAAACCGTTCTTTAAATGTAAAGAAATTTTCGAGAATCGTATGTGTTTCACTGTTTAGTTATCAAGGTTTGTTGTGTCTGTCTCTCAGACAGCTCGTTTATTTTATCTCATCTCTTTTTGTTTGTCAAGCACTTTTTTAAGTTTTTTTCAAACATTTTTGAGTTAAGATTTTGTTGTCGTTTTATTGACGACTTGGATACTTTATCATATCTTCTGTCTTTTGTCAACTACTTTTTTATTTTTCTGAAAGCAGATATATTTATCTGTTTCTTAAAAACAATTTGTTCCTAACAACTCTGATAGAATAGCATTTTTTCCATTAGCTGTCAACATGTTTTTTACATAAATTTCATTTTTTACTGAAAACGTATTTTTCGCCAAAAACCGCATTTCACAGACATGGTCACCACCTGTATCCTGGTGCTTTTCCGTCTGCAAAATGCGGTTTCTTTTACCCACCATAAAATATTCCTGTAAAAATACGGATAAAAATATTTTTATCATAAAGAAAATCCAGTACTGTATCACCCCGGATCAGTCCCAGACCCTTTTGCCCTATTTCCGTGTTGCATAAAATCGTAAGTACCAGCATTCCGACCCATACAAAAACAATACACTTCATGCCTCCTACTACGGCGCCGGCTATTTTGTTGATCCCACGGATGACCGGCAATCTTGCCAGGAGATCCATGGCATATGCCAGCACATGGATCAGGATTGAGGAAAGTATGTATGATACCAAAAAAGAAAGACAGTTCACTGCTACATTGGCCAGATATCCGGAAATATACCCTGCAAATGTATTAACCGCCAGATATTGATACACCAATGCCGTATTATTTTCTGTTATTCCCTTCTGGAGGAGATCCGGAATATCCATACTGCTGATCAACGCCTTCTGTTCCTCCTCATCCATGGTTTCTTTTCCATCTGCCAGAGAATCCACAAATGATCCGCTGGCAGTCTGGATTTTTTCATAAACAGACGTATTCTCACGTATGAACTGATTCACATAAGGATTGATCAGCCATACCAGAGCAACGGAGATCAGAACAAGCAATGCAGATACTACTTCTTTTACAAAGCCATGCCTGTATCCATCCACCATGGAAAAGGCAAGCAGGACCAGCACAGCCAGTCCAAGCCATGTCCAGTTCATATCTGCCCCCTTAACTGAATTTTATGGTGCTGACGCCTGTATCCAGTACCATAAGATATTTATTCCATCCGATCTTAAAGAAATCCCGGATCGTTCCATCTACATTTCCGGCATATTTCTGTACGCCACGGTTGTTCATCACGCAGATCTGCGAGCTGTTATACATGATGATATTATCTCCGCTCATTTTTATAGTCGTATATGGAATATTGAAATTTTTACGGAATTTCAGCTGTCCGCTCATACTATAGACTTCCATTGTATACAGATCATCTTTATTATTGTTTTTAAACTACCAGGCCAATCCTGTCATCACTGAAAAATGTACTTACGATCTCCTGTTTTACATTGACTGTTTTGCTTTCTTTGGGAATCTGGCTTCCCTGATAAGTAGAAAATCCATCATCTCGCAAAGCAATATACTTACTGTCACTGATACATTCCACCTGCGGGATCACTACATTCTCATAGGTATAACCACTTACGATCCGATCATCCTCATTCTGCCCTACATCCCCATAATTATAAAATGCCACATAGCTGGTAGTCTTGCTTCCATCAACATACTGGAATGTTACCATCATCACTCCGTTATCAGACACTGCTACATCCATGGGATATCCCGGATCATCGATCTTAGTCAGATTTTCCGCGACCAGACTGCCATCCGGATTATAAAAATTGATCCAGGTATTATCATCATTGTCCAGGATCACTGCAACCATTCCATTCGATGCGATCCGCACTTTTACAATAGCATAAGATGTTGTTACAGTTCCGGTCACACCTTTTTTGTCGCAGATATAAAGCGATGTTCCCTCGCTGTCTGCAACAACCGCCCTGCTTCCATTCACATCTGCAATAGGATTCTGCATTGTATAGGTTTCATTCCAGATCGTATTCATGCTGTTGTCCACAACAGATACTCCATCCGGACTGTATCTCAGGATATCTCCATCCATGTCCACATACTGTGTGGAAACAACATCTTCCTGTTCGCTTGTATTTAATACTTTATAGCTGTGATAGCTTCGTTTTTTCTGCATAGAGAAAAACCAGGCAGACTGCAGCAGCGATCACTGCCGCTGTGATCACCTTTTTTCCCTTTCTTGAAATCCTTCGGCGATGAGAAGTTCTCCTGTAGTAAGAGCCTTCCTGCGCAGCCTGTTCCTGTGCAAGCCTGGCTTTTTGCCTCATCAGCTTTTTGCGCTTTTGTTTTTTCTGTATTTTTTTTATGATATTCACAACTGTATCCCTTACCTTAAGTATTTTATTTTGTAATTGGTTTTCCAGTTATTATAGCACACTCCATCAGGGTAGTACAATTACCTGCCCGGGATAAATGATCTCATTGGCAGAAATTCCGTTTAATGCACAGATCTGCTCCATCGCCGCTACAGTACCATAGCGGTTGAGACTGATCTGATACAAGGTGTCTCCCGGGCGGATCACATAAGTTTCTCCAGGATTTCCTGCAGCCGCTGAAGTCTCTTCTGTTTTTTTCTCTTCTGTTTTATTATCTTTTTTTTGCGTTGCTTCTGAAACAGACTGTTTTTTTGAACTTCGAGGTTCCGGTGTTATTGAGATTTTTTCTCTTTTCTGCGTGGTTTCCGTCGGGACCGGAGTTCCCCGCACAGCTTCCTGCGTCTGTACCGGTTTTTGTGTTTGCACCGGTTTCTGCGTCTGCACCGCCTTTGGCGAAACCGATACACTCCGCACCGGTTCTGTTACTGCAGGTGTCATCTGCACCACCGAAGCAGAAGCAGCGCGATAATCTTCCGGAACCTCTGTTTTTCCTGCTGATTCCGATAAAAGCCCACTCCAGCCACAAGAACTGCCAGTGCCAGACACACCGTAGCCGCATAAGAAAAAACCGAAGTTTTCTCTTCTCCCCGTTCCTCCGGATTTTTACTATCTATGATCTTTCTGAAATTTCTGACAGCCCTGTCCTCCACTTCCTCGGATGCTTCTCCGCCCTCTTTCTGGCTGCGTTCGATCATATACGTCTGCATCTGAGAATTTTTCTCATAATAAATATAATACCCGCTCAGTTTTGCCATCATGCCGCCATCATAACGGAAAAAGGCATCCTCCCGTTCTCCAGGATCCATCAGCATCAGGATCTTTTCCCCTCCGAAATGTCTGAGATGTACTTTCACAAAAAGCTCCGTGATCTCCATTGCTATCTGAGGCTGTGCAAAAAACCATCCCACGATCTCCTGCTCCGGAAAATACTGATCCTTATCCTCCTGCAGTTTCTGCCAGAGTTTTTCCGAAAAGTCAATATGTTCTGCCGCAGCCTCCATGCCGTCTGCTGCAATGGCACCTTTTATAAAAATACAGGTCATATCTGCAGTCCATTGAATTTCACCTGTAAGTACCGCCACACTTCCCTGGCCTTCCGGCTTTTCATCTTCTGCCAGGCTGCAGAGAAATGTGTATACATAATCTTCTATATAAATCCTGTAATCTCCGTTCGCCAGCCCGATCTGCCTTACATTTCTAGGCATGGAAAACGATTCCTGTGCGGCTTCCTGTTCTGTTGTGTCCTCCTTATAAATGACTTCTATCATCTCATATCACTCCTTCTGTCCAAGCATAGCACAGTAAAAATGCGGATTTTAGCAGAATGTAAGAGTCTGTCCACAGAATTTAGCGACAGATTCCGCACCATGCATATTTTTCCTTTTTTCAGGATATGATAGAGTGAAAAAAGAATCGAGGTTTCTCATGGCTTTTTACATTGATGCCGGAAAAAACGGTTCATCCGGCGAGATTGCTTATCTTCTGAAAAAATGCATTCTTCACTGTCCCAAAAAATGGACTGAGATCGTGTTTTTATGCATTGGCAGTGATCGTGTTACCGGAGATTGTTTAGGCCCATATATCGGACACCTTCTTCATCCTCATGAAACCGGACATATCTTTGTCTACGGCACTCTTTCCTGCCCGGTCCATGCCCTGAACCTGGAAAAAACTTCATCGCTTATCACAAGGCTTCATCCACACGCCCTTGTAATCGCCATAGATGCTTCTCTTGGACAAAAAAAACACCTGGGCTATGTGACCATTGGAAATGGTGCACTTTACCCAGGTGCTGGTGTTCAGAAAGATCTTCCACCTGTAGGGGACATCCATATCACCGGCATTGTAAATACTGCCGGAATCATGGAGCAGCTTACCCTGCAGACTACCCGGCTCTCCACCGTGGTAGCACTTGCAGATGTGATCGCCTGCGGGATCCTTAAGATACTTCCTGCAGAAACAGACTTATCCCCTGTTGATCTTGATTATGCGAACTCCTTGATCTGCTTATAGATACCCTCTGCATCGAGACCGTATTTATGAAGAAGCTCTAATGCCGGACCGGACTCACCGAATACATCATGGATTCCGATACGTTTAACCGGTACCGGTGCCTTCTCAGCCAGGCACTCGCATACAGCTCCGCCAAGACCGCCGATGATGGAATGCTCCTCAACAGTTACAACCTTGCCGGTTTCTTTGGCAGCTGCAACAACAAGGTCCTCATCCAGAGGCTTGATGGTATGGATATTGATCACTTTTGCATCGATTCCGTCTGCTGCAAGCTTCTCAGCTGCTTCAAGAGCCGGTGCAACGCAAAGTCCGTTTGCGATGATGGTAAGATCTTTTCCCTCGCGGAGAACGATGCCCTTACCAAGCTCAAATTTATAATCCGGTCTGTCATTGATAACCGGAACAGCAAGACGTCCGAATCTCATGTATACCGGTCCCTGATGCTCGTAAGCAGCAGCAACCATAGCTTTTGCTTCGATATCATCAGAAGGACTTGCAACGACCATGCCCGGAATCACTCTCATCAGGGCAAAATCCTCCAGGCACTGATGTGTGGCGCCGTCTTCACCTACAGAAATACCGCCGTGAGTTGCTCCGATCTTTACATTCAGCTTCGGATATCCGATGGAGTTACGAACCTGCTCATAAGCACGTCCTGCTGCAAACATTGCAAAAGTACTTGCAAAGGGAACCTTACCTGTGGAGGCAATTCCTGCTGCAATGCCCATCATGTTGCACTCTGCGATACCGCAGTCAATGTGACGCTCCGGGAATTCTTTTTTAAACATACCCGTCTGTGTAGCTGCAGCAAGGTCAGCGTCAAGAACGATAAGATCCTCGTGTTTTTTTCCTAATTCTATGAGGGCACTGCCGTAGCTTGCTCTCGTTGCGATTTTCTTTACTTCTGACATAATGCTTCACCTACCTTCTCCAGATCTTCCATTGCCTGTGCATACTGCTCATCATTCGGAGCTTTTCCGTGCCAGCCTACTGCGTTCTCCATGTAGGAAACGCCTTTACCTTTTACTGTTTTCATGATGATAGCTGTCGGCATACCCTTTGTAGCTCTTGCCTCATCAAAAGCAGCCTTCAGCTGATCCATATCGTTGCCGTCCGCAACATTGATCACATGGAAATTGAAAGCTTCAAATTTCTTGTCGATCGGATACGGGGAGCATACATCTGCAATGTCACCATCGATCTGAAGTCCATTGTTATCTACGATCACAACCAGGTTGTCCAGTTTACGGAAGCCTGCGAACATAGCTGCCTCCCACACCTGGCCTTCCTCGATCTCACCATCACCCAGCAATGTATATACTCGATAGTCATCATTACTGAGTTTGGCAGAAAGAGCCATACCTGCTGCTGCAGAGATTCCCTGACCAAGAGAACCACTGGACATATCAACGCCCGGAATATGCTTCATATCCGGATGTCCCTGAAGATAGGAGCCCAGATGACGAAGTGTTTTCAGATCCTCTTTTGGAAAATATCCTCTCTCTGCAAGTACAGAATAGAGTCCCGGTGCTGTATGTCCTTTGGAAAGGACAAAACGGTCACGGTCTGCCTTCTTAGGATCCTTCGGATCGATGTTCATCTCTTCAAAATATAAATAGGTGAACACGTCTGCTGCAGAAAGGGATCCGCCCGGATGGCCGGCCTTTGCTGCATGGACTGCTGTTACGATATCCTTGCGGACTTCGTTGGCAACTTTCTGAAGTTCTAACTTATCCATGTTATTAATGTCTCCTTTTTAGTGCCCTGCTGTTCACAGGGAATTTGTATATAAAAGAGGTTTCGATCACTCACCGAATACTGCCTTGTAATCAGCCTGGAATTTAGCGATACCTGCATCTGTCAGCGGATGATGTGTCATCTGCTCAATTACCTTGAACGGTACCGTAGCGATATCTGCGCCTGCAAGTGCACATGCAGTTACATGCATTGGATGACGAACGCTTGCTGCGATGATCTCTGTCGGGATATCTGCAACTGCAAACATCTCAGCGATCTGCTGGATCAGCTCAACGCCATCTGTGGAGATGTCATCCAGTCTTCCAAGGAACGGAGATACATATGTAGCACCTGCTCTTGCTGCAAGAAGTGCCTGGTTAGCAGAAAAGATCAGAGTAACGTTTGTCTTGATCCCCTCAGAGGAAAGAACCTTAACTGCCTTCAGTCCCTCTGTTGTCATAGGAATCTTAACAACCATGTTCGGATGGATAGCTGCAATCTCACGTCCCTCACGGATCATTCCCTCAGCATCTGTTGTGGTAGCTTTTACCTCACCGCTGATCGGTCCGTCAACGATCGTTGTAATCTCTTTGATCACCTCGTTAAAGTCTCTTCCTTCTTTGGCGATCAGAGACGGGTTTGTTGTAACTCCACAGATAACTCCCATGTCATTTGCTTCTCTGATATCCTCTACTTTAGCTGTGTCGATAAAAAATTTCATTGTTTTTCCTCCTGTTTACGTTCGTTCTTTTTCTTGATGATTCCATTATAACAAACTCATTGTGAGGGTCAAGACACCTGTTTTTTATTAATAAATATTTTATTAATAAAATAACATTTTATTAATAGTGCCTGTCAATTTTTTCACCCAAAACAGCTTCTTTCCATTTTCCTCAATTCGAATATCGCCGTAATTATCATAGCTAACAAGGTTTCTATTCAAATGTGTCATGGAAACTCTCTCTATATATTATTATTAATAATTTTTGCGCCATTATTTATTTTTCTGTTCATCAGACTGGTTTCTGTCCAGTCTTGCATACCCCGTCGTGCGGCGCGTGATCAGCTTCGGGGTATATTCGATATTATACAGGCTGGCAGGTCTTTCATCTAGGTAAAATTTATCATTCATGTCAATCTTACGGATGATGATGTCACAGGCATCTCTTCCCTTCAGCGCAACAAAATGATCAATGGTTGTCAGGGAGATCCTGCGGATGCCGGAATAAAAAATATTATCGCACCCTATGACAGAAACATCCTTCGGAACGTGTATCCTCATTTCATGCAGCGCATCAATGGCACCTATGGCCATCATGTCATTCTGTCCTGCGATAGCCGTAAATTTCTGTCCTTCCTGGAGAAGTTCCATGGTCAGCTCGTAGCCCATGGCATACTCGGAATCCATCCGCGGGATCTTTCTGTCATTGGACTCATCTGCCGCCTTGATGAGCACATGATCCTTTTTCCCCTCTTTTTCAAACTCGCGGACAAAGCCCTCCACACGCTTGGAGCGCTGCCACTGCCGTCTGGTAAGAGGAGGCGTGATAAATGCCACATCCGTGTGCCCCAGATCAAGAAGATGTCTGGCCATCAGCCTTCCTACCACTGTGTTGTCCTGATTGATAGCATCTACCGTGGTTGTTTTTTCCTTGTTGCTGATGATAACCAGCGGTGTTTCTTTTGCGATCTTTTCTACCTGATGCTGGAAATCCGGATGAGGATTGCAGGTATAAATGATCCCTGCCGGCCGCATGGTCTGCATCATACGGAGATATTTTTCTTCCAGCCCCGCATCGCGCTGGGTGTTGCAGATAAATACCCCATATCCCTGCTCATTGGCCACAGCCTCGATTCCCTGAAGCAGCAGTACATAATAGGGGCTGGTGAGTGTGGGGCAGAAAACAACGATCAGCTTTTCTTTTCTGTCAGCTTTGTGTTTCCGACGTCCGGGAAGCTCATAGCCAAGCTCTCTGGCCGCCTGCTCCACCCGCTCCACAGTTTCTCTCGAAAAAGAAACATTATATTTCCGGTTCAGCACCATGGATACAGTTGCCTGGGAAACTCCTGCGCGTGCTGCCACATCCGATGAGGTTGCTTTCTTTTTTGCCACCAGTATCACCTCCTTTATAACCCGGGGAAATTTCCTGGCTGCTTATCACTTTTTGCAATCTCTCAGAAAATTTTTCACCTGATCTGGTTAAAGCTCCACTCTTCCCTCCAGTGCCCGGAGAAGTGTCACCTCATCAATATACTCCAGATCACCGCCCACCGGAACTCCGCTGGCGATACGGCTTACTTTGATCCCGGTCGGTTTGATCAGCTTACTGATGTACATAGCTGTCGTTTCGCCTTCAAGACTGGAATTGGTTGCCACAATAACTTCCTTTACATCCCCCTGAAGGCGCTTCATCAGCTCCTTCAGTTTGATATCATCCGGCCCGATCCCAAGCATCGGGGAGATCGCACCATGAAGTACATGATATACACCGTCAAATTTACCTGTTTTCTCATATGCTGCCAGATCCCTGGTATTCTCAACCACCATGATAGTGCTGTGATCTCTTTTGGGATTGGCGCAGATCGGACAAAGCTCCTGGTCAGTCAGCGTGTAACAGCACTTACAGTACTGAACATTCTGCCTTGCATCGGTAATGGAGGCGGTCAACTGCTCTACCTGGTCCTTCGGCATATTCATGATATGAAATGCAAGACGCTGGGCAGATTTGGCTCCGATTCCCGGAAGATGGGAAAGCTGCTCAATAAGTTTATTGATATGGCTGCTGTAATATTCCATCAGAAAGGAAGACCTCCGCCAAGACCACCAAGGCCGCCTGTGAGTTTGGACATCACTGCTGCTGACTCGGACTCAACCTGACGGAGCGCCTCATTTGTTGCTGCCGCAATCATGTCCTCAAGCATCTCGATATCATCCGGATCTACCGCTTCCTCGGAAAGTGTGACCTTTGTTATTTCACGTTTACCGGAAACTGTAACGGAAACAGCTCCGCCGCCTACTGTTGCTGTAAACTCTTTTTCCTCAAGAGCTTTCTGGTTTTCTTCCATCTGACGCTGCATTTTCTGCGCCTGTTTCATAAGATTGTTCATGTTTCCCGGCATACCCATGCCAGGAAATCCACCTCTTTTTGCCATAATACTTTCCTCCTGTTTTTTGTTTACGGATTTATGACTCCTCATCCGGGTCTTCTTCCACTACGATATCCATGTGGATATTCTCCCGAAGTGCATCGTCTACTGTGATCTGCGCGAGATTGGTGTGCTGATGTTTGTTGGCTACCAGCATATGTATCTCCACGCTTTTGCCTGTCCGGGCAGCAATAATGTCCTGAAGCTCTTTCTTCGCCTCCGGATTGTCTACATAATTCATCCCCAGAAAATCCTGGAATTCCACATAAAGGATGGAATCTCCTGTTTCTCCGTTATACTTTGGGACTGCACGCTGCAGAGACTGCTTGAAAAGTCCGGTAGTCTGACCCACGATGGCACGCCAGCCTGCCACGATCTTCTGAAGATCCTCAGGAGCTGCCGTCTGTGGTTTCTGCTGCTGTGCCGTTGCTGCACCGGTCACTGCCGCCACCGGTTCCCCGGCTCCGCCGGCCTCGCTCTCCCGAACGATCACCTGCTGCACAGGCCGTTCCTCCATCTGCTTTTCCAGGACACGAAGCCTGTCAAGAACAGAGTCCAGATTTGTCTCCATGGCCGGTCTGCACAGCTTGATCAGTGCGATTTCCACCAATACACGCTTCTGGCTTGCAAAACGGATCTGATTAGACAAATCAGAAAAAACTACGAATGTAACGCATCAGCGTCTCCACATCTGTCATCTCGCTCTCTTCCTTCAGAAGCTTCAGATTCTCAGAAGAAACGTCAATGGCTTCCTCAGGATTTTCGGAAGTCTTCACAAGCAGAAGATTTCGCATATACCAGGTAAAATCTGATACAAACTGCCCCAGCTCACGGCCGCCTGTGATCAGGTCCTCCAGCACATGGATGGAACCTGTCACATCGCCGGAAAGAACCTTTCGGAGAAGTCTGCTGAATACCTCTGTATCCACGGCTCCCAGAACATCCAGGACTTTATCATAAGTAAGCACCTGTCCCAGATAAAAGGAAATACACTGATCCAGAAGACTCAGAGCATCTCGCATGGACCCATCGCCTTTTTTTGCCACATAGCGTACAGCCTTCTCCTCTGCTTCCACCCCTTCTGCAGTCAGAAGCTCGGAAAGTCTGGCAGCAATGGTATCAATGGATATCCGGTGAAAGTCATAGCGCTGACACCTGGACAGAATTGTGATCGGTATCTTGTGGGCCTCTGTAGTCGCCAGGATAAAGATAACATAAGAAGGTGGCTCCTCCAGTGTTTTACAGAAGAGCATTAAATGCACCTGTTGAGAGCATATGCACCTCATCGATGATATAAACCTTGTATTTACCCTCTGTTGGCCGATAAGCCACTTCCTCACGGATCTCACGGATGTTGTCAACACCGTTGTTGGAGGCTGCATCGATCTCGATCACATTCATGGCAGTTCCCGCCTGAATGGCCTTGCACATGGCACATTCATTGCATGGGCTGCCATTTACAGGATGTTCACAGTTTACTGCCTTCGCCAGGATCTTTGCAACCGTAGTTTTTCCGGTACCACGCGTTCCGCAGAACAGGTATGCGTGTCCGATACGGTTCGCCTTGATCTGGTTGGTCAGTGTTGTCACAATATGATCCTGTCCTTTTACATCGTCAAAATTGTCGGGACGAAATTTACGGTAAAGAGCAGTATAACTCATAAAACTCTCCTTCTCTTCGCCACAGTCGCCGCGGAAAGACTCCCGCGGCGGCCAGATGACTCATAATTCATTAATCGCCAAAACTGATTCCGATCTGTTTGGCTGCTTTTACAAGCTGATCCTTTGGAGATACCATCTTCAGCTTGCCTGCACATTCAGCAAGAGGAACCCGTTTGATCTTGCCATTGATGACGCCGATCATAACACCGTATTCCTCATCCATGATCGCCTGCGCTGCACCGGCACCGATCCTTGTGGAAAGAACACGGTCATATGCACATGGCTCTCCGCCTCGCTGCATATGTCCCGGAACTGTGATACGTACCTCACTTCCGGTCACCTTCTGGATCTGGTCTGCGATCTCATAGGATACAGACGGATATTTCTTTGCTCTTTCCGCAAGCTTTTCTTTGTATTTTTTCTTTGGAAGCTCTGCATCTTCTTTTGAGATAGCTCCCTCAGCTACTGCAAGAATGGTAAAACGCTTGCCTGCCTTGTTACGCTTCTGGATGGCTTCCGCAACCTTGTTGATATCGTATGGGATCTCCGGGATCAGGATCACATCTGCTCCGCCTGCAACACCGGCATTCAGTGTAAGGCTTCCGACCTTATGTCCCATGATCTCGACAATAAATACACGTCCATGGGATGCAGCTGTTGTATGGATGCAGTCAATGGCATTAGTTGCGATCTCCAGAGCACTCTGGAAACCAAATGTCATATCTGTACCCCAGATATCATTATCAATGGTCTTCGGAAGATGGATGATATTCAGGCCTTCCTCGCGGAGAAGATTGGCTGTTTTCTGCGTTCCGTTTCCGCCGAGGATCACAAGACAGTCCAGACAGAGCTTATAGTAAGTCTGTTTCATTGCCTCAACCTTGTCCAGTCCCTTCTCATCCGGAACCCGCATCAGTTTGAACGGCTGTCTGGATGTTCCGAGAATAGTTCCGCCCTGAGTCAGGATCCCGGAAAAGTCCCTGGCTGTAAGCATACGGTATTTCCCGTAGATCAGTCCCTTATATCCGTCATCAAATCCATAAACCTCAAGGTTCTCAACGCTGTTGCTCAGGCCCTTCACAACGCCTCTCATGGTTGCGTTCAGTGCCTGGCAGTCACCACCGCTTGTCAGCAGACCGATTCTTTTAATCATAGCGTCCTCCATTCTGTGCCCTCTTATGTGCACATTTTATTTGTTGCTGTCTGCATATAAGACAGATATTCCACCTGACGTATTTCTGCAGAACAACTACTGTATCCTCTCTTTTCACAGAGTTTTACACAGTATAATATTATAAAGCATTTTCAGGCAGTGTACAATAGCCAAAAAAGCACGAAAACAGCGAGTGTATTGATTGACTTTACCTGTATCTCATCGTAAAATAAAATTATCAGTAACTTTTGTATGTTTACAGAAAATTTTCACCAGGAAAGGAGCGTCCTATGAAAAAAAATCCTCAAAAAAACTATCCTGCGCTTTATTAGCCGCAGCCATGGTATGCGCCATGACTCCTCTCGCCGCCAGTGCAGCGATCAATTATTCCAAAACCCGGATCGTTTATATGCCCACATCCGGAAAGGACTTGGGATACGATGAGATCTCGATCAGCAATATTCCTGCTAAACAGAACATTCTCAAATCCAATGTTAAAGTGGTCAGCGGCGGTTCTGTGATCGCATTGGACTCCTTCGGTTCCAGCAGCTTCAAAAGTACCACGGAGGCTTTCCGCAAGGGTGCAAAACCGTACACTCACTCCGATCATTTCTACAATATCGGTTTTGCCGTTAAAAAGCCCGGAACCGGAAAGATTTCCTTCAAGGTCGGAAATAAAACCTATACTTCCACCATCAAGGTGCTTCGTTATGTCAACCCGTTGAAATCCGTCTCCATCACAGGTGTAAAAGGCAATCTTGCCGGAAAATTCAAAAGCTCCGGTCATAACGCCTTTCGTTACGCCAACAAGGCACAGAAGAATGCTGTCATGAAATGCACCGCTGCAAATGGCTGGAAGATCACAGGCGTTTCTTTCAACAACAACCGGACCCATACACAGTATAGTACCAATTACAACGCTCCTAACAGCGGGGCTTCTTCTTCCACGCTCCGTATCGGAAACCTTTCCGCGAAGCAGTCCGCCTATATCAGCTTCACCCTTCGCAACACCAAAAACGGGGCGGTACAGTACTGTACACTTAATATGAACTGATTTATTTCGGTCTGTACCTTGACAAATCTGGTTTCAGAGTCTATAATTAAATTCCGCGCAGCCGGGGAGATAGCGGTGCCCTGTACCTGCAATCCGCTACAGCAGGGGTGATGCCAATCTGAGGCTTGTATCTTGCAGAGCAGCCCTTTATAAGTGGCGTTGACGTCTGGGTCTTACGCAACAGGAATCTGTGAACCGTGTCAGGGCAGGAATGCAGCAGCACTAAGCAGAAGCTCTTGTGTGCCGTGAGGGTGCCTGGGCTGAGTTAACTGTAAAGGTAACGTCTGTGAGACCATTCCGAGGTGCGGCGCGCGTAAAAAAGGTTATAATATATGATCTCTATATAAACAGCATTCCCGCCGGGTCCGTCATTTATGACTGATCCGGCGGGATTTTTTGTACTATTATTTTATTTACAATATCCGGCAACTACCTGGTTGATCAGCTTGCCGTCTGCCTTTCCCTTCAGATCTCCCATAACTGCCTTCATGATCTGGCCTTTATTTCCTGTTGCCAGAACATCTGCAAATTTCTCCTCGATATAAGCCTTGATCTCTGCTTCATCCATCTGCTTCGGAGCATATTTCGCAATGATATCATATCTTGCCTGATACTCCTCTTTCAGATCTGTACGTTCTGCAGGGCAGGTGTCGATCTGCTCTTTTGCTGTTTTCAGCTCTTTCAGGATAACTTTGTCTACAAGCTCTCCTTTGATGTCATCACGGCATCCCTCATCAATGGCAGCTTTTTTTACTGCTGCGATCAGTGCGGAAACTGCTTCCTTTGTTACCTTATCTTTGGCCTTCATTGCTGCTACCATGTCTTTTCTTAAAGCTTCAAGTTCCATTTTTTGTTCCTCCATTTTCTGTCGTTCCTGTATCAACGACTTTCGTTTGACCTGAATGGATTTTCTGTCTGTAATAGTGAAATCCATTTATGATTTTATTTTGATATTTTCACAGGATTATGTCAAGAGTAAATCTCCCGGGACTTTTCGTTCTGTTCCGCTCTCTCTGACTGTGTCTGCCCGGCAAGGCGCTCTGCTTCCTGCTTCTTCAGGATTTTTGCCTGCTTCTTTTTCTCCCGCAGTTCCCTGAAAAATGTGGAAAGCATTTCGGAGCATTCCTCTTCCAATACCCCTTCTGTGATCTTTACCTGATGATTAAAGCCTTCGATCTGAAGAAGATTCATCACAGATCCGGCACAGCCTGCTTTCGGGTTCATACAGCCGATCACCACCTCATCGATCCTAGATTGTACCAGTGCACCGGAACACATCTGACAAGGCTCCAGCGTTACATACATGGTGCATCCCTCCAGACGCCAGTCTCCCAGCTTTTTACTTGCCCTTCGGATAGCATTAAGCTCTGCATGGGATAAGGTATTTTTATCTGTATTGCGACGATTGTAGCCTCTGGCTATGATCTTTCCCTCATGCACGATCACGCAGCCGATCGGCACTTCCTCCAATGCACGGGCCTTTTTTGCCTGGCGGATTGCCTCTTTCATAAAACGTTCCTGATCTGTCACGTTTTTACTCCTCCTGTAACTTCACATTCCGGAAAAAGCTCCGGGATTCTATCTGTTCATACTAAGACTGCTCTCAGCCTTCTGTCCGTTCGATTATAACTTTTCAAATATTCCATGTCAATCTGCTGCAAAACAGATATTCGCACACAGCCAAAAACGCCACAGAAATTTCCACACTAATTTCTGCAGCGTTTTCTTATTGTATAACAGAAAAACGCAGACAACGGAAGCTCTCGCGAACTCCATTGTCTGCGTCAATGAATGCATTATATCTGCTTTTTTCCGGAAAGTCAAGCAGCCAGATTATTTGTGAAGGGACTCACCATTGGTAGCGATCACATCTTTATACCAATAGAAGAATTTTTTCTTATAACGGTTCAGTGTACCTGTTCCATCGTCGTTGCGGTCCACGTAGATGTAGCCGTAGCGTTTTTTCAGCTCTGCTGTAGATGCACTGACAAGGTCAATGCAGCCCCAGGAGGTGTAGCCCATAAATTATATGTTTTTTTCTTCCATGAGCAAGTCCCCATCTCTGCTTACTGCTTTTCGCAGCTCCGCAGGAAACTTACTTGATTCGGTTAAAAAGGCTTGCAGCTTTTTTCGGGGGAGAGTATGCTTGTAGTATCATAAATAAGAGAAACAAGGGGATTTTCCTATGAAAATATGTGGATTTAACAAAACAACCCTGCTGGATTATCCGGGAAGGGTAGCCTGTACCATATTCTTAGGCGGCTGCAACTTCCGCTGCCCATTCTGCCAGAATGGAGCTCTTGTCGTAGAGCCTGACACCCAGCCTGAATATTCCCAGGAGGAAATCCTGGCTTTTCTAAAAAAAAGAAAGGGGATTCTCGATGGCGTCTGTATTTCCGGCGGTGAACCCACACTTGCACCGGAGCTGCCGGAATTTCTCAGCAGGATCAGGGAGCTGGGCTATGATGTGAAGCTCGATACCAACGGTTCCCGCCCCTCCGTGGTAAAAAATCTCGCAGCAGCTGACCTGATCAACAAGGTTGCCATGGATATCAAGGCCTGTCCTTCCAACTATCATGTGCTTACCGGTGTACATGCTGATCTGGATGGGATCCGGGAAACTGCCGGATGGCTGCTGGACGGACACCTTGATTATGAATTTCGTACAACAGTTGTGAGGGAACTTCATTCCGAAAAAGATTTTCAGGAGATCAGCCGGTGGTTAAGCGGTGCAAAAGCTTATTATCTCCAGGCTTACCGGGATTCCGACGGAGTTCTGATACCGGGATTCTCTGCCTGCTCCGAGGAAGAAATGAAAAACTACCGGGATATCCTGTCTCAGACGATCCCGGTAGTAGAAATTCGTGGTATGGAGCTGTGATCTGCGGATTTGCAAAACTGTTTGTTTATCTGCATGGATGCCGAAATTTTTCTGATCAGATGTTAATAAAACAGTACCAGTATCCTCCCTTTCCGCCTGGGATATGAATATCCGGACATTCCTTAAAGTAGGGAAAGCCAAACATATTGGCCATAAACCGTTCCTGCTGGCTGTATCCACCGGGTACTCCCAGTATGTACTGTCCCCGGGGATTTCTGCACAGCAGAAGATGGCCGAAATTCTGGTATCCGTACATGACAAAACGGTTGCTGCAGAAGCAGCCGTTTTTTCTGCATAAGGCACTGCAGTCCGATGGTCTGATCTTGCGGCAGTCTGTGAAATAGCCGTCGTTAAAGGGATCATCACAGGGTATTCCCGGAAGTGGACGAGATGGCTCCGGTCGCGATGGTTTCGGCGGATGCGGTGACGGCTGGCCTGGCCGTGGTAGTTCCGGCGGATTCGGTGACGGCTGGCCTGGTCGTGGTAGTTCCGGCGGATGCGGTGACGGCTGGCCTGGTCGTGGTGGTTCCGGCGGATGCGGACCGGGAGCCTGATATGAATTTCCGGTTTCCGATGTCTTTAATACATCCTCCTGAATCTCCTCCACCGTCATGATCCTGTCTGACTCCTTCTTATTTTCCTGCACTTCTGGCAAGGTTCCATCTTTTTGATTTCCTTCTTCCTTTTCTCCCCGCTCTCTGCCTTTTTTCTCCGCTGCCTTCCGAGGTTCCATTCCTGTTTTCTCCGCTGCCTTCCGAGATTCCGTTTCTTTTTTCTTCCACTCGCGGAAATTCTCCGGCCGGATCGGCTGATCATCCCATTCCGTTCCCCAGAATCCGCCGGCATCGGAGATCAGAAGCAGTCCTCCAAGCTCCTGAAGACTTTTTCCCATGCCTCCAATATCCCCTGTATCCGTCTCCAGTGCGCACTCGATCCGCTCCCGCCCTGTAACACAGCTTCCAATCAAAATACCATCCATCAGCCCTTCCTGCCGCACAAACCCATACACTCTGCACCGACTTCCAGGCTCCAGTCCAACGCAGCGCAGATGAACCTCCACACGGCATTTCCTATCTCTGGCCTCCACCCTCACATAACCGCTGCTGCTATCTTTTTTTCCTTTCCGATACTCGTACACATACGCAACAAAACGCTGATATCCAGCCAACGCACGTCCCTCCGGTATTTCGGTTTCGTTAATATATATGAAGATCGAGAGAAATCATTCCATCAACTGAAAAAAGCTCCAGGATGTACAAACATAAAAAAGAACCCCTCAACCAAGGGATTCTCAAGCTGTTAGTCGAAGCGACAGGATTTGAACCTGCGACCTCTGCGTCCCGAACGCAGCGCTCTACCAAACTGAGCCACGCTTCGTTATTCTGTTTCAGTTGTTTGTGTGTTGCTCAACTGCAAGAGCTATTATATTAGAGTTTCTGTACTTTGTCAATAGAAAAATTAAAATTTTCAAAAAAATCGAATTTTTCTTTTTCCTGCTTCGGGCATGCATTTTCGCAGACCCGAAGCAGTTTTGGGAAAGGTTCTTTATAACATATCAAGTATATTCAAGTGAAATATATGCTTATTTCACTGTAACTGTTACCTTTTTGTTGATTCCGTTGCTGCTTATATAGATAACAGCTTTTACCTTTTTTCACACCTTTAACAACACCTTTGCTGCTTACAGTAGCAACTTTTGTATTGCTGCTTCTGTAGGTGATCTTTGCCTTTGAAGTAGCAACTGCCTTGATGGCTGTTGTTTTCTTTGCTTTTACATTTACAGCTGTTTTGGATGTGATCTTCAGGCTACCTTTTTTTACTGTGATCCTGCAGGTTGCTTTGTAGCTTCCGCATTTTACTGTAATTGTAGCTGTTCCTGCTTTTTTTGCTGTTACTTTTCCGCCTGCGCTTACCACTGCAACGGATTTATTACTGCTTGTATAAGTAACTTTTCCGCTAACGCCTGTTTTTTTCACTTTGATCTGGCTTGTTCCACCCACAAATACAGTCTTCGCTGAAGCCGAAGCTTTTACAGACGGCTTCTTAACTGTGATCTTGCAGGTTGCTTTATAATTTCCGCATTTCGCTGTGATCACAGCTGTACCTGCCGCCTTTGCAGTTACCTTTCCATTTGCGGCTACAGCTACAACAGATGGTTTACTGCTTGTATAGGTTACTTTTCCGGTAACACCTGCGGTCGTTGCTTTCAGCGTCACTGTAGCTGGAGATCCTTTTACATAAAGCGTCTTCGCTGATGCATTCAGTTTTACAGATGGCGTTTTTACAGTAAGCTTGTACTGTGCAGTTTTTCCTGCTGCAGATGTTGCTGTGATCACGGCTGTTCCTGCTGCTTTCGCAGTTACTTTTCCGTTCTCGTCCACAGATGCAACCGTTTCATTATCGGAAGCGTATGTTACATCCTTGCAATTCTCGCCTGTTGCTTCAAGCTGTCTGGAGCTTCCGATATAAAGAACTCCTGAATTTTCTTTAAAAGCAATCGTTCCATACACCAGCTGAACAGAAACATCTGCATGACCATCACTGGAAACTCTTACTGTATAGGTTTCATTTTCCGGTCTCGCTACAGTGGAATCCAGAGCAACCACTCCATCTGTAGTTACTGCATCCTGTACAAGATATGTTGTCTCTGAAGCATGTCCGACACCTGTTGTATAGAAAACAGATACCTTCGGATTTTTGTATTTATCAAGATTTGCAAGCTTAACATGGGTGCTGTCCGTAAATTCCGGAGAAACAGCCATCTCTTCTGTTGCCTGCGGTTTAACATAAATACCATCTGCAAATTCATATACATACGCGCCGTCTGCCATAATGTACGTGATCTTGTTTACGGTTTTTCCCTCAAGACCTGTATCTTTTGCAAAGGCAACTTTATACACCTTCAGCCACATCTCGTTCATATGACGCATGCCATATTTTCCGCCGTCTGTTGTTTCCAGGATCATTCCCTGAATCCCGGAGTTAACTGCAAAATCGGAATCACTCTTTGTATTGCGGAGATATTTTGTGCTGGTTTCTTTTACATCAATCTCATAATCTCCCCAGCGAGAAGATGTTTTGAGTGTTGCCTCCGCATCTGTCACAGTTGCTTTTACATTAAATTTTGTAGCACTGTATGTTTCATCTGTATTCAGTGTTTTATACTGCCCAGGCTCTACCGTCGGAGTACGTCCCAGGGTGATCCCTGCTGCTTCTGTATATACTCCGCTTTCCGGAAGTTCTCCCGCTTCTGAAAGGATCTGCGCCTCTACATACGTTTTTGCATCTGTAGCTACATTAACCTTTTTTACTCCTGCGATCTCATAGCCATTTTCTGTCAGATTCTGAACATCTGCATTTCCGAAAACAGTACTTTTTTTGGTTGTGGCAGATGTAACGGAATCATACTTGCGGCTCGTTGCATCTCCCGCATAAAATTCCTCGTATGACAGAGATGCCGTACCGTAAAGTATTCCTGTCAGTGCCTGATGTCCATTTGCCGCCTTATAATAAATATCTGTTCCCGGGATCTGTGTATATCCATCCAACGCTCCCTTTACCCAGTAATAGGAAACATTGGAAACCGTGATCGGCTGGCCTGTCAGTGTGATATTTTTTGTCATATCCACATAATTGTCGCTTGAGATCATAACCGTGTAGATCTCATCCCCGGCCCTGGCTACACTGCTGTCAAAGGTTACCACCCCGTTCTCTGCCACTGCATGATCTACAACATATGTTGTCTTTTTACCATGACCACTTCCTGTTGTGTAGTATACGGAAACCTTAGGATTTTCATATTTGTCAAGGCCATCTACTTTAACCTGAGTTGTATTTTCTTTTACAAAAGCCGCCTGTACCTTCATTCCTGCTTCAGGCTGTTTTTTCACAAGAGGAGCTTTGTCTCCGAACTCATATACATAGGAACCGTCCGGAGTAATATAAGTCACCTTTGATATTTTTTCCCCGATAAGCCCGGATCCTGCTGAAAACGCAAGTTCGTAGGGCTGTACCCAGATTTCATAGGTATGACGAAGTCCTACCTTCTTGCCACTGGCAGTTTCAAGGATCACTCCCAGTGTATTTCCGCCTACAGCAAAATCACCCTGTCTGGAATTGCGGAGATATTTTGTGCCGGCTTCTTTTACCACCAGCATGTAATCACCCCAGATCGATGGTGCCTGAATCTGGGTGGATGCATCTGTGACCGTTGCTTTTACATCGAATTTTGTTGCACTATATGTTCCGTCTGTATTCAGAGTTTTATACTGTCCTGTTTCCTGTGACGGTGCTTCATTCAGCGTAATATCTGCTGCCTCTGTATAGACACCCTCTCTCGGAAGCTTGGAAGCAGCTTTCAGCGCCTGTGCATCTACATAGGTTTCCGCGTCCACTGCAACACTTACATTCTTCACACCCTGGATCTGATATCCGGAAGAAGTCACCTCTGTGCTGTCCTCATTAGCAAAAATCTGATTTTTACTCGTTGTTGCCGAAGTGATAGCGTCATAGCTCTCCTGAGTGGTATCCCCGGCATAAAATTCCGAATAACTTAAAGTTGTCGTTCCGTACAGTTTTCCGTTCAGAGCGGTCTGTCCATCTGCCACTTTTACATAAACGCCTGTTGTTCCTATCTGTGTATATCCCTCTGCCGGCTGCATGGACCAGAGATATTTCACTCCTGCAACAGTGATCTCAGAAGCATCCTGAAGAACCTCGCCTGCTTCTGCCATAAATGCTTCTCCATCACCGAATGCCTCTTCTGTATCCTCCTGGATCTGCGGTTCCTCTTCCTGTTGAATCTCTTCTGCTGAAATTTCTGCTACTTCTTCCTGAATAGCTTCTGCATCACTTTCTTCCGGCTCTTCCGACTGAATATCAGCTTCACCAACTTCCAGCTGGTCCTGGGAAACCGACTCCTGATCCTCGTTCTCTCCTTCTTCCTGTGCTGTCTCTCCTTGTGTTTCTTCTGACACGTCACTAAAAACTTCCGCCTCAGACGCCATTGCCGTTACCGGCACTCCTGACGCGATCACCGCTGAACTCAGAACGAGTGCAGCTGACTTCTTAAAAAGCTTCCACTTATGCATACCTGTCCTCCTCTTTGTCTTTTATATTACACGACTTTATACCAGATCATGACCTTACAGCTGCTCTGGTTAATTGAAATTTCTTCTGCAGAATATTCAACATATGTCAGTTTCCGCAGAAGTGCTCTGTCAAGCACGCTTTAGTTTGTCCAAACTAACATATCGTCATTTTATCAATGCTTAAATTATTTGTCTATACATATCTGGCAAAAAAGCCTCGCGGTTATTGTTGTTTTTTTCTCAACTAAAAATTGTTTTCAAAATATTTATATTATTATCTGATATTTCAAATAAAAAAGTATATATTCCAAGACATCATTTCAGGAAATGCAACAGCCATTGCCATTTCCTCCGGCATTCTCAGATCATATACTTTTTTATATTTCTATATTTTTGCTTTCTTTTATGCCCAGCGGCTCTTCTGTTCTTCGCAGATGCTGTTCCACTGGCAGTTTCCACAGATTTCCTTACGTTTATCCGTCGCAAGGATTTTTCCTGGACTTTTTTGTAAATTCGCTGAAGTGCAATGTCTGTCCGGCCTTCAGTCCACATTTTTCCAGCACGGCATTGTCATACTCTGCCACTTTATCTCCGGCTTCGCAATGTCCGCCCAGATTATTCGGACAGGCAGAGCAGATCTCATCCGTATCCACATGAAGCCTTATTTTCTTTCCCTCCAGAAAAATCTTCAGCATCTCGGCCATATGTGCAGTAAAACCGTTACTGTAGCCTTCCCCCTTAAAATACGCCAGGCACATACCATGATGAGGGCGCAGAGGAATGACTATTTCCTCTGTGCCCTCATCAGAAGCATATGCCGTAGCACTGCTTTTATCTTGCATATTTACGTACCTTTCCTGATAAAACATAAGCCAGTGCGATCTTGATAAGATCCGGAATGATAAACGGGAACACACACCAGCCAAGAACTGCCATAAGGCCTACCGGACCTGTGCTTCTTGTGTAGGCAAACATAAACCATGCGGTTCCAAAGGCATAGCATACGATCAGTCCAACGATCATGGAAATGATCTGAACAACCGGCTTTCTGCCAAAAACGTGCTCAATTGCCCACATAACAAGTGCGGAAAAGATAAATCCAATGATATATCCACCTGCATTTCCGAGAAGAGCTCCAATGCCTCCGGAAAATCCTGCAAAAACCGGAACTCCTACTGCTCCAAGAAGAACGTAAACCAGAACTGCCAGAGTTCCTCTTTTTCCTCCAAGCACACCAACTGCCATAAATACTCCAAATGTCTGCAGAGTAAACGGTACCTGTGCCGGAATGGAAATCCATGAGCAAACTGCCATCACTACTGCAAAAACTGCAATGTAAACAAGATCATACGTCTTGCTTCTGCCTGCTGCCACTGTTGTCATAATAATCTGTATCCTTTCTTTCCTTTTCTGCTTTTCCTGTCGGAAGATCATTCCTGTCCTTTATAAATGATATCCGCTCTTTCGCTGTTAACAATTTAACACAGCAGGATTTGAATGTCAACTTAATTTTATTTTTAAGTTTACATTTTACAATGCCGTTTACTACTATGTAAACCTGCCATTTACAAATGATATTGTCAATTTTCACTTTCAAATTCCCATCTCTGATGCTATACTGAAACCAATGAGTTTTCAGCAAAAACGGGGGTATTTTTACCACATGGATATACACGATATTCATAACATCAGCACCAACTGCACACGGACTGAATTTGTAGGGACCGCAGTCCTTGACACAATCGGACTCGTGATCTCCGGAGTTGATGATTCTCTGCTTAAAGAGATGAACGTAGGTACCCAATACCACTGTCTGGGGCTTTTCAGTTCCCGAACAGGCGCTGCCGGCCAGATCACAGCTATTGACGATGCAGTAAAAGCCACAAATACAGAAGTCCTTTCCATTGAACTTCCAAGAGACACCAAGGGCTGGGGTGGTCACGGAAACTATATCGTCCTTGGCGGAAATGATGTATCCGACGTGCGTCACGCCATTTCTCTGGCTCTGGAACTGACTAACAAATATGCAGGTGAGGTCTACATCAGCGAATCCGGCCACCTGGAGTTTGCTTTTTCCGCAAGTGCAGGTCCTGCTATCCATAAAGCCTTCGGCACACCTCTGGGTGAAGCATTTGGTTTCATGGCAGGTTCTCCGGCTGCTATCGGTCTTGTGATGGCAGATAATGCCGTGAAATCCGCAGCAGTATCCATTACACAATATATGACTCCGAATATCGGTACCAGTCATTCCAATGAAGTAATCATCGCCATCTCCGGTGATGCCAGTGCTGTAAAAGCTGCTGTACTGGAAGGCCGTCAGACAGGCCTTGAGCTTCTCATCGGTATGGGAACCTATCCGGAGATCCCGGGTACGCCGTATCTGTAAAATCTCCGGATTGCAGGAAATTTGTGAATTTCCACACACTACACTTCACGAAACACATATCTGCGTCATGCATACAAAAGCAGCGCTGCAAGGATCAGCATACGATCCTGCAGCGCTGTATTTCTCTTAAATATTCTCCTCTGGATTTTCCCGGATCAGCCCACCTGATATACATCTGCAGACTGAAGTCCGAAGCTTAATGCCTCAGAATGGCTTCCACAATAGATATCCACATGTCCGTAAGGAGTTCCCAGATCCTCTACCGTATAAACAGTGCCGTTGATCAGAAGCTTGGTTCCAAACGGAACACCTGCCATAGCAACGGTACGTCCTGCTGTCGGAACTGTTCCGCTGGCTGTAAGATTGCCGGCTGTACCGCAGCACTGTGCACAGTTGCAATATGCGGTCAGTGTAAAGTTTCCAAGATATGTTCCCTGACTGGAAGAACCGGAATCGGACGTATCCGCAGAGGCATCTTCCGTCTCCTCGGAAGCTGTCTCATCATTGGAAACCTCCTCAGAAACCTCCTCCTGGGAGCTGTCCTCGGAAACATCTTCGGAACTTCCGGACTGTACATCATCCGCTTCCTCTTCCTCCTCTACAACAATGTCTGTACTTGTAGAGCTGCTGGAAGACTCGGTTGTATCCTCCTCCGGATCATAGCCGTAATCATCGTCAGAATCAGCCTCTTCACTGTCCTCGTTATCCTGATCGGCTTCTTCCTGGGCTGCCGCTTCTGCTGCCTGTCTCTCAGCCTCTGCTGCCGCTTCAGCCCTAGCTTTCTCTTCTGCAGCCTTCTCCGCCTCTGCCTGCTGTACCAGAGCGGTAATACTGCTGTCTGCATTACTGATATCTGCCATCAGCTGCTGCGCCTCTTCCTGGCTGGCGCTGATCTGGTTTACATAAGAGTTAATATCATCGCTTGTGCTGGAAGCCATGGACTGCACTTCCTGCTGTTTGGCTGCACGCTCCGTCATCAGATCATCGATCTCTGCGGACTCCGTCTCAACCTTTTTCTCATTCTCCTGGATATTCTTCTGAAGACTCACATATTTATCCAGCATGTCTCTGTCGTATGTAGAAATCTGGATCGCATTCTCCGCGCGATTGAGAAATTCTGCAAGGCTTTCGGAAGAAAGCAGTGTCTCCAGTGCGGAAGTTCCGGCATTTTCATACATATATGCGATTCGAAGCTTCATGGATTCATACTGATCTGCAGAAGCTTTCTTTGCGTTTTTTCAGTTCGTTTTTTACTTTATTTAATTCATCTTCCTTCTCAGCAGCCTGGATACTAAGCTCAGAAATGCTGTTGGTAAGATCCTCATATTGTGCGTTTAAATCAGCCAGATAGCTCTCCAGCTCCTGCTTCTTGCTCTCCAGTGTACCGATGCTGCTCTGTACCTGCGCAAGACCCTCCTCAGCGGCCTGTTTCTCCGCCTGTGCCTCTGCGATCGCAGCGTCTGTACCTGATGCATATACGGTGCTTCCCATGGAAAGGGTCAGCATACCTGTAAGCAGTAATGTGAAAACTTTTCTATTCTTCATATAAACACCTTTCGTCCTTTCATGGGTTCTAGTATAACACATTTTTCATAGAAAGCAATAATTTTATTTTAGTTTTTGTAACAAATACGTAATAATTTAAAGTTTTTATGAACTGAAAAGCGGTTTTTTTGTTTTCCGGAGCATAAAAAAAACTGCCCTCTCACAGATTTATCTGTAAAACGGCAGTTTTTATTCTATGCTGTTTCAATCCAAAGATCATCAGCTACGAGAATACTTCTCTGATGTAATCCCCCCTAAAGCTGCTTCTCTTACTCCGCAGCCTCCATAAGAACCTCATTCTCAGCTTCCTCAGCCATTACTTCCTGATACTTGTCCAGGATGATCGTCTGGATCTGCTCTCTTGTTGCTGAATTGATCGGATGTGCGATGTCACGATATTCACCGTCGCTTGCCTTACGGCTTGGCATTGCGATGAACAGCCCCTTCTCGCCTTCGATCACCTTGATGTCATGTACCACAAACTCATCATCTATTGTGACAGACACAACGGCCTTCATTTTCCCTTCTTTTGCTACCTTCCTCACACGTACATCTGTAATATTCATTGCTACTTGCCCCTTTCATTTCGCTAACCGTATCTGCGGAAAACTGATCTTCCGCATTTATAATACGTAGCGTTCGTTTTTCTCTACGACGATCTTCACTTCTCCTTCTTCGCCGCAGTAATATGAATTCGCCCGGATGGTATCCCGGCTCTCAACAATGCAATTCTCAATATGCGTATTATCTCCAAGATATACGTCATTAAGGATCACAGAGTTTTTGATCACACAGTTATTTCCTACAAATACATCACGGAACAGAACAGAATTCTCCACAGTTCCGTTGATGATACATCCGCTGGACACCAGACTGTTCTTCACAGTTGCACCCGGATTGTACTTAGCAGGAGGTACATCTGCGATCTTGGTTTTGATCGCCGGCTCCTGTTTGAAGAAATAGTTCCGGATCTCCGGTTTCAGGAAATCCATATTTGTCTGATAATAAGCCTCTGCAGTAGAGATATTATTCCAGTAGTTATCGATCTTATATCCGTAAATCCTCTTCAGATTTTTGTAACGGATAAGAATATCATTTACAAAATCATGCCTTCCTTCCTGGGCAGCACGCTCGATCAGTTCGATCAGCTGCCTTCTTCGGATGACATAGATACCAGTAGATACCGTATTATAGGAGGAAACGATCGGTTTCTCCTCAAATTCCTCGATCCGACAGTCCTCATTCATGCGAAGAACACCAAATCTCTCAACCTGGCTCTGATCCTTGCATGTAGTACATACAACGGTAACATCTGCCCGCTTTGCGATATGATACTCCAGGACTTTATTGTAATCCAGCTTGTAGATTCCATCGCCGGAAGCGATCACCGCATAGGGTTCATGACTGTTCTTTAAAAAGCTCAGGTTCTGATAGATCGCATCTGCAGTACCCTGATACCATAAGCTGTTATCTCTGGTAATGGTTGGAGTAAAGACATAAAGTCCTCCCTGTTTTCTTCCGAAATCCCACCATTTGGATGAACTTAAATGCTCATTAAGGGAACGGGCATTATACTGTGTCAGCACAGCAACCTTCTGGATATGTGAATTTGCCATGTTGCTGAGGGCAAAGTCGATCGCGCGGTAACTTCCTGCAATAGGCATTGCCGCGATTGCTCTTTTGTTTGATAATTCTCTCATGCGGTTATTATTACCGCCTGCCAAAATAATACCTATCGCTCTCATTCTTTCCCACCGTCCTTTGCTGCAATTACCTGGCCGGCTGCCAGTTCTCCGTCAGGGTAGTCTTCTTTTGTTGTAACACCGGCGATAGCGGTATTCTTACCGATTTTGACACTGTCCGGAATCACGCTGTTTTCGCCGATAGCCACAAGTCCAAAGGAATATACAGCCGGTTTCAGAACATTCGGTGCCTCCTCGCCGCATCCGATCACAACATTATTTCCGATGACAACATCTTCTGCCACGATGGCTTTATCCATAACAACGTTCTCACCAACTGCTGTATTCTTCATGATAATAGAATCACGGATCACACTGCCCTTGCCGATGATAACATTCGGACCGATCACTGAATTATGTACTTCACCATAGATTTCTGTTCCCTCACCGATGATACACTTGTCCACAACTGCATCTGCGGAAATATACTGTGGCGGGATCACATCTCCCTTGGTGTAGATCCTCCAGAATTCCTCATAAAGATTAAACTCCGGAATGATATCGATCAGCTCCATATTTGCTTCCCAGTAAGAACCAAGAGTTCCTACATCTTTCCAGTAGCCGTTGTACTCATAAGCAAAAAGGCGCTGTCCTTTCTCTTTACAGTACGGAAGGATATGTTTACCGAAGTCGCAGCCATTCTGATCCTTCAGGGCGATCAGTGCTTCCTTAAGAACCGGCCATGAGAAAATATAGATACCCATGGATGCAAGATTGCTGCTTGGATGCTCCGGCTTCTCCTCAAACTCAGTAATACGGCTGTTCTCATCAGTAACCATAATACCAAAACGGCTGGCTTCCTCAATGGGAACCGGCATACACGCGATTGTAATATCTGCCTTGTTCGCCTTGTGGAAATCCAGCATCACTTCGTAATCCATCTTATAGATATGGTCACCGGAAAGGATCAGTACATAATCAGGGTTATACTGCTCCATATAAGCCAGATTCTGATAGATCGCATTGGCAGTTCCTGTATACCATTCGCTGCTTGTGCTCTTCTCATATGGAGGAAGGACTGTGACACCGCCTTCATTGCGGTCCAGATCCCACGGAATACCGATACCGATATGTGTATTCAGGCGGAGAGGCTGGTACTGTGTCAGCACACCCACCGTGTCAATTCCCGAGTTAATACAATTGCTCAGTGGAAAATCGATGATACGATATTTACCACCAAAAGCGACTGCCGGCTTTGCAACCTTTTCTGTCAAAACTCCTAACCTGCTGCCTTGCCCACCGGCCAAGAGCATGGCAATCATCTCTTTCTTAATCATGCGATCACCTCTTGTATGTTATGATTATTCCATTATAGCATACTTTACTGTGTTAGTGAACATTTTTTACAATTATTTTAGCTGTATTTTACTTTTTTTATCGCTATTGTATATTATAAATTGGTAAGACTCATCATTTTTTTCATTCCTCTGGTAATTTTCAACATTTTTCGATGTTATTTTCTGGTTACTTTTATATTCCGGAAAAAACCGCTTTTTTAGCCAAAAGAACCACTTTTCAATTGTTTCTGTTGGCGTTATAATAAAACAGACAAAAGAGCTACGAAAATAACACATATATAAGGAGATTATTATGTATCAGATAGACTTTCATAAACCGCTCCATATTCATTTCATCGGGATCGGAGGCATCAGCATGAGCGGCCTTGCCGAGATCCTTCTGGAAGAAAATTTCCGGATTTCCGGTTCCGATGCCAAATCCAGCCCGCTGACCCGCACACTGGAAGAGCGTGGCGCTGTGATCTATTACGGACAGCGCGCTTCCAACATCAAGGATGACGTAGATGTGGTTGTCTATACAGCAGCGATCCACCCGGACAACCCGGAATTTGCCTGTGCGAAAGAAAAAGGGCTTCCAATGCTCACCCGTGCAGAGCTTCTGGGCCAGATCATGCGGAACTACGATACACCGATCGCAATTTCCGGAACCCACGGAAAAACCACTACTACTTCCATGGTTTCTCATATCCTTCTTGAGGGTGACTGTGATCCTACCATCAGTGTTGGCGGAATCCTTCCTGCTATCCACGGAAATATCCGCGTTGGAAATTCTGAGACCTTTATCACAGAGGCATGCGAATACACCAACAGCTTTTTAAGCTTCTTCCCTAAGATCAGTGTGATCCTGAACATGGATGCCGATCATCTGGATTTCTTCAAGGACATCGATGATATCCGCCATTCCTTCCGGAAATTTGCAGAGCTTCTCCCTGCTGACGGTACTCTGATCATCAACGCCGACACACCGGAGTATGAGACGATCACCCGGGAGCTTCCATGCACTGTTCTTACCTATGGTCTGGAGCACGATGCCGATTACACCGCGGCAGACATTACCTGGGATAAATACGGACATCCTTCCTTCTCCGTTCTCTTCCGGGGCAAAAAGATCGGCAGCTATTACCTTCGTGTACCGGGCATCCACAATGTATCCAATGCGCTGGCTGCTATTGCCATAGGACGCCTTCTGGACCTTCCGGATGATGTGATCGTCAAAGGTCTCGGAAGCTTTACCGGTACAGACCGTCGTTTCCAGTATAAAGGCGAGATCGGCGGTGTCACCATCATTGATGATTACGCTCATCATCCAACCGAGATCGAGGCAACCCTTCATGCTGCAAAGAATTATCCGCATCAGAAGGTATGGTGTGTATTCCAGCCTCATACCTACACACGTACCAAAGCTCTTCTTCCGGAATTTGCAAAAGCGCTGACTCTGGCCGATCATGTTGTACTGGCTGATATTTATGCCGCACGAGAAACAGACAATCTTGGTATTTCTTCCCAGGATCTCCAGAAACAGATCCAGGAACTTGGAACCCCCTGCGAATATTTCCCGACTTTTGATGAGATCGAGAGCTTCCTCTTAAAAAGTTGTGCACATGGTGATCTGTTGATAACTATGGGCGCCGGAGACGTTGTAAACATTGGAGAACACCTTCTCGGAAAATAATTATCCACATTATCCACATGCTTATGCACATTTCAGACGTGCCTGGCATGTGGATTTTTTTGTGTATAACCTACTTGACATAATTCAACAGCCAAATCCAACAAATACCGCATTTTTCTTACAAAATTAAGGTTTTTGTTAGTTGCTGATAATGTTATCCTCAAAGTTTTCCACACTATCCACATTTTCCACATGGAAATTGGTGCACAACTTCTGTGAAAATAGACTATTCTCAAGTAAAAGCGGTTGTGCTATAATCCTTTTTAGCATGGCGGACTTTGGGATATCACCTGAAATATCTGCTGTATTTTAGAAAGGGAGCTGCTGATCATGAGCCTGATTTCACTTCAGAATTCCTCTGAACTGGGGGTAACGATTCTTTCCAATCGCTTTATTGACAATTTCATGCCTCGTGCCAACGGGGAGTTCGTAAAGGTATATATCTACCTTCTCCGGATGGTATCTGCCACTCCTTCTTCTTTCAGCCTGGAGCATATGGCAGACAGCCTTTTCTGCACGGAAAGAGATATTTCCCGTGCACTGAAATACTGGGAAGGTGAGAAACTGATCGCATTAGCCTATACTGCAGATCAGAAGCTTTCCGGGATCACTTTGCTGGAACCTTTTGCTGATACCGGTCATAGAGAGAGCAGCGCTTCCATGGATACTTTCACCGGTTCCGGCAATTCTGCTTCCGTTTCCGGAAACACGGATCCGGGAGTCCCGAGCTCCGCTGATTACATTCTCAGTCTCACTCCTGACCGGATCAGAGAACTTAAGCAAAACGAAGAGATCAGTCAGCTTCTCTATATCACAGAGCAGTATCTGACCAAAACACTGACGCCTACAGAAATGCAGAAGATCCTTTTTTTCTATGATGAGCTCCATATGTCTGCGGATCTCATCGAATATCTGGTGGAATACTGTGTTTCCAGAGGCCACAAGAGTATGCGTTATATTGAAACTGTTGCACTCGCCTGGGCAAAAGACGGCATCACCACCGTCGAGATGGCACGGGATGCCAGCTCCCGTTTTTCCAAGGATTATTACACGATCCTGAAGGCTATGGGAATCAGCGGCCGCAACCCTGTTGATAACGAGATCACTTACATTGATACCTGGCGCAAGACCTACGGTTTTGATCTGGAGCTGATCCAGGAAGCCTGCAGCCGTACTGTCCTTTCCACCGGACAGCCCAGTTTCCAGTATGCGGATAAGATCCTCTCCGGCTGGAAAAAGAAAAACGTACATACGCTGGAGGATATCCGGCTTCTGGATGCCGCACACAAAAAACGCCAGCTTGAGAAATCTGTTTCCAGGAAGAAGCAGCCCCAGACCCAGCCTCAGAATAGCAACCGCTTCAATAATTTCCACCAGCGTGATTATGATTTTGCGGAATATGAGAAACGTCTTTTAAATAATCAGTAACAGAAACTGGAAGGAGCGCTTTATGCCTTTACAGAATTTTCAATATGATACTATAATGAGAGAATACAGCCGCCGGCAGGCACAGAATCACCGCATTCTGGAGGAACACACAGCCGAAGCCTACGGAAAGATCCCCCGTCTGAAAGAGATCGATGACGAGGTGGCAACTTTAAGTGCCGACAAAGTCCGACGTCTTTTAAACGGCGAAGAAAAGGGAACTTCAGATCTGAAGGCAGCCATTCAGGAGCTTTCCGATGAACGGATCACCCTTCTTGTTGCAAACGGCTTTCCCGGAGACTATCTGGAGATGCCTTACACCTGCCCTGACTGCCAGGATACCGGCTATATCGGCAGCCGGAAATGCACCTGTTTTTAAAAAAGCTGAGATCGAGCTGCTTTATGCACAGTCCAATCTGAATGAAATTCTCGAAAAAGAGAATTTTGACAGCTTTTCATTTGACTATTATTCTGCTACAATAAAAAACGAAGCCACGGGACTGTCTGCCCTGGAAACAGCCAGACGGGCCTATGATACTGCACAACGCTTTGTGCAGAACTTCGACCATAAATTTGAAAACCTGTTTTTATATGGTGATACCGGTGTGGGAAAAACCTTTCTTTCACACTGCATCGCACGGGAGCTTCTCAGATCCACCCACTGTGTTCTGTACTTTTCAGCCTACGATCTTTTTGATATGATGGCTGCGAATTCTTTTTCCCGAAAAGATACCGGCACAGACGAGGAACTGATCTATGACTGTGATCTTCTGATCATTGATGACCTGGGAACGGAGCTTACCAACAGTTTCGTATCTTCACAGCTTTTTCTCTGTCTCAATGAGCGGATCATGCGCAGGAAATCCACGATCATTTCCACGAATCTGACGCTCAAAAATTTCTCGGATACCTATTCCGAGAGAACATTTTCCCGAATTGCCAGCAACTATCAGATGATATCGTTGATCGGGAAGGACATCCGTATACAGAAAATATTTTTAGGAGGAAATTAAAATGGCACAGGTAAATACAAAAGATTTTTCCACACTCCCGGTAGGAAGACTTGGACTGATTCCCCTTCAGAGCTGCAGCTCATTAGGCGCGAAGGTGAATGACTGGCTGGTCAAATGGCGTGCCGAAAGACAGTATCCTGGAATGGACTCCTTTGCATTCGAGGGATACAAGCGCGATTCTTACATTATTGAAGCCAAGACTCCACGTTTCGGCTCCGGTGAGGGTAAATGTACCATCAACGAATCTGTCCGCGGTGATGATATCTACGTAATGGTAGATGTGACAAATTACAGCTTATCCTATCCGATCGGACCTTACACGAATCTTATGTCCCCGGATGATCACTTCCAGGATATGAAGCGTGTTATCGCCGCTGTAGGCGGAAAAGCCCGCAGAGTCAACGTGATCATGCCATATCTCTATGAGAGCCGCCAGGACAAACGTGTCGGAAGAGAGTCTCTTGACTGTGCCAATGCACTTCATGAGCTGATCGATATGGGTGTTGAAAATATCATCACCTTTGATGCACATGATTCCCGTGTACAGAATGCGACTCCTCTTCATGGTTTTGAGACTGTACAGCCATCCTACCAGTTCATCAAGGCTCTTCTTAATAATGAAAAGGGACTCCATATCGATAAGGATCATTTCATGACGATCAGCCCGGACGAAGGAAGCATGAACCGTGCGATCTATCTCGCCAATGTCCTCGGTGTTGATATGGGTATGTACTATAAACGTCTGGATTACTCAAGATATGTAAACGGCCGTCACCCGATCGCAGCATACGAATTCCTCGGACCAAAGATCGAGGGCAAGGATATGATCCTGATCGATGATATGATCTCCTCCGGTGATACGATCATTAAGATCGCGTCTCTCCTGAAAGAGAAAGGAGCAGGCAGAGTTTACATCTGCTCTACCTTCGGATTCTTTACCGATGGTCTTGATAAATTTGACGATGCTTACAAGAAGGGCTACTTCGACAAGCTTCTTACTACTAACCTGGTTTATCAGTCACCGGAGCTTCTTGAGAAGCCATACTACATCAGCTGCGATATGAGCAAATATATTGCTCTGATCATTGATACGCTGAACCATGATAACTCTGTCAGCCACCTTCTGAATCCGGTAGACAGAATCAAACGCTGCGTAACAAATTACATGAGCCAGCATGAGAAATAAATAAATCATAATGCACGCAAAGCGGCTGCACCTTCTGAGAACGATATAACAGTCTCTCAGAAAGCGCAGCCGCTTTATATTTCTGTAACAGACGGATATCCATGATCCGCATCTGCTGTCTGCTTTGCTTTTGATCTTTATGCTGAAATCTTCCTGCAAAAGCTCACATAGGAAGCTTCTGATAGGGAATCCTCTCTTTATCCAGGATCTCCATTTCTCTTTTATGGCAGGTACTTATGATCACCTGTCTGTTTTCTTTATGCAGCCATCTGAGAGCCGCTGCAAGACGTTCTTCATCATACATGCCAAATACATCATCAAGGATCACAGGGAACGGTTCCTCTTTGCAGAAAAGCTCTCCTGCTGCCATACGAAGGGCAAAATAAATCTGCTCCAGTGTCCCGCGACTCAGTCTCTCAATGGATACGATACGCTCCCCTGTGTTCACAGACATATGCAGTGCCTCATCCATCAGAACCTCCTGATATCTGCCACCGGTGATCTCACTTAATATCTCAGATGTACGTTTTTTCAGACGGATCCCTACCTGATCTGTAATGTTTCCGGAAAGTGCCTCAATAGTCTCCATAGCCATATTCAGCGCCTGGATTTCTGTTTCCTCCGGAGTGATCACTTCTGTGTTTTCTTCACATTCCGTCAACTCTGCCTGCAGGTTCTCCAGCGCTGTATGCTTCTCTTCGTAGTCACTGTCCAGACTGTTCCGGTTCCAGGTCAGCTCCTCATGTCTGGAATGCCAGCGCTCTCTCTGACGTTCTCTCTTATTCAGCTCCCTGCTGAGCCGTATGCGAAAAAACAATGCCGCTACAGAAATCGCCGCAGTTGCCACGCCTGCCAGAACACTGAAAATGACCTGCCCGGAAAAAGCTGCCAGGCAGCCGGTACCGGCAATCCCACCAAGCAGCACAACTGCCAGAACTGCATCTGTCAGCTCCCGTCTTCTTTTTACACGATCGATCCGAAGCTCAAGAAGATCCTCTGTACTCCGTTCTCTGGTCCCTATGTTCATCCCGTCCTGCTGCTGCATGATCCGATCACGCTTCTCATCCAGTTCACGGATCTCTCTGCGGATATATTCCATGTTTGCGGAAATCTTTTCTTTTTCCTTTTCCAGCTCCGTTTTTTCGCCGGGCCGCTTCTGTCAGATATCCTTTTCTGGACATTTTCAGCATCTGCATGGCTCGTCCCATGTCAATGGAACTGTCACCGGTTCCCTGATAGCTGGCCATGTAATTCTGCAGTTCACGTACGAGATCTTTTCCTGTAACGCTTTTCAGCTGTGCCACAGACACCGTATTATCATAAACTGCCTCACTTACATTTCCCAGAATAGTCCCAAGAGCTCCCTGTTCCGCATCCACAAGACTGCCATCATCTTCACAGAGAAGCTCTCCCAGCTTCTTTTCTTTATAAAAATTCCTGGTAAGACGATACTTCTTCCCCTTACTTGTAAACCACATGATCCCACCATATTCTGCCGGATTTTCCCATGGTTCATATTTTGTATATGTATCGTTCAGAGCAGCCTTTCCTCGCAGTCTGCAAACGCCGTAAAACATGGAGCGGATAAATGTATGTGTGGTAGTTTTTCCACTCTCATTTTCACCGTAAAGTACGTTGATCCCAGGCGAAAGCTCCATATCCTTGTCCCGGATCTTCCCGAAATTTTTTATTTTAAACGTCTGATAACCATCTTATGCTATCCTCCTGTGCTGCCCCTTTATCGCCGGCTGCCTGTCTCAAGCAATGCCTGAAGCCCATAATACAGCGCCTTTTTTTCCACGGTATCCATACCCTTTTTGGCCAAAAAATAGCCGATATAATCACCGATCAGAGTACCGCTGTAGCGTTTGTAGAGCTCACCAAGATCATACGCCGGCCAGGATTCATCCACAACATCGGTAACATTTCCGAGACTTTTCAGTTTCTCAGGGATCAGAAGAAGATCCGGCGAACGCATTCCCTGAAGAACGATCCTGTAGATATTCCTTCCTCCTCTGCGGAAAATCTGGGATTTTACCGCTTCTTCCAGAGATATCTGTGTAGTTTCCTCGTGAAGTGTCATTACCAGCTGCTGATAGGAACGACAGGCAAAGGGAACGAACTCTGTACGGATCCTTCCGTTGATCAGTCGTCCCTCCATATATCCATGTTCCCCTGTATCATTCCTGTCAATGGGCTCCAGAGCCCCGGAAAAGGCCGCTTGGTCACGGATCAGGATCTGCGGCTTGTGGATATGCCCTAACGCCACATAATCGAAGCCTGACGCCGCCAGAGCTGCTGCACTGAGAGGAATATGCTTCTCATCGCCGCCATGGGCCAGCAGAATATGGATTCCTTCTTTCTGGACAGGGACAGCCTGATCATAAAGTCCGTCTTTTATTTCCCGGTCATAGTAACTCAGTCCATATACATAGACATCAAGCCTGGGATCTTTAACACAGGTCAGTTCCCTGCTCCTGAAAAATATAACATTGGAATTCCACTCAAACGTATTATAAAAAGAATCTCTGCTTATAAAATCATGATTTCCTGCCATCAGATACACTCTGGTATCCGGGATGGTGGAAAACAGATAATTTACTTCCTTAAGCTCTCTCATAAGAGGCTGGCGGTGGAACAGATCTCCGGATATAAATAGCAAATCCACCGGATCTTCGCGGATGCCCGCAATAACCCGGCGGAAAGTGCTCCAGATTTCTTCCTCCCGCTCTTTGCTCCACGGGCAGCCCCTATCGGGAACTGCGCCCAGATGCACGTCTGCAAGATGAATAAATCTCATAATGTTCTCCCTTGTGTGTCAGTCACACATATCAATACCTGTTGCCAATTTCTCCCTGCTGTTCTCTGATCTCAGGAGCACAGAACGTCCTGCTGTGCAAAAGTGTTCTGATCAAAGATCGCAGTTCTTTACAGTTCTCGGGAATGGGATCACGTCACGGATGTTACCCATACCTGTAAGGTACATGACACATCTCTCAAATCCAAGCCCAAAGCCGGAATGACGTGTGGAACCATATTTACGAAGATCCAGATAGAAATCGTAATCCTCCGGTTTCAGACCCAGCTCATCCATACGTGTTCTCAGCTTGTCGTAGTCATCCTCTCTCTGGCTTCCTCCGATGATCTCTCCGATTCCCGGCACCAGACAGTCCATAGCCGCAACTGTCTTTCCATCCTCGTTGAGTTTCATGTAGAATGCCTTGATCTCCTTCGGATAATCTGTAACAAATACCGGTCTCTTGTAGACCTGCTCTGTCAGATAGCGCTCATGCTCTGTCTGAAGATCACATCCCCAGAATACCTTGTAATCAAATTTGTCATTGTTCTTCTCAAGGATCTCAACAGCCTCTGTATAGGTCACATGCGCAAATTCAGAATTAAGCACATGGTTCAGTCTGTCAAGAAGCCCCTTGTCAATGAAGGAATTGAAGAAGTTCATTTCCTCCGGTGCATTCTCAAAGACATAACGGATCACGTATTTCAGCATAGCCTCTGCAAGCTCCATAGCGTCCTGAAGGTCTGCAAACGCACACTCAGGCTCGATCATCCAGAACTCAGCTGCATGACGGGTAGTATTGGAATTCTCAGCACGGAAGGTCGGTCCGAATGTGTAGATATTGCGGAATGCCTGTGCATAAGTCTCTCCGTTCAGCTGTCCGCTTACGGTAAGGTTTGTCTCCTTTCCGAAGAAATCCTGTGAATAATCAACACTTCCATCCTCTGTCAGCGGAATATTCTTCGGATCCAGTGTTGTTACCTGGAACATCTCTCCTGCACCTTCACAGTCACTTCCTGTGATCAGCGGTGTGTGCACATAGACAAAGCCTCTCTCCTGGAAAAATTTATGGATCGCATATGCACAGAGAGAACGTACACGAAATACAGCCTGAAAAGTATTTGTTCTCGGTCTTAAATGTGTCATGGTCCTTAAGTATTCAAGACTGTGTCTCTTCTTCTGAAGTGGATAATCCGGTGCGGAAGCTCCCTCTACAGATATCTCTGTTGCCTGGATCTCAAATGGCTGCTTCGCCTGAGGGGTAGCTACCAGCGTTCCCTTAACAATGATGGCCGCTCCAACGTTCAGCTTGGAAACCTCTGCGAAATTCTCCATGTTATCATGATATACGATCTGAAGAAGTTTCAAAAAAAGACTTCCATCATGAAGTACGATGAATCCAAAACGCCTTGGAATCACGAACACTTCGTACCCATCCACCTACGGTGATCTCTTTGTCGAGATACTGTTCACGGTTTCTGTAAATCTCTTTCACTGTGTCAGTTTCATAATCTATACCTCATTCCTCATATTCAGGATCACACGTCCCTGCGGACCTCCAAACGTCCGTATCGAATTAAGTATAGACTATTCTCATGGTTCGTGCAAGGAGTAATTGCCCTGTCGGACAGAAAAATAGCGGGCCGCCGGACAGAAAAATCCCGCCTGGCGGAATGTCTCCGGCAGACGGGATTTTTCTGTCTGTTATACCATTAATAATAAGATGCGTTGATACTTCCTGTGTTGAGATAAGTAATGCAGTAATAGTAGATCCTCTTGAATGTCTTTGTTGTGTAGTGAAGTCCGTCATCACTGTCAGCGTCTGTGCCATTGTAGGAAGCATTGGTCCCGTAGCCTTTTTTCATAAGTACGCTGTACATATCGATGTACTTGTAATCCAGAGAAAGACCGGAACGGATCTTGCTGTTGAATTCTCTTACCTGTGCCTCTGTACGGGCGCCTCTTCCTGCTTTTGTGATCATGGTACTGTTGATCGGGTTTACAGACATGTAAAAGAGCTTACAGTTCTTACTTTTCAATGTGGATGCGATACTGGTCATATAGCTGACATAATTGCCTGCATTTCCCAGGTCATTGACACCCAGATTAAAGATAACGGCGATCGGTTTGGAACCTTCTGTTTTGTCGATCTCTTCTATAAGCTGTGCATATCCTGTATCCCGGAACCAGCTCAAGCCCTTTCCTGGGTTTGCAACAAAAGAAACCCCATTTGTTACAGAACTGCTCATCTGTTTTTTCAGTGTCGCCTGTATTCCTGCAGTACGGGAATCCCCCACAAAAATGACCTTACTGTACATCATACCGATCGCCGGATGAGCCATCTCATCGGAGCTGATATCCTTCTCCAGTGCACGGTTAAATACTGTCGCATACAGATTGGTGTTTTTGCTGATCCGCAGAAGTTCACCGGCTTCATAATCCGGATCTGTGGAAGAACCGGTCCGTCTGGTCTTAGACCAACCCATAAACGTATAACCTGTCGCATTGGATACAGATGGGAGCTTAAGGTAACCGCCCTTTCCAAGTGTTACTGTCTTCCATACGGTTCCGTTTGCCTTGCGGAGATTTACTTTTACTGACTGCATCTGTACGGAATAGTATCTGATATTACCGGAGATTTTAATCTTCGTTCCTACTTTTTTTGCAGTAGATGCCTTGCCGTTCTTTGCTGTTGACCAGCCAAGATTTACATATCCCGATCTGGATGGAACTGCAGGCAATGTGTAATATGTACCCTCTTCTACTTTTTTCTGTAGCTTCTTATATGCGGAATTGGTGCTTCCATTTCCAAGATAGAAGTTTACGGTATAGTATCTGCTCTTTCTGCGGACCGCATACAGAGTCATATCTTTTCTGACCTTTACGCGGGCACCTGCTTTATATACCACCTTACTGCTCCCCTTCCGTGTGGTCCATCCGAGATTCTGATATCCCACAGCCTTGGGTACTGCCGGAAGCCGGATCGTAGTATTTAATGTCACATTCTGTGTCAGTGCGGTATACGTCTTACTTTTGCTGGTACCTGAATTATTATTGAACTTAACGGTATAAACAAGCTTCGCCGCCGACACCTTATGCGATGCAGCCGGCACAAAGATCAGTGCAGCTGCCACAAGTGCCAGCAAAAGCCATTTTATCCGAAAGGCCTTTCCGGTTTTTTCTCTGTTTTTCATATAAACAAACTCCTCCTGAAATACATATCCATCCCCGGATGCCTCCGTACTTTTTTACAGAGTATTGATAAATCTCATAAATGCATCCCTGCCCTCTGGTGTGCATTTATAAACACCGGCATCCTCCAGTACATGAACAAATACATTGCCCACTTCCCTGCGAAGGACTTCCTGGATATTATCTTTATCAAGTTTCTCATATTTTGGCAGAAATTCTGCAACCCATGCAGCATGTTTCTCGATTTTCTCATTGGAAGCGATATCCCTGCCGCTTAAAATGTATTCTTCAAGAAGCTCCAGCTCTTCTTTCAGACGGGCCGGAAGAACAGCGAGTCCCATAACTTCGATAAGACCGATATTCTCTTTCTTGATATGATGATAGCATGCATGCGGATGGTAAACCCCCAGCGGATGCTCCTCTGTTGTGATATTGTTACGTAATGTCAGATCCAGTTCAAAGGTATCTCCCACTTTACGTGCGATCGGTGTGATGGTGTTATGCGGCTCTCCGTCTGTTTCTGCAAAGATAAATGCAGCCTCATCAGTATATCCTCTCCAGCCTGCCAGTACATGTGTTGCCAGATCGATCAGTCTCTTCTCGTCTTTACTGCGGATACGCAGTACGGAAAGAGGCCATTTTACAATGCCGGCTTCCACATCTTCGTATCCCGGGATCGTCACATGCTTTTCAATCTCTGCCTTTGCCATGGCAAAGGTATAATGTCCGCCCTGGAAATGATCGTGGCTGAGGATAGAACCTCCTACGATCGGAAGGTCCGCATTGGAGCCAAGGAAATAATGCGGGAACAGCTTTACAAAATCAAACAGCTTAATAAATGTATTTCTCTCGATCTTCATCGGAGTATGCTGACTGTTAAATACGATACAATGTTCATTGTAGTAAACATATGGAGAGTACTGGAAGCCCCATGGACTGTCATTGATGGTGATCGGGATGATCCTGTGATTCTCCCTTGCCGGATGATTGACTCTTCCTGCATAGCCTTCATTTTCCGGACAAAGCAGACATTTTGGATAGCTGCTGGATTTTACCAGCTTGGCAGCTGCGATAGCCTTTGGATCTTTTTCCGGCTTGGAAAGGTTGATCGTGATATCAATCTTGCCATATTCGCTGTCTACTGTCCATTTCTGATCTTTTTTTAACGCGATAACGTCTGATATAGTTGCTGTCCTGACTCAGCTTATAAAAATAATCTGTGGCTTTTTCCGGATCTTCTTTATAAGCATCCCAGAATTCTCTCTGTACCTGGGCAGGACGCGGCATCAGACAGTTCATCAGCTTTGTATCAAAGAGATCTCTGTACACAATACTGTCCTCGATGATACCCCTCTTTACAGCCTCATCAAGAAGTTCGTTCAAAGTCTCCTCAAGATCAATTTTAGCATACTCTGTCTCCGGTTCTGTATATTCGCTTTCCCCAAAAGCATCCAGAAGAAGATTTGTTGCATAAATTCTTTCGCATTCCGGAGTAATACCACTCTCCATCCCATACTGTACCAATTTTTTAATACTTTCACTTAACATTGCTTTTTCCCCTTTCCTGTCGCACTTTTCCCGGAAAACAGGACCTGTTTTTCCTGTTTTCCGATTTATGCCAAACGGGAACTCCCGTCTTGCCATCCTGCTGTAACCCCATGGCCTTCATCCGGCCTGCTCTGTAAGCATCACTCTATGACGTTTTCTATATAGGTGAGAAATACATTTCCGGCACTCTCAAACAGCGCTGTACTGTCATTCATTCCATACGGGCTGATCTGCCCTGTTGCCGGATCATAAAGATAGGTATTATATTCATCATAGCCTACGATCACCACACTGGAATTTTCTCCTGTCTTGGCGATCACCGGTCTCTGGGCACTGACCTCATAAAGAACATTGTCAAGAGTGCAGCCGGTCAGATCGATCACCGTTCCCATATCACCAAGGCTATCCTGAAGTTCTTTTTTCTTCCAGTTGGCTGTACGTATACTTTCCGGTACATCCTCTATATTCATCTGGAGCTTTGTTTTTTGTTTCCACGTTCCCAGACATACTGCTGCGCACGGTTAAGTACCACTCCAGTCTGCGCATCCGCGCGTTTCACAGCTGCAGCCGGATCGGTATAGATACGGTCAAGAGAACCATATGCATAAACATAATAAAGTTCTCCCTGTGGAACGGTAGTATCCAATGTTACCGATGAGTCTTCAGTACTCTCGATCTTGGAACAAACAAGCAGCGGACTGTCTGTCTCCGGTTTCTGAGTCATGGTCAGGCGGATCAGCGTTCCTGCACGGTTTGTAGTGATCAATGCTACATCTATCTGGCTTCCGGATGCTTTTTTGTTATTCATGATATTGTCCTTTTTCTGGACTGTATAAGCATTCCCGGATTTTGCAGAAAGTTCAAACTCCATCATGGTACTGCCAACCGTTACGTTGGTGATATAAAGGCCATCCTGACGATACTCTTTTTTCACCTTTCCTTTAAAGCTTTCAATGCGGAATGTACTGATTCCCTCTGTTTCATGTCCGTTGGCATCCGTAAGAATGTCTTCATCGGAAAGGATCCCATATACCAGATCTTCATTCATAAATCCCAAAGCTCTCAAATTTTTTCCGCTTTCCGGCGAAATATCTCTTGTTTTCAGAGAATCAAATTCAATTTCCCGGATCTTCCCTGCATCATCTCCGGATTCGATCAGCCATGCTGCATGTGCCTTGGTATCTGACACAACAAAATGGTTCTGTTTGATTCCTTCTTCCAGAACCTGTGAGGTTCCTGTCTCAATATCTACCTGATACAGCTTCTGTGCAAACAGCAGAAACAGCTGATTGTTTTTGTTTACATAAGTGAGTGTTCCAAGATCTTCCTTCAGGAACTCGTAGGATTCTGTACTTGGTATGAATACTTTTTCTTCCACCACATTACGGTCGCTGTTGTAGTGATAAACACAGACACCGCTGTATCCCTCGTGAACACCACGGTTCATGTAACCGTACAATACAAAGTCCACATCCCCGTTATCTGCCACTCGGATGATCTTGATATCATGTTCGTTGCGCACATATCTGGAATCGTTATCTTCCTCTTTGCGGAAGCTGAAGATCCTTGTGATCTTTCCGCTGGACGGTGCATAAGACCAGAGATCCCCATCCTGCTCAAAAGCAACGATCTTTCCACTGCTGTCTGAAGCATAGGTGACATTCTTGTCACGGACACCCAGAAGCAGGCCTGCATCGGAAACTACCTTCTGAGACGGATCAAATACCTTCGTTGCAGAACGTTTAAAATCAAGCAGCATGATCCTTGTTTCTGTATAACGCATACGGTAAAATTCCGTAACATCATAAATTTCGGTTTTACCCTCATCATCCTGTGCGGAAACCTGATAATCCAGCGTAATACTTGCAGTCGTTTCATTGATATCATCGATCAGCGGAACTCCTTCCATGTAGAGCTTCGGAGAAAGGGATCCCCAGCTGATATTGGAAAGTCCGGAACTGATGGAAATATTATTGTAATTCGTTCCGCCGGAAATATCCTCCGCTTCCAGATATCCGGTCAGCGTATCTGCCTGTTCCTTGTCCAGACACTTTGTGGAAAAATCCTTGACAAACTGAAGATACGCTTCTGTATTCAACTGGGTTCTGGAAACCACTCTTGTATAGTAGTAAACTTCCCCCTCACTGGTATCCAGCGTGATCTGCATGGAATACTCCTGGTTCATGCGAAGGTCACTGCCGATCTCAATCTCTGTACTTAAACAGCCGTTGTCCTCTTTCGTGAGATTCTTGATCTTACGGTTCTCCATAACTTTGCTTCCGTCTGAAGTCCGTACCTCATAAGCAAGCCCTGTTACTGTATCAGCATATGGGTTGATCTCAAAAGACACTTTTTTGGTCGTATCCAGCGGAGTAATACTTCCTCTCATGAAATCGGTCTGCATCTGCTGTCTGTATCCATACATCTTATTTGCCTGGGTACTTCCGATCTTTACCATAACCTCCGGAAGTGTGGCATCGTTCATATCTGAGCGGTTATCTGTAGACTGACTGTTCATCAGAAATGAGGTCCCGGCTACTACTGCCACAAAGATCACCAGCAGTATCACTCCCTTACGTAGGATCTTCATCATGTCATTCTCCCTTCTGTGAGGCTGACTCTTCCGGATAAAGAAGCCTGTCCAGGGTAGGAGCCACATGAAGAGCCTTCATGGTATCCGAAAAACTGTCCCTGCTCTTTTTCTTTCCGGTTTTTACTGCGCGGATCAGAATATTTTTTGGTGTATGTTCCATATCGATAAATTCAAGAAGCTGGGTTTCATATCCTTTGCTTTCCAGAAGCTCGGCACGAAGACCATCTGTGATCAGAGCTGCCATTCTTTCCTTCAGGATCCCATAACGCATAACAGGCTGGAGCATTTCGTTTCGAATCTGACGATTCAGTTCATGCTGACAGCATGGAACAGACAGGATCACCTGAGACCCCCCATTCCACTGCCTTGGCCAGAGCGAAATCTGTTGCTGTATCGCAGGCATGAAGTGTCACCACCATGTCCACAGAAGAAACGCCTTCGTACCCTGCAATATCTCCCTGGTAAAAATGCAGCTTGTCATAACCATAAGATCTGGCCAATTCACTGCAATGCCGTATCACATCTTCCTTAAGATCCAGCCCTATGATGTTTACATCAAAACCCTCCAGTTCTCTGAGATAATAATACATAGCAAAAGTAAGATAGGATTTTCCGCAGCCAAAATCCAGGATCGTGATCTCTCTGTCTTTAGGAAGCTTCGGAAGGATATCCCTGATAAACTCCAGAAAGCGATTGATCTGTCTGAACTTGTCATATCTGGAAGCAACGATCTTTCCATCCTTTGTCATAACTCCCAGATCCACCAGAAACGGAGCTGCCGTTCCCTCTCTGAGAATGTACTGTTTCACCCGGTTATGAGGAGCGATCTTTATCTTCTCATTCTGCGCAGGCCCGTGTTGTTTTGTTTTGATGGTTGCTTTCCCTTTCTTGCTGATAAGGATACTTCCATCCTGACTGCGTCCAGTTGCCTGAAGCTGACGAAATTCCTCCATGGCATGCTCCAGATAAGCGATCATCTCTTCCCTGGTAAAATTCTTATGATAAACCTTCGTCCCTTCTGTCATGGACGCCTGGTAAAAAATCTGACCCTTCAGCTCCACAGGACGAAGCTTCACCTTGGAAGGTCCCTCGCCAGTCCTGCGGCCACTGACAACAGCCTGTATCAGCTGTTCATTAATCTGTTCTTCTAAAAATTCCCTTATTGTTTTCATCATACTTCCATTATATTCACTTTTTGTTTTATTGTATATGGACAGATGTTGTGCGAACCAGTTTTGGTCGCTTCTGCCAGTATCACTGTATCGTTCATGGGTAAACCGCCATTTTAATACTCAGTGCGGAAACATTTTCTGCACCTTTTCCTCCTGCATCTTCGTCTGGAAATCTCCTGATACACCAGCACTTCGATCAGATCATCCAGGAACCCTCCTGGAATCTCCTGTACACTAGTATCTCCTTCCATCTGTCCTTTCACCTGGTGACAGATGTGATAGAGCATGAAACGATCCGGATATTCATCATACAGCCGGCTCCCCTCATAATCCAAAAGCTGACACTGTGCTTCCGCTTTTTCCTGGATCCTTCGGGCTGTATCCGGATAGTATGATTTCATCAGATCAAATTCCTTTTCCTGTTCTCTCTCTTCATTATAAAAACCAGGACTTCCCTGTGTAGCATAAAACGGATAAAAATCTGGATAGATCATAACTCTTCTGCTGTCCTCTCTCTGCTATCTCTTACAGTATATGCAGAAGAAAAATGACGGTTCCCTCCAAAGTTCCGATCAGGCCATCCGTTTCAGCATTCCCTGGGTCAGACGTACGCTGTGCTCAATTGCAAGCTTTTCAAAAGCCGGATAATCCATGTTTGCACTATTATCTGCTTTATCTGAGATAGCACGGATGATCAGGAATGGAATCCCGTTAAGAGCTGCTGCCTGTCCGATCGCTGCGCCCTCCATCTCAACAGCATAGGCGCTGAATTCCTTTACAATATTATCTTTTACACCCTGATCACATACAAACTGATCTCCAGAAGCAATTCTTCCTTCAAAAACCCTGATTTCCGGATTTACTTCTTCGCATACATCATGTGCGATCTTACGAAGGCACTCATCTGCCTGGAAGGAAAACTCTTTCATCTGCGGGATCTGTCCCTTCGGATATCCGAATCCGGTTGCATCCATATCATGATGAAGAACATCTGTGGAAAGTACGATATCTCCAATATTGATATCATTGTTAAGGCTTCCTGCGATACCGGTATTGATCACCGCTTCCACCTGAAAGAGATCTGCCAGGATCTGGGTGCACATGCCGGCATTTACCTTACCGATCCCGGACTGTACCACAACTACCTTCTTTCCTTCCAGAACACCCTCATAAAAATCCATTCCGGCTCTGGTAGTAATGGATACATTCTCCATAACCTCTTTCAGTCTTGCTACTTCCTGTTCCATTGCTCCTATGATTCCAACACATTTCATGATCTGTAAATCCTCTCTTTCAATATGATATCCCGCTGAATTTCACAATTTTTTCCGTTCAGCAGTATCTTTTTCTTTTTCTACATTGTTCATTATAACAAATTTTATTTTTATGGAAACTTTTTTTGAGAGATGCTATAATCGATAAATAAACAGAACAGGAGGTAACCAGAATGGTTTATAAGACAAAAGGCGTCTGTGCTCAAGGAATTGAGTTCGAGATCGACGATAATAAAAAAGTTCACAATATCAAGTTTACAGGCGGTTGTTCCGGAAACACACAGGGTGTTGCACAGCTTGCAGAGGGAATGGATGCAAATGAAGTGATCTCCCGTCTGGAAGGCATCCGCTGCGGATTCAAACCAACTTCATGTCCGGATCAGCTTGCAAAAGCCATCCGCCAGGCATTGAACGAAGGCTGATCTCACATAATCTTATTTTGTATATCGGATTTATCATCACCCTGCGAAAAATTTCCGCAGGGTGATTTTAGGATGATCTGACAAAATAATTGTTTCAATGTTATCTTTGTTATCCGGTTAAATGTCCGTTCTATCCCACTTGTCACACAGTGACTGGATATCTCTTGCAAAACGATCCAGATCTTTATTGGGGCAGCCTTCATTCTTCCGGATCACGGACATCAGGCGACGTCCCATAGCCAGCAGCTTCTCATATGCACGGACAGCCTTGGTTGTTTTCGGCGAAGCAGTTGCCTTTACGATCCGAACACCAACAGCCTCATGGATACACCGGTTCTCCAGAAGATCATATTCAGTTCCACTAAAGGGTGCTGTTGCATCATACCCAAGCTCTTCTTTAAGCCTCTGGGCAAAAATCTCCGTTACCGTATCATCACCATGCGTAACAAATACGTGTTTTGGTCTCGTCTCAAAGGCTTTCGCCCATTCTATAAGTCCGTTTACATCCGCATGACCGCTGATTCCCGGCATTTTGCATATTTCAGCAGCTACCTGCACAGTCTCACCAAACAACTTCAGCTCCACAGCACCTTCCAATAATGCCCGTCCCGGAGTTCCGATAGCCTGGTATCCAACAAAAAGAATGGTATTTCTGGGATTCCACAGATTGTGTTTCAGATGATGTTTGATACGACCAGCATCACACATACCGCTGGCGGAAATGATCACCTTGCAGTCCTCATCAAAATTGATAGCTCTGGAATCATCGGTAGTAACGGAGGTCTTCAATCCCTGGAAGGATAACGGATTGATACCTTTATTCAAAAGATCCATTGCTTCCTCATCATAGCAGGTATATGCATTCTCACTGAAGATCGTAGTTGCCTCATTGGCAAGGGGACTGTCTACATATACCGTAAAACCATCATGGCCGTGAACCAGTCCCTGTTCTTTGATCTGTCGGATAAAATACAGCATTTCCTGAGTACGGCCTACTGCAAAGGACGGAATCACCAAACTGCCGCCTCTGTCAAAGGTCCTCTGGATGATCTCTGCCAGTATTGCCGGATAATCCGGACGTTCTCCATGACTGCGGTCTCCGTAGGTAGATTCCATCACAACATAATCTGCCTCTCGGATATATACCGGATCCCTGATCAGCGGCTGATTGATATTTCCGATATCGCCGGAAAAAACGATCTTTTCTGTTTTGTCCTCTTCCGTCATCCAGACTTCAATACTGCTGGAGCCAAGAAGATGTCCTGCATCCACAAATCTTACTTCGATTCCCTCTGCCGGTTTGATGATCTTATCATATGGGCATCTGACGAAGTTCCGGAGCACACCCATGGCATCTTCCATCGTGTATGCAGGAATAAATTCCGGTTTTCCTTCTCTCCGCCCCTTTCGGTTTCTCCACTCAGCCTCGAACATCTGGATATGTGCGCTGTCACGAAGCATGATATCGCAGAGATTACAAGTTGCCTCTGTCGCATAGATCGGCCCCTGATAGCCTTTTGCATACAAGGCCGGAAGATTTCCGGAATGATCCATGTGTGCATGTGTCAGAAGCACAAAATCCAGATCACCCGGAGCCACCGGAAGCTCCTTATTTTCATAATAATCCGGTCCCTGCTCCATTCCATAATCCACCAGAAACTTCCGTCCTGCCGCTTCCAGATAATAACAGCTTCCAGTCACCTCATGCGTAGCACCGATAAATGTTATCTTCATTCATATCTTCTGTAATCTTCATTTCTTTCTGCTTACGTGCTTTCTGCATGAAGTACATAGCTGTAATCTGGAAACTCGGATTCTCGATCGGTTCCTCTCCCGGTTTCTGCTCCGGTCTTCTGACCAGTTCTGTGAGTTGAAGCTTGATCTCTTCTTCTGTATCTTTTCCTACCCACATCCCATTCACTCCGGCCGGGAATAAACTGCTGTAAAATGGAAGCATGTATTTATTTTCAATATTAAATATCTTCAGAGGATTTCCCTCTTTCAGGAATTCCTGTCCGCCCTTCATGGCTTCTTCTTCAGAGAAGAAAATCAGCACCTGATCATCATAAGTCTCCGGATCGCACACTACGAAAGGCATTCTGGTACAATCAGACATCAATACATAGATGGCTTCTGCTTCCCTCATTTTCTTTAAAACATCACTCTTATCTACACCCATACTGTTCCTCTTTCCTGTCTATTGGTTTGCACGATACGCTTCATCTGCACTGTACACATCAAAGCCGCTTCCGTTTCAGAATATCGATTACTCTTGCCGGATCATCACTCGTTTAATACTGCTGCCGCATCATCTCCATTTGCAAAAGCGTACATATATTCAATAAATATTCCGGCCGAAGTAATGATATCCATCGCTTTAGCCAATGCTCCCGGCTGATTGGGGCAATGTAGACAAACAACATCGGCCACGCTCACGGCATACAAGCGATCGCGTAAGACCTTGATGGCAGTATCCGTATCCGACACGATCAAACGCAAGATACCGAAGTCTGAATTTTCAGCAACTGTGAAAGCGGACATGTTTACGCCTGCTTCACCTAATATTTTTGCCACTTCCGTAAAACGGCCTTTCTTATTTTCCAGAAAGATAGATAATTGTTTAATTAACATGGGGATAAATTTGATTTATAATTTATGATTTATGATTTATGTGTTGATGATATAAATCATAAATCATGAACCTTCTTTTATTCATAACTCATAAATCAAAATTCATACATCATAATGAAAAAAATATATTTAGTGTGGGTGATTTTCGCCTACATCCTGGCAGGTTGCAATGGCAATACTGCGGCACATGGAGAGCATGAACATGAAGCCCACGAACACGAAGAAGGACACGACCACGATCACGAAGGGCATGACCATGAACATGAGGGACATGATCATGAACATGAAGAGACCGGAGAAGGACATGCCGGTGAAATTTCGGTTTTAAAAAAGCATTGGCGGAAGCAGTCGGATTGCAGACGTCTAAGGTTGAGCCGGGTGTTTTTTACCGATGTGATCAAAACAAGCGGGCGGGTGATGGCTGCGCAGGGAGAGGAGTCGACTGTGGTGGCTACGGTTCCCGGTGTGGTAACATTCGGCAACCTGTCATTTGTCGATGGAACGGCTGTTCGCAAGGGACAGGCTATTCTGAGTCTTGCTTCGAGCAGTTTGTCTGACGGTAATGTGGCGGCTAAAGCCAAATATGCGTATGAGAATGCAAAGAAAGAATATGAACGTATGGAAACCCTGATAGGGGATAAGATCGTTTCTGCCAAAGATTTTGAACAGGCACGTCTGAATTACGAGAATGCGAAGGTGGCTTGGGAAGCGGTAGCAGGAAAACAGACTGCTAACGGGGTGTCGGTCGTTTCGCCAATAAACGGTTATCTGAAAAACTTGCAAGTGAAAGAGGGTGATTATGTGACGGTAGGCCAGCCGTTGGCCACGATTTCGCAGAATAGCCGCCTGGTGTTGCGTGCGGAGGTTTCAGAGAAATATTACAACTACTTGCCATCTATACAGTCCGCTAATTTCCGTACGCCGTACGATAACGTGACTTATAAACTGTCCGATCTGCGTGGACGTCTGCTTTCTTATGGCAAGGCCTCCGATACTAACTCTTTTTATGTTCCGGTTACATTCGAGTTTGATAATAAGGGAGCTATTATTCCCGGCTCGTTTGTCGAGATCTATCTGCTTACGGCTCCGATGCAGAATGTCATCAGTGTCCCTGTTTCCGCCCTTATCGAGGAGCAGGGTGTTTATTCAGTCTTTGTTCGCGTGCATGAAGAAGCCTATAAAAAGGTTCCTGTGACATTAGGTGCCGACAACGGCTCCGAAGTCCAGATATTGAGCGGCCTGAATGCAGGTGACGAAGTTGTGACGGTCGGTGCTTACCAGATCAAGCTGGCTTCTGCTTCTAATGCAATTCCCGCACATACACATAATCATTAATGAATTGACAATTAAAAAAGATTATGCTGAATAAGATAATATATTACTCGCTGCATAACAGGTTGGTTGTATTGATCTGTTCCTTGCTGCTGATGATTGCCGGTACGTATACCGCTTTCCATACAGATGTGGATGTGTTCCCGGATTTGAATGCGCCGACCGTTGTCATTATGACGGAGGCAAACGGTATGGCGCCAGAAGAGGTAGAGCGTCTGGTTACTTTTCCGGTAGAGACGGCTGTGAATGGTGCGATGGATGTGCGCCGTGTCCGTTCGTCTTCTACGACAGGTTTTTCTGTCGTGTGGGTTGAATTCGATTGGGGAACGGATATTTACCGGGCCCGTCAGATCGTTTCCGAAAAGTTGGCTGTCGTCAGTGAGAGCCTGCCGGAGAATGTCGGGAAACCGACGCTGGGCCCGCAGTCTTCCATTTTAGGGGAAATGATGATTATCGGGCTGACGGTTGATGATAGTAAGAGTGGTTCACGAATCGCCCCTACAACCCAAATGGACTTGCGTACGATTGCCGACTGGACCATCCGTCCGCGATTACTCTCGACGGGAGGAGTGGCACAGGTTGCCGTGATCGGTGGCGATATCAAGGAGTACCAGATATTGCTTGATCCCGCCCGCATGAAGCACTACGGTGTAAGCTTGGGTGAAGTTCTGGCCGTTACCCGCAACATGAACCGGAATGCCAATGGTGGTGTCCTTTATGAATATGATAACGAATACATCATCAGGGGTGTTCTTTCTACTGCGAATGCCGAGGAGATCGGAAAGGGAGTTGTCAAGATTGTCGGAGATTTCCCCGTTTTATTGGAAAATATCGCAACAGTGAAGATTGGCAGCAAAAGTCCGAAGCTTGGAACCGCTTCCGAACGGGCGAAACCTGCCGTGTTGATTACGGTCACGAAACAGCCGAACACCAGTACGATCGACTTGACGGAAAAGTTAGACGCGATTATGGCAGACTTGCAGAAGAACCTGCCTGCTGATGTGCACGTTTCGACCGACATATTCCGTCAGAGCCGCTTTATTGACAGCTCTATTGATAATGTGAAGAACAGTCTGTTCGAAGGCAGTTTCTTTGTTGTTATTGTTCTGTTCCTGTTCCTGATGAATATCCGTACAACGGTGATTTCGCTGGTTGCCTTGCCTCTTTCCTTGTTAGTTTCCATATTGACATTGCATTATATGGGATTGACTATTAATACCATGAGTTTGGGAGGGATGGCGATTGCTATCGGTTCGTTGGTCGATGATGCGATTGTTGATGTGGAGAATGTATATAAACGGATACGGGAAAATCATTTGTTGCCTTCCGATCAGCAACGTTCCATTTTGGAAGTTGTGTTCGATGCATCTCGCGAAGTACGTATGCCGATTTTGAATTCGACGCTCATTATCGTGGTCAGCTTCGTGCCCCTTTTCTTCCTGAGCGGGATGGAAGGGCGTATGCTGGTGCCGCTGGGGATCGCCTTTATTGTTGCGCTGTTTGCCTCTACGGTCGTGGCGTTGACATTGACTCCTGTGTTGTGCAGCTACCTGTTGAACCGGAAGCCTACAGACAAGAAAGTAGAGAAGGAGGCATGGGTGGCCCGCAAGTTGAAAGATTTGTATGGCAAAGCCTTGAATGGAGCATTGGCACATAAAAATATGGTGTTAGGGTGTACGATTGGCCTGTTTCTGTTGCATTGGGAATGTTCTTTACGCTGGGACGTAGCTTCCTGCCGCCATTTAACGAAGGTTCGTTTACGATCAATGTAAAGTTCTCTTCCGGGCATTTCCCTCGAAGAATCGGATGAGATGGGACGACGGGCAGAAGAATTGCTGATGCAGGTTCCCGAAATCCAGACTGTTGCCCGCAAGACCGGACGTGCCGAGCTTGACGAGCATGCTTTAGGGGTAAACGTATCGGAAATCGAAGCTCCGTTTGTCTTGAAAGACCGTAGCCGCGATGCGGTTATGAATGATGTCCGTGAGAAATTGTCTACCATCAGTGGAGCTAACATCGAAATAGGACAGCCTATTTCTCATCGTATCGACGCCATGCTCTCCGGTACGGAGGCGAATATCGCAATCAAATTGTTCGGTACGGACTTGAATCTGATGTTTACGGTCGGTAACCAGATCAAGGAGGCTATACAAGGAATCCCCGGTCTGGTGGACTTGAAAGTGGAACAACAGATCGAGCGTCCGCAGCTTACCATTACACCGAAGCGTGAGTTGATGGCACAATATGGCATCACGTTGCCGGAGTTTGAGGAGTATGTCAATGTCATGCTGGGGGGGCGAAGCTGTCAGCCAGGTGTATGACAATGGCAAGACATTTGACCTGACGGTAAAGACTTCGGATGAAAGCCGTGCCACAATGGAGGATATCCGTAATCTGATGATCGATGCGGGTGGTAAGAAAGTCCCGTTGAGCTATGTCGCCGAAATCCGTTCCGTGACAGGTCCGAACACGATCAATCGCGAGAATGTGCAGCGTAAGATCGTGATCAGTGGTAATGTTTCCGAGCGCGACCTCCGCAGCATCGTCAATGAGATACAGCAGAAGATAGATGCTTCCATCCAGTTGCCTGAAGGCTATCATATCGAATATGGCGGGCAGTTCGAGAGTGAACAGGCTGCCAGCCGTACGTTACTGCTTACTTCGTTGATGTCTCTGTTGGTGATCTTCCTGTTGCTCTATAATGAGTTTAAGAATGCGAAAGAGAGCGGGGTTATTCTGTTGAACCTACCGTTGGCGTTGATCGGGGGTGTGTTCATCTTGAAGCTGACTTCCGGCGAGGTGAGTATTCCGGCTATTATCGGTTTCATTTCCCTGTTCGGTATTGCCACTCGTAACGGTATGTTGCTGATCAGCCATTACACGCATCTTCGGACTGTAGAGAATGTACCGTTGAAACAAGCCGTCCTGCAAGGTTCTATGGACCGTTTGAATCCTATCCTGATGACGGCGCTCAGTTCGGCTCTCGCGTTAATCCCGCTTGCGCTGAACGGCGATTTGCCAGGCAACGAGATACAAAGTCCGATGGCGACCGTTATCTTAGGAGGTCTGCTGACATCCACTTTCCTGAACGGCTTCATCATCCCGATTGTTTATTTATTAATGAATAAAGAAGATAAAGAATGAAACGATTCATATTAACAATAGCATTGCTTTCTTCTGCATTGGTGGCCGGGGTCGCAAACTTCCATCGAGGAAGTGCTCCGGAGTGTAGAGACCAATAACAAGGAATTGCAGGCAAACCGTCAGATGGTGACGGCACAAAAGTTGGAAGCCAAACTGGACAACAACCTGCCTGATCCTACCGTTACTTATTCCCATTTGTATGGAAACAAAGAGGGAATGGGATTTACCGGTGAATTAGTCGCTTCGCAATCATTTGACTTCCCGTCTTTATATATGCAACGGAACAAACTCTCCAAGCAGAAGGGTGAAAACTACGACCGACAGGGCGAAGAAGTGCGCCAGCAGATTTTGTTGCAAGCCAAAGAAGCTTGCCTGGACTTGATCTTTCTGAATCAGCAAAAGAACCTGCTGGATATCCGTCGGAAAAGCGCCGAACAGCTTGCCGCACTCTATCAGCAACGCTTGGAACAGGGTGATGCCAATATTTTGGAAACGAACAAGATCGAACTTGAACTTTTGAACGTCCGTAACGAGGTACGCATGAACGAAGCGGCTCGTGTGAATAAACAGCGGGAGCTAGAAATGCTGAACGGGGGGATTGCTATTCAGTTGACTGATACGGCTTACGAGGTTGTGGAGCTTCCGCTCTCGTTTGCCGACCTGCGCCAGGAAATCTTGGAGAATGATCGGCGTCTGTTGTCTTTGCAAAGTGCGAAGGCCGTATCATCGAGACAAATCAGTGTCAACAAGACGATGGGGCTGCCTTCGTTTGAGTTGGGTTACCGTATGAACCCATCTTCGGGTGGCGAACGTTTCAATGGCTTTTTGGTCGGCATCAGTATTCCTCTTTTCTCAAACCGCAACAATGTGAAACAGGCGAAAGCACAGAACCTTTACACCGATTTGCAACTGGAAAGCACGATGACGGCGGTAGAGAATGAATTGCTCCAACTCTATAACCAGTCGGTAGCCTTGAAGACTTCCATCGACGAATATGGCGAAGTGCTGGAGAGCCAGAATAACCTGGCGTTGTTGAATAAGGCGATCCAAGCGGGACAAATCTCGATGATCGAATATTTTGTAGACGTCACCACGCTCTATCAGAGTATGCAGAATCATATGCAGTTGCAGAATGAATACCAGAAGGTGATGGCGCAACTGTATAAGTTCAAACTATAGAGTTGATATCAGGACTCATTAAAAAGCAGTTTTGATCAGAAGGGAGGTTGTTCATAGATGGGTAACCTCCCTTTTTATTGATTTTTGAGAAAAATCCACATTACTTGCTTTTACTTAAGGAGTTGTTTGACTTATCTTTGTAAGTAGAATATTAATCGTATAAATAAAAATGAGAAAAAAAGTATATGGGCTTTTGCTCTTATTGCTATGCTAACCTGCCTGGGAAGGCCTGCCGTTGCGTCAGACGGTGCTTTTGACCCGGTAGAGTTTGTTAATCCTTTAATGGGGACGCAATCGTCGTTTGAGCTATCAACCGGTAACACCTATCCGGCTATAGCACGTCCTTGGGGCATGAATTTTTGGAACCCCGCAAACCGGTAAGATGGGGGATGGATGGGGGTATACCTATACCGCCAATAAGATACGTGGCTTTTAAACAAACCCATCAGCCAAGTCCCTGGATCAATGATTACGGGCAGTTTGCCATCATGCCGGTTGTCGGTACTCCTGAATTTGATCAGGATAGACGGGCCAGTTGGTTCTCTCATAAGAGTGAGATAGCAAAACCGTACTACTATGAAGTCTATCTGGCAGAGCATGATGTGAAAACCGAACTGACACCGACTGATCGTGCTGCCATGTTTCGTTTCACTTTCCCGGAAAACGAACATTCCTATGTCGTAGTGGATGCGTTTGACAAAGGTTCCTATATCAAAGTGATCCCTGAAGAAAACAAGGTTATCGGTTATACGACCAAGAATAGCGGTGGTGTACCGGATAATTTCAAAAACTATTTCGTTATCGAATTTGATAAACCTTTCACTTATGAAGCAACTTTTGCCGATGCAACTTTGAAGGAAGGTGTTCGTGAGCAACAATCCGACCATGTCGGTGCCGTTATCGGTTTTAAGACGACGAAAG
>ENA-OQMY01000032-OQMY01000032.1-human-gut-metagenome-genome-assembly--contig:-NODE-32-length-53435-cov-13.089743_pt1 | contig 53435 bp, 56 predicted proteins | sample MGYA00242623_ERZ504868 | MGnify/ENA primary metagenome ERZ504868 (study PRJEB26092, sample SAMD00036386) | human gut metagenome | host: Homo sapiens | study: EMG produced TPA metagenomics assembly of...
GATGATACCGCAAGGTTCGGTGGTAGGAGTAATCGGCAACAATGGAGCCGGAAAAACTACCTTTGCTAATAATCTGTGCGGACTACTTCAGGCAGGGAAAGGCTGCATGAGCATGGATGGAAAAACATATATGGCAAATCAGAGACTTAAAGTCTGCTATATGGTTATGCAGGATGTAAACCATCAGCTCTTTACAGAAAGTGTGATGGATGAAATTTTGCTTAGCCTGGACAATACAGATGAAGAAAAGGCAATGCTTGAAGCAGAACAGATTATGGAAAATCTGCATATTTCAGAGTTTAAGGAAGCACATCCGATGTCATTGTCTGGAGGACAGAAACAGCGGGTAGCCATTGCCAGTGCGATTGCGTCCGATAAACAGATTATTGTCTTTGATGAACCTACAAGCGGATTGGATTATCGTCACATGAAGAAAGTAGCAAAAAATTTACGGGAATTGAGTGCATTAGGAAAAACATTATTTATAGTTACTCATGATCCGGAACTGATTGCGGAATGCTGTAACTACTTTGTATTTATTGAAAATGGAAAAGTGCTATGGAGTGACGGTTGGAACAGAATAAGCAGGGAACGACTACAAAGGTTCTTTGATTTTGAGGGCAATTGATGATGAATATTCATGCGTCTGGAGAAGATTACTTAGAAGCTATACTTGTTTTGCAAAAGAAAAAGGTAGGGTTCGTTCTGTTGACCTTGCTCTGCATATGGGTTTTAGCAAGCCAAGCATCAGCCATGCGGTAGGTCTATTAAAGAAAGAAGGATTGCTTACAGTTGATGCAGATGGTTGCTTGCATTTGACCAATATGGGAAAAGATGTTGCTGAAAAAATCTATGAACGCCACCTGTTTTTCACGGAACAGCTTGTAGCTGTCGGGGTTGATCAGAAAACTGCAGAGCAGGATGCCTGTCGGATAGAACATGCGATTAGTGAAGAGTCTTTTCAAAAATTGAAAGCTTCAGTTAAAAAATAGAGTAATGGTGCAGTAGCATCAAATAGATTATTCTGGTTTTGTAATATATATTTAAACAATAAAGTACTAACAAACATCATCTATATATTGTGCTTGTAATATTGACGTAAACAAAATCTAGTGCTATGATAAATGTGTAAATAGTTTCATTCGGGAATACCCTGAATAAGAAATTTCATTCCGGAACGGTCCGGAATTAGTAAGCAGATTGTGCAAAGCACACCGGAGAAGTCCGTTTGGGCTTCTGGAATATTGGTTCAGGCATCAGCCTAAAAACAGAAATGACATCAAAAAGCAAAGAATTGTTTTTGGTGCGTTTTTTTACTTTATAGGAAACTGCTCATACGGAGCACTCTTGAATGAAAGATGCCCGCCGGTAGGCGGGCATACTAAAAGGACGGTTGTGGTTTAAAAGATATAAAAACCCTCTTCGCCAAAATCGTCATCATTGATATCATCAAATTCGTGAAAGAAGTAATCCATATCCAGAAGTTCATCGTCGCTCATAGAGCGAACTTCAGCAGAAGTCATGCCTTCCGGTGGATTTTTCATATATTTTTCTCTAAGTTCCTTTGCAAGCTGGGCTTCTGTAATGTATTCGTTTGAAATTGCCCGATGCAGTTTCAGATCAGATTTACGATGTCTGGCATAGAGTCCGTAATAACGAATCATTTTAAAATGTTTTTCCGGGATATGCTGAGTGAGCATAGAGATAAAGTCAAGTACAGGAACAGTTTCGGTAATCAGCTTTTCATCTTCATGACGGTTGTAATGAAAAGTAACAAAGTCGCCATCGTAAGAATCAATACGAGAAGTTGAGATGACAGGGTGGCCAAGATAGCGACCGATATATTTAATGACTTTGGATGGTTCACATTTATTCGGAAGTGCACGGACATAGAAACCATTTTTATGATTGGCGTAGATAGAGGATTTCACTTTTTTAAAGGAGTCTCCAAGTCTGGAGAGAAGTTCACTTAAAAGAGTGGTCTGAAAAGAATCACGAAGGAGCCGGTAGTTAAAATGGTCGACCTTGCGCCAGGGTATAGAGGTTCCAGCACCGCCTTCAGAGAGAAGACAGTGAATGTGGGGATTCCATTTAAGATCACGTCCAAAAGTGTGAAGGACACAGATAAAACCAGGGGTAAAACGCTGAGATTTATTGATCTTGAAAAACATACGGGAGATTACACTGTTGACGGCTGAAAAAAGGCAGTTTAAAAGGGAACGGTCTTTTAAGAAAAAAGGGCGGAGTTCTTCGGCAATGGTGAAAATACAATGTCTATGAGGAGTTTTTATGATCTTAAAGGACATAGAAGTAGTGCGGTCAATGGAGTATTTATTGCCGCAGGTCGGGCAAAAACGACTTTTGCAGCGAAAGGGGACAAATTTAAGATTACCGCAGTGTCCACAACCGTACATAGCACCACCAAAAGAGGGATTCCCGCAATTGATCATTTTATCAACATTTTCGATAACGGAGTCACGAGGATGCTGGAGATAGATCATTTCTTCATAATGCTCTTTGAAAATTTTTTGTAGTATATTCATAGAACCATTATGAAGTATTTTAAATAAAAAAGAAACCCCTTATCCCCTCATGAATGAGGGGCAGGAGAGCTGAAGTGTCGAAGACACTTTTTTATGATGAATTGTAGAAATTACCAATGGAGGACACATGGGAAAGGGAAGAATGCTGAATGAAAATGAGAAAGAAATAAAATTCCGGATTTGTAATTCGGGAGGACGGATACTTTACTTCATGGATATGGAACTGACGGATGAAGAACAGGTGAGAATGATATGCCAGTTGAATCAATGGTATTCAGATACGGATCAGGACGTGGAAGGATTTGTGGAGGAATTTTACTGGTTTGTAATAGGAATCATGGACGATATGATTCTCCTGAATCCAAGATATCTTCTTTTAGAAGAGGTCATGGAGCAGTTCTTGCTGTTGATGCCGGAAACAAGACGTAGATGCTATGGAACAGGCTGGGTTCGGAAAAATATCTGTCCTGCTGGGACCCCCCTTTCAGAGAGGAGTGCGGAGATTGATTATAAGTCTGTACATAAGAAAACAGATTTCCTCTGAGTTCATCCAGTGAATGAAACTATCTGATATCAAGCCATGCCATCCACTGATCTTTCATGGTGCGGAACCAGCGCTCAATTTTTGCCTTCTGTGTCGGGGAGTATGGCTGATCATAATGGATGACAGAACCGATCCGGGCTGCAAGCAGTTCCATCTGCTTGTTTTTATAGCTTCTGCCATTATCAAAGTTAAAAAGTTGTGGGCGGCCGTATTTTGCAACGGCAGACTTAATGACCGACATAAGATTTACAAAGTTATCGTGAAAAAAGACATCAATGCCGACAATGAAGCGGCTGGCATCATCAATCAGCGTAATGATATATACCTGGTGTTTCTTACCATCGACAGTTTTTAAATAAGGTCCCACACTGGAATCTCCGCACCAGACTTCATTGACGTGAGGTCTTTCATAACGGCGCATATCAGGGTTTGTGGATGTTTTAAACTGGACTGCCAGCTGGTTGATATACTGGTTGGTTAATGGTAGATGCCGATACTTCCCCATTTTTAATGCTGCCATTGTCCTGAAGCTGGGAAGATTTAGAAGACAATAATTGAGTCGTCAGTGCAATCTTATTTATCTCTTGTGACGGAAACAGGTTTCCGTTTTGCCGGAAGTAAGTCTGAATTGATTTCAGGAGCATCGAGCAGTGCAGTAAAATTCTGCTGAATGATATCCAGTGTCTTTTGTTTTTTCTGTAATTCTTGCTTTTCCCGGACAGTAGTAGCCTGTTCAGATTCAAGATTTTCAATCAGCTTTTGAACTTTATTAGAGCTTGGGATTTTGGTAACGCCGAGATCCTGAAGCTCTTTTTTTAGTGAATCGTGGAGCTGGTATTCTGCCTGATGTTTGGTGCGGTATGCTTTTGGATTTTTAGCAGATTTACAATCTTCAATTACTTTACGACAAAGCCGGTAAGAATCGCAGTGTTTCTGAATGACTTTCTGCATGCTCAGCTCATTGTTGATTTGCGTTATTCTCTGCTCAGCCGCTTTAACAGAAGCATCGACATCAGAAAGATGCTGTTGGAAATCTTCATAATTCAGCAGATTATTTTCGGAAAGATAGTTGAAGGTGCGGGCTGCTTCTTTCAGATTATTGAGTTTTGCCCAACGTTCAAATCCTTCTCGATTGCCGGTCGTAACATAAGTGGAAATATTGATATACAGGCGAGCTTCCCTGGACAGATGCTTTGGAGCTTTCGCTTTGCTACGATTTTTAGCCAGACGGATGCGAACATTTTCTTCGGAATAATAGCTTCCGAGAGATTTCATATAAGTGAAGTTCTTCTGCTCCGGTGCACGGAAGGACAGGTGCTTTCCCTGCCGGACTTCATATCCGGCTAACTGCATCTTTTGCAGAAATTCCTCATAGTTGATGGAAGTCCAGATTGATTTATCAACTGCGACACGTAGCTTGGCTTTCCAACTGGTGCCACGATGATATTCCATGTTCTCTTTATAGCTTTTACCTTTTTCTCCGGTTGGCATGCTGGTGGCAAGTCCATTTTCATGGCAGATACGATTACTGATTCTGCAGAGTTTATGGTAGCTCCGCTTATTGGAAACATACTTGTGATGATCAACAAAGCTTGCAGCGTTGAAGATGATATGATTGTGAATATGATTTTTGTCAACGTGTGTGCTGATCACGTACTCATATTTTCCTTTCAGCACTTCGTCAGCAAATTGTTGACCTAAGCGATGGGCATTTTCGGCATCAACTTCTCCAGGTTTAAATGATTGGATCAGATGAAATGCCAGGTTATCGCCTTTATCCATTCCATTCTTTTTTGCCATTTCTCTTGTCATAGAAAATTCAAGATCTGCAGTTTCCGGGGAACAGCCAAAACTGGAAACTAACAGTTTTTCATCTGTCTTATCTGGATTTGTAATATAGTCCAGAGCTTTCTTGTCAGTTACCTTAATGGGGAAGATTTTAAGATACGCCATAATTCTTTCACCATCTCTTTCAATTCTTGCATTTCTTCTGGATATAGATCTCCGGTGGTATTTACCTTTTTTGCAATCTGGTTGATATTTACACCAATCTTGTGCATTTCCTCATACTGTTTCTTCAGTGGGGTGGTATCGGTGTTGACGATGTAACCATCGATTGCCATCTTACGCAGATAAGCTCCCATGTTTTTGGTTTTTGATTCTATCATCTTCCTGCGTATAAGCTTCCTTTCTTCTTCGGTGACATAAAAATGGATTTCTTTGTTTCTCTTTCTTTCAGCCATTGGTGGGTTCTCCTTTCTGAGAGGACAGTAGTATCGTTGCTTTCAACGTTTTTCAATTTAGGGCAGGGTACCCTAAATTGGGATTTCCCGGAAGTGTATCCTCACTTCCTGTCCTTGCTGTTTTACCCCTCTATTAGTTAAAGTCAGGAGAACCGGGAAAATGCAAAAGAATTTGGCAGGTAGCACGGGAAGTGAAAATATGGTATGATTATGGGCAGGATATCAGGAGAATCAGGAGTTGAATAGATTGTGAAGAAAGAAGAAATTTTTGAATATGTGAAGAAACAGTATGGTACGATGCCGGAGTATTTATGGGCACAATCACCAGATAATGCTGTGCTAAGACATAAGAATGGAAAATGGTATGCTGTGGTCATGACGGTTGAAAAATCGAAACTGGGATTAGAAGGAAAAGATCCGGTTGATATCATGGACGTAAAGTGTGATCCGGACATGACGAATATGATTATTCAGACTTATGGATTTTTACCTGGATACCATATGAATAAGCAGCACTGGATCACGATTTTACTGGATGGTTCTGTCAGTGAGGCTAAGACACTGGACTTTTTGGATATGAGCTATGACCTGATTGACGGAGCAGGCAGAAAAGAAGAAAATGTAAGTGGATTACAGTGATTTTTGAGCAAAAGGAAAACCGGGGATTTTACTCCTCGGTTTTCTGGCTGTTGTGCTTCAGTCTTCAACTTGAAAAATATCTTCTACAGGCACTTTCAGGTAATGTGCCAGCCGGATTGCAATCTCAAGAGAGGGATTTCGTTCTCCACGTTCGATGCGGCCTATCGTCTGGCTGCAGGAACCTATGGCTTCAGCCAAATCTGCTTGAATGAGATTCCGTTCTTCACGAATATCTTTTAATGTATTATTGATTGCCATTCAATCACTTCCTTTGCTTATTGTTATCAGTAGGATCATGAACCTGCTGTTGAAATCTAATGAAATCCTGGAATTTCTGCACCTTTGCATTTCCCGATTACTTTTCCAAAAATCTTAAAAGAGTCAGATTCCAAAACTTGGATAGGACGATATTTTTGATTTAAAGAGATCAGATAAACACCATCTGGCTCATCGTGTAATTCCTTGATGTAAGTATTGCCGTTGAGATAGAAGATTCCAATTTCACCATTAGCAAGAGAATCTTTTTTCTGAATCCATGCAACATCGTCTGTATGATAAAGTGGCTCCATACTATCACCAGAGATCCGCACACCAAAGTCAGTCTGCTCAGGAGCAAGATGTCCTACGTCATAGGTTTCTTTTACAGAATCTTCCAGGTAATTTCCAGTACCAGCAGAAACTGGTTCCCAGGTAATTTCTACAGGATGATGGAATGGGATAATCTTTGCAGACAGTGGAGAAAACTTTTTAGAAGCTTTCAAAATATCAGCAAATTCAATCAATTTATTTCTGCCTTCTTCATTCAATCCACTCATAATGTTATATGGATTTTCTCCAAAGAAGGATTCATATATATCTTCGATATCAAGTAACTGGCAAAGTGTCAGGAAAACATGTAAAGCGGGTTCTCGTGCATTGTTCTCCCATTTGGAGAGTGCTTTTGTAGTGACCTGAATACCTTCCTGAGAAAGCAGGTTTACCAGATCTGATTGAGAGTATCCTTTCTTTTTTACTATTTTCTGCTAATATTTCCCCGAAATCACGCATTTGTTCGCCTCATTTCTATTTGAATTTTCTATATGCATTATACCGTATGTTAGAAATAAAATCAACAATAATCTCCGAAATGGAGAAAATACAACCAAGATGTTACTTGACTATCTCCGAAATGTCGATATATACTAAACATACAGAAATTGATAAGACATTATGTTGAAGGAAGCAGCTGGGAGGTGAAAAGTTTGAGTGAGCGTGTGATCCTGCATAGTGATATGAACTGTTTTTATGCCAGTGTAGAAATGCTACATCATCCGGAATTTGCTGGAATGCCTCTGGCAGTCGGTGGTGATCCGGAAGCCCGGCATGGAATTGTGCTGACAGCAAATTATATTGCCAAGAAAAAAGGAGTAAAAACCGGAATGGCATTATGGCAGGCGAAACAGGTTTGCCCGGAAATTATTTTTGTACCACCACGGATGGATTTATATTTGCGATTTTCTCAAATGGCAAGGGAAATCTATTCAGAGTATACAGATAAAATTGAGCCATATGGAATTGATGAAGCCTGGCTGGATGTATCAGATAGTGGAAATCTGAAAGGAAGCGGAATGACGATTGCGAGAGAAATCAGCCATCGGATTAAATACGAACTTGGAGTAACAGTGAGTATTGGAATTTCCTGGAATAAGATTTATGCGAAACTTGGTTCAGATTACAAAAAGCCGGATGCAATCACAGAGTTTAATCGAGAAAATTATAAAGACAGGATATGGCAGCTTCCTGCGTCAGATTTGCTTTATGTCGGAAGACAGACAAATAAGAAATTGCAAAAACTTGGAATCCGGACAATCGGGCAACTTGCGGAATCAGACGAAAAGTTGTTAGAGAGCCATTTTGGAAAAATAGGAAATGTATTATGGGCTTTCGCAAATGGCTGGGATGAAGATCCGGTTTGCAAGGAAGGGTATGAAGCTCCAGTAAAGTCGATAGGTAATAGCACCACAACACCGAGAGATCTGGAAAATGATCTGGATGTTTGGATCATTCAAATAGCATTGGCAGAAAGTGTAGCTGCACGATTGCGGAAACATGGATTTAAATGCAAAACAGTAGAAATTACAGTTCGAGATAATGGATTGTATAGTTTTTCCAGACAGATACATTTACGACAGCCAACGAATATTACAAATGAGATTGTAACTGCAGCATTTCAGCTATTTAAAGATAATTACAAATGGGAACATCCCATTAGAAGCCTGGGAATCCGAGCTGCGGATCTTGTGTTAGATGATATTCCCGTGCAGTTGGATTTATTTGGAAATCAGGAGAAAAAAGAAAAGTTAGAGAAGCTGGATCGTACTGTAGATGAGATAAGACGACGGTTTGGATATTTCAGTATACAGCGAGCGGCAATGTACCAGGATAAAGTCTTATCCCACTTAGACGCTGGTACGCACACGGTCCATCCACACAGTTATTTTCATGGGTAATTGGAGGGATAGATTTGAAAAAAGCATTAACCAGAAAACAGGAAGAAAGTTATCAGTGTATTTTGAATTATACGAAGGAGCATGGATATCCGCCGACAGTTCGGGAATTTGGAGAGTTGATCGGGGTGAAATCAACATCATCTGCTTTTTCCAGAATCAAGCAGTTGGAGCAAAACGGATATATCCGAAGGATTCCGGCATCGCCAAGAGCAATCGAGATTTTATAGTGAGGTGTCGGCATGAACAAAGTATATGTAGATGTAGTGGCAGAGTTTCGGAAAGACGGACAGCTGGTTCCCATATTTTTTACATGGGAGGATGGAAGAAAGTATAGCATTGACAGAATTTTGAAAATCGAGCGATGCGCCAGCAGAAAGGCAGGCGGTGTAGGAATGATGTACACCTGTATGATACAGGGACAGGAAAGCCATTTGTTTTACGAAGTGGATAAATGGTTTATGGAGAGAAAAACAGCATAAGGAGAGATAGGTATAGACGATATTATTTGGATTATTAACCGGCAGGGATAGTCACTTTCCCTTTATATTCCTGCAGGTTTTACATAAGAAGATGGATTTCGGTCAGCAAAGGCAGCTCCCACAATGCCTTTTGGATATCCGCTTCTGCAAGTTGTAGTAAGTAATTGCTTCCCATCAAAATCATGGGGAAAGCGAACTGGTCTGAAAGACCGCCAGTTAGTGTGATGATGATAAGGAGATTTTGAAACTGATGACAGACAGAGATTATGCAATTAAATCAATGAAAGAAATTACCTTCCAGATGGCAAGTCATGCACAGGATTATCTGGAAGTTACAATCGAAAGACATTATACTGATATTAAAGAACTGATGACAAGTTACCAGAAGCTGATTTTGGAAAATCAGGTCGTATTGGAAGAACTGGATATGGAGTGCCAGGAGAAGATCAATGAAGATATGGCATATGCGTTAAGCTACCTGAGCATTTATAATCATCAGCTGAACGTGCCAAAGATGCACCGGGAGATGAATAACCTGATGATTATTTATGGACTGTCGGACATGATCTATCGGGGAATGACACTGGTGAAATTTTATGCTCCCAATGGTGTGACACTCAGTGAAATTCTTCATTCCTGCTTTTGCAGTCATTACAATAAGACAGATGTGGAAGTGCAGCAGGAACTGGGAATAGGCAGGACTTCTTTTTATAAGATGAAGAAGCAGGCCCTTGGATATTTAGGATTTTATTTTATGAGATCGTGGTACCGCAGGCAAAGGATAAAAGATTTAAACCGTCACTGGGCGTAGAGGAAGAGTAGGTGAGTAATATGAGATACGAAGATTCGATGAAAGGTGTAGCTGCTCAGATAATCAAAGAACAGCAGCAAGCCAGTAAAATAAAAAACAATCCAGAAGAGTTCCATTGGCATGACGAATATGCAACGTTGAATTTCTTTCGGTTTATCTGCAAAAATATCGGTAACTTGGGAAATGGAGAAATTGAGAAAATGGTCACACGCTTGAAAAGCATAGATCAGAAAGCAGTGGAAAACCATGTGAATGGTGCTGTTTGGGCATTTGATTATGATAAGATGTTCTGTGTACTGATGGAAAATGAAATTTGCCGAAAGGTGTGTGAAAAGAATAAATATAATAGTTGGATGAAGTTGATTGGACAGTATTGTGTTTCAATGGCTTAAAGATGAAGAAAGTTGTTGGAGGGAAAAAACTCTCCAGCAACTTTGTCTTGTGCGCCTAGCGGCGCACGTTTCTAACGGGTTAAAGTCCCGAATCCGCCCGGTAGTGGGAAGGATATAGCCGAAAGCAAGGGTGTCCATCGTGAGATGGAATCTGAAGGAAGCTGGATGTGAGGAATATACTAACTCACGGGCAAATCTCTGGTCTGACGAACAGAAATCTCATATGAGGTCATGCATGTGGGTAAGGCAGCAAGCCATGTTGAAGCCCGATAACTACACGGAATCATGCATGATAAATGAGGCAGATGGATGGAGCTGTAGCAGAAGCACTTACAAAAGATATAAAGATTGATGAAAGCGATCCGGCAATCCAGAGCCTGCGTGAAGCATTGGGGGATCTCGAAATGGTTGGCGGAGAAGCCGGCACAGAATCCAATGAATCTAATATCAGCACAGCAGACCTGTATGAAGCAGATGAACAGGCTGAAACCAAGAAGCTGACAGAAGACCAGATTAATACAGTTGTTGGTATGTATCAGCAGTATCTGAATCAGTGGTCAGCCAATGCTAATGTACTCGGTGTTCAGAATCCATTCTTTCTGGATTTCAACGATGATACAGATGGTCTTGGTATCCTTGGTGAGATGCTTGCCTTAGACGGCAAATCTGTTCAGGATGTCAGAGATGGCAAGGTGAGCTACGATGACCTGACAGGTATGATCTTTACTTTCACATATGGTGATAAGTTAGGTATTAAGTATTATGGTCCAGATGTAACAAATGCAAGAGATGAAGCTCTTGCTGCAGTTACAGCATCAGGTGCACAGACAAAGGCACAGAAGCTGCTTGTTCTGAATGACTGGTTGGCCCATAACAATACATTTGATATGTCCTACATCATGAACTCTGGTAAGGAATCAGATGATGACAAGCCGATGATTGCAAAGGATCCTCAGAAGCAGAAGCATGAGGATGAAGTTTACGATGAGATCTATAAGGTTTACGAACCACAGATCAAACAGAATTTCCATGATCAGATTTATGCAGGCATTAAGCAGAATTTACTTGTTACTTTTTATGAGAATGCCATTCAGGATGCTGTTTATAAACAGGCATTAGCAAAGGCTGCTGATCCTGAGAATCCAACGGATGCTGAAAAACAAGCAGCTCAGGAACAGGCAAAGGCTTATGTTGAACAGCATAAGACAGATATTGATAAAGATCCAGATGCATTTGCAAGAACTAACTTTGGTGATGATGCTGCTGATCAGCTTAAAGAGCAGGCAGACGCATTTATCAAAGATGCGGAAGAAAATGGTGTTGAGGCAGACCCTGAGAATGCTCCTGGAGTTAAGGTGACTGTTGAGCAGCTTACTCAGCGGCAGTTAGATAGCGATGATCCGGCATTGGATATGGACGGTGATGGAACGAAGGAAACAAGCTTTAAGCAGGCGATTCCAATCTATGCGAAGCAGGCTGCAACCGGTATGACAACTGGTGTCATCAACTATTGGGAAGGTACTCAGTTTGGTGCATTCGGTATGGGTACATCTGTATGTCTGGGTTACTCCAGAGCTTTTTCATATCTTGTGCAGTGCCTGGATAAAGATATTTATCTTAAAGATCCAAGTAAAGGTTATGACAGCAAGAAAACTGTTACAGCAGATGATGGTACAACTTCAGAAGTATGTGATAACTGGAAGACAGCCAAAGAACTGTACTATGGTTCAGATGGTAAGACACTGGATATCAATGCAGGCTACACAGTTGACCTTGTAAGAATTTCCTTCCAGTCCAACGTTACAATGTATGGCGAAGAACAGGAAGACTTCGGTTCCGACCATTACTGGAATGCAGTCAAGGTGGATGGTCAGTGGTACTATGTAGACCCTTGTTATACAGATGTCTACACAGAAGTTATGAGTCGTGACCGTGTCGAGACAGATGGTGATATGAACCATGTCTTCTTCCTGTTCAGCGATACAGATGCAAGAAAATTGTATCAGGGTAACTTTAGTGTTTTAAGATCACTTTATCAGAATGAAGCAACAGATACAACATATGAAAAAGCATGGATGGCTCGTGCAGCAAGTAATGTTTACTATGCAGATGGTTATGCTTACTATATGTATGATTCGACAGACCTGTTTGACAGAGTAAACAGTACAAGCATGAATCAGAGCCAGAAGGCTGCAGAGTACAAGATTGTTCGTCATAAACTGACAAATAAGGATACAGGCGATGGCGACAGCGATTATGAGACACTGATTAATTTCACAGACAAGGAAAACAACGATACATTTGTAAGCGTTCTCAAAGACGGTAAGATGGTGAAGAACGACCTCCTGACAAAACTGTATGCACAGTTCGTGGATGAACAGAGCATTTACCCATCCATCGGTCTGACAGCAGCACTGTATACAGATGGTAAGATTTACTTCAACGTATCCAACGATATCGTTTCCTACAATCCTGCAGACGGTGCAGTAGCCGTTGTGAAGGAATATAACACAGTATCTGCAAAACGTGATACAACCAAGTTATTTGGCGGTATGGCATTTACAACAACAGATGAAAAGAGTGCAGATTTCACTGTCACAAATCATCCAATCGCAGGTCTGACTGTGAAGGGTGACGAACTGGTTGTTTCAATCGGTACAAACTTCGCGTTCATTTCAGGTAAGAGCAAACTGCTTGACCATTCCAGCTACGGTTATGAATTCGAAGAGACAGATTACAATCCGACTTATACAAACTACAAGAAGTATCAGCAGTTCATGGGCAGTCAGAGCAATGATAATGACGAGTTCATGTGGTCAGCTAACTTCGTTGATACAGTTGATATGAAGACACTGACAGGTACTTCTCATAATTATGAAACAGTTTCTGAACCTGCATACTGCGGACGTAATGCATTTACAGAAGAACGTTGTTCTGACTGTGGTCTGATCAAAGAGGGCACACGTGTAGAAGCAGAGAATACAGCACACGAACATCATTACATCAAGTTCCATGAAACATACTATACAAAGACTGATAGCGGTAACTGGAACGAAGCGGACAACTATGTTTGCCCAGAGTGCGGTGCTTGTATTACAGAACCTGTTAAGTCCAAATATGAACAGGCTAATTCTACATACGAGAAAAGAAAAGCTATCTGGGATGAAGCTCAGAAGAACGCAGCAGAAGGACATGCTTATGCAGCAACAGATGCTGAATGGAGCGATGATCACACAAGCGTTACATTCCAGAATCTGAAATGTGAAACTTGTGCAAATCAGATCAATAAACTGGATTGTCTCCTTGAATCAGATGAAAATGTAACAAACAAAGCTAACAGAGATTCTATTGAGAAAACTCTTGCAGAAAAAGTAACTGCAACGGCTAAACTTGCTGGCCATACAGGTACATGTGAACAGGGCGTGACTATGTACTACAAAGCAGCAGATAAGACAGCTGATGGTGTGAAGTATGTTGTAACAACTACTGAGGCAAAGGAAGCTGGAAAGCATGCATACACAGGTGCATGGACATGGAACGAAGTTAAAGATGACAATGGCAATGTAACTAATTGCACAGCATCTGTAACAGGTGTTAAATGCTCCGTTTGTGATAATGAACCAACAGAAGACCAGATTAAAGTTAATGTTGTTAAGGATACAGAGAATTCCAAAGCAGCAACATGTACAGAAGCTGGTAAAGATGTTTATACAGCAACAGCGACAGTTACAGATGCTGATGGTAAGGAAATCGGTACATTAACAGCAGATCCAAAAGAAGTTGATTTACCGGCACTTGGCCATAAGTATGGTGAACCAACATGGAACTGGACAAAGGGTGAGAACAACACTTACACAGCAACAGCAACATTTACATGTGCAAATGATGAGAAACATGTAGAAACAGTTGATGCAAAAGTAACTGAGAAATCTGATGGCGCAACATGTACAGAGGCAGGTAAGATTACTTACACAGCTACAGTTACATTTGAAGGCAAAGATTACAAAGATACTAAGACAGAAAAAGTAGCAGCTCTCGGTCATGACTACAAAGTCTCAGAAAAAGACGGATGGAAATGGACAGCTGATAAAGAAAAAGGATATACAGCTGTTGCAACATTCGTATGCAGCCGTTGTAAAGATTCTCATGACGTAACTGCAGATGTTGTTAAAGAAGACAAGAACAGTCAGATCATCTACACAGCAACTGCTAAATACACAGATGAAACTGGTAAGGAATTTACAGCTACAGCTACAAAGAGTACAAAAATGTCCGTATCTTACAAAGTTCACCGTCAGGATTATGACTGGGAAAAAGACTGGAAGAAAGACGGACAAACGTCTGGTACAGTTGGTGAAGCAAAAAGATTAGAGGCTATCGAGATCAAGTTACCAGGTGGTGTTTCTGGATCTATCGAATATCGTACACATATTCAGGACATCGGTTGGGAAAAGAACTGGAGTAAAGACGGAGAAAAATCCGGTACAGAAGGACAGTGTAAACGTCTGGAAGCAATCCAGATCAGACTGACTGGTGAAGTTGCAGAGAATTATGACGTATACTACAGCGTACATGCCGAGAACTTCGGATGGCTCGGATGGGCTAAGAATGGCGAAGAAGCAGGAACAGCTGGTTACGGATACCGTCTTGAAGCAATCAGGATTCAGCTGGTTACCAAAGGGGACAAAGCACCAGAACTTATTGGTACTATCAAAGAAGCTATGAAAGCAAGACTGGTCGGATACCAGACACATGTACAGGACTATGGTACACAGGCATATGTATATGACGGTGCTATGGCAGGTACAGAAGGCGAGTGCAAACGTATGGAATCTATCCGTATGAAACTCCCGTCTTCAATGAACAGCTCAATCCAGTACAGATCTCACGTTCAGAATATTGGATGGGAGAAGAAATGGGCATCTAACGGATCATTATCCGGAACAACTGGACAGTGTAAACGTCTGGAAGCAATTCAGATCAAACTGTCTGGTGATGTAGCAGAGAACTATGATGTATACTACAGAGTTCATGCTCAGGATTATGGATGGCTTGCATGGGCTAAGAATGGAGAATCTTCAGGAACAGAAGGATACGCAAAACGTCTCGAGGCAATTGAGGTTCGTCTGGTTCCAAAGGGAACAACTCCAAACCTTCCAGCATCAGCAAATGAAAAAGCCTTCATCAAAAAATAATAACAAAGCTTAACTTGCAAGGGGCTGTCGGGAAATGAACCGCTCCCCGTCAAGTAGACAATTGAAAAAATATAAATTTTTCCTGCCAGTAGAAATTTATCTGCTGGCAGTTTTTATGCAGCTTGCAAGTAATTTTCGTGTTTTTCCATTGGCGTTAAAATTCCAAGATTCCTTTGCAAGCGTTTATTGTTGGTAAGCGTCCAATAAGAGGGTGTATCGAAATTTCTGGCTGTTGCATGTAAACTATTTATTAGAGTTTTGGGAGTTGACTCTAAAAACTCTAAATCTAATCTAAGGAGCAGGCAAAGGCGGTTCAGAAATGGCTCCCGCATAAGTCTGAAAATACTGAAAATCCTTAGAAATGCTGGGAAATCTGACGATTCTATGGTATAATAATCCTATCGAAGCGAAAGGGTTTTCAGGTTATGTCAGCTACGGAACAGGAGTATAAAAATCATATCAAAGAACTGGAACAGCAGGTCCGGCTCCTGAAAGAGCAGGTTGATTTCCTGACACGTAAACTTTATGGAACAAAATCCGAGAAGACATCTACTCTCGAAATCGAGGGGCAGATGTCTCTTTTTAATGAAATCGAAACCTGTGCAGATCCTGATGCACACGAACCGGAGCTTGTTGAGATAGAGAAGCACCTACGTAAAAGGAAGTACACCGGTCAGCGGGAAGAACTGGTAAAAAATCTCCCTCACAGCAAAGTACTCCATACCATAGATGAAAGGGAACAGATATGCGATAACTGCGGGAGTACGATGGTGAAAGTAGGGGAAGAATTCGTCCGCACGGAAGTACAGTTTATCCCTGCAAAACTCAAGGTGATTGACCATTACCGGGAAACGTATGAATGCAGGTCGTGCCGGAAAAACGGAACTTCTTATATGGAGAAGGCTCCGGTGCCATATCCTCCCGTCCTGCATTCTCTGGCATCTGCATCTACCATCACCTGGCTCATCCACCAGAAGTTTGAATTAAGCATCCCGCTGTACAGACAGGAAAAAGAATGGGAGGCTTTGGGATTACGTTTAAGCAGAGCGACTATGTCAAACGGGCTTCTGGTTGTCTATCGGGACTGGCTTGTACACATCGTCCACCGTCTGAAGCTGGAACTTCTGAAACAGAGATACCTTCATATCGATGAAACACATGTACAGGTGCTGAAAGAACCGGGACGAAGCGGGAAATATCCGGAAGCGTTTCTGAGGGAATATGAAGGTTATATCCATACAGACGCTTACTCCGGATACAATGCAGTTTCAGGAGTAAAAAGATGTCTTTGCTATACGCATCTGCGCCGGGCTTTCATGGATGCGCTCCCTCCTGATCAGAAGAAAAAAGAACGTCTTATCCGCGAGAAACCGCTTCTCGAGGCTTTTTGGTCATGGGCAGAAAAAAGTGCCATCGGAGAGCTGCCGAAATCCAAACTTTCAAAAGCTTTTCATTACGCCTTAAATAACCGTGAAGGTTTTTGGAATTATCTGGAAGACGGGAATTGTTCCATCAGTAATTCGCTTGCGGAAAACTGTATCCGTCCCTTTGTGATCGGCAGAAAGAACTGGCTGTTCTCCGGCAGTCCGAAAGGGGCGGAAGCCAGTGCAGGAATCTATACACTGTTTTATTTGACGCTTACGGCCAAAGCATGATCAAATTGAGATATTGGGTTTTAGGGTGTAACCCTAATGCGCACGACATAGGAGAGCGGATTTTTTGCATAAAGACCATGTCACTTTATGCGTATCCTGTTATATTTCTTTATTCCCATTGGTATGAAGGCTCGGACAATTGATTTTTAATCCTTTTTTGTAATTAGCATTTTCAAACTCCAAGTAATAGTTAGAGGGCATAGGAAAAGGAGTGTGATGGGAATTGAAAGAAAGATTAAGAAGCCTTCAAAAGTACATTGAGGTGTATCGATGCGTAGGGATAGATAAGGTACTTAAGACTATTCCGTGTAGATTTGCTTATTCGGTAGCAAATGAGCATGTGGATGAAAAGAAGTTTCATGAGAAAGTGTTGTATCGCATGCGACACAACAAATATGACTCATTGAGAAAAAGCTATAACAAGGTAATCAAGAATAAAGTAAATGATGTCAAACAGGGATTGTATCAGACCATCTATTTGACGTTAACAATTATGGCTGAAGATGTGGCTGATGCAAAAGCTCATTTAGTTCTATGGAGAGTGCCATAAGAAGTGCTTTTGTGGGGATTGGTGTTAATGGTATTCCGGTAATAATTAATATAAACATAATCGGTTGTTGATGCAGCTCTCTGTAAAGTTGCAATTAAGCGGCTAACAGTATTATGGTTCCGGCGGCTGTTGTTAAAATTGTTTGCAACCAGATAAGCGGATTGTGATTCCCCATATTGTTCGGACTTTTGAAGAGGTGTTGTCGATGGAATCTAAAACACATCCTAATCCAGATGGATTATTGTAGCTCTACAAAATAAATATAAGAATAGAAATAGATTATAAAAGGTTTGTTGGGCAGTATAGCCTAATGAAGCCTACAGAAAAAGGTTGCGTGAAGCCACATAAAAATGTATAATTAAGAGTAATGAATTTCATATTAAATGATATTGGAGGTACTCATGTCACAGTCGGTTACGATAAAGAGTAATAAATATGGAATCAATTTAATTTTAGATGCGGATATGTCATTTGCTGATTTGATAAAGGCAGTTGTGGAGAAGTTTAAGGCATCCGCCAATTTTTTTAAAAACGCAAAGCTTGCTATTTCATTTGAGGGAAGGCATCTTTCAGATGAAGAGCAGCAGCAGATAATTGCAGCTATTGAGGAAAATACCACAATTGAGATTTTGTGCATTGTGGAGAGTGGTACCGAGCAGGAAGCCATTATGAAGGAGCAGGTTGAGGCATTTAATGAGGCAGTGCAGAAGCAGTGCGAGAATGTTGCAACAGTCAGTGTTCCGGAGCAGTTTTACCGTGGTACGCTCAGGTCAGGCCAGGTGATTACCAGCGAGTCTTCGGTCACAATCATAGGTGATGTCAATCCGGGAGCCAAGATTATAGCTCAGGGCAATATCGTTATTCTTGGCGCATTAAAGGGCAATGTTCACGCCGGATGTACAGGTGACAGGAGCTGCTTTGTATTTGCACTTGATATGCAGCCGATTCAGATTCAGATTGGTGATTTGATTGCGAAGAGTCCGGACGAGCCTCAGCCAAAGCACAGGGTAAGGCGCAAGGAAAAGCCGGCACAGGAGCAGGCGCAGATAGCCATCGCAAAGGATGGATATATTTACATCGAACCAATTACTAAAAATATTTTAAATAGCATTTAGGAACGTAGGAGGAAGAAAGTTCATGAGCGAAGTAATCGTTATCACATCAGGAAAGGGTGGTGTGGGCAAGACCACAACCACAGCAAATATTGGTACAGGTCTTGCACAGTTAAATAAAAAGGTTGTTATGATTGATACTGACATCGGACTGCGTAACCTGGATGTTGTTATGGGACTTGAGAATCGTATTGTATACAATCTCGTAGACGTCGTTGAGGGCAAATGCCGTATCCGTCAGGCTCTTATCAAGGATAAGAAATATCCTGATCTGTGTCTGCTTCCATCAGCCCAGACAAGGGACAAGGATGCTGTTACACCTGAGCAGATGGTTGAGCTTATCAATGAACTTCGTGAGGAGTTTGACTATATTCTGCTTGACTGCCCGGCAGGTATCGAGCAGGGCTTCAAGAATGCCGTTGCAGGAGCTGACCGTGCACTCGTTGTCACTACACCTGAGGTATCAGCAATTCGTGACGCTGACCGTATCGTTGGCCTTCTCGAGGCAAATGAGATGAAGCGCATTGATCTGATTGTCAACCGTCTGCGTGTCGATATGGTTAAGCGCGGTGATATGATGAATGTGGATGATGTAACAGAGATTCTTGCAGTCAACTTAATCGGTGCAGTACCGGATGATGAGCAGATTGTTATTTCTACAAACCGTGGTGAGCCGTTAGTTGGCTCAGACAGCCTTGCAGGAAAGGCATATATGAATATCTGCCGCCGTATCATGGGCGAGGAGGTTCCTTTCCTTGATTTAAACCAGAAGCATGGTGTCTTTGAAAAGCTAAAGGATATGTTTAAGAAAAATTAAAGGGGGATATGTACCATGGGTATAATGGATTTATTTAAAAAGAAATCTTCTGGTAATGTTGCAAAGGATCGCCTGAAGCTGGTGCTGGTTTCTGACCGTGCAAACTGCTCATCGGAGATGATGGAGATGATGAAAAGGGATATCATTGAGGTTATTTCCCGCTATATGGATATTGACGCTGAAGCTCTTGATGTGAAAATCACAGAGACAGAGTCTGATTCTAACAACGGAATGGTTCCGGCACTCGTTGCCAATATTCCTATCCGTGACATGAAGCATCGTCCGGATCCAAGATAGAGTAAATAAAATAATATGATATGATAAGATATGAGGGTCAAAAGGTGTTTTGGCCCTTTAATTATTGTATTGAATAAAAAAGACTTGATTTGATATTAGAGTGTGATATACTTTAATACGTTACAAATAAATAAATTTTAGCAGAGTAGACACATGTGCGTTAAGTGCCGGATGAACAGGGAGTTGTCACCCGGACGAAAAGAAAATCTTGCGGTACATGAGTCGCATCCCGCTGCATCCGAAGATATTAATTATCTCCTGTTGTAGTTCGGTGAGGTCTGCAAAGGAGGTAATTTTTTAATGAAAAAATTCGTTACTTTGTTCACCGATTCTGCCCGAGAGCTTAAATCGGTCAGAACCATCACAACTATGGCAATGCTTGCTGCAGTTGCCGTTATCCTTGGATATTTCTCCATCGAATATGGACAGTTTATCCGTATCGGTTTTTCCGGTATTCCAAATGGTATCGTTGATTACCTGTTTGGACCGGTTGCCGGAGCTGTTTTCCACGGAGCGCTTGACATCATCAAGTATCTGATGAAGCCTACAGGACCATTTTGTCCACAGCTTACACTTGTTGTAATGCTTGCAGGTGTTTTATATGGCTGCTTCTTTTATAAGAAAAAGCTTACCATATGGAGAGTACTTGCTGCGAAGTTTGTAGTAATGCTCATCTGCAATGTCATTCTCAATACTCTGTGTCTGCAGGTACTGTATGGACAGGCATTTATGGCAATTCTTCCAATGCGTGCACTGAAGAACCTTATTATGTGGCCGATAGATTCAATTGTCTTTTTCGGCATTGCAAAGGCACTGGAGCAGATAGGATTGTTCCGCACCTTCCGTAAACAGGAGCTTGTAAAGAATGCATAGCAACAGGTCAATGGACCGGGTACTCAAATGAGAGTACCCGGATTTTTTATTAATGGAAAGAAATACGTATAATGTGGTATGTGTATCATGTTCTTTATAATATATATAAATGATGAAAAGGAACATTGCAACAGAATAATGTACAGACAATATAATGCACAAAACATTACATTAAAATAATATTTTAAGTGTTAAATGACAGTTTTTATTTATAATTTTAAGCATAAGTGTCTTTAAACTGACAATTATGAGGTATTTCGCATTTTTAATGAAAATTGTTGACACAATATATTGAACGTGATATTGTTTACTTGTTCAAAATAATACACAAAAGAAAACGAACAAACAACTACATATTAATTATGAATATTTAAGAGCAAAGACGCTAACCGGTGAAGCACTTTGCTCTTTTTTATTTATCAAAATCACAAGGATATTCAAATTAGGAGGCAATATATTATGAGATTAAAAGACACAGGATTAACAGCACAGGACATCAAAGACAAAGTAAAGAAGTATATGATTGAGACATATGAGCGTTTCGATTTCATAGCTGAGACTGCTGAGGGCATGTATCTATATGATGAGAATGGCACACCATACCTTGACTTTTACGCAGGAATCGCCGTAAACAATGCCGGCAGCAGAAACCCTAAGGTTGTTGCAGCAGTCAAGGATCAGGTGGATGACATCATGCATACATTCAACTATCCATACACCATTCCACAGGCTCTGCTTGCTGAGAAGGTTTGCAAGACTATCGGAATGGACAAGATTTTCTACCAGAACTCAGGAACTGAGGCAAATGAGGCTATGATTAAGATGGCTCGTAAATATGGTATAGAGAAATATGGTCCAAACAGATATCACATCGTAACTGCAAAGGACGGCTTCCACGGCAGAACCTTCGGTGCTATGTCAGCTACAGGACAGCCTGGAAACGGATGCCAGGTGGGCTTTGGTCCAATGACATACGGCTTCTCATACGCTCCTTACAATGACTTAAAGGCTTTCAAGGATGCTTGCACAGAGAACACAATCGCTATCATGATTGAGCCTGTACAGGGCGAGGGCGGTGTTCATCCTGCAACACCTGAATTCATGAAGGGACTTCGCGAGTTCTGTGATGAGAAGGGCATGCTCCTCCTTATCGATGAGGTTCAGACAGGATGGTGCAGAACCGGAGCTGTAATGAGCTACATGAACTACGGCATCAAACCTGATATCGTTTCTATGGCAAAGGGCCTTGGCGGTGGAATGCCAATCGGTGCTATCTGTGCTACAGAAGAGGTTTCAAAAGCATTCTCAGCCGGTTCACACGGTACAACCTTTGGTGGACATCCTGTATGCTGTGCAGCAGCACTTGCAGAAGTAAACGAGCTGCTTGACAGAGATCTTGCCGGAAATGCAAAGAAGGTTGGTGATTATTTCGCAGCTAAGCTTGAGAAGCTTCCACACGTAAAAGAGGTAAGACATCAGGGACTCTTAGTTGGTGTTGAGTTTGACGATACAATCTCAGGTGTAGATGTAAAGCATGGCTGCTTCGACCGTCATATGCTTATCACAGCAATCGGAAGCCATATCATCCGTATGGTTCCACCGCTTATCGTAAGCGAGGAAGAGTGCGACAAGGCATTTGATATTATAAAGGAAACTGTTGAGTCACTTTCATAGAAGGCTTGAATTATATTTGAAGCAGGCAACAGAATATATTGCGGCAGATTTTACGAGCCGGATAAAAGGACAAGGGCGTCACGATTAGCTTCGTGCGCCCTTCTTTTAAACAAAGAATATAGGTAACTAAGCGGAACAAGTTTATATAACAACATATGATTAAAGGGTCAAAAGGTATCGTCGATGCATACCTTAGCGACTTTCATATCAACTAAGAAAAGCGAGGGGAACGAAATGGCACATCTTGTTATTACAATAGGATGCGAATATGGCGCTAAAGGAAACCAGATTGGCAAAAAGGTTGCTAAAGACCTGGGAATCAAATTTTATGACAGGGATACTGTAGATGAAATCATAAAAGAGGTCGGTATTCCGAAGGATATCATGGAAAAGGTTGAGGAAGGTATCACTATCGCCGGAAAAGGTGCAGAGGGTGATGTCAGAGGCTCTTTCTCCAAATATGCAGACCTCACAGAGCGTGCAATTCACGTCCAGAAAACCATAATCAGAAAATTATCAGACCGTGAGTCATGCGTGATTATCGGTCGTTCAGCAGACTATATACTAAAGGAACATAAACCGATTTTACGTATTTTCATATATTCACCGGATGAAGTGAGGATTGAAAACGTAATGAAGAGCCACAATTTGTCGGAGGATGATGCAAAGCTTTTTATCACTGAAAAGGATAAGCGTTATCATAAGCGTCATATGGCGCTGACAGGAAGCAACCGAGGCGACAGACACAACAGGGATATGCTTATAGACAGCAGCCTGTTAGGAGTGGATGGCACAGCGGAGCTTATTGAGTCTCTGGCAAGAAAAGTGGTAGAAAATGAAAGTAAGACAGAAGCTGGAGGTGACAAGTAATGGAACAGAAAAAATCAGAATTTAACAAAGTCCTGAATGCCTGGGACGTACTTGTAATTGCATTTGGAGCCATGATTGGCTGGGGCTGGGTTGTCTCAACCGGAGGCTGGATTGAAAAGGGCGGAGTGCTCGGTGCCGCAATCGGCTTCGTAATCGGCGGTATCATGATATTTTTCGTGGGAATGACCTACGCGGAGCTGACAGCAGCCATGCCTCAGTGCGGTGGCGAGCATGTATTCAGCTACAAGGCAATGGGTTCGACAGGTTCATTCATATGTACGTGGATGATTATCCTTGGATATGTCAGTGTGGCATGCTTTGAGGCGTGCGCTTTCCCAACAATCATCACATATCTGTGGCCGGGCTTTTTGAAGGGCTATCTGTATACGGTAGCAGGCTTTGATATTTATGCTTCTTGGCTTATTGTGGCGATAGTTGTGGCATTTTTAATTATGATGATAAACATTATCGGCGCAAAGACAGCAGCGATTTTGCAGACTGTGCTCACATGTATTATTGGTGGCGCCGGAATTTTGTTGATAATTGCATCGGTAATCAATGGAACAGTTGATAACCTGGATGGACAGATGTTTGCAGGCAGCTCTGCAGGTCTGAACGTAAAGGCAATTATCGGAGTGGCAGCTCTGTCACCATTTTACTTTATCGGATTTGACGTAATACCTCAGGCGGCTGAGGAGATCAATGTTCCGGCAAAGAAAATCGGCTCAATACTTATCTTATCAGTAGTTCTGGCAGTTGTGTTCTATGCACTTGTCATTGTTGCGGTAGGTCTTGTCATGGGGCCACAGGCAATTGTTGATTCAGAGCAGGCAACAGGACTTGTCACAGCAGATGCAATGGCTGCCGCATTCAACACAAAGATAATGGCAAAGGTTATAATAGTCGGCGGAATGTGCGGTATCGTAACCTCATGGAACTCATTTTTGCTCGGTGGCTCGCGTGCCATGTACTCAATGGCAGAGTCATATATGATTCCGAAGTTTTTTGCAAAGCTTCATCCAAAGCACAAGACACCTATCAATGCACTGATTCTCATCGGATCTCTCACAATGCTTGCACCTTTTGCAGGTAGAAAAATGCTTGTATGGATTAGTGATGCCGGCAACTTTGGATGCTGCGTGGCATATTGCATGGTTGCTCTTTCATTTATTATTCTTCGCAAGAAGGCGCCGGATATGCCAAGACCTTACAAGGTTCCCGCATACAAGTTCTTTGGAACGATGGCGGTCATCATGTCAGGCTTCATGGTTGCAATGTACTGCATACCGGGAAGCGGCGGATCACTTATCATCCAGGAGTGGGGCATCGTGCTTGCATGGTGTGCACTCGGCGTGGTGTTCTTCGTCTTCTGTAAAAAGAAATACAAGGAGTCATTTGGTACACTTGTTGAGCTCATCTCTGATGAGGATGCTGCAACACTTATGCCGGAGGCAGATGAGGTTGAACTGGATAAGGTTATCGATGCTGCAATAGACAGGGTACTTGCCAAGAAAGCCAGCTAGGAAACAGAAAGGACAGATTATATATGGAAACATTTAATTTCTCGGTGCCACAGGACATCACAGTGGGAAAGGGCAGTCTTTCAAAGCTGCCGGAAATAGCCAAAAAACTTGGAGGTAAGCATGCACTCATCATTTCAGGACCTCATCTTGAGAAGATGGGACTTGTAAAAAAGGCAGCAGATTATCTGGCATCAGTTGACATAAAAGCAGACACTTTTACAGATATAGAGGCAAATCCATCTGTCACAACAGTGGAGAAAGCCACAGCAAAATACCTGGAGTCGGGCGCAGACTTTATCGTGGCATTCGGAGGCGGCTCACCGATGGATGTGGCAAAAGCAGTGGGTGTAGTTGCCAAATATGGCGGAAGCGTCACAGACTATGAGGGAGCACACAAGGTGCCGGGACCAATCGTACCGCTCATTGCGATACCAACCACCGCAGGAACCGGCTCAGAGGTGACAGCATTCTCTGTAATCACAGATCATAGCAGAAACTATAAGCTCACAGTATTCAGCTACGAGATATTGCCAAAATATGCAATACTAGATGCAGAACTCATCACAACAGCACCGGCAAGCGTAGCGGCAGCCTGCGGAATTGATGCATTTATCCATGCCGAGGAGGCGTATGTATCCACAGCAGCTTCGCCATTTTCTGATGCACTGGCAGAAAAAGCGATGGCACTTATCGGAAAAAATATCCGCAGATTTGTAGCAAACAGAAACGATATCGAGGCTGCAGAAGCTATGATGACAGGCTCACTTTTTGCAGGAATAGCATTCTCGTTTGCAAGGCTTGGAAATGTGCATGCAATGAGCCATCCGGTCAGCGCATTTTTCGATGTGCCTCACGGAGTGGCAAACGCAGTGCTGCTTCCTGTAATCGCAGAGTACAATGCACTTGCAGATCATGGAAAGTATCTGACCATCTACAATGATATAAGCCCGATTCCTGCGTATGCGGACGAATTTGAGCCTATGATGCTTGTAGATGCAATCAGGGAGCTTTGCACAGACATCGGAATCCCTGAGAATCTGACCATCGCAATCAACAATGCCAGCAAAAACGGAACAGTCACAAAGGAAGAGATAGAAAGCAAGATAGAGCCGATGGCTGTCGATGCCATGAAGAGCGGCAACATTGCTGTCAATCCAAGGGCTTCACGCCAGTGCGATATCGAGATGCTGTATCGCAGGGCACTGTAAACTTATAAAATACAAAAACGGAGATATGAGTATGGATTATCTGTCACACAATGTATCTGAAAATTTAAAAAGAATACGTCAGTCAAAGGGCATGAGCTTAGATCAGGTAGCAGAGCAGACCGGTGTGAGTAAAAGCATGCTTGCTCAGATAGAAAAGGGCACAGCAAATCCATCTATTGGAGTGCTTGGTAAAATCACAAGCGGTCTGCGAATTGAGTTTCAAAGACTTATAGATCCGCCGAGAGTGGACTATGCGCTCATATCTCCGGATGATCTGGTCCCGACAAAGGAGCTTTTGGGACAGTACAGGGTATGGACCTGCTTCCCATACGAGGACTCAAGGGAGGTAGAGGTATACCGTATCGACGTAGAGCCGGGCGGCGTGTATACAAGCGGTGGGCATGGCGAGAAAACACGCGAGTATCTTACAGTCACGGACGGTGTGCTGACGGTCGAGTGTCACGATCATGTGCAGAAAATCCATAGGGGACAGGTGTATAAGTTTGAGACCGATCAGCCGCATTTGTATCGCAATGATGATGATAGGGTGGCAAGCTGCATGTGCTTCTTTTTGGATTATACTAATATTCGGTGAGATTTTCATTGGTTATCCTATTGCATATATAGGTTTACCTATATATAATGATGTACGTTGAGAAACAAATTGTTTTAAAAAGAACATCCCAGGAGAACACCATGCAAACATTAAAGAAATTCATCAAATACTACAAACCCTACAAAGCAGTCTTTTTCATAGACCTGCTTTGCGCAACAATAATCAGTGCCATAGATCTGGCGTTTCCGCAGCTGCTTCGCACGCTGACCAAAACCCTTTTTGCAGGAGCACCGGGAAAAATCATTTCTGCGCTGATTCCTATTACAATAGGCCTTTTGGTGGCATATATCATACAGACTGCGTGCAGGTATTATGTGACATATGCGGGGCACATGATGGGAGCGAGGATGGAGCGCGACATGAGAAAGGAGCTTTTCGACCAATATGAAAAGCTTTCTTTTTCGTATTATGATCAGAATAATTCAGGACAGATGATGAGCAAGCTCGTATCCGATTTGTTTGATATATCGGAGCTTGCGCATCATGGACCGGAGAATCTTTTTATATCGCTTATAAAGATAATCGGTTCGTTCATTTTTCTGTTTATGATAAACCGTATGCTTGCGGTTCCTATGCTTATTCTTGTGGTGCTTATGCTTGTATTTTCATATGGCCAGAATAAGAAAATGCAGGAAACCTTTATGGATAACAGGCGAAAAATCGGTGATATTAATTCGAGTCTTCAGGATACTCTGGCGGGCATAAGGGTGGTGCAGTCATTTGCCAATGAGCGTATCGAGCAGGAAAAATTTAACAGAAGTAATGAAAATTTCCTGATTTCAAAGGATGCAAATTACAGGTGTATGGGAAGCTTTATGAGCGGAAATGCATTTTTCCAGGGGATGATGTATCTTGTTACGCTGGTATTTGGTGGTTTTTTGATAGCGCATGGAAGGATGGAGGCATCCGACCTTGCTATGTATGCGCTGTATATAGGCATCTTTATCAGTCCTATCCAGATACTTGTAGAGCTGACTGAGATGATGCAGAAGGGGCTTTCGGGCTTTAGAAGATTCTTAGAGGTGGTGGAAACTGAGCCGGATATAGTTGATGCTGCTGATGCAAAACCGCTTAAAAATGTAAAGGGAAATGTCTGTTACGAGGATGTTTCGTTCCACTATAGCGATGATGATACACCGGTGCTTTCGCATGTATCCTTTGAGATACCGGCAGGAAAATCAATTGCGCTTGTTGGACCGTCAGGAAGCGGAAAGACGACAATATGCTCACTGCTTCCGCGGTTTTATGACGTGACGGAGGGCAGGGTCACAATAGATGGAAATGATGTGAGAAAGCTCACGCTTGAGAGCCTTCGCTCGCAGATTGGACTGGTTTCGCAGGATGTTTATCTGTTTGGCGGAAGCATAAAGGACAACATAGCCTATGGAAAGCCGGATGCGACGATGGATGAGATTGTAGATGCGGCCCAAAAGGCGAATATACACGATTTTATCATGGAGCTGCCGGATAAGTACGATACGTTTGTCGGTGAGAGAGGCACCCGATTGTCAGGAGGGCAGAAGCAGAGGATTTCCATTGCGAGGGTGTTCCTTAAAAATCCGCCTGTGCTAATACTTGATGAGGCAACCAGTGCCCTTGACAATGAGAGCGAGCGCTTTATCCAGAAAAGTCTTGAGGAGCTGGCAAAGGACAGAACGACTATCACAATCGCCCACAGACTTTCGACAATCAGAAATGCGGACGAAATTCTCGTGGTAGCTGACTGTGGCATTGCTGAGAGAGGCACACACGAGGAACTTTTGGCATTGGATGGAATATATGCGCGCTATTATGATATGAGCAGGTAGGATTAAGGAAATTTCCACTGATTAATCATAAATGAGGGGCAAAATACCTTTTGACCCTTTAATCATGTTATTATAGCTGCATAAACTAACTATATAGGAGCAGACACTATGCAGGCAATGTTCATAGACGTAGACGGCACTTTAAGCAGTCCGTGCTACAAGGTAAACGGAAAATTTCAGATAGGAATGTCAGATGTGCAGTGGGCAGACTACTGCAGTAAGCATGGTGAGGATACATATGAGTGGTGCCGTCCTGTGATGCAGGTAAAGGAGTATGCCATGAAGGCAAAGGAAAAAGGCACGAAGCTGTATGTGCTTACCACATCAGGCACAAAAATCGAGACAGCTGCAAAGCGCAGATTTTTAGACAGATACTATGCGGGTATGTTTGATGACATCTATGCGGTGGAGCATGATGATGACAAGGTCAGGTTCATTCTTAAAAAAGCAGCAGAGCTTGGGATTGAACCGTCGGACTGTGAGCTTGTGGAAGATACATACCGCATACTTTTGCAGACAGTGACAGAGGGGATTAAATCCACTCACATCACAACGATTCTCACAGGCGGATGCGAACGGTAACCAAAAATTTTCCACGGTCTATAAAGAAATAAAAAAACATCCGATAAATATGTCAGGAAGCAAAATTTACATATTTCAAGGATGAAAATAATAGAAAGGAGATCCTGTTATGCGTATAGATGCATATAATCAGATAGCCCAGTTGTATGGCGTATCAAGAACAACAAAGACAGCAAAGACACAAAGCGCGTCTAGGATGTCTGATCAGGTATCAATTTCGCAAGCCGGTAGGGATTACCAGATTGCGAAAAAAGCAGTATCAGAGGCTTCGGACATCAGGGAAGATAAAGTCGCTTTGCTTAAGAACATGGTAGACTCCGGACAGTATCAGGTCAGTGGAGATGATTTCGCCGGCAAGCTGTTAGAGAGGTACAACTCTCTGTAATATGATAATCATATCATATATCAAAGGTAAAAGAGGATTTTATAGTGGCTAGTTTAGTGGAAGAGCTTATAAATGTGCTCACAGAGGAAGAAAAAGTATACAGAACACTCGCTGCAAATGGGGAGAAGAAACGTCAGATAATCATAGATGCCGATATCCCTGCGCTTGAAGCAATAACTGATTTGGATCAGCAGGCAGGCGATGAGCTTCTTATTATGAGCAATAAGCAGGTTTCACTTCTCACAGATATTGCCAATGTACTGGGCAAATCAGATGAGAAGATGACAGTCACAAGGCTGATTGGATATCTCGGCACACAGCCGGATATTCAGGCGAAGCTTACAGCAGCGCGCGACAGTCTGATTGAAGCAGCTGCGCAGATGAAAGAAATCAACGATTTAAACTCACAATTACTTGCTCAGGCAATAGAGCTTACAGAGTTTGACATCACCCTGTTCAAGAGCATGAAACAGGCGCCGGAGACCGCCAATTATGACAGAAATGCATATAGCACAGGCGATATCTTAGGCAGCAGCGGTTTTGATGCAAAGCAATAATCATTAACCGGGAGGACAGGAACATGGCAAATGGATTCGGAAGTTTTTACGTAGGTAGTTCCGGACTTAAAAACTCGCAGAATGCTCTTAATACAACAGCAAACAACATGGCCAATGTCAATACGACAGGCTATGTGCGCCAGCAGGTAAGATTTTCAGACAAACATTATATCACCAGAAATAACCCTACAGCAGGCACCAACATCCAGCAGAGCGGACTGGGTGTTTCCGTATCGGATGTGGCACATGTCAGGGATATATTCTTAGATAAATCGTATAGGCAGGAGAATGGTCGAAAGGGCTTTTACTCGACACTTTACAGCACCACATCATATGTGGAGGATATCATGCAGGAGATGAACGGTGCTGAGTTTAAGGAGAGTATATCAGAGCTATGGCAGGCTTTTCAGGAGTATGGCAAGGATCCGACGAATTCGACGAATCAGAACCTTATTATCCAAAAGAGCGAGCTTTTTCTGACCAGATGCAATACGGTTTATTCTGATCTTCAGAAATACCAGTCAAATATCAACTTACAAATTAAAGACCAGGTTGACAGAATCAACGAAATCGGCGACAAGATTTATGCGCTCAACCTTGAGATTCAAAAGACAGAGTCTGGCGGTGTAGAGACTGCCATGACAGCGCGCGATGCCAGGGACAGTCTGATTGATGAGCTCGCAGGTTACGCTAAGATAGAGGCTGAGGAGGATTCCACAGGCTACGTGCGTATCAAGCTCGAGGGACAGCAGTTTGTACAGGATAACAAGTGCAACCATATAGGCCTGACCGAGGAAAAGGGTACAGGCTTTTATACACCTTACTGGCCTCATATTACTACACAGGAGAGCTATATGCCGGTGTTTAGTGATGTTGCACTGCCGTCAGCGCTGGCTGAAAGAGTCGGCTGCACGCAGACCACCAACATAGCAACCAGCCTGAACAATGATATAGGAAGCCTGAAAGCGCTCCTTGTATCAAGAGGCTCAGAGTATGGCACCTATGATTTCATGAGCGAGGAGAATTACAGTAGGGTGGAGGACAATGTGGTCATGGAAACACAGGCCGAGATATCATATCTGGCGCGAAACATCATGATGGCCATGAACGATATATTTTGTCCGAATACCACATACACAGCGGCAGACGGTACCACATACACGGTTTTGGATACGGCAAACTGCTCGGTAGGAGCTGATGGCAGCCTGCCACCGCATGAGCTCTTTGCAAGAGAAGGATATGACCGTTACACGCAGATGGAAATAGATGGCAAACAGTTTTATGTATACAATGATGAGACAAAGGCTAACAACTCATCATGGTACAAGCTCGGAAATGTTTCAGTAAATCCAAAGCTTGCGGCACAGGTGACACTGATGCCGTCATACAAGCAGGACGGAGCCGCAAACTATGGCCTTGCAGACCAGATTACAAAGGCGTGGTCAGCAGAGAATCTATACATCAACCCAAAGGATACGTCGAAGTGCAATTTTGAGGGATATTATGACAAGATAATCTCGCATCTCGGAACAAACGGCAGCATATATAAGGCGTCATCAGACACTATGACATCGACAGCAGCGGCCATAGACAACCAGAGAAACCAGATAATGGGTGTGTCGAGTGACGAGGAGCTGACAAACATGATCAAGTATCAGTCAGCATACAACGCATCAAGCCGTTTTATCACAGTAATCAGTCAGATGACTGAGCTCATAGTACAGCTCATATAGTTTTAGGATACGACAAGAGAGTATGAACAGGAGGAGTCAGTATGGCTTCAACATTTTTTGGATTACATATAGGGTCAAGCGCTCTGAGCTCATTTCAGGTAGCGACCAATACAACAGCCAACAACATAGCCAATGTCAAGACGACCGGATACACCAGGCAGGAGGCTACCCTGCAGGCAAAGGATGCGATAAATGTCACAGCCCGCTACGGAAGCGTTGGCACAGGTGTTACAGTCACCTCAATCAAACAGCAGCGTGACCTGTACTACGACAATAAATACTGGGAAAACAATTCCTGCTATGGACGCTATGAGCAGAAGCTGTATTACATGGAACAGATTCAGAACTACTTTAAGGATAACGGTTCATCGGTAAAGGGATTTTCAAGTGTTTTTTCACAGATGTTTTCAGACCTTGATACACTGCGCAGCAAGCCGTCCGACAAGACAGTGAGAAATCAGTTTATCAGCAGCGCGCAGAGTCTTTGTACATATTTCAACCAGATGAGTGACAATCTCTCAAAGCTGCAGGATGACTGCAACGAAGAAATCAGAAACAACGTAGACAAAATCAATTCAATCAGTGAGAAAATTTCACTGTTAAATAAGGAGATTAACCAGATAGAGACAGGAACCGGTGTCGAGGCCAGCTCACTTAGGGATGAGAGGGCGAATCTCATCGACAGCCTGTCCAAGATTGTTAATGTATCTTACAACGAGACAGAGGTGCAAAACACCAATGGAGACAACCTGGGCGGCACAAATTTCTCGCTCTATATAAATGGAGAGAAGGTTGTGGAGGGCAAGGATTACCGAAAGCTCATCTGTGAGTCGTCAAAGACGAAAAACAATCAGACAGACAACGATGATATGTACAAGATATACTGGGAAGATACTAAGATGGAGTTTTCCGCGACAGCTGGAACCGCAGGGGGAAGCCTGAAAGCTCTCTTTGAGGTGAGAGACGGTGATAATCTGGAGAATTTCAAGGGTAAGGTCACAAAGGCTGATTCGTATTCGCTCACAGTGGAGAATATATCAATAGACAATATAAAATCACTCAATCTGCCGGACAAGGACGGCAAAATCACTGTAAATAATATCAGCTACAGCTATGACAGCTGGGAGGCACAGGTGGATGCGCAGGGCAATATCAAGTCTGTAACATTTAATCTGAGCAAGGACAAGGCCATAGCAGACCCTGAAAAGACTGTGGCAGAGGGATATCTTTTAAATGCGGGCTCTGCAATAAATGCGAGGGGAATCCCTTACTATATGACACAGCTCAACGAGTTTGTCAGAAATTTTTCAGAGATGTTCAATCAGATAGAGAGCAAAGGACAGAATCTGAATGGGGATACACCACCTACATTTTTTGAAGCAATCACAAACACAGCCAAGGTATATGATTTCTCGGAATCAGAGGCTTACAGTAAGCTGCCTGATGGACAGACTGCCACAATAAACAGCAGCTCCAACACGTATTACAGGATGACAGCGGCCAATTTCTCCGTAAACAAGGATGTGATGAACGATGTATCGCTTTTTGCGACTTCCACAGACTATGTCAAGACAGATTCATGTGATATAGTTGATGAGTTAAAGAAGCTGCAGTCGGAGAAAACAGTATACAGAGGCGATAAAGCGGAATCATTCCTTGAGACAATCATCTCCAATGTGTCAGTGGATACGGAAAAGGCAGAGACCTACAACAAGCTCTATAGCAATCTGGAGCAGACTATTGCAAACCAAAGAACATCGGTATCGGGTGTGGATGAGGATGAGGAGGCATTAAACCTCGTGAAGTTCCAGTATTCATACAATATGGCATCTAAAATCATATCGGTTATGAACCAGATGCTTGATAAGCTCATAAACGATACGGGCGTGGCATAGAAGCGGGAGGCATAATATGAGAATCACAAACAATATGATAATGGGAAATACCAAGACAAATATCAATTCAACAAAGGTTTTGGTGGACAAATACAATACCCAGATGACTACTCAAAAGAAGATATCCAAGGCATCAGAGGATCCGGTTATCGCAATCAGATCGCTTCGCTTGTCGACCAGCCTGTCGCATCTTGACCAGTACAAGGACAACAATATCCCGGATGCTTCTTCGTGGATGGATGTCACAGAGACAGCCCTTAGCAACATGAAATCACTCCTCACAGATATCCGTACACAGTGTGTAAACGGCTCTACAGATACGCTCACAGCTGATGACAGAAACACTATATTACAGCAGCTTACAGCGCTGTCAGAGCAGGTGTATACAGAGGGCAATGCAGACTACGCAGGAAGAACGGTATTTACGGGCTACCGCACATCATCAAAGCTCACATTCCAGAAGGACACAAAGAGCACATATCAGATAACACAGGAGTTTTCTGCCGCTGATTTGTCAGAGAAGCGGTATTATACAAATGGCGTGACTGTTCCCAATAGTATAAATGCGGCAACACCTGACTGTACCACAGATGTCACAGAGCACAGCTTCCAGAGAATCCGTCTGGGCTACGGTAATACGACAGACGATGTGAAGCTTTCTATCGATGGAAAAGAGCTGACACCGGGTACAGATTATACTGTATACAAGAGTGTGTCTGATTTTGACCCATCAAAGCTCTCTGCTGATGATACGGCATATATACAGGAAACCGGTGAATTTGTTTTTGGTAAAAATGTGGCTGCTTCAATTAAGGATAATGACAAGAAGCTGTCTGTCACATATGTAAAGACAGGCTTTGACAGCAGTGATGCGAGACCTGAGTATTATTACAACTGCAAGGATATTACAAACGCTGTGACACTCGATGCAGGTGGCAATGTACCTCATGATGCAGCAGGAGATATCATATACTCAGATCCATCAAAGGTAGTGGATTTTAAGTTTTCAAGTCAGGAAATCAAATACACAGTGGCAAACAGCACCGATATCACTGTCAATACACAGGCGAAGGACGTCATGGATACAGGCATCAAGCGCGATGTGGATGAGTTGATTGATGTAGTTCAGAATGCTGTCAATGCTCACGACAAGGTCTCACAGATAAAGAAGATGATGCAGCAACAGCAGTACTCTGACAAGGATTCACAGGCAAAGCTTAAGACATATTTAGAGGCTGCAGAGCAGGAGGCTGACTATGCCGACAACAATTTGCAAAAGACCTACAGCCAGTACATCACACGCTTTGATGATCATTTGAATAAGGTAAATCTGGCACTCACCAATTCGGGAAGCACAAAGAGCCGCCTCACTCTCATCAAGAACAGAGTTGAGGAGCAGCAGACGACCATAGAGGAGCTTAAATCGACCAATGAGGATAGGGATATTTCTGATATAATCATTGATTTTTACGCTATGTACAATGCATATCAGTCCAGTCTGACAGCGGCATCAAAGGCAAACTCACAGACATTGCTTGATTATCTGTAAGGATTTTAAAAACGGTACACAGCTACCGGATTATATAACGCTCGCGGAGCGGGCGAAAAGGAGGAAGCCATGAGGGCAAAAACGAGAATATTTGGGGAAATTGACATCCCACAGGACAAAATCATCACAATGGAGAAGGGGATGATAGGCTTTTCGGAGCTGAAAAACTACACTCTGATATACAATTCGGAGAAGGAGAATGATAAGAAGTCTATCATGTGGCTTCAATCGATGGATGATGGAGATATTGCATTTCCTGTCATGACACCGGATATCATCATGCCGGACTACAAGCCGACGGTCAACGAGGAGCTTCTTGCACCTCTTGGAGATCTGAATGAGGAGAATATGTATGTGATCGTCACTGTAAATGTGCCTAGCGACATCACAAAGATTGCCTGCAATTTAAAGGCTCCTATTGTGGTCAATACCGACAGCAACAAAGCAGCACAGCTTATAGTTGAGGATGACTACAAGGTGCACTTCCCGATTTATGACATCATAAAAGGGAAAAAAGAAAGGGCGGGTGAATAGTATGCTGGCTCTTACAAGAAAAAAGGGTGAATCTCTGGTGATTAATAATGACATAGAGATTACTATTCTGGAAATCAGAGGCGACCAGATTAAGCTCGGTGTAAGTGCACCGAAGGAGGTGCCGATTTACCGCAAGGAGGTTTATACGCAGATACAGCAGGAGAACAGAAAATCTGCGGATGCACAGAATGCACAGGCTCTCAAGGAGTTGTTTGGATAGCTTAAGACAGAGAGTTATATGTCGAAAGTTGCGACCGAAACCAATTGAATGAGAGTTCTATCAAGGCTATAATTGAACCAGTACAGCGATATAACTTTTTTCGCAGTGCTGGTTCTTTTCGATGTGCCAAAAGCGTATAGCGAATAAAATATAATTTCAGACAGGAGGACTTCAATTTGGAGAAAATACGTTACATGATTTCCGATGCGGCAGCTGCCGTGGATGTGGAGACTCATGTGTTGCGTTACTGGGAGGATGAGCTGGGACTTGATGTGCCTAGAAATGAACTTGGTCACAGATACTATACGAGAGACAATATAAAACAGTTTTTGAGGATAAAGGAGCTTAAGGAGAAGGGGTATCAGCTTCGCGCAATCCGTGATATGCTTCATTCGGATGCACCGGGTGAGCCATTAAATCCACCGAATCCTGCGGCTATGGAAAAATCCGTGCAACCTGTAAATTACACGAATATCACAAATCAGACGGTGAAACAGGAGATGTCAGGGTATAATCCGGCATATCACGATGAACTGCCGGGATACAATCATACATATCGAAGCCGCACGGCAGATGAGCGTATGGATGAGTTTCGCGAGCTGATGAGCAATATCGTGGGGAGGGTCATAGCACTGAACAATGAGGAGCTGAGTCAGCAGATATCCACTGAGGTGCAGGAGCGGATATTAAAGGAAATGAACTATCTGATGCGCGAACAGGATATTGCGCAGGAGGAGAGATATAAAAAGCTGGACGCTGCCATACGAGGAAATCTGCGCAGAAAGGGGCTTTTTTCAAGGAAAAGGAACGCGGACATGCCTGCAGATACAAAAATAAGCGCTGCAGACACCAAGGGAAAGAAGGGACACGACAAGACGCATACGCATGAGCTTAATCCGGTGAGACTGTAGAGCATGCATGACAACGCTTACACTATAAAAATAATTACTGCAAAAAAACGCTTACAGCATAAAAATGATTACAATACAAAGACGATTACAACACAAAAAAGACGACCCATAACAGGTCGTCTTTATTTCTTACAGTATGCTAAAAATTAGCCCTGGCTGATTGCTCCAGTTGGGCAAACACCAGCACATGTACCACAATCGAGACAAGAATCTGCATCGATTACGTACTGTGAATCACCAGCAGAGATAGCTCCTACTGGGCACTCACCAGCACATGTACCACAGCTAACGCATGAATCAGAAATTACGTATGCCATAATGAAATCCTCCTTATAAAATAATGATCATTATTCGCCGTTATTGGCTTATCTGCATTGTAGTACAAAACACAGAATAATGCAATGCCAAATAAAATTGTACTTACTTTTACACAATCTTATATAAAAATTACCAAATATTGAGTAAAACTTGAAATGCTATTGTTACTATTGTATAATAAATAGAAAACAATTCAGAACCTCCGGGAACAAAAGCTGATACGTCATGTTTACATGTAAGCAGCAGATTTTCATGCTTTCGAGGTTGCTCTGAAGTGTTACAATAAAAACACATGATTATTTAGAAAAACTGGTGTTTGCACATGGTATATTACTGTAGTATGTGTGGTGAGGATATAAAATGGAAACAAAAATTATAAAAATAGATCAGGACAATTTAGACCATAAGCTCATGCAGGAGGCAGGTGATTTGATTGCAGCCGGTGAGCTTGTAGCGTTTCCGACAGAGACAGTGTATGGGCTTGGCGGTGATGCTTTAGATCCGGAGGCATCAAAGAAGATATACAGTGCAAAGGGGCGTCCGTCGGACAATCCGCTTATCGTACACATATCAGATTTTTCGGATTTGGAGCGCATCGCAAAGACAGTGCCGGAGGATGCAAGGAAGCTTTCGGATGCTTTCTGGCCGGGACCTCTTACCATGATAGTGGAGAAGGGCGATGCAGTGCCTTATGCCACAACAGGCGGCATGGACACAGTGGCTGTGCGAATGCCGAATCATCCTATAGCGCTTGATCTTATAAGAAGAAGCGGCTGTCTTATCGCGGCGCCAAGCGCCAACACATCCGGCAGACCGAGCCCAACAGAGGCTGCACATGTGGCTGAGGATCTAAGCGGCAAAATAGCTATGATAATAGACGGAGGACCGGTTGGCATAGGTATAGAGTCCACCATCATTGACCTGACAGAGGATACACCTATGGTGCTGCGTCCGGGCTATATCACACCACAGATGCTTTCAAAGGTATTAGGCAAGGAGGTTATCATAGATCCGGGAATCATAGCGGCAGATGACACTAGAAAGCCAAAGGCCCCCGGCATGAAGTACAAGCACTATGCGCCAAAGGCTGACATGGTTATCGTGGACGGTACCAGAAAGCATGTGATTGCAAAGATAAATGAGCTTGTGGCTTCGCACAGGGATGATGGCAAAAAGATAGCAGTCATTGCGACAGAGGAGACAAAGCAGTTTTACGATGCAGATGTTGTCCTGTCGATGGGAAGCAGGGCGGATGAGGATTCGATAGCCCATGAGCTTTACCGTATATTAAGGGACTGTGATGAGCTCGATGTGGATGTGATTTTCTCGGAGAGCTTCTCCACACCACGTATAGGACAGGCCATCATGAACCGTATGCTAAAGGCGGCAGGCCATCAGGTGATAGACACACATGTGAAGTATGACAAAATCATTTTTGTCGCACAGACCGGCACATGCAGGGAGCAGATGGCAAAGGGCATCATGAACGACTTTGTACTCAAGGTACCGATGGAGATTGAGGCGAGAGGACTTGTTGTCCAGTTTCCGGAGCCGGTCAATCAGAAGGCAGAGGCAGTGCTCATAAGCAATGGCGTTTCCACGGAGGGCATGGTGTCAACGCAGCTTGAGGAATCTGATATCACTGAGAGTACTATGGTATTTACCATGGAGTCATCACAGCGCGAGCGCATTATAGAAAGCTTTGCCGATATCGACCCGGAGCAGGTCTTTGTGCTTTCACAGTATGTGGGCGATGAGCTTGAGATACTTGACCCTTACGGTGGCACGCTTCAAAGCTACGGACTGTGCTATGAAAGCCTCAGGGCTACGCTTAAGAAGCTGGTAAAGCGCTTAAATGCAAATACATAAAAGACAAACAAATATAACACAATATAAGACAAAGGAGAACAAACATTATGGGTAAGGTAGTAGTTATGGATCATCCGCTGATTCAGCACAAGATTGGAATTATGAGAAGAACCGACACAGGTTCAAAGGATTTCAGAACACTCGTCAGCGAGGTTGCGATGCTTGAGTGCTACGAGGCAACAAGAGATCTTGAGCTTACAGATGTGGAGATTGAGACTCCTATCTGTAAGGCCACTGTAAAGGAATTAAAGGGCAAAAAGCTTGCAGTTGTTCCTATCTTAAGAGCCGGACTTGGTATGGTGGAGGGCATGCTTGAGCTCATCCCTGCCGCAAAGGTTGGACACATCGGCATGTATCGTGACCCGGAGACAGCAGAGCCTATCGAGTACTATTGCAAGCTTCCGGCAGACTGCGCAAACAGAGAGGTATTTGTGGTAGATCCGATGCTCGCAACAGGTGGTTCAGCAGTGGCAGCACTTGATATGCTCAAAAAGCGCGGTGTGAAAAACATCCACTTTATGTGCATAATTGCAGCTCCTGAGGGAGTAAAGAGACTCACAGAGGCACATCCTGATGTGGATGTATATATAGGAGCGCTCGATGATCATCTCAATGAGCACAAATATATTGTGCCGGGACTCGGAGATGCAGGAGACAGAATTTTCGGAACCAAGTAATAATAATGATGATAATAGCTGCAGGTTGCTCTGAGGTGTAAACAGTGATATAAAACAGTAAAGTAACAGACAGTGTGATAGACCATATTGAATGGAGGTGTATATATGGGAGCTTCGGAAAAGAGAAAGGATTATATCTCATGGGATGAGTATTTTATGGGCATAGCGATGCTTTCAGGTATGCGCTCGAAGGATCCGAATACCCAGGTGGGTGCGTGCATAGTGGACCCGGAGCACAAGATACTCTCCATGGGCTATAACGGCTTTCCTCTTGGCTGCTCAGATGATGAGTTCACCTGGGCCAGAGAGGGAGAGGATAACAAGTATTTCTATTCTACACACAGCGAGCTCAATGCCATCTTAAACTACAGGGGCGGAAGCCTTGAGGGAGCGACCATATATGTCACCCTGTTTCCGTGCAATGAGTGCGCTAAGGCAATCATACAGTCTGGCATCAGGGAAGTAGTCTACGACTGTGACAAATACGAGGGCACGGCCAGCGTGACAGCTTCAAAGAGGATGCTTAAGGCAGCGGGGGTTACAATTCGCAGGTATGAGCACACTGACCGTGAGGTGACGCTTGTGCTGTAATCGCCGGAAATAGTGATAATACTGCAATTGTTGTGTCAAATTGACGTGATTTGACATGAAACACATGTATTTTTTATGCATTTTACACATAAAAATGTAGACAAAAGCAATAAAAATGATATAATAATTTGTATATGAAAAGAGATAATAAGAAAGAGGTAATGAATGCACTTATCATGGTTTTCCAGTTTGGAATCAACATGATTGTGCCGATATTTCTCTGCACACTGGCCGGTGTGTGGATTGGGAAAAAGACCGGAGCGGACTGGGTAACTGTTCCATTGTTTTTCCTTGGAGCATTTGCGGGGGCAAACAATATATACCGCATGGTTCAAAAATTCCTGAAGCCGGAGGATGATGGCAGAGCCGTCAGACAGACACCGGGCAGGCAGAGTACTACGGAAACAGAGATATCAGACAGTATTAGCAGGGTAGAGAAGGATGTTAAAAAGAATAAATGACGCATTGCCGGGACTTGTATTTGGGATAGTTTTTTACGGGATTGTTGTGCAGCTTATTGGGGTATGGTTTGTCACAGACAAAATTTCATATTCTATCGGCTTATGGTATGGGATAGCGATAGCTGTTGGTATAGCTGTCAATATCGCCACAGTCATATATGACGCGACCGCCATATATGGACAAAAGGATGCCAATCGCAGGATCGTAGCAAAATCACTTTTAAGGTATATTGTTGTTGCGGTCCTGTTATTTATATTGGGACTATTTGATTTTGGAAATCTGATAATGGCCTTTGTCGGTATGCTGGGACTCAAGATTTCAGCGTATTTACAGCCTTTATTTATGAAGGTGACAGACAGATTTTCCGGGAGAAGTGATGCATCTTCCGCCGGCGAAATGGAGACAGAGTAGCAAAACCGCAGGTAAACTTAATAAGGAGGAGGTGATAATGTGAATCAGGCGATTTTACTGGAAAGTAACGCAGACAATATCGACTTTATGATCCATGGTATTTTTTCGATAAAGGTATTCGGTCAGGAGGTCTGGATTACCACATCGCATGCCTGTATCCTCATAGTGATGGCTATTATGGTCATATTCGCTATAGTGGCAAACAGGAAGCTTAAAAAAGCAAAGGAAGTACCGGACGGCTTTCAGAATATCATCGAGCTCATCGTAGAGATGCTCGACAAGATGGTTGAGGGAACCATGGGTAAGTGGGCTCCGAGGTTTGTAAACTACATCAGCACGATTTTTATATTTATACTGATGAGTAATATCTCAGGCTTGTTTGGTTTAAGACCACCGACAGCCGACTACGGAACCACACTGGCGCTTGCACTTATTACATTTTTCATGATCAGATTCAATAAGGCTAAGCATCAAAGCGCAAAGGATATCTGGACCGGTATGTGTTCACCACTGCCGCCGTGGCTGCCTATATGGGCGCCAATCAACATTATCAGTGAGATTGCAATTCCTATCTCATTATCATTGCGTTTGTTCGCCAATGTGTTGTCAGGAACTGTTATCATGGCGCTGGTATATGGTCTGCTAAGGTTTATAGCCATAGCGTGGCCGTCAGTACTGCATGTATACTTTGATTTGTTCTCAGGAGCAATTCAGACATATGTATTCTGTATGCTGACAATGACATACGTTACACAGGCATGTGAGACGGATGAGTAAAACTATAAGATGTATTTTTAGGAGGATTCAATTATGGATATCAATGGACAGGATTTAATCAGAGCATGCTCAGCAATCGGTGCAGGTTTGGCGGTTATCGCCGGAATCGGACCTGGTGTTGGACAGGGTATCGCAGCAGGACATGGTGCAGCAGCCGTAGGACGTAACCCGGGAGCAAGAGGACAGATTATGTCAACCATGCTTTTAGGACAGGCGGTTGCAGAGACAACAGGTCTTTATGGTCTCGTTGTTGCATTACTTTTACTTTTCGTTCATCCGCTCGGATAGTATATTACGGTTTGCCGCAGAGGATTACCGTGCGGCGATACAGCCAACGGAAAGGAGAGTAAAAGTTGTTAGCACAGGGATATACATTTTTGTTTAATCTGGATGCGCAGTTGCTCTTTGATACAGTACTTTTGGCAGTTGCAGTATTTTTCCTTTTCATGCTGATGTCGTATCTGCTTTTCAACCCTGCAAGGAAGCTGTTAAAGGACAGGCAGGACAGGATAGAAAGCGATATAAACACAGCTGTTGCCGACAAGGAAAGTGCCGCAGCACTAAAGGCAGAGTACGAGGGAAAGCTTAAGGATATTGATAAAGAGGCCGAAGCTATTCTCACAGAGGCGAGACAGAAGGCGCTTAAAAACCAGAACAAGATTGTGGATGATGCAAAGGAAGAGGCTTCACGCATCATAAAGAGAGCCAGAGAAGAGGCAGAGCTTGAGAAGAAGCATGCCATGGATGATATGAAGCAGGAGATGATACAGATAGCATCGCTTATGGCACAAAAGGCTGTCGCAGCTTCGATCACCACAGACATTCAGGATACACTCGTTGAAGAGACACTTAAGGAAATGGGAGAATCAACATGGCTAAGCTAGTATCTAAGGTATACGGTGATGCATTGTTTGAGGCTGCCCTTGAGGACAACAGGCTATCCGGCCTGTCTGACGAGGTAACAGCAGTAAAGGAAATCATTGCTGCAAATGATGACCTCTCAAAGCTGATGGATCATCCGCAGATTGATAAAGAAGAAAAGGTCAGAATCATCGAAGAAATATTTGGGGGAAGAGTTTCAGCGGAGCTGGTGGGGCTTATGAGAATGATTATAGAAAAGAATCACTACAAAGAGCTTACCTTAGTTTTCGACTACTTTCTTGACAGAGTCAAGGAGTACCAAAATATCGGAACAGCATACGTCACATCTGCATTTGAGCTTTCAAAGGAGCAGAAGCTTGCTGTGGAGAAACGACTTCTTGACACGACAAAATACGTGAAATTTGAGATGCATTTTGAGGTGGATACCGCGCTCATAGGCGGTATGAAAATCAGAATCGGGGACAGAGTGGTGGATTCATCTGTCAGCAGCAGATTAGAAAGACTCACCCGCGATTTGACAAAAATACAATTGAAAGTAGGTGAATGCGCTCCATGAATCTAAAGCCGGAAGAAATCAGCTCAGTAATAAAGGAGCAGATTAAAAGATACGCTTCCCAGCTCGAAGTCGCTGATGTAGGAACAGTCATTCAGGTGGCAGACGGAATCGCACGTATTCATGGTCTTGAGAATGCGATGCAGGGAGAGCTTTTGGAATTTCCAGGGGAAGTATATGGAATGGTATTAAACCTCGAGGAGGACAATGTCGGTGCTGTTTTACTTGGACAGCAGCGCAATATCAACGAGGGAGATACAGTTAAGACCACAGGACGAGTGGTAGAGGTGCCAGTAGGCGATGCGATGCTCGGCCGAGTAGTAAATGCGCTCGGACAGCCAATCGACGGAAAGGGACCTATCCAGTCGGACAAATATCGTCAGATAGAGAGAGTAGCATCGGGAGTTATCTCGAGAAAGTCAGTAGATACACCGCTTCAGACCGGTATAAAGGCTATTGACTCAATGGTTCCTATCGGACGAGGACAAAGAGAGCTTATTATCGGAGACAGACAGACCGGAAAGACGGCTATCGCGATAGATACCATAATCAACCAGAAGGGACAGGGTGTGAAATGTATCTATGTAGCCATCGGTCAGAAGGCTTCTACGGTTGCATCCATAGTAAATGAGCTCGAGGAGTTCGGAGCCATGAGCTACACGACAGTAGTGGCTGCGACAGCATCAGAGCTTGCACCGTTACAGTATATCGCACCATACTCAGGCTGCGCTATAGGTGAGGAATGGATGGAAAACGGACAGGATGTGCTCATAGTTTACGATGATCTGAGTAAGCATGCAGCAGCATACCGTACACTTTCTCTCCTTTTAAAGAGAGCGCCCGGACGAGAGGCTTATCCGGGAGATGTTTTCTATCTCCATTCAAGGCTTCTGGAGAGAGCAGCGAGACTGTCAGACAAGCTGGGTGGAGGCTCACTCACAGCCCTTCCTATCATTGAGACACAGGCGGGTGATGTATCGGCATATATCCCGACCAATGTTATCTCAATCACAGACGGTCAGATATATCTCGAGACAGAGATGTTCAACGCGGGCTTCAGACCTGCCATAAATGCGGGACTTTCAGTTTCACGAGTTGGAGGCTCGGCACAGATAAAGGCAATGAAAAAGATTGCAGCACCTATCCGAGTAGAGCTGGCTCAGTACAGAGAGCTTGCAGCGTTCTCACAGTTTGGCTCAGAGCTTGATGCAAGCACAGCAGAGCAGCTCGCACAGGGAGCACGAATCAAGGAGATTTTAAAGCAGCCGCAGTACAAGCCGATGCCTGTAGAGAAGCAGGTTATCATAATATACGCTGCGACAAAGAAGTATCTTATCGATATCAAAATCGAGGATATTTTAAGATTCGAGGCAGAGCTGTTTGATTTCATTGATACCAGATATCCTGAGATTCCTGAAGCAATCAGGGAGAAAAAGGTGATGGATGATGATACGGAGCAGGCACTTATAAAGGCAATCGAGGAATGCAAAAAGCAGTTCCGTTAGACGGTTGGATATTAGTAGAAGGCAGGTGGTAAAATGGCTTCGATGCGAGACATAAAGCGCAGAAAAAGCAGTATTACAAGTACTCAGCAGATCACAAAGGCCATGAAGCTCGTTTCTACCGTCAAGCTGCAAAAGGCGAGAGCACATGCGGAGGCAACAGATCCGTATTTCAACTATATGTACAGGACAGTCAGCTCGATGCTTGCAAAGAGCGGCAATTTGGAGCACCCATACTTAAAGGCCGGTGATTCGCCAAGGAAGGCGGTAGTTGTTTTGACATCAAACCGCGGACTGGCAGGCGGATACAACAGCAATATAGTAAAGCTCATCACACACGGAGACTTCAAAAAAGAAGAGCTCGACATATACGCTGTGGGAGCAAAGGGCGAGGAGCTGCTTACGTCAAAGGGCTATCATATAGTTGAGAGTGCATCGGAGATGATGGAGGACCCGACCTACGAGGATGCTGCGGCACTTTGCAAAAGAGTGTTAAAGGCATTTACAGACGGTCAGGTGGGGGAGATTTATCTCGCATATACCCATTTCAAAAACACAGTTACACAGGAGGCGAAGCTCATAAAGCTATTGCCGGTGGAGCTGGATGAGAGCGGGGCAGATGAGAAAGAGGACTCCAATATTCTCATGAATTTTGAACCGAATCCGGAGGAGGCTTTGGAGCTTATTATTCCAAAATATGTGACAAGCCTGTTTTACGGAGCACTGGTGGAGTCATTTGCCAGTGAAAACGGAGCCAGAATGCAGGCGATGGATTCTGCTACGAGCAATGCAGAGGATATGATCAGTGATCTGACATTGAAATATAACAGAGCGCGTCAGGGCTCAATCACGCAGGAGCTTACTGAGATAATTGCAGGAGCTAATGCGATAGAGTGATACATGCATATCCGGTCATGGGAAGGCAGGCATGTGTGTCTGTGAATGGCCAAAAAGGCGAGTGTATCATATGAATTAAAAAAGAAGGAGAAACTATAAATGGCAGATAAAAATGTAGGTAAAATCATACAGGTTATCAGTGCCGTTCTGGATATCAAGTTTTCAGAGGGTAATCTGCCTGAGATAAACGATGCAGTCGAGGTACCGCTGAAAAACGGCGGAAAGCTGGTCGTTGAGGTTGCACAGCATCTGGGCGACGATACAGTCAGATGTATCGCCATGGGACCTACTGATGGTCTCGTCCGCGGCATGGACGCTATCGCAACAGGAGCACCTATTTCTGTGCCGGTGGGGGAGAATACACTTGGAAGAATGTTCAATGTGCTCGGAGAGCCTATCGACGAGGTTGAGCCTCCACAGACAGAGGAGAAATGGGCAATCCACAGACCTGCGCCTAGCTTTGAGGAGCAGGCTACATCGCAGGAGATGCTTGAGACAGGAATAAAGGTTGTAGATTTGCTCTGCCCATACCAGAAGGGTGGAAAAATCGGACTCTTCGGAGGTGCCGGAGTAGGAAAGACGGTGCTCATCCAGGAGCTTATCCACAACATCGCTACACAGCATGGTGGATACTCAGTATTTACCGGTGTAGGAGAGCGTACACGAGAGGGAAATGACCTGTACTACGAGATGAAGGAGTCAGGTGTTATAGACAAGACAACCATGGTGTTCGGACAGATGAACGAGCCACCCGGAGCACGTATGAGAGTTGCCCTGGCAGGACTTACAATGGCAGAGTATTTCCGTGACAGAGGCGGCAAGGATGTGCTTTTCTTTGTGGACAATATCTTCCGTTTCACACAGGCAGGTTCAGAGGTATCAGCACTTTTAGGACGTATGCCTTCAGCCGTTGGTTACCAGCCGACACTGCAGACAGAGATGGGAGCTCTTCAGGAGCGTATCACATCAACAAAGAACGGTTCAATCACATCGGTTCAGGCCGTATATGTGCCTGCAGATGACCTTACAGACCCGGCACCGGCGACTACCTTCGCACACCTCGATGCCACGACAGTACTTGAGCGTTCTATCGCAGAGCTTGGTATTTATCCGGCTGTAGACCCGTTGGCATCCACATCGCGTATCCTTGATCCGCGTATCGTTGGACAGGAGCATTTTGAGGTGGCACACGCTGTCCAGGAGATACTCCAGAAGTATAAGGAGCTGCAGGATATCATCGCAATCCTCGGTATGGATGAGCTCTCAGAGGAGGATAAACTCGTAGTAAGCCGTGCACGTAAGGTGCAGCGTTTCCTGTCACAGCCGTTCTTCGTAGCAGGACAGTTTACAGGACTCGAGGGCAAATATGTGCCTATCGCCGAGACCATCAGAGGCTTTAAGGAGATACTCGAAGGAAAGCATGATGATGTACCGGAGAGCTATTTCTTAAACGTTGGAAGCATAGATGAAGTCCGTGCCAAGATGCAGTAATGTGAGGTGATTTCATGGCAGATAACATTTTTGACATAGAAATAATCACACCGGACAGGGTGTTCTACAAGGGAGAGACAGATTTCCTTGAGTTCAATACCCAAAACGGAGAGATTGGTGTATACAAAAACCATATACCGCTCACGACAGTGCTTGCACCGGGAATCGTGACTATCCATAATGGCGATGAGGAGAAAATAGCCGCAATCCATTCAGGCTTTGCGGAAATACTTGGAGACAAGGTCACATTTCTTGCAGAGCTTGCAGAGTGGCCTGATGAGATAGACATAGACCGCGCACAGGCCGCAAAGGAGCGGGCAGAGCAGCGCCTTTCAAATCACACAGCAGAGATTGATGTGAAGAGAGCAGAGTTTGCACTCAGGAAGGCACTTATCAGAATAGATGTGGCACATCATATGTAATTATAAAATCCCGGAATCTGCAGGTAAGCGGATTTCCGGGATTTTTAATTTTTTATAAGAAGACGGTAAAGCATTTTTCTCTTTCCAATCCGGCTGATAGGCATAGTTTCCCCGAAAGATATGATATTCTTTCGGGGAAATTTTTAGAAAATTAGTTTTTTTATGTAAAAAATGAAACATGGTCATGTCCTGACACGGTGGGATTTGCGGAACTGCTGTGGCGATTCATGAAAATTTTTCTGGAAGGACTGCGAAAAATAGCTGGTAGAGGAAAACCCGATACATCCGGCAATCTCTTCGATGCTGTGATTGGTTGTGAGCAGCAGGTCACGCGCAGACGCCAGCCTAACTTCGTTCAGGTAAGCGATGGGAGATTTCCCGTACAGCTCTGTAAAACGGTGTGAAAGGTAATATTTTGAGAGACTGCAGTTTTCGGCAAGCGAATCCAGAGAGATCATGCTCTGGTAATTGTGCTCGATAAAGCGTTTTACCTTGTGGCATTCGTGGCTGCTGTTCTGCGCATCCACCACTTCATAGGATACATGGTCTTTCCGGCAGAAATATAAAATTAAAATATCCAGATAATGTTGGCAGATCTCTGCGTAGCGGTCCTGTTTGTTATGCATTTCCCGCAGGATATTTTCAAAACACTGGCGGATAAAAGGCGAGTTTGCAGAAGCCGGGACATGAATGTATTCCGGTTCTTTGTCAGTATTCAGTTTTAATCCTTCCACCCCGAGCACATAATAATCCAGTGGATTTTCCGGATCGGAAAACTCTGTGTGTGTTACCTGTGCACCGATCACGACAAGGCTGTTTGAGGAGACAGGAAGAGATTCATTTTCAATCAGCATGCGTCCGGTGCCGTCTTTAATAAAGAAGATTTCCGTAAAATGATGGCTGTGGGGAAACGAAGTCCAGTCATTTTCAAATTTGGATGCTGATATGGAAAGCAGGCGGAAATGGATTTCCGGCTGTACCTCATTATCCAGATTAAATTTGCGGTTACTCATGGAAAATACACTCCTTTCATGTCATAATTGCAAAGATTTCCTAGTTAAAATGGAACGATGTTGTACTAAGTATACAATGAAAAAAACTAAAATAACAAGAGTTTTTAAAATAAAGCAAGAATTATAAAATATAAAGCAATATATGGATAGGAAAAAGAGATGGCGTACTCTATAATAACAACTGTAAGGAAGAAAACATAGGGATTTATAGTAAAAAATAACAAAAATGGGAGATTACATGTTAAACTCCGTATTTGTTACAGCTTTGGCACTTGTAATTCTTTTAATTGTTGCACTGCCGGCAGCTTACTGTTTGTCACGGTTTTTAAATTTAAAGGAAGCAAAGTTTTTAAATGCGGCTTTTATGGGTGGTCTTTTTATTAACGTGAATTATATTGTTGTTCCAATTTTTTTGATGCTGCGAGATGGGGACAATTGGCTGAAATCAGTAATCTTGTTTAATTTTCTTTCTTTTTGGAATGACTGTTGGTGGTTTAAAGGGTTGATGAGAAGGGAGATTAAAATGGAATTTGGGAAAAAGCACACAAAATGCAGAATAATTTTAATGGCAGCTCTTTTTATTGCCGGAATAAGCCTGTCTGTTTTTAGATGGGGTATGACAGGAAAAATAACAGGTTTAGGAATTATGCTTATTGGAATTATCTGTTTATTAATGGCATTGTGGATTTATAATTGCCCTTTTGCAGAAAAGAAGAAAAGAATGTAATTATATGGATGAAATAGAGTGAGGAAGAAAAATGAGTGAGAAAAATACAGGCCGTGTCACAATTCCTACAAATCTGGACGTTGTTCCAGAAACAATTGAATTAATGAAGCGCTGGGGTGCGGATGCAATCCGCGACTGTGACGGAACAGAATTCCCGGAAGAGCTGACAAAGACCGGGGCAAAGATTTATGCAACTTACTACACCACGAGAAAAGATAATGAGTGGGCGAAGGCAAACCCGGATGAGGTGCAGCAGTGTTATATTATGAGTGGATTTTATACGGCTGTTGAAAGCGAACTGCAAATTCCTCTGATGAAGGGGATTTCGGAGGAGTTAATGCAGGTCAATACAAGAGATGATATTAAACGATGGTGGGAAGTCATTGACCGTTCCACAGGTCAGGTGGTATCGACAGCGCAGTGGGAATACAACGGGGAGTCAGGGTGTGTCTGTATTCATGAGGCAGAACCATTTCATGAATATACTGTAAGCTTTCTGGCGTACATTATCTGGGATCCGGTACATATGTATAATGCAGTGACAAATGACTGGAAGGATTTTGAACATCAGATTACATTTGACGTAAGACAGCCGAAAACACATAAATATTCCATGGAGCGTCTGCGCAAGTTCTGCGCAGAGCATCCATATGTCAATGTCATCCGCTATACGACGTTTTTCCACCAGTTTACATTAATGTTCGACGAACTAAAGAGGGAGAAATATGTGGACTGGTATGGTTATTCCGCATCAGTAAGCCCTTATATTTTAGAACAGTTTGAAAAAGAAGCTGGCTATAAATTCCGCCCGGAATATATTATCGATCAGGGATATTATAATAACCAGTACCGTGTGCCGAGCAAAGAATATAAGGATTTTCTGGCATTCCAACGCAGGGAAGTTGCAAAGCTTGCAAAAGAGATGGTTGACATCACACATGAATGCGGCAAAGAGGCAATGATGTTTTTGGGGGATCACTGGATCGGAACAGAACCATTCATGGAAGAGTTTGCAACGATCGGTCTTGACGCAGTGGTAGGAAGCGTTGGAAACGGAAGTACACTTCGTCTGATCTCTGATATTGAAGGTGTAAAATATACAGAAGGAAGGTTCCTTCCATACTTTTTCCCGGATACCTTCCATGAGGGCGGAGATCCTGTCAAGGAAGCAAAGGAAAACTGGGTGACAGCACGCCGTGCCATCTTAAGAAAACCAATCGACCGTATCGGATATGGCGGATATTTAAAGCTTGCATTAGATTTCCCGGAGTTTTTGGACTATGTGGAGAGCGTGTGCAATGAATTCCGTGAACTGTATGAGAATGCAAAAGGAACAACACCGTACTGTGTGAAGAAGGTTGCTGTTTTAAATAGTTGGGGCAAAATCCGAAGCTGGGGCTGTCATATGGTACACCATGCTCTATATCAGAAACAGAATTACAGTTATGCGGGAATTATCGAGGCATTAAGCGGAGCACCGTTTGATGTAAAATTTATTTCCTTTGATGATATTTTAAAAGATAAGAACATATTAAAGGATATTGATGTCATTATCAATGTCGGGGACGGGGATACGGCACACACTGGAGGGGCAGTCTGGGAGAACCCGGTTATTTCCGCAGCCATTCGTGAATTTGTTTATCAGGGTGGAGGCTTTATCGGTGTTGGGGAACCGGCAGGACACCAGTATCAGGGACATTATCTGCAGCTTGCCGATTTAATTGGTGTGGAAAAAGAAACCGGATTTACCTTAAATTACGACAAGTATAACTGGGAAGAACACAAAAATCATTTTATTCTCGCGGATACGACAAAGCCGGTCGACTTCGGAGAGGGCAAGAAGAACATGTTTGCCTATGAGGGAACAGAAATTCTTGCGCAGAGGAATAAAGAGGTGCAGATGGCAGTCAATGAATTTGGCGAGGGCCGCTCGGTTTATATCAGCGGACTGCCTTATAGTTTTGAGAACAGCAGAATTCTTTATCGGAGTATTTTGTGGAGTACACATGGCGAAAGTTTATTACATCAGTGGTTTAGTACAAATTTCAATGTGGAAGTACATGCATATGTAAAAAATGGCAAATTCTGTGTTGTAAATAATACCTACGAGCCACAGAATACGGTTATCTATCGCGGAGATGGAAGCAGTTTTGCGTTGAAAATGGAGGCAAATGAGATTAAATGGTACGCTGTTTAATCAGGAGATATAAAGAGAGAATGCGGAAGATTTTCATAATGTCATAGGGAATCGTATAGAAAAGATTATGAAAGTAAGATATGCATTTCAGAAGCTGGAAAATCTGCCGGAGGGATTTGAAGTTCCGGCCGGAAGAGTAAAGCCATGGGGAACTGCGCATGCAATTTTAAGCTGTAAAGATATGATTGACGGACCATTTGCAGTGATTAATGCAGACGACTATTATGGAAGAGAAGCATTTAAGCAGATTTATGATTATCTGAGTGTGCATGAAGATAATGAAAAGTATCAGTATGCAATGGTAGGGTATCAGTTGAAAAATATTTTGACGGAGAATGGAAGTGTGGCAAGAGGTGTCTGTGATATTGATAGTAATGGAAAACTTGTCAGTGTAACAGAACATACAACGATTGTAAAACGTGGAGATAATGCTGCATATACGGAAGATGATGGAAAAAGTTATACGGATTTGGCAGGAGATACGATTGTTTCCATGAATTTATGGGGATTTAGCAAGGGATTTTTGTCAGAGATTGCGTATGGATTTCGTGATTTTCTGCAGGAGGGTCTGCAACATAATCCACTGAAATGTGAATATTATCTTCCGTCGGTCGTCAGCAGACTGTTAGATAGCAATAAAGCAGGAGTAAAAGTTCTTCTTACAACAGAAAAGTGGTATGGAGTTACCTACAGGGAAGATAAACCAATGGTTATGACAGCATTGAAAAAGCTGGAAGAGGATGTGTGCAGCAGAGTGGATTTGGTCCGGGAGGAAATTCAGTTTGTATTGGACAGGGAAGAAATTGTGGACTGCTTTCAGGATTTGCTGAGAAGTGGGAAAATCAGTTTTCGTGTGACTCATAATGACACAAAAATTAATAATGTCCTCATGGATAAGGATACCAAAAAAGGAATATGTGTGATTGACCTGGACACTGTAATGCCGGGGGCGGCCATGAATGATTTTGGAGATGCAGTGCGGATTGGAGCAAGTACAGCATTAGAGGATGAACAAAATCTGGATAAAGTGTGGTGCGATTTAGAGCTTTTTGAAGCATGTGCGAAGGGCTTTATTGAGGGCTGTGGTGGAAAACTTTCACAGGAAGAGATAAAGCTGCTTCCGATGGGCGCTAGGCTTATGACCTATGAATGTGGAATGAGGTTTCTTATTGATTATATTCAGGGAGACATTTATTTTAAAATTCACAGACCGGGGCAGAATTTGGACCGGGCAAGGACACAGTTTAAACTTGTCTCTGATATGGAACATAAGTGGAAAGTAATGGAGAATATTGTGAAGAAGTATATGTAAGACAAAACAGTGGCATTGACAATTTCCAATGCTTAAAAGGCGTCAGTTTCGGAAATACCGGACTGACGCCTTGATTGCATTAAACGTTTGTATTTGATTCTTCTTCGCCCCAGAAAATTGGAATATATGATATAATAGCTACGTTGTCGCACCCAATCTGGCAACAGAAAGGGGGGTGTGCTGCTTGGATTTGATAATTTCTTTCTTAGCTACCGCCATTATAGCATATGCAAGTTGCCTTTTCAAGATACACTTTTTTATTATTTTTGGCATATAAACCGTGAACTATTTTTTCATTTTTCATAATAGTATCATTATGGTATAATAGAAACATTAAAATCGTTAAGGAAAGAATCGAAGGTGGTGCAAACGAAAAAGCAGCATTGAGACTTTTCATTAACTGCCCTTTCGTTTGCATCAATTTCGATTTTTTCTGGTTGAACAAAGCGCGTCAACTCTATATGGACTTTTAATTCTGACACTCTATTTATAATAGGATAGCGTGTACACATAGAAACACATAGAATTTATAATTCAGTCCTGTATTATGACACCAGAAATAAGCCTCCCTAAGGAAGCTAAAAAAATATACAGTTATGATACGTTAACAGAGCATATGTGGTTTTGGTT